>Ga0228703_1000126_pt1 | contig 65580 bp, 68 predicted proteins | sample McNCre217_Aug_MG_3_FD_178020 | JGI IMG/M metagenome (GOLD analysis project Ga0228703, IMG submission 178020) | Freshwater microbial communities from McNutts Creek, Athens, Georgia, United States - 29-17_Aug_MG | ecosystem: Environmental > Aquatic > Freshwater > Creek | place: USA: Georgia...
TGATGGTCAGCGCTTATTTGATGGGGCGCTACCAACACTTATCCAATGGGGCAAACAAGATGCTACAGACCCGTTGCGACTTCACCCACGCAACACATTGCCGCGATCTGGCGTCTCTTTACAAAGCATCAGTGTTACGCATCCCAGTGCTGACAAACTACAAGCAGCATATGCGTCAATCGGCCTCAACGGAATAACTGTTTCTGAAGGACCTGTAAATATCAAAACCACACTGCAAACACCTAAAGGTGTCGTGGTGCTTGAGAGTTCTTAACCACGTTTGCGCAAGACAAATCCGATTGATAGATTTATTTTTGTGGCACGGTTGGCATCACGATGATGGGCATTTGAATGGGTGGCGTTGGTTGTGGCGTTTGCGGAACCACACGCTCCCGAGGTTTTGGCGTAGAAATCACAACCGTGTCGGTTTTCTTGTCGATCGAGTTTCCAGAATTGGATCGGGTTGCAGTTTCTGAGGTGGAAGCCTGAGCCAAGATCAATTCATTTGAAGCATGTGCAAGACCTGCCACTAAAACAAAACAGCAGGCGCTGAGTGTTCTGATAATTTGCATATAGGCTTCCAAAAATGTAGGGGTTCTTAATCTATTGGAGGCTAGCATGAAAATTTGTGTGGGTACTAGGGTGGGTAAAAGACACTGAATTGGATGTAAAAATGAAAAAAGCCGTTGAAAATCAACGGCTTTTTAAAGTTGTTTGGCGGAAACGAAGGGATTCGAACCCTTGATGAGGCTCAACACCCCATACTCCCTTAGCAGGGGAGCACCTTCGGCCACTCGGTCACGTTTCCAGCAAAATTGATTGTAGACGCAAATTTAAGCCGCCGCCTGCTCCAACTCAAACGCCTTATGCAAGGCGCGCACAGCAAGTTCCATGTATTTTTCGTCGATAACAACAGAGGTTTTAATTTCTGAGGTCGAAATCATTTGAATATTGATGCCCTCTTCGCTCAATGAGCGGAACATTTTGCTGGCAATGCCAACATGGCTACGCATGCCGATTCCGACGATGGAGACTTTACAAATTTTGGTGTCGCCAATGACTTCCGTAGCACCCAAAGCAGGCAAGACTTTGGATTTAAGCAATTCCGTCGCGCGCGCAAAGTCATTGCGATGCACGGTGAAACTGAAATCGGTCAGACCACCTTTGCTGATGTTCTGGATGATCATGTCAACTTCAATATTGCCTTCGGCCACAGCGCCCAAAATTTGGTAGGCAATGCCGGGTTTGTCGGGCACACCGACGACAGAGATTTTGGCTTCATCACGGTTAAACGCGATGCCTGATACAACGGCTTGTTCCATTTGTTCGTCTTCCTCAAAAGTGATCAAGGTGCCAGATTTGGCCTCTTCATGTATATCGATATCCCATTCGGTAAAGCTTGAAAGCACACGCAATGGCACTTTGTATTTGCCTGCAAACTCCACCGAACGTATTTGCAAAACTTTGCTACCCAATGAGGCCATTTCCAGCATTTCTTCAAAGCTGACCGTTTGCAAGCGGCGCGCTTCAGGCACTACGCGAGGGTCAGTGGTGTAGACGCCATCTACATCGGTGTAGATCAAACATTCTTTGGCTTTGAGCGCGGCAGCCACTGCCACTGCTGAAGTGTCAGAACCGCCACGGCCTAAGGTGGTGATGTTTCCAGCGTCATCCACACCCTGAAAGCCCGTGATGATCACGACACGACCAGCATCCAGATCTGCACGCACACGCTTGTCATCGATCGACTCGATACGCGCTTTGGTAAATGCGCTATTGGTGCGAATAGGTACTTGCCAACCCGCATAGCTGACCGATTGCATGCCTTCAGCTTGCAAAGCAATCGCAAGCAAAGCAGAAGACGCTTGCTCACCCGTGGCCGCCAGCATGTCAAGTTCGCGGTCGTAAGGAGTATTGGTGCTCGCAGGCGCGAGTTCTTTGGCTAGGCCCAACAAACGGTTGGTCTCGCCACTCATGGCGGAGGGCACTACCACCATTTGGTAGCCGGCGCGAGCCCACTTTGCGACGCGTTTGGCGACATTGCGTATGCGCTCGGTAGAGCCCATCGATGTACCGCCGTATTTATGAACAATTAAAGACATTGCAGAAATAAATAATGTGATTTTGCAAAAAAGCCTTCAATTGTAGCAACGCAACACTGCCCCCTCGCGCTTCACAAAGCCCCGCCCCACCTTGATGTGGATGTCATGCCCACGGGTGGTGCACGATTTGACTTGCACCAACAAGGCTTCCATTTGGGCGGCACTGGCTTGCATGTTCTCTAGCACCAACCAGTGGCGCAAGACATTGGTTTGTCTTGCACCACTGAACTTTTGTAATGCTTGAATATTTGGTGGGTTACCCACTTGCAACAAATCTTGTTGGGCCAACTCTTGCAACAGGCTTTGCGCCTGCGCGGCATGTGCAGCACTACGGGCAAAGGTTTGTCTGAATGCAGGAAAGGCTTTTTCTAAGGCAGGAAGTATTTCTGCGCGAATTTTGTTGCGGGTGTAGCGTGTGTCTTGGTTGGTAGGGTCTTCGACCCACGGTTGTCCCATATCTTTGAGTGCTTGTCGCAGCGAGGCTCCCGCCACATGCAACCATGGGCGGTGGTAGGTCACACCTTGGCGCGTTGCTACCGCTGGCATGCTGGCCAAACCTGGCAAACCTGCACCGCGTGAGAGGGCTAGCAGCAAGGTTTCGACTTGGTCGTCAGCATGTTGGCCTAAGGCGATGTGCTGCAATGCCCCACCCCAATTCGATTGCAGTGCTTGGCTGAATGCTTGGTAACGCGCTTGACGGGCTGCGTCTTCCGGGCTTTCACCACTGGCGTGTGCGGCTTGCACCCGAACGACGACCAGAGGCACGTTCAGTTGATGGCACAAGGTTTCGCAATGCTTGGCAAATCCATCGGCTGCGTCTTGTAAACCATGGTGCACATGGATGGCGTGGGTTTTGTCAGGCCAGCGTAACGCGCTGGCGATGAGCAGTGCAGTGGAATCAGCCCCGCCGCTCAGTGCGACGGCCCAAGCGGGCAGATGCGCGAGCGCATCAAGCGATGGAAAGTTAGCGGGCGTCGGCTTTGGTGTCGCTGAATCGGCCATAACTTTGCAGTCGCTCGTAGCGTCGCTCAAGCAGTTCTTTGACCTTCATATCAGTTACTTGGCGCCATGCGTCGTTCAAACCGCGCTTGAGTTGCGCCGACATTTGTTTGGGGTCACGGTGCGCACCGCCTACAGGCTCGTTGACGATTTTGTCAATCAGGCCCAAAGCTTTTAATCGGTGCGCAGTAATGCCCAGCGCTTCTGCGGCATCTTCTGAACGGTCCGAGGTTTTCCACAGAATGGAGGCACAGCCTTCAGGGCTGATGACGGAGTACACCGAGTACTGCAACATCAACACTTGGTCTGCCACGCTGATGGCCAATGCGCCGCCAGAACCGCCTTCACCAATGATGGTGGTGATGATGGGCACTTCGAGTTGCGCCATCTCAAAAATATTGCGGCCAATGGCTTCGCTTTGGCTGCGCTCTTCGGCGTCAATACCTGGGTAAGCGCCGGGCGTATCGACGAAGGTGAACACAGGCAGTTTGAATTTTTCTGCGGTCTTCATCAAACGCAAAGCTTTGCGATACCCCTCTGGACGGCTCATACCAAAGTTACGCGCCGTGCGCTCTTTGGTATCACGGCCTTTTTGATGGCCTAGCACCATGCATGCGTTACCGTTGAAACGGGCCATGCCACCAACGATGCTCAAGTCATCGGCAAAGTGACGATCGCCATGCATTTCAACGAAGTCGGTGAAGATGTCGTTGATGTAATCAAGCGTATACGGACGCTCGGTGTGGCGAGCGATTTTGGTGATCTGCCAAGGCGTTAAGTTGCTGTAGATGTCTTTGGTGAGTTGCAGACTTTTTTTGCTGAGTTGGTCGATTTCATCTGAGATATCGACAGCGGACTCGGTTTGCACATAACGCAATTCGTCGATCTTGCCCTCTAACTCGGCAATCGGTTGTTCAAAATCGAGAAAATTTTTCTTAGCCAAAACGCTTTTACTCCTTGGTCACTCAGTAATCGACTGGTAACGGATCTAAAGATCGCCAAATATACCAAGTCGCTACGCTGCGATACGGTGCCCATGCCGCAGAGACTTCACGTGCTTCGCTACGGCTCACCGATTCACCTGAGAAATAGTTCTTGCTGATGCCATTGATCAAGCCCACGTCATCCAAGGGCAACACATTGGGACGCAACAAGTGGAAGATCAAAAACATTTCAGCGGTCCACCGACCTATGCCGCGGATGGCGACCAACTCAGCAATGATGGCCTCGTCGTCCATGTCAGACCATTTTTTGAAATGCAGATTACCGCTATCAAAATTCAACGCCAAATCAACGAGGTATTCGACCTTACGAGCCGAAAGCCCTGCCGCGCGCATATCGTCGACTTTGAGTTTTAAAACATTGGCGGGGGTTAATTTGCGAGGTAGCACAGCAAACCGATCCCACACCGATTGCGCTGCCTTGACAGAGATTTGCTGTCCAACAATGCTGCGCGCCAAAGTGATGAAAGGGTCACCGCGCGACTGCAAACACGCATCGCCAAATTGCGGAATCAAGCGTTTCATCACGCGGTCTTTTTTGACGAGGTGTTTGCACGCCTCCTCCCAATAGTCGGGCGTCACGCTGATAGGCTTGGCGGGCGACATTACGCGCGCTCCCATGTGGTGCCTGTGGGCGAATCTTTCAACACAATGCCCATCGCCGTGAGTTCTTGGCGAATGCGGTCTGCTTCAGCAAAATTTTTAGAAGCCTTAGCCGCCGCACGCGCTGCGATGTGGGCTTGGATAGCCGCTTCATCAACATCACTACCCGCTTGCAAGAAGCGTTGCGGATCGTCTTGCAACAAGCCCAGCACACCACCCAAGGCTTTGAGAAGTCCAGCCATCTGCGAAGACATGCTGCGGTTCACTTCACTGGCCAAGTCAAACAAGACCGCCACAGCCTCGGGCGTTCCGAAATCTTCGTTCATCGCTGCTTGGAAACGCTTGGCGAATGGGTTGCTCCAGTCGATATCAACAGTTTCAGGTTTCACCAAACTCAAAGCGGTGTAGAGACGCTTCAAAGCGCCACGTGCATCGTTTAAATGCACATCGCTGTAATTCAAAGGGCTGCGGTAGTGGCTACGCACGACAAAGAAGCGAATGGTTTCTGCCTCAAACACTTTGAGCACATCGCGGATAGTGAAAAAGTTGCCCAAACTCTTAGACATTTTTTCGTTATCTATGTTGATGAAGCCGTTGTGCATCCACACCTGCGCCATCGGTTTGCCAGAAGCGCCTTGGCTTTGGGCGATTTCGTTTTCATGGTGCGGGAATTGCAAATCTGCGCCCCCACCGTGGATATCAAAACTTTCGCCCAACAATTCGCAACCCATGGCCGAGCATTCGATATGCCAACCGGGGCGACCCACGCCGTAACTACTCTGCCACTTGGCATCATCAGGCTCAGTGGGTTTGGCAGACTTCCACAACACAAAGTCGAGCGGGTCTTGTTTGCCGTCGTCTACGGCAACGCGCTCACCTGCTTGCAGTTGGTCCAGTGATTTACCAGAGAGTTGGCCGTAATTGGGAAACTTGCGCACCGCAAAGTTCACATCACCATTGCTGGCTTGATAAGCCAAACCTTTGTTTTGCAAAGTGTTGATCATGGCAAGCATTTGCGGCACGTAGTCCATGGCGCGTGGCTCTAGCGTGGGACGCTCGATGCCTAATGCATCTGCATCTTGGTGCAAGGCCTCGACCATGCGGTCGGTCAATGCGCGAATGGTTTCGCCGTTTTCTAATGCGCGTTTGATGATCTTGTCGTCAATGTCTGTCACATTGCGCACATATGTCACACGCAATCCGCTGGCCTTGAGCCAACGCTGCACCACATCGAAAGCCACCATCGAACGTGCATGGCCTAAGTGGCATAAGTCATAGACCGTCATGCCACAGACGTACATACGCACATGCCCCGGCTCAAGCGGAGAAAAGGGTTCCAGCGCACGCGTGAGCGTGTTGTGAATGCGAAGCGTCATGGGTGAAGAATTAGGGACTGCAGCAGTCGGTCAGTCTTTGCGAGAACAAAAAATGAAGAAGGGGTTACGAATAACCCCTGTTTTACAATGCCTAGAGTATACAAAGCAGATGACAAACCCTGACTCCCATTTTCACTTAATGCATTGGAAGCGAACACTCACTATGCGGCTTTCATGTTTAGCATTTGGCTTAGTAGCCTTTTTTCTAACAACGGCGGTTTACGCGCAAAACAATGTGTCCGATGACTGGACGCCTGGGCAAAATATTTTGCCTACTGTTCAAAGCGATCCACACGACCAAGTCAAAAAACTATTGCGCCAAGAAAAGTTCCAACGTGCAGAAGTGTTGGTCGACAGATATATGGCGGTGAACCCACGTGACCCCCAAATGCGTTTTTGGAAAGCATGGATCACTGACCGCACGGGTAGCAAAGAAGTTGCGCTCAACTTGTATCTCAGCCTGACACAAGACTATCCAGAAATTGCTGAACCTTTTAATAATTTGGCAGTGTTGTATGCAACCAAAGGCCAGTTCAGTGCAGCCAAAGAAGCTTTGGATGCTGCTCTGCGCGCAAACCCCAACTACGCGGACGCGCATGAGAATATGGGGGATGTTTTGGCACAACTAGCCAAATACTCTTACATTCGATCGATGCAAATTAACCCAACCCAACGAGGTATTGCGCGCAAAATTGATCTCATCCAACCATCTTTAGAAGCCATTAGTAGTGGAATAAAAAGTCCTGGCAAAGATGCCGCAACAAGAGACGCTTACGGTAGTTATGTGCCGCTAGGTTACGTCAATTTTTAAAACCGTAATTACATGAAATTAACTATGAATTCAACGCGCCGGTTGCTATGTTTTTTAGCTTTAGCTTTTAGCTTTCTCAGCAATCAAGCAGTGCACGCCCAAGACACAGCAAAATCCGCTGCAGCACCCCAAGTGAAGTTCGTCACCAATATGGGCGAATTTGTGGTCGAGGTATATCCTGACAAAGCGCCCAAGACTGCAGAAAACTTTTTGCAATATGTGCGTGACAAACACTATGAAGGCACCATTTTTCACCGTGTGATTGCCAACTTCATGATCCAAGGTGGCGGCTACGACGCGCGCTATATCGAGCGCCCTACCCGCGCCCCTGTCATGCACGAAGGTCTGGAGGCTTTGAGTAAGGGCGGCCCGCGCAACACCGTTGGCACTATCGCGATGGCGCGTACCAATGCGCCCCACTCTGCGACTGCACAGTTTTTTATCAACGTGGTGGACAACGGCTTTTTAGACCCTAGCCCACAACAACCCGGCTACACCGTGTTTGGCAAAGTGGTCTCGGGCATGGATGTCGTCAACCGCATTCGCGCTATTCCTACCGGCTTTGGTGGACCTTTTCCATCAGATGTACCGCGTACACCCGTTGTCATCAAATCAGCAACAGTGTTGCCTTAATCTGTTTTAGTTTTATCAAGGAACCCCTTATGAGTAATCCACGTGTCGAATTGCATATCTTGGACCAAGGCGTGATCACGCTTGAACTCGATGCAGGCAAAGCCCCCAACACCACGCAAAACTTTTTGAACTACGTGAACAAGGGCCACTACGACAAAACTATTTTTCACCGCGTCATTCCGGGTTTTATGGTGCAAGGCGGCGGCTTTGAAGTGGGCATGACGGAAAAAGCTTCCGACGAACCTATCGAGAACGAAGCCAACAATGGTTTGAAGAACGACCACTACACCGTGGCCATGGCGCGCACGTCTGAGCCGCACTCTGCATCGTCACAATTTTTTATCAATGTGGCTGATAACGATTTTCTAAACCACACTGCACCTTCACGCCAAGGCTGGGGCTATGCGGTGTTCGGCAAAGTCGTGGAAGGCAATGATGTGGTCGACAAGATCGCCAAAGTCAAAACCGGTCGTAAAGGCTTCCATGACGACGTGCCCAAAGAAGACGTCATCATCGAAAAGGCAGTCGCCCTCTAAATGATCGCGCCATCGAATTGGCGCATGGTGGACTTTTTGTCCGACGTGCATTTGGACGCCAGCGAAGCCGCGACGTTCAATGCATGGTCTAAGCACTTAAACACCACTCCTGCAGACGCCTTGTTTATATTGGGCGATTTGTTTGAGGTGTGGGTGGGGGACGACACACAAGACCCTTTCCACTTGCAATGCATGGATGTGTTGCATAACACCGCCCAACGCCTGCCTGTATTTTTTATGTGCGGCAACCGAGATTTTTTGGTGGGTACCCATTGGTTGCAATCTACCGGCGTGCAAGGCTTGCAAGACCCTGCTGTTTTACAACTAGGCGCACAAAAAGTATTGCTCAGCCACGGCGATGCACTGTGTATTGACGATACCGACTACATGGCGTTTCGCCAACAAGTACGTTCAAGCGCATGGCAAGAAGCGTTTCTAGCCAAACCGTTGGCAGAGCGCCAGCAAATTGCCAAAGACTTGCGCGCACAAAGCAAGTCGCGCCAACAAGCACAAACCGACTATGTGGATGTCGATACCAAGACCGCTCGCGATTGGTTAAACGAAAACGATTGTCAACTGCTGATACACGGGCACACCCACCGCCCCGCTACGCACGAATTGGGAAACGGCCTCAGCCGCATGGTGCTGAGTGATTGGGAAGCCCTCGCAACACCACCTAAGTTAGAGGTGTTGCGGTGGACGCAAGCATCTCAACAATTTACGCGGTTGACTTTGAGCGCCTAATCCCCTAGCCTTGAAATTAGCGAATCGAAAGGGATAGGCTGCAAAAAGGTTTATCGCTTCAACAAAACTTTCAAGACAGACTGCAAACGTCTGCCATTGGATTCGTCGTAAGCACTGGATAAAACCTGCGCAGCATCAACCACCCATGTCATTTGGGGAGATGGATCGTTGCGGCGCGTCAGCAACTGCAATTGCAGAGCACGGCGTGCGTCCATGTGGGCGGCAGGCGTGGGCAGATCGGCGGCCATTTCCATGCGTAACAAAGCTTGTGTGGCGTCCTCGGCGGGCGCTTTGCCAAGGGCTTGCGTCCATTGGGTGCGCTGCGCGGCATTGAGCTTGTTGCCAATCGCTTGCGCGGTGGGCATTTGTTCAGGATCGCGTTTTTCCCAAGCATGTAAAAGTTGGGTCAGCACTTCACCATGGGCTTGCGCGGCCAAACGACGCAATGCGTCTTGGGCGTTTTCAATGGCGAACCGCTGGGCACGGAAAGCAGCGTCACCTAAACGGGGGCCGCGCGGTGCAGCATCTTCGCGGTCACGCCAGCCACCGGCTTTGTCACCAAACTTGCCGCCTGCTTTGCCACCCATAGCGCCTTTAGCACCAGGTTTGCCATCGCGTCCGCGGCCACCTTGGGAAGGCAACTCTGTTCGTTTTTGACCAGGCCTGTCGTCACCGCGCACAGCGACCACAGGACGTGTGGCTGCTTTAGGAACGGGTGGTGGCGTTGCTTCGGCAGGAGATGCATCTGGGCTAGTTTCTGTCGCCGACTGCGCAGTTTCTATATTCGCAGTTGCTGTTTCTGTATTGGCGTTTGCAGGCGCAGGACTTGGCTCTTCAGTTGGCAACTCGCCACGGCTAACTTTCTCCAAATTTTGTATGGCCGCGCGAATGGCAGAGGCGTCGCCTTTGGCTACCGCAGATTCCACCGCTTTGGAGGCTTCCAACACGGCTTTGTCAACAGGCGTGAGTGCGGCTTGCGCTTGTTCACGCACCGTAGATTTGCGGGCAAAGGCTTCGTCGATGGGTTGGCGGAAAGCGTCCCAGAGTTTTTGTTCAAGGCGGCGATCTAGTACAACGGTATGGGCTTCCTCTTGCCAGCGTTGTTGCAATCCTTTGACAGCGTCGATACGCAATGTGGGAGCGGCACCGAGCGCCTGCGCCTCTGCAATCAAAGCATTGCGTCGCTCTAGACTGGCTTTTTGAACCGCCTCAAGGGGTTCGTGCGCGGCATGGATCGCAGCTTTCCACTGCGGCTGCAATTCCGCGAACATTTTTTCGCTCAAGTGACCGCTTTCGCGCCATCTTTGGGCGAATTGGTGCAACTGGCGAGCCACCCCTTTCCAGTCGGGGCCTTGGGCATGTTCAGCGGCCCAGGTTTTGAGTTCTTCGATCAAGGCCAAACGCTGGGCTTTGTTGGCAGCGGTTTGGGCGCGGGCTTCTTTGAGCCAGGCATCGACCACCACATGGGCTTTGTTGCAAGCCGCATCAAAGCGCTTCCACAAAGCGGGATTGGGCGCAGCTTGTTTGTCGACTTTTTTCCATTGCTCGCGCAAATTGCGCAAGGTCTCTTGCATCTTGCGGCCACCCATGGCGGGTACTAAGACTGGCTCTTCTTTCGCGGGCTCTTCTTTGGAATTGTCTGGCTGAGTTGCTACAGTTATCTCACCTTCATTTGGCTGATGGATTTCTGTGTCAGTGGCGGGAGCGCTCGCTGGTGCTGCCTCTGTTGGCTCTTTCTCTTTGGTTTTAGACGAAGCTGGCTTAAACAATGCCTCCGCCTGCGTGGCAAGTTCGAGGCGTTGCTGGTCTATCAAGGCCTTATCACCGATCGGTTTCACTTTGCGTGTTGCTTCACTGGCCACCCCTGTGGCGGTAGTAGAGGTGGCGTTTGTCGCGACGTCCGCCTGCTGGGTTTGCGCCTGCGAAGGGTTGCGTGCGTGGCGAATTTGTTCTGCCCAGGCAGGCACGGCTGGTAATGGCGCTTGTGGATCTGCGGCGGCAGCTTCTGTCAGTTGCAAGGCATCGCCAAACGCCAACCAAACGGCTTGCAGTTGTTGGGCACTGGTTTGCAAAGCGGGCGGGAATTTGGCGTCGACGCTGGACCACTGCGCGTCGTCGGTCAGGCTTTTGGCTTGTGCATGCCAACGGTCTAAGTCGGCTTGCAAGGCTTCGCGCTGGGCTTGGGCATCTTGCCAAGGTTTGGTCGAGAGAACTTCAATGCGTTGCGCTAATAAAACAGCGGCTTCGCGCTGCACTTGCGACTGGTGCTGTAAATCTTCGATGGCTTTGACACGGTCGGCCAATGCCGTTTTAAGACCGGCCAAGGGCTCGCGCGACAAAGGCGCGCCCGCTTTGGCGGCGTCACGTTGCCACGCCATGGCGTCGGCGATGTTGATGCGTGGGGCATCGCGCAAGGCCACGCCTTTTTCTGCCCAGCTGTGGGCCAAGGCCTCTTGTTCGATGTTGCGGCGTTTTTCGTCGATGCTGTCGCGCAAGACTTTGGCTGCGCCTTTGTCGCGGTGGCTCATTTCCTTGAAGACATCTTGCAGGGCTGACAGGCTGGGCTCGGTGAGTAACCAAGCTTGCAAAAGGGTAATGCGCTCGCCAGAAGTGGCTGCCGTAAAGGCGCCAGCAGTCAATGCATCGAGGGCGGCGAGGTCTAGGGTTTTATTTTCTGGGTGGGTCACGGTGACGGCTCAATATCTGAATATCCCTCCATTGTCGCTGAGGCTTTAAAATTTTCCCCTTCATCGCTTTTTGAGCATTTCCCATTGAAAGAGTTTCTCGCCCGTTTAAACCTCGGGCTACGGATGTTTGCGACAGACGTAGTTCAGGGCTTTTTCGCCATCACCCATAACGGGCTGGCGGTGTTGGGGCTGTCCATTTTCTTTTTCGTGGTGGCTTTGGCGGTGCGCCCTGACCTGCGTATGGTGACCGAGTCCAAGCTGATCAACTGGTTGCAAGAGCGCCAATACGACTCCACCGGCATGGAGTCCGATACCGAAGCGGTAGACCGCGCCACGGCGGTGGACCCCCGCGATTTACCCCGTCAGCAGGCGAATTTGGCTTATTGGCTGAGTCGCAAGTACCGCGTCGCGCCTGAGCCATTGAGTGCCCTGGTCAGCGAAGCCTATGACTTAGGTCCCCGCAACCAGATCGACCCCTCATTAATTTTGGCGGTCATGGCCGTCGAGTCTGGCTTCAACCCCTTCGCCCAGAGCAATGTCGGCGCCCAAGGCCTGATGCAGGTGATGACCAAGGTACACGAAGAAAAATACGTCGGTTTCGGCGGTTCTTTGGCGGCTTTTGACCCTGTGGCCAACTTGCGCGTAGGCGTTAGCGTGCTCAAAGACTGCATTAATCGCGCTGGCTCGACCGAGGCAGGACTCAAACTTTATGTAGGCGCAGGCAACTTAAAAGACGACAGCGGCTACGCCAGCAAAGTCATGGGCGAATACGCCCGTCTCCAACTGGTAGCCAAGGGCATCAAAGTGCCGATATCTGCGCCCCCCGCGACTGCTGCTGAGGCGGCTACCGCCCGTCTGGAAAGCCTGTGGGAAAAAGCCCAGCGCTTGACGCCATTTGGCAAAGACAAAGACGAAGACGAAGTCAAATAATTTTTTCAATTTCTGATTATTTTTTCTAAGGACACCTTTTCATGTACCAACGCAATGTCTTGATTGAGCACACCGACCCAGAGCTATGGGCCGCGATTCAGGCCGAAAACGCCCGTCAAGAACACCACATCGAACTCATTGCCAGCGAAAACTACGCATCCCCCGCTGTCATGCAAGCCCAAGGTTCGCAACTGACTAATAAATATGCCGAAGGCTACCCCGGCAAGCGTTACTACGGTGGCTGTGAAAACGTGGACGTCGCGGAGCAACTCGCAATCGACCGCATCAAAGCCATCTTTGGCGCAGAAGCCGCCAACGTGCAACCGCACTGCGGTGCGTCGGCTAATGAGGCAGTTTTTCTGGCGTTTTTGAAGCCCGGTGACACCATCATGGGCATGAGCTTGGCCGAAGGCGGCCACCTGACCCACGGCATGGCGCTCAATATGAGTGGCAAGTGGTTCAACGTCGTGTCCTATGGCTTGAACGCGAAAGAAGAAATCGACTACGACGCGATGGAAAAGCAAGCGCATGAGCACAAACCTAAGCTCATCATTGCTGGAGCGTCTGCCTACAGTTTGCACATCGACTTTGCGCGTTTCGCCAAAGTGGCCAAAGACGTAGGCGCGATTTTCTTGGTGGACATGGCGCATTACGCGGGTTTGATTGCTGCAGGCGTGTATCCCAACCCCGTGCCTCACGCGGACGTCGTGACATCGACCACCCACAAGAGTTTGCGCGGACCTCGCGGTGGCATTATTTTGATGAAGGCAGAGCACGAAAAAGCGATCAACAGCGCCATCTTTCCCGGCTTGCAAGGCGGTCCGCTGATGCACGTGATTGCGGCCAAGGCTGTGGCTTTCAAAGAAGCGATGGCGCCTGAGTTCAAGGGCTACCAACAGCAAGTGGTGAAAAACGCCCAAATCATTGCCGAGACCTTGACCCAACGCGGTTTGCGTATCGTCAGCGGCGGCACCCAAAGCCATGTGATGCTGGTCGATTTACGTTCCAAAAAAATCACCGGCAAAGAAGCCGAAGCCGCACTCGGTGCTGCCCACATGACAATCAACAAAAACGCTATTCCGAACGACCCTGAAAAGCCATTCGTCACGAGTGGTGTGCGTATCGGTACGCCCGCCATGACAACACGGGGCTTTAAAGACGAAGAAGCGCGCTTGACCGCCAACTTGATCGCCGACGTCTTGGACAACCCCCATGACGAAGCCAATATCGCCGCCGTGCGCGCCAAGGTGCACGCGCTGACCGCGAAGTTCCCCGTCTACAAGTAAGCGATGAAGTGTCCTTTTTGCGGTCACCTAGAGACCCAAGTGGTCGAGACCCGCATGTCCGAAGACGGCGATTCGATTCGCCGCCGTCGCCAATGCGGTGCCTGCGAAAAGCGCTACACCACCTACGAACGCCCTGACGTCAGCTACCCCAACGTGGTGAAAAAAGACGGGCGACGCACCGAGTTTCAGCACAGCAAGTTAGTGAGCTCGATGGCGCTGGCTTTGCGCAAACGTCCTGTCAGCACCGAGCAGTTAGACAACGCAGTAGAGCGCATTGAGGAAAAACTGATGAGCTTGGGTGCACGCGAAGTCCCATCGACCCGTTTGGGCGAGTTGGTGATGCGCGAATTGAAGAAACTCGACAAGGTCGCGTACATCCGATTTGCCAGCGTCTACCGCAGTTTTGAGGATATCGATGAGTTCAAGAGTTTGGTGGACGAGGTAAGCAAATAATTTGTAAGCACTGCTTACACACTTTTCACACCCGCGACCTAGCATGTGCTCATGTACTTGCTAGGTTTTTTCTTTTTGGCTCGGCTAATTTCTGCGCTACCCAAGCCTGCCTTTCATGGCTTTACTTTGGTGGAGCTAATGGTGTGCCTAAGCCTTGCTGCCATCTTGTTGGGTTTTGCACTTCCCAGCGTGTGGCGATGGCAAGAACGCGTACGCATCGACAGCGTGCGCCAACAGCTTTTTAACGACTTGCAATTTGCCAGAGTCCGCGCCCTGCAATGGGGACAGCGTTTGCAAATGAGCCGTTTAACGGGGTGCTCTAAATTTACTGGGTCTACTAACTCTACTAACGACTGGAGTTGCGGTTGGCAACTCAGCACAGCCTCTGGCAGCCCAGGCTCTTCACAAGTGATCAGCTCCACGTCTCTAGACGCCTCGGTCCAAGTGACTTTTGCCAAAACTACTGACTTTTTTATTTCAGCACAAGGCGATCTCGGCACGATCGGCGACCGATGGACAGTGCTTTCACGTGTCGCGGGCGTCGACTTCAGTCGGTCCCTGTGTATCAACAGTGCGGGCCGCATACGTTGGGTAGAGGCCGCCACATGCAGTTAACTGCGCACGCCCTTTTGCGGAAAACCACTTTAGGGTTGGCCGTGCTTGAGGCTATTGCCGCCTTATTGGTCGTAAGCGTTGGAGCGTTAGGCGTTTTGTGGTGGCAACATCAAGCCGTGCTGCGCCAACAGCAGCAGAACTACCAATTTATTGCCATCGGCTTGGCCAGCGATTTGGCGGATCGGATGCGCATCAACGCTTCACAAAGTGCGCTCTATGCCTTGGGATGGGGAGAGTCGCGCCAAGCCACACAAGACTGCGTTGCCAGCGCTTGCAGTTGGACCCAATTAGCACAGTGGGACATCGCGCAGTGGCAACAAGCACTGCGTGCGCAGTTGCCGAGGGGTGACGCATCGGTTTACCCCTTGTCTGGACGCTCCGGGTGGTGGGCAATCAGTGTGGGATGGCCAGCCAACCAGATGGCGCCCAGCAGTGCGACGTGCCCCTCACGCATGCAATGCTGGGAATTATGGGTACGGCCACAAAGATGAATCCTTTCATCTCTATCCTTGTTTTCGATACTGAGAGGGGTGCCAGCAAAACCAGCGCCTCCAAAGGCTATTCCTTAAGCGAGTTACTGATTGGCTTAGGCTTGAGCAGCCTCGTGGTGGCCATAGCCTTGAGCATCTACCAGCTCTGCCGCCAGTCATGGCTAACGATCAGCGCCACCGATGCGCTTTACCAAAATGCGCAAGTCGCCATCAGGGCTATTCGCCGACAAGCCGAGTTAGATGGCGCCGCCTACCTTTTGCAGGCGTCAGACAACCATGTGACGCTTTCAACACCCTACCCCAGCATGGGCAACCCAAGCGAAAGCTTGGTTTTATCGCACTGGGTTGGCGCAGACCCTTTTGATTGCCAAGGAAACTCCAGCGCCAGCACAAGCGCAATGATCAGCAATAGTTTCAAACGCAGCAGCAACAAGGAATTGACTTGCAAAGATACCAATGCTCCAGGCAGTAGCTACCAAGCTTTGGCCGAGGGCATTGAAGACTTGCAAACACGGTTTGCACAAATCAACTCAGCACTCAATACCTTGCAATGGGTCAATGCCTCAGCGCTTTTTGGCTCAGCCCAAATCGTGGCGATAGAAGTATGTTTGCGCGTTGCAACTACCACCCGATTGGGGGGCGCGGCAAAAGGCACTTTGACCCCTACCTCAGGATGCAACGGCGAAAGCGTTGCTGCAGACAGAAAGTTACGCCACGTTTTTCGTCATGTCATAGCTCTGCGAAATCGGTTGGGGGCTTATGGCTAAGACGAACAGATCCGGTTTTGCATTGCCTGCCGTTATGGGCATTTTGGCGCTGACCAGTTTGGCCTGCGCAACAGTTTGGCGTATGCAATGGGTCAACCAGCAACTGTTGAATGTACGGTCCCACTTAGTTTTCAACCAACAAATTGCCGAAGGAATATTGCCTTTGGTGGTGCAATACATCATCGGGGCGAGCGCAGCGAGTGGCACAGACGCACAAACCCATGCGTTTTTCCCCAGCAACGCCCAAGAGCGCGACAAACTGCAATTGCGATTAGGTACCGCCATGTGCCAAGCCGGCATTTGCGCGCCCAAAACCATGGTCAATTTAAACGCAGAGCAATGGCGTAATTTGCTAGGTCAGTCGCAACCGGTGAGTGTGGCTGAATTACCCAGCGACAAGGTTTCTGCTTTTTATTGGGTGGAAGTCTGGCTAAATGCAAATGTGTCAGAGCTAGTGGGTTCACCATTGCTTAAATTGACGACTGCTGATCCGTCTGCTTCCTCCCCATTTATCTATCGCATCACGGTGCTCGTGCAAGACAACACGTCCAATCCAACGTTCGAACTATCCAAGCCCCGACCCAATACCTTGGTCATGCAAGCCATTTGGTCTCGCGCAACCGAAACAGCACAGACTGGCCAATGGCATAGCTGGAAATTATTGGCATGACACCCCCATTGGATAATCTGGGTATGCCCCCAACCGAATCAGATATCCAATGGATGTCGCTTGCCCTGACTTGGGCTGAAAAAGCGATGAACATGACCTCGCCAAATCCTAGGGTGGGATGCGTCATCGTTAACGCACAAGGCGTTTTGATAGGAAGTGGCCATACCCAAGCCGCTGGTCAAGCACATGCAGAAATCATGGCGCTACAAGACGCCAAGCAACAAGGCCATGCTGTGGCTGGAGCTACCGCCTACGTCACCCTAGAACCTTGCAGCCACCAAGGACGCACAGGTCCTTGCTGCGACGCGCTCATCCATGCAGGTTTAGCAAGAGTGGTAGTGGCAGTCCAAGATCCGAATCCCCAAGTTAGCGGCAACGGCGTTGCCCGTTTGCGTCAAGCGGGCATCCAGGTCGATATGGGCGTTTTGGAAAACAAAGCGAAGTCTTTGAATTTAGGTTTTTTCAAACGCATGACCCAAGGCGTTCCATGGATGCGCCTAAAGGTAGCTGCATCGCTTGACGGTCAAACCGCGCTTTCCAATGGCGTGAGCCAATGGATCACGTCTTCAGCCGCTAGGCAAGATGGTCATGCGTGGCGTGCCAGAGCATGCGCAATACTCACCGGTATCGGCACTGTTCTTGAAGACGATCCCCAACTCAATCTGCGCGCTGTCGATACCCCTCGCCAACCCACCTTGGTCATCGTCGACAGCAAACTAGAAACTCCTCTTCATGCCAAGCTTTGGCAAACCCAGCGCGAAGTCTGGATTTATTGCGCCCAAGAACATACAGGTCGGAAAGCCGCCTTAGAGGCCAAAGGCGCTCACGTCATATGCCTACCCAATGCGCAAGGCAAAGTAGATTTACACGCAATGCACAAAGATCTGGGTCAGAAGGCCATCAACGAGGTACACATTGAGGCCGGATTCAAACTCAATGGCTCTTTATTGGCAGCCGGTGTAGTCGACGAATTACTGGTCTACCTTGCCCCTCTTTTGATCGGCCAAGGAATGGGCATGGCAAATCTCGGGCCCTTTGAGGCGTTGTCCCAAGCATTGAAACTCGATATACAAAATATCACGCCGATCGGAGACGATATTCGGCTGATTGCACATATCAAAGGCCATTAGCCCTCAAGAACCACAGACAACACCAGAAACCTGCGAAAATACACAGATGTTCACCGGAATCATTACCGGCGTGGGGCGCATCACCGCTGTCCACGACCTGGGAAGCTCTTTTCACCACGGCAAGCGCCTGACGATTCAGGCACCAGCCGGGTATCTGTCTGACGTGGGCTTAGGGGACAGCATCGCATTGAATGGCGCTTGCATGACAGTCACCAGTTTTGACGCACTCTCCCACCAATTCACCATCGACATTTCCGCTGAATCATTGGCACGCACCAGCGGCCTCACCGAACTTGGCAGCGTCAACTTAGAAAAAGCATTGCGTGCCAATGATCGACTCGGCGGACACATCGTCTCCGGCCATGTCGATGGCATTGGCCATGTCAGCCACTTTGCCCAAGTGGGCGAGAGTTGGGAGTTGCGTATTTCAGCGCCAGTCGCCTTGGCCAAATATTTGGCCTACAAAGGTTCGATCACCGTCAATGGTGTGAGTTTGACGGTCAACCATGTGCAAGACCATTTCAACAATGGTGCACTGCAAAACGCTGAGATCAGCATCAACCTGATCCCCCACACCGTGGAAAACACCGCTTTAGGTAGTTTGAAAACTGGCTCTGCCGTGAACTTAGAAATTGACACCGTAGCGCGCTATGTAGAACGCATGTTGCATGTTGAAAAATTGCTCGAAACAAACCCCGCTGTTTGAAAGCCCTGTATGTCTAACCCCTTACAACTCGTACCCAAAACGCCCGCTGTTATTTCTCCAGTAGAAGAAATCGTCGCTGAACTCAAAGCTGGGCGCATGGTGATTTTGGTAGACGAAGAAGACCGCGAAAACGAAGGCGACTTGGTCCTTGCGAGTGACCATGTCACGCCCGAAGCCGTTAACTTCATGGCGCGTTTTGGTCGCGGTTTGATTTGCCTCACCTTGACACGCGAGCGTTGCGAGTTCCTCAAACTTCCTCCCATGGCGGCGCAAAATGGCACGGTTTACAGCACCGCATTTACGGTATCGATTGAAGCCGCTGAAGGCGTGACCACAGGCATCTCCGCCGCAGACCGCGCCCGCACCATCCAGGTAGCCGTCTCTAAAACCACCCAAGCCAGTGACTTGGTACAACCTGGACACGTCTTCCCCCTGCAAGCTGTCGACGGAGGTGTCTTGATGCGCGCAGGCCATACCGAGGCAGGTTGCGATTTAGCCGCCATGGCTGGCTGCTCACCATCTGCGGTGATTTGCGAAATCATGAACGACGACGGCACGATGGCGCGTCTGCCTGATTTACAAACCTTTGCCACCGAACACGGCTTAAAAATAGGCACGATTGCTGGCTTGATTGAACACCGCAGCCGCACTGAATCTTTGGTCAACGCCATCAGTTCGCGCGCGATGCAAACAGCACATGGCGAATTCAAAGCTGTTGCTTACCAAGACAGCACCAGCGGCGCGGTGCATCTGGCACTGATCAAAGGTCAGTGGGACAAAGACCATGCTGTGCTGGCTCGCGTCCATGAACCACTCTCTGTGCTCGACGCCCTAGAACCCGACCGCATCATGCACTCATGGGGACTAGACGCCGCCATGCGTCGCATCGCCAAAGAAGGCGCTGGCGTCATCGTGTTGTTGAACTGCGGTGAAAGTGGCGCACAACTCTTGTCTCAGTTTGACGGAACCGCACGATCGGCCCATGCGCCAGAGCGTGGCCGTATGGATTTACGCAGTTACGGAGTAGGCGCACAAATTTTGCGCGACTGCGGTGTACAAAAAATGCGCTTGCTCGGCAACCCGCGTCGCATGCCCAGCATGGCGGGTTACGGTCTCGAGATCACTGGCTACGTCAGCAAAGAATAAAAAATATGTTCACACCCAACTCACACACACCTAGCCAATTAGACGGAAGTTCTCTCAAAGTGGGCATCGTGCAAGCCCGCTTCAATCCAGAAATCACGAATGCACTCGCAGAGGCATGCTTGGCGGAGCTCACAGCGATGGGCGTCCAACAAGACCGCATCACGCATGTGTATGTTCCTGGTGCTTTAGAAATTCCACTGGCCCTGCAAGCCTTGGCACATATCGAAGACCCAGAACCTTACAACGCATTGATCGCCTTGGGTTGCATCATTCGTGGCGAAACCTACCACTTTGAATTGGTAGCCAATGAGTCTGGCGCTGGAGTAACGCGTGTCAGCATGGATTTCCATGTGCCCATTGCCAATGCCATTTTGACCACCGAAGACGTACCCCAAGCAGTGGCCCGCCAAACAGAAAAAGGCCGTGATGCTGCGCGGGTGGCGGTTGAAATGGCTTTGTTGCTGGAGCAACTTGCATGAGCGCCGACTCCAAGCCCGTGCGCAAAAGTGCGTCCAAGTCTGGACGCAGTCGCGCGCGTGAATTTGCGCTGCAAGGCCTTTACCAATTTTTGGTGGGACGCAACGAAGCCTCGGATATCGACGTCTTTACACGCGATTTAAGCGGTTTTCATAAATCAGATTCGGTGCATTACGACGCACTGCTTTACGGTTGCATTGAACACCGTACTGCGCTCGACGCACTCATCACACCTTTGTTAGACCGAAAACTCGACGAGATATCTCCCATCGAACACGCTGTCATGTGGATGGGTGTCTACGAGTTTCAGCATTGCATAGATGTGCCTTGGCGCGTGGTTCTCAACGAATACATTGAACTCGCCAAATCATTTGGCGGTACTGATGGGCATAAATATGTGAATGCAGTGCTCAACAGTTTGGCGCCGAAGTTGCGTAGCACCGAGGTGCAATCGGACCGTCGTACCGAAACAGCGACGTCTACCCCAGCGGCATGACACCCCAAGCGTTTGAGCACGCAGTCCGCGTGTATTGGGAAGATACAGATGCAGGTGGCATTGTGTTTTACGCCAACTACCTCAAGTTTTTTGAGCGCGCCCGCACTGAATGGTTGCGCGCCTTAGGGATTGGCCAGCAAACCTTGCGCGAACAAACCGGCGGCATGTTTGTGGTGAGCGAAACCCAAGTCAAATATTTGCAAAGCGCCAAATTGGATGACTTGCTGCGTGTCACTGCGCAATTGCAAACCAGTGGCCGTGCCAGTTTGACGATTGCACAACAAGCTTGGCGCAACGACCAACTACTTTGCGAAGGCACTATCCGCATTGGGTGGGTGCAAGTTCAGGATTTAAAGCCTGCGAGAATTCCCTCTTCCGTACTAGAACGACTGCTATGAATCAAGATTTCTCCATCATCCATTTGTTGCTCAACGCAAGTTGGGTCGTGCAAGCCGTTGTAGCCATCTTGTTGATGGTCTCGATTGCCAGTTGGACGGCAATTTTTCGCAAAATCATTGCGATTGGCCGCATCAAAGACTTGAACGAAACCTTTGAGCGCGACTTCTGGTCTGGCGCGAGTTTGAATGAACTGTTCGCCGCTGCAGCCCAAAACGCCAAACTCTCGGGCCCGATGGAACGTATTTTTGCCAGTGGCATGCGCGAATACCAAAAACTGCGCGAGCGCCGCATCAACGACACCAGTATGTTGATGGACGGTGCGCGACGCGCGATGCGTGCCAGCTACCAGCGCGAAATGGACGCAATTGAATCCAATCTGTCTTTCTTGGCATCTGTCGGCTCGGTCTCTCCCTATGTGGGCTTGTTCGGTACGGTGTGGGGCATCATGCATGCTTTCACGGGCTTGGCGAGCATGCAGCAGGTCACACTCGCCAAGGTTGCCCCTGGTATCGCTGAGGCTTTAGTAGCCACTGCCATTGGTTTGTTTGCGGCAATTCCCGCAGTGTTGGCCTACAACCGGTTTGCGCGCGATATCGACCGCATCTCCAATAAATTAGAAACATTTATCGAAGAGTTTTCCAACATCTTGCAGCGCAATGTGAGCGCTAGCCCGTCGGGTCACTGAGCAAGGAGCTGACGGATGGCTTCTATTTCTCCTCGTTCAGGCCGTAAAGGCCGTCGCGCCATGAACGATATCAATATGGTGCCGTTCATTGACGTGATGTTGGTGTTGTTGATTATTTTTATGGTCACCGCACCTTTGATTTCTCCCAGCGTCATTGACCTGCCTACGGTGGGCAAGGCTTCCAATGTGCCTACGCAGGTCGTGCAGATTGAGATCAGTAAAGATGAAAAGATAACCGTAAAGAGTACAGGCACGGTGACTAAATCGCTACCCAGTTCGCTGAGCAATCTAGTGCGCGATGTACGTGAACTCACGGCGAACTCCACCGATGCACCAGTGGTGATATCGGCTGATCGAAGCATCAAATATGAAACTGTTGTCAAAGCCATGGACACCTTGCAGCGCGCAGGCATTGCACGCGTAGGTTTATCTGTGCAACTTACCGACTGATGGCGCCTACTCCCGCGTATCTCGAGTTTGCGCCCCCACCTCCTCCGGGCACGGGACGCTCGTTAGGCCTTGCCTTACTAGTTCACTTCTTGCTGATGGTCGCCCTGACCGCTGGCATTCAATGGAAGCAAGACAACAGTTTGTCCGTTGAGGCTGAGTTGTGGGCTGCCATACCCATGGCTGCCGCACCAAAACCTGTGGAAGTAGAACCACCCCCACCACCGCCGCCGCCTCCCCCAGCGCCCAAAGAAATGGTCAAGCCTCCGCCTGCCCCTACGGCTAACGTAGACGCAGATATCGCCTTGGCGAAACGCAAAAAACAATTGGAAGAAGACAAAAAGAAACAAGAAGCGCTTGAAGCCGAGCGTTTGAAAAAAGAATTGCTTAAAAAAGAAGAAGAGAAAAAAGCCAAGCTTAAGGAGAAAGAGCAAAAAGAAAAAGAGTTAAAAGACAAAGCGCTGAAAGAGAAAGAACTGAAGGAAAAAGAAAAGAAAGAGAAAGAGCGCAAAGAAAAAGAACTCAAGGACAAAGAGGCCAAAAAACTTCAAGAGCAAAAAGACGTAAAACCATCCCCAGCTGACATCAAAAAACTAGAAGCCATGCGCCAAGAAAATATGAAGCGCATCGCTGGCATGGCGGGCGCTACTGGCGACGAGAACGCCACAGGCACTGCGCAACGTTCCGCAGGGCCGTCCGACAGTTACGGAGGGCGAATTCGAGCGCGCGTCAAACCCAATATCACCTTCACAGAGGATGTTGCGTCAAACGCATCTGCCGATGTGGAAGTACGCTGCGCCCCTGATGGCACCATCGTTGGCAAAAAACTCATCAAATCGAGCGGCAATGCCGCATGGGACAATGCAGTTTTAAAAGCCATCGACAAAACCGAAATTTTGCCGCGCGATATCGATGGACGCATCCATTCCCCCTTGGTGATCAGTTTCCGACCTAAAGATTAAGCAGTGTTTCAGCGTTCGTTCACAGTTGACATCCTGAAAGTTCTAGCAGCCCAGTTGATCGTTTGGCATCACCTAGCAGCTTACGGACCGATGACTGAATTAATTCAATTGCAATGGCCGCATCTCATAGAGCATCTGTACTATGACGCGCGTTTGGCAGTACAAATATTTTTGGTAGTAGCTGGGTTTTTAGCAGCCAAGTCGGTCAATAACCGCCCTGTGACGGAGTTTGCGTCTCCGATTTTCAAGCGCTATTTGCGTTTAACACCCATCTACTACTTAGCCATACTGCTGATCTCCTTGGCGGTTGCTTTGACTAGACCCTATATCCAAGCGGATTGGCTTCCAGAGCCCGTGACTTGGGGTGAACTTGGAGCGCACTTCTTTCTAGTGCACGCCATATTGAATATTCCAGCGCTATCGAGTGGTGTTTGGTATGTGGCGATTGATTTCCAGCTTTATGTGGTGCTGATTGCATTGGCTTATGCCCTGCAAACACCTAGAACCTGGATGCGTTTAGGTGGACCCTACGTTTTGTCTATCGGTGTGGCCATGGTTTGTGCGGCTTCCATGCTGTGGTTTAACCGTTTTGAGTCTTACGACAACTGGGCCCTTTATTTCTTCGGTGCATATGGTTTAGGTGTTTTGGCCGCTTGGTCGAATCGCTCACGGATCGACGCCATCGTGTTTGGCTGTGTGGTGGCAATTGCCCTCTATGCCTTATGGATCGACCCGCGTTCACGCTTAGCGTTGGCGTTGACCACGGCCATATGGTTAGCGATTCGCCCCAAGGGAACAGACCACTGGACACCCATGAAACGCGTATTGCACCGACTCTCCAACAGCGCCTACGCACAATTTTTATCGCACTTCGGCGTGATTGTGGTGTTTAGCTATATGTGGAAAGTTAGCCAATTTAGCGGCGCATCCACCGCGTTGGGTATCTGCATATTTGCCTGGTTGTGCAGCATGGGGCTTGGTCTATTTTTGTACGAAAAAGCTGAACTGCCTATGCACCATTGGCTCACCCATCAATTTAAAAAGCTATCTCTTCGGCTTAAGTAATGTGTGCGCCATGCGCAAGCGCATGCAAGCAAGGCAATGAAGACAGATGCAGAATAAATAGACGCCAATCCGAAACTGTCACTGAGTACACCGCCCAACAATGCGCCCAAGACACCCGGTATGCCGTAACCAATAGACGCATACAAAGCCTGCCCTCTTCCTCTCAGACGATCCGGAAAGTGCTTTGTCAAAATTGAAATGCAAACTGTGTGGTGCGTAGCAAACGTAACCGCATGCAACATTTGAGCAACCCATAAAGCCAACAGCGCATCCGCCCACCAAGCAGTCAAGCACATGCGAAAGGCCATCACGCATGCGCAAATGACCAACCATGCCGACAGACTAAATAGCGGCAACCACCGACTTTGCGTGAAGAACCAAACGATTTCTGTGGCTACCGATACAGCCCACAAAATACCAATCATGGTTTTGCTGTAGCCTAAGGCGTCTAAATACAAAGACAAGAAAACGTAAATGCCAATGTGCGCGAATACATGGAAAAACACGGTGGCAAAAAACCAGCGCACTTTGGCTTGTCTGAGTACGCCGAGTACCGGTGGCGAGACTTGCTCTTGGTGCGCAACTTCGCGGTGCTTAGGCAACCACCACACGCTGACGTTCAGGGCGATCAACGAACCCACAGCCCAAGCAGGAAAACTCTCCATGCCTTGGTGGTCAAACCAAGCTCCAGCGACAAACACCGTGACTAAAAATCCAATAGAACCCCACAAACGAATTCGTCCATAGCGTTTGGTATTGAAGGTGCCTTCGCTACTCACCCATTGCGCCAGTGCTGCTTCACTCATGGGCATCATGGCGCTGGTATGGATAAACATACAAAGCAACACCACGGCTAGCCAGACCAAGCCCACTTGAAAAAACAAGCCCATAGCGCATACCAGAGCTGCGCCTGCGCAATAACGCAATAAATTGATACGGTCTGCGCTATGGTCACTCAACCAGCCCCAGCCGTATGGGGCCAAGATACGTGTCAAAGATTGCACCGCCGTGAGCAATCCAATGGTGGTGATCGACAGGCCGAGCGACTTGAGCCACAAAGGCAAATAGGGGTTGAAGAAACCAATGTGCGCAAAGTAGCTGGCAGACAATGCTGCAAACGGAAACAACGTATTGCGCCTAGGGGGCGCTGAGACTTCCACAGATGTCTCTTTTAAGCGATGCGCCCTGCGATGGCGGGCATGTCCACCTGCACGTCACCACACTGCGCACGATGGCGCAACGCATGGTCCATCACCACCAATGCCAAAAGCGCCTCGGCAATGGGTGTGGCACGAATGCCGACACATGGGTCGTGTCGTCCTTTGGTCACCACCTCCACCGGATGGCTGTTTTGGTCGATCGAATCGCGTGGGCTCAAGATAGAGCTGGTAGGTTTGATGGCGATACTCACTTCCAAGTCTTGACCCGTGCTGATGCCGCCCAACACACCACCTGCATGGTTGGTGGCAAAGCCTTGGGGCGTAAGCGCATCTCCATGCATGGTGCCGCGATGCGAGACGCTGGCAAAACCAGAGCCAATTTCTACGCCTTTGACTGCATTCAATCCCATCATCGCGTAAGCAATGTCTGCGTCTAATTTGTCATACAAGGGTTGACCTAGACCTACAGGCATACCAGTCGCAACGACACGAATACGTGCGCCGCAAGAGTCCCCTGCTTTGCGCAAACTGTCCATGTAATCTTCAAAGGCTTGCACATCTGCACAGGGCGCATAAAAAGGGTTGTGGCCCACGTGGTCCCAACTCTCGAACGGAATTGGCAAATCACCAAGTTGGGTCATGCAACCTTTGAATTGGGTGCCATATTTTTCTTGTAACCATTTTTTGGCGACGGCACCTGCAGCAACTGTCGGTGCCGTCAAACGCGCGGAAGACCGTCCTCCGCCTCGTGGATCGCGGATGCCGAACTTTTGGAAATAGGTGTAGTCCGCATGGCCCGGGCGGAATGTCTGCAACAAATTACCGTAGTCTTTGCTGCGTTGATCAGTGTTTTGAATCAACAAGGCGATGGGCGTGCCAGTTGTTTTACCTTCATAAACGCCCGAAAGAATTTGAACTTGATCGGGTTCGTTGCGTTGCGTCACGTGGCGGCTGGTTCCGGGACGCCGTCTGTCTAAATCATGCTGGATATCAGGCTCTGATAAAGCCATGCCGGGCGGGCAGCCGTCAATCACGCAACCAATCGCGGGGCCGTGGGATTCACCAAAGTTGGTGACGCAAAAAAGGGTTCCGAAGGTATTTCCACTCATAAGGCGTGATTATCCCATCCACGCCTTGGGGACACTAACCGCGCGCAGATTGCGCAGGTGTGTCTTCACTAGGCCAGTCACGGATGTAGGCCTTGAGCATTTTATTTTCGAAGTTATGGCTATCGAGCACCGCTTTGGCCACGTCGTAAAAACTGATCACACCTTTGAGTTTGCCGTTTTCGACAATGGGGATGTAACGCGAATGGCTCTCCACCATCATGTGGCGTACTTGGTCGATCTCGTGGTCAGGCGTGCAGGTTAATGGATGGTCATCCATCGCACTGCGAACTTTGGCATCGCCCAGAGCACCGTCATGGCGGTGCAAGGCCATGATCACCTCACGAAAAGTCAACAGACCCACGAGGTTGCCATGCTCCATCACCAATAAAGAGCCCATGTCTTTGGTGGCCATGGTGTTGACGGCATGAGACAGTGACTCTGATGGATCAATAGTGAACAAAGGGCTATCGCCCTTGACACGCAAAATATCGCTGACTTTCATGGTGTACCTCCTCGCATAGGTGCCCAAATATAGCCCACAATGCGCTTTAAAAACCACTTCTTACACCCGAGGAAACCATGCCTGGCTATAACGACCCAAGTTTTGACACCCTTGCATTGCATGCTGGTGCAAGCCCAGACCCCACAACAGGTGCGCGTGCCACACCGATTCACCTCACGACGTCTTTTGTATTTGAATCCAGCGACCATGCGGCTTCACTCTTTAATTTAGAGCGTGCGGGGCATGTCTACAGTCGCATCAGCAACCCCACCAATGCAGTTTTAGAACAACGCGTTGCGGCTTTGGAAGGCGGAATAGGCGCCATCACCACGGCCAGTGGACAAGCAGCTTTGCATTTGAGTGTGGCGACTTTGATGGGCGCAGGGTCACATATTGTTTCGAGCAGTGCTTTGTATGGCGGTTCGCACAATTTGTTGCACTACACCATGAGCCGTTTTGGCATTGAAACCACTTTTGTGCATCCGCACGACATAGACGGTTGGCGCAAAGCCGTTCGCCCCAACACCAAGCTGTTTTTTGGTGAGACCGTGGGCAACCCTGGTTTGGATGTGCTGGATATTCCAACTGTTTCACAGATCGCGCATGAGGCGGGCGTGCCGTTGCTGGTCGACAGTACCTTGACTTCGCCCTATTTGCTCAAACCATTTGATTTGGGGGCAGACTTGCTCTACCACTCCGCTACGAAGTTTCTGAGTGGACATGGCACGGTCATTGGCGGTGTGGTGGTGGATGCAGGTAGTTTTGATTGGGAACGAAGCGGAAAATTTCCAGAGTTGTCACAAAGCTACGAGGGCTTTCACAACATGGTCTTCACGGAAGAAAGTACGGTTGGTGCGTTTCTGTTGCGTGCGCGCCGTGAAGGTTTGCGAGATTTTGGCGCTTGCATGAGTCCACACAGTGCTTGGTTAATTTTGCAAGGCATTGAAACCCTCCCCTTGCGTATGGAGCGCCATATATCCAACACTGAAAAAGTGGTGGAGTTTTTGGCCAACCATCCATTGGTGAGTCGCGTAGGCCACCCTTTGATAGAAAGCCACTCTAGCCACGCCTTGGCTAAAAAACTATTGCGCTTTGGCCCACGGGGCGCAGGGTCTGTATTTAGTTTTGATATCAAGGGCTCCCGCGAACAAGGACGTGCGTTCATCGAAGCATTGAAACTCTTTAGCCACTTGGCGAATGTAGGCGACTGCCGTAGTTTGGTGATTCATCCTGCGAGCACCACACACTTCAGGATGAGTGACGAGGCTTTAGTCAATGCGGGCATCGGTCCCGGAACCATTCGCTTGTCAATTGGTCTTGAAGACCCTGCCGATTTGATCGATGATTTGAAGCGTGCTTTGAAGGCGGCTGAAAAAGCTGTCAGCGCAGCAGCGAAACCAGCATCAGCGTGAAAGGGATATCGTATGAAATTTACTATCCCAACTGAAGCTGGACAAGCTTATGAGGCATACGCCTACACCGGTGGCAAGGCATTTGATGCCAATAAACCTACGGTCGTATTTATCCACGGGGCCTTAAACGACCACAGTGTCTGGATTTTGCAAAGCCGCTATCTCGCACACCACGGGTTCAATGTTTTGGCGGTCGACCTTCCAGGCCACTGCCGCAGCGGCGGCGAAGCACCCGACAGCGTAGAGGCTGCGGCGGCTTTTATTGGACAACTACTGGATGCCGCAGGCATTCAAAAAGCCGCATTGATTGGGCATAGCTGGGGCTCATTGATAGCCCTCGAGGCGGCAGGACGCTTGGGAGACCGTATCACGCATCTGGGCTTGGTGGGTGTTGCGTTTCCAATGCCCGTCTCGCCTGCACTCTTGGAGGCATCTTTACATGAACCGATGAAGGCTTTGCAGATGGTGAATGTGTTTTCACGTGCCACCTTGAACGCACCACCCTCCATGTTGGGCCCAGGTACTTGGGTCTACGGCACCTCGATGGCGCTCGGGCGTCGCGTGCTGGCAAGCAATACAAAAGTCAATATTTTTCATTTAGGCTTCAAAGCCTGCGATGCATACACACATGGCTTAGAAGCGATGCAAGCTGTGACCTGCCCTATTTTGTTTTTGCTGGGAAAGCAAGATCAAATGACACACCCCAAAAGCGCAAAAAGTTTGATAGATACAGCGCGCGCACATCACAAAAAGTTTCGTGTTGTAGAACTGCCTATGGGACACCACCAAATGGGCGAATCCCCTGAAGAAACATTGCAGGCTTTAAAAGAGTTCTTGGTGTAGTGCGTTATTTTTGGGTCTAACTTTTTATTTTTTAAGCAACAGTTAAACCCAATCTTTAGAAGACGCCTTAACTTCTCGTCTTTCTAAAACTTCTACATGGTTGTTGCCAAGCGGGCTTGCTAGCCGCTTCGCCTGAAGTCATTTTTTTGGAATTTTCAAAAATATTTGACAAAGGGGCTTGACACAATATGTATTTAAAAACATAATTTATGCCATCGAACTGGGAAGTGCTTTTGCACGATACGTTTGTCAAAGAGCTCGAGGAACTCGACGAAAGCTTGCAAGACGAACTCTTTGCACACGCCAAATTGCTAGCGAACTACGGGCCTCATCTGGGGCGACCTACTGTTGACACCTTAAAAGGCTCGTCTCACTTCAACATGAAGGAGATGCGTTTTAGCTGGCGGCAGGAAATTTGGCGCGTGGCATTCGCTTTTGATCCACGAAGACAGGCCATCTTGTTGGTGGGAGGCAATAAATGTGGCGTCAACCAAAGCCGTTTTTACAAACGATTGATTGAAGTGGCAGAGCATCGGTACCAAGAGCACTTACAAAATTTAAACCAAATCATTGGAAAGGAGTAGCGAGATGACAAAGAAACTTAAAGACCTTTTGGTCAAATTACCTGCCCAACGCCAGGCACGCATTGAGCGTCGCGCCCAAGAGTTAGCAACTCTCAAAGAACTGCGTACTGTAGCGCAGCAAACACAGGCAGAAATGGCGCAAGCACTTGGAGTGGGGCAAGACGCTATTTCTCGGCTGGAAAAGCGTAGCGATATGCTGCTTTCAACATTACGCCTCTATATCGAGAGCTTAGGAGGAAAACTGCAATTGGTCGCCCAGTTTCCCGGGCGTCCTCCAGTAGTGCTTGATCACCTCGGCATCAAAAAACCCTGACTAAATAACGTCTGCTAACCGCAAGCTTTGCCATTGCGCCCATAAACGCTGGTTGTGCGAACTTGGTTTTAGGAGTAAACGCGCCATCAAGGGCGCCAAATAGGTTTGTGATTTATCAACTAGCAAGATGTAGCGCGACTCACTGACAGCTTGGTGCGCCGAATCGGCCGACTCACTCAAGCGTCCAATCCAATCCATATCGACCAAAGTTGCTAGCACCTCATCTACTTGCAACGGGTCTAATCGCAAATCGCTACAAAGCTGCAAAAGACTTGCGCCACGGACATGGCTTTGACGTGCTTGGTGCAGATGCTGTAAGACTTCTAAAGCCAATTCAAAACGCCAACCGGCTGTTCGCAAATCACGGGCAACGCCACTCAAGAGTGTGGGCAAATTGGCAACAAATACCGCCCCCATCAAAACGATGGTCCAAGCCAAGTAAATCCATACAAACAAAATAGGCAGGGTTGCAAAAGCGCCGTAAACCATGGAATAGGTAGACATCTTTCCAAAGAAATAAGCCAATACGTTTCGGGCAACGGTAATGGCCGCTACCACCCAAGTACCGCCCACTAAAGCGTGACTCCAAGGTACTTGGGTATAGGGAACGTAGCGATACAGCGCAGCGACACCCCATACAAACAAGCCATATTCCAAAGAACTCAAGACCCATCCCACGTTTCCAAAAGCGGTGGGAGAGAAATCTTGCGAAAAACTCACAAACTGCGTGGTCATCACAATGCCAACACCCATCAACAATGGGCCTAATGTGAGTGCGGTCCAATAGAGCAACAACCTTTGCGCAAATGGGCGTCTTTTTTTCACGCGCCAAATGGCGTTCAATGTGCGGTCGATCGTAAACACCAAAGCCAAGGCAGACAGAATTAAGGCAGTCACACCCGCTGCACCTAAGCGACTTGCTTTATTTGCAAACAAAGTGAGATAGCCAAGGACCTGGCGCGAAATATTGTCCGGAACCAAGCTCTCTACCAACCGTTTTTGCACCACCGCCTGAAAGTCACTGAACATTGGGAAGACTGTAAAAACAGCCAATGCCACCGTCACAAAGGGGACTAAGGCGATCAAGGTGGTGAAAGTCAAACTACCTGCTGTTTGACCCAATCGGTCTTCACGAAATCGCAGCGCCACCACGCGCGCAGTGTTGGCCCAAGGAAATTGCGCCAAATGCGCCATGAATTTTTGAAGATGCGAGACAATCATGGACTACATCATGCCAGCATCTATGACACCTCTACCAAGCCACGTATCACGCACCCGATTACTCGCTGTCCTCAGTTTGACTGGATTGATTGTTTTGGGCCTAGTTTGGGAACTCTGGCTGGCCCCTCTTCGTCCGGGCGGTACTTTGCTAGCCTTAAAGGTAGTTCCACTGTGTATTCCGCTTGCTGGCCTTTTAAAAAACCGCATGTATACCTACCGATGGGTCAGTCTGTTTATTTGGCTATATTTCACCGAGGGCGTAGTGCGTGCTTGGGGAGACGCAGCACCTAGTTGCTACTTTGCATTTGCAGAAGTGGTGCTTTGCGTGGTTTTATTCATAGCGTGCGCGCTCCATGTGCGCTTGCGTTTTCAATCTTTACAAAATGTCTGACCTCAATTCATCTGAACTCATTGACAACTTACGCCAACTACTTGGCGCATCCCATGTGCTGACCGATGGCGACTTGTCGAGTTACGAACAAGACTGGCGGAAACGTTCACGCGGCAAGGCGCTGGCTGTAGTTCGTCCTGCCAATACGGAAGAAGTAGTAGCTGTTGTCAAAGCCTGCGCAAATGCGCGTGTAAGCATCGTCCCTCAAGGTGGCAATACAGGATTGGTAGTGGGCTCTATTCCAAATGAAAGTGGCACCCAAGTGGTACTGAGCATGCAGCGCATGCAACGTATACGTCATGTCGATGCAGACAACCTCACCATCACGGTCGAAGCTGGTTGTACCTTGCAAAGTGTGCAAGACGCCGCTGAAAAAGCCGGTTATCTATTTCCACTCAGCCTGGGGTCTGAAGGTAGTTGCACGATAGGCGGCAACCTAGGCACTAACGCTGGTGGCACGCAAGTAGTGCGTTATGGCAATGCACGCGAACTGTGTTTAGGCCTCGAAGTGGTCACGGCATCTGGTGAAGTGATGCATGGCCTGAGCGGTTTGCGCAAAGACAACACGGGATACGACTTGCGCAACTTGATGATCGGCAGCGAAGGAACCCTTGGCATCATCACCGCCGCGACGATGAAACTATTTCCTCAACCTGCCGCCACTCTCACCGCCTGGGCTGCTGTGCCTACTGTGACGGATGCTGTGAAGTTACTGGGTCTTGCACACCAACATTTAGGCGCCAGTCTGACTGGGTTCGAGATGATGAACCAGTTTTCACTGGGTTTGGTGAACAAGCATTTCCCGCAGATGCGTATTCCTTTGTGGAATGAAACGCCCTACTGCGTTTTATTAGAGAACTCCGATACCGAGTCGCAAGAACATGCACGGGCGCGCTTTGAACATTTACTAGAAGTTGCCATGGAGGAAGGCTGCGTAACAGACGCTGTGGTCGCAGAAAACCTGTCGCAAGCGCGCAATTTTTGGCATATCCGCGAAAGCATCACCATGGCGCAAGCACAAGAAGGTTTGAATATCAAACACGATATTTCGTTATCGGTTTCCTCCATAGCTGCTTTTGTTGAGAAAACCGACGCGCAACTCGCGCAAGAAATTCCTGGTGTGCGGCTGGTGAACTTTGGCCATTTAGGTGATGGCAATTTGCATTACAACGTCCAAGTTCCGGAGGGCCATGACAACCAAGCATTTCTTAAAGACTACGAAGAACGCGTCAACCACTTGGTCTATGACGCCGTCAAAAGTTTTGGCGGGTCCATATCTGCGGAACACGGAATTGGCAGTTTGAAAGTGGAGACCTTGCCACAATACAAAGACCCCACCGCTTTGATATTGATGCGGCAAGTCAAAAACGCTCTCGATCCTCTGGGAATTTTGAATCCGGGTCGCGTAGTGCGTTAGTTTGGCCGCTTCAGATGTTCGAGACAAAGTGTTTAAACTTCACCACTTATTAAAAAAACTGAATCGTTATGCGCCCCATCAGAAGCCAATATGAAGATTTCATGCGCCATGTTTATAACCATGGCGTCGCTAAAACTGACCGCACAGGAACCGGCACGCGAAGCGTATTTGGCTACCAAATGCGTTTTGATTTGAACGAAGGTTTCCCTTTAGTCACTACCAAAAAAGTGCATTTACGCTCCATCATCCAAGAGTTGCTGTGGTTCTTGACGGGTTCTAGCAATAACAATTGGTTGAAAGAACGTGGTGTCAGCATATGGGACGAATGGGCACGGGAAGACGGCGACTTAGGACCTGTATACGGCGTGCAGTGGCGCAGTTGGCCTACCCCTGATGGCGGTCACATTGACCAAATATCAGAGTTAATCCAAACCCTGAAGACCAATCCAGATTCTCGACGCATGATCGTCAGCGCATGGAATGTTGCTGAACTCAGCAAAATGGCGCTCATGCCTTGCCATGCGTTTTTTCAGTTTTATGTGGCACCTGCGCAAAACGCTGGAGAGAAAGGTCGATTGAGTTGTCAGTTGTACCAACGCAGCGCCGATATTTTTCTAGGCGTACCTTTCAATATTGCAAGCTACGCCTTACTCACGCATATGTTGGCCCAGCAATGCAACTTAGACGTGGGCGACTTCATTTGGACAGGCGGAGACTGCCATATTTACAGCAACCACCACGAACAAGTCGAGTTGCAACTCAGTCGCGATCCCTACGCCTACCCCACTCTGCATATAGCGCGTCAGCCTGCTTCGATTTTTGGCTATGAGTTCGAAGACTTTGAAGTGCGTGATTACCAATGCCACGGTGCCATCAAAGCACCCGTCGCGGTGTAATGCCACTGCACATGATTTATGCGCGTGCGCGCAATGGTGTGATCGGAAAACAAGGCCAACTGCCTTGGCATTTGCCTGAAGACTTGGCGCATTTCAAACGCACGACCCTCGGTCAGCCTGTGGTGATGGGGCGAGTGACTTGGGAATCTTTGCCCGAGAAATTTCGCCCACTGCCAGGTCGCAGCAACGTAGTGGTGTCTCGTCAACCATCCTTCTCCGCGCCTGGTGCGCAAGTAGTCGCATCATTGGATGCCGCTATGGCTCTGTTTCCTCCTACCGAAGTGATTTGGTTGATCGGAGGTGCGCAACTCTACGCGCAAGGCTTGGCAAAGGCATCACAAATTGTTGTCACTGAAATCGATGCAGACTATGAAGGTGATGCTTACGCGCCATCTCTTTCACCGAGTGATTGGATTGAAACGCAAAGAACCTCTCATGTATCTGCACAAGGTCTGACCTATCACTTGGTGACCTTAGAAAAAAGAAATACACACTGACTATGAAACTTGCCACATGGAATGTGAACTCTTTAACCGTGCGACTACCACAGGTACTTGATTGGTTAGAGGCGCAAAAATCAGCGGGTGGCATCGATGTGTTAGCGCTACAAGAAACCAAAACTACCGACGATAAATTTCCTCGTGAAGCCATTGAATCCGCGGGCTACCACGTCGCTTTTTTTGGGCAGAAAACCTATAACGGTGTGGCATTGATTGCCAAGCATCCTATGGAAGCGGTAGTCCACAACATTCCTATCTTTGAAGACGACATGGCACGGGTGATCAGCGCTAGCGTCAACGGCGTTCGCGTGGTGGGGGCTTATTTCCCCAACGGCCAAGCGCCCGATAGCGATAAATTCGTTTACAAAATGAATTGGCTGAATGCGCTTACCCAGTGGCTTAAATCTGAAATGCAAACGCATTCCAAATTAGTTTTAATGGGCGACTTCAATATCACTTGGGACGATGCGGATGTATGGGACCCGGTCGCTTTAGCCGACACCATCCATTGCACCAAGGAAGAACGCGCCCATTTCAAAGCATTGCTAGATTTAGGGATGGTCGACGCATTTCGTTTGTTCGAGCAAGCTGAAAAAAGCTACTCTTGGTGGGACTACCGTGAATTTGCGTTCCGTCGCAACAGAGGTTTGCGCATTGACCACATCTTGGTCTCCCATGCGCTAAAAAATCAAGTCACAGCATGTGTGATTGATAAATTACCCAGAAAAAATGAGCGCCCTAGTGATCACACGCCTATTGTGGTGACACTCAGCTAAACGCTTACTCTTCAATTCCTAGTTCTTGAATTTTGCGGGTGATCGTGTTGCGACCAATACCGAGCTTTTGCGCGGCTTCTATGCGCCGTCCCCTGGTATTTGCCAGAGCCGTTTGAATTAAACGCGCTTCAACGCGGTTGACCATAGCGTCCCACACATCGGTACGACCCGCTACCAATAGGCTCATGGCTTCGGCTTCAAAGCCTTGTTCCCAATCAGCACCTGGCAAATTAAGCACTACGGGAGACGTTGTGGTTTTAGAAGTTGTGGATTGCACGCCATCATCATGTGAATCGACATAGCTTGTATCGCCATCCATGACATGTTGCGCCATGGGGCCTGTTTCATTGGCAAGGCCCAACACCTCTGGTGGCAAATCCTTTGGTTCAATCACTTGGGCAGGCGCCATCACGGTGAGCCAATGGCAAATATTCTCGAGCTGACGCACGTTGCCAGGAAAATTAAATTGGTTCATGCGCGATTGCGCTGCATCCGATATGCGCTTGGGTTCCACACCCAATTGCTGCGCGCTTTGCTGCAAGAAGTGGCGCGTTAATGTTGGGATGTCTTCTCTGCGTTCGCGCAGCGCGGGCAAGCGCAAACGGATCACATTCAAGCGGTGGAATAAATCTTCACGAAATACACCTTCTTTGACGCGTTTTTCCAAGTCTTGGTGGGTCGCAGCGATCACACGCACATTGGCTTTGATCGCGCTATGTCCACCCACGCGGTAAAAATTCCCGTCGCTCAGCACACGTAACAAACGCGTTTGTAAGTCAAAAGGCATGTCACCAATTTCATCCAGAAATAATGTGCCGCCCTCTGCTTGCTCGAAACGCCCTCTTCGGGTGGCTTGTGCGCCCGTGAATGCACCGCGTTCGTGGCCAAAGAGTTCGCTTTCCAGCAAATCTTTTGGAATCGCGGCAGTGTTAATTGCGACAAAAGGACCTTTGGTGCCTGTATCACCGCGTGGTGAATGTTTATGCAATGCACGCGCAACCAGCTCTTTGCCAGAACCGCTTTCGCCTGTGATCATCACAGTCACATGGCTTTGGCTCAAACGTCCAATCGCACGAAAGACATCTTGCATCGCTGGGGCTTGTCCCAGCATTTCTGGTGTGGCGTCTTGCAAATCACTTTGCGCTTGCTCACGTTGGCTCTCATCCACAGCACGGCGAATTAATTCAACAGCTTTGGGTAAATCAAAAGGCTTGGGCAGATATTCAAACGCACCACCTTGAAAAGCGGAAACCGCACTGTCTAAATCTGAGAATGCCGTCATGATGATGACGGGCAAGAGTGGCATGCGCTCTTTGACTTTAGTCAATAAGTCCAAGCCAGAACCGCCTGGCATACGAATGTCGCTGACCAAAATTTGAGGCTGCTCGTCTTCGCTTGCATGGTCAAGCGCTTGCAAAACTTCACGAGGTGATGTGAAACTGCGAGTGGGCAAGTTTTCGCGCAACAAGGCCTTCTCCAGCACAAAGCGGATTGACTGGTCGTCATCAACTATCCAAATCGGTTTCATTTCAACGCTACTTTCTTTTGTATCAAGCCAAAGGGATCACGATTCTGAAATCTGTTCGCCCCGGCTCACTGTCACACTCAATCAGCCCATGGTGTTGTTGAACAAAGGTTTGGGCTAAATTCAGCCCTAGCCCCGATCCACCGTCTCGGCCTGATACCAGTGGGAAAAACAAGCGATCCTTGATTTCTTCTGGGACACCAGGCCCGTTGTCTATGACATGCAATTCCAGTGCCAACCTATAGCGGTTTTTGCCAAAAGTAACTTGTCGGTTGATGCGGGTTTTGAGGACAATTTGCGCGTCTCCAGACGCGATTCGCTCAGACAAAGCATGCGCTGCGTTGTGCACGATATTGAGCACAGCTTGGATCAATTGTTCGCGATCACCACGGATATCAGGAATAGAGATGTCGTAGTCGCGCACCACCTTCAGCCCGCGCGGAAACTCAGCCAATACCAAAGAGCGCACCCGCTCGCAGACCTCGTGGATATTGACATCCCCCACCACATGCGGGCGGCGGTGCGGGGCCAACAGGCGATCTACCAACAGTTGAAGGCGATCCGCTTCATGCACGATCACTTGGGTGTATTCCACCAAGTCGCGTCCTGCCACTTCCATCTGAAGCAACTGGGCGGCGCCGCGGATACCACCGAGTGGATTTTTGATTTCGTGGGCCAAGTTGCGGATCAATTCTTTATTCGCCTGCGCTTGGTCAATCAAACGGTCTTCCCGCTCGAGACGCGCTTGTTGCTCAAGCGGCAGTAATTCAACCAGTACTTCATTTTTGTTATCCGTCGGGGCCACGATCACATGCACCGGCAGGGGCTCGGTCAGAGGTCTGTGCAAATGGGCGTCATAACGCATCACGACAAAGGCATTGTTTTGGGCGCCTTTGAGAACGCTCTCAAAACCGGCAGGTTTGACAAAGTATTGCGACAGCGAATCGCCCTCGATATGGCGTTTGGATACGCCCAAGACATCTTCTAGGGCGGAGTTAGCAAATACCACTTTGCCATCGACATGGACCACGGCCACCAAAGTGGCCAATAAATCGAAAGCTTGGGTATAAGGATGCGTACTCATGTTTTAAAAAGTCAGGGTAAAAAAAAGGACGGCTTGCGCCGTCCTTTCTATGCAACAGCGTTGCGACTGATTACAGAGAGTAATACATGTCGTATTCAACGGGGTGCACGGCTTGACGGAAACGTGTGACTTCTTGCATTTTGAGTTCGATGTAAGCATCGATCATGCTGTCGGTGAACACGCCACCTTTGGTCAAGAACGCACGGTCTTTGTCCAAGTACTCCAAGGCTTGGTCCAAGCTGTGGCACACGGTTGGTACCAATGCATCTTCCTCGGGTGGCAAGTGGTAGAGGTCTTTGGTAGCGGCTTCACCGGGGTGAATTTTGTTCTCAATGCCGTCCAAACCAGCCATCAGCAATGCAGCGAAACAGAGGTAAGGATTGGCCATTGGATCGGGGAAACGTGCCTCAATGCGACGGCCTTTGTCAGACGCCACGTGAGGAATACGGATCGATGCAGAACGGTTACGGCTCGAATAGGCCAACTTCACAGGGGCTTCAAAGCCAGGTACCAAACGCTTGTAGCTGTTGGTGGTGGGGTTGGTGATCGCATTCAAAGCACGCGCGTGCTTGATGATGCCGCCGATGTAGAACAAAGCGGTGTCGCTCAAACCAGCGTAGCCTTTGCCTGCAAACAGGTTTTTGCCGTCTTTCCAGATGGACTGGTGTACGTGCATACCGGAGCCGTTATCGCCGACCAATGGCTTAGGCATGAAGGTAGCTGTTTTGCCGAATGAATGGGCGACGTTCCAAACCACATACTTAAGTTTTTGGGTCCAGTCAGCGCGCTCGACCAAGGTAGAGAACTTGGTACCGATTTCGTTTTGACCTGCGCCCGCCACTTCGTGGTGGAACACTTCAACGGGGATACCCATTTCTTCCAAGATCAGTGACATCTCAGCGCGCATGTCTTGCATGCTGTCGACTGGAGGAACTGGGAAGTAGCCGCCTTTCACGGTTGGACGATGGCCTTTGTTGCCGCCTTCCATGACTTTGTCCGTATTCCAAGGTGCTTCGTATTCATCGATCTTGAAGAATGCGCCAGACATGTCATTGCCCCAACGCACATCGTCGAAGATAAAGAATTCTGGCTCGGGCCCAAAGTAAGCGGTATCACCCAAGCCTGAGGCCTTCAGATAGGCTTCTGCGCGCTTGGCGATAGAACGTGGGTCACGGTCATAAGACTTGCCGTCACCTGGCTCGAGCACGTCGCAGCTCAAAACCAAAGTTGATTCTTGGAAGAAGGGGTCAATGAAAGCTGATATCGCGTCAGGCATCAACAACATGTCTGAGGCTTCAATGCCTTTCCAACCAGCGATAGAAGAACCGTCGAATGCGTGGCCTTCTGTGAATTTGTCTTCGTTAAACGCAGACACAGGCACGGTCACGTGCTGCTCTTTTCCTTTGGTATCTGTGAAACGGAAATCAACAAATTTGACTTCGTTGTCTTTCACCATCTTCATCACGTCTGCGACGGTCTTGGCCATTAGGCTCTCCTTCAAGGGTAGGTTGGTTGTCTAAAAGTACGTTGTTACTCGAAGCATTATTTATGCCAGTGGACGCTTAAAAAACGACGCTCCAGCGATGACTTCTTGGTGCTTATTCTGCCCTGACTTTGACCAGGTTTGGATGACTATGCTCAACTTCTCGCCAAAACTGTGCGCGCAACCAATGCATTATTATGGTGCATTTATAATTAAAACGCACCAAATTAGTGATTATTTAAGGCCGCACCAATTCGGGGCCAAATTGGAGGTCGAAGGCTTTCAAACCTTTTAAAAGTTCTGGATAGGCCCGATCCACCAAAACAGGATCACCCTTGACGCCCAGCTCAATATGGCGTCCATATTGGGGATGGTCGACGCTTGGCAAACTAAAAACTTTAATGCCCTCAAATTCTTTTTCCATCTGCTCCATCAAAGGCGTGAGCATGGCTTCCATCGAGCCAAAAATAATCACCGACTTTTCCACCCAAGCTGCTTCTAAAAACAAATCCTTGTAATGGGTATCTAGGACCCACTCGATCATGGGCCAAGCCATCACTGGAAAACCTGGAACGAAATGAACGGCGCCACCTCCAGGCCCGCGACAGGTAAACCCTGGGATCTTGTTGTAAGGGTTGGGGATGATCTCTGCGCCCACTGGAAAGACGCCCATATTCAGGCGGTGCACATTGTTCGGATGGTCTGGTTCATACGGAACACCTTGCTCTTTGGCAATGTCTTTCATACGCTCCCGGATAAAGACTTCTGCTTCAGCATGCAAATGCAGTTCCAATCCCAAAGCACGTCCCGCGCATTGGCGGGTGTGGTCGTCTGGCGTAGCCCCAATGCCCCCGCAAGAAAACACAATGCTGTTGCTGGTGAAGGCGCGTTTTAAGGTGCGGGTGATGCGCTCAGGTGAGTCGCCCACATAGTCCGCCCAGTCGAGGCTCAAGCCCCTTGCGGCTAACAGTTCAATGGTTTTAGGAAGGTGTTTGTCAGCGCGTTTACCGGAGAGGATTTCATCGCCAACGATGATCAGGCCAAATTCAGGGCGTTGGAGGAGTGTTGCTTGGTTCATCCGCCAATGCTAGCGCAGGTACTGGCACCGAAGCCCCAACCACGACTGGGTTCGCCTCTGCCCGCATGTTCTCCAACGCACCCAAGCTGTAATGTGTGAACCAAAGGGCTGTGAAAGCAAACACCAGCGAATAAACCCAAATCGCCACCGGCACTAAGACCACGAAGGCCGCGGCAAATAAAGCACCTGAGGCCCACACCATACTGGGTAAAGCACCCAAGTAGCCTGTGATGACGCCGATTAAAAGCAAGGGCAAACGGTGTTTACGACCGATAGCAATCCGTTCGTCTCGGCTGGCGTGCGCAACCAAAGCATCAAACACCATGACCCGGTAACTCAGCCAGCCCCAGATGATCGGTGGCACGATGAACATCAAAGGAGGCACGACCCACAGCGGCAGAGAAATAACCATGGCCAGCATCGCTGAGAAAGTTGAAACGAGCGTCCAAACAATGCTGCTCACAACAGAGCCACCTTGCTTCATCGCAAGGTGGGCAAAACGCCTTTGCACGACTAGGCTGACCAAGGCCGGCCCCATCATCAAGGAAACCGCTAAGAGCGACATCACCACCAAAATAGGCGTGATCGAAAAAATGACCACCAAAGGCACTAAGACCCCCTGCAAGTCACCAGCGCCATGGGCTTGCATCCAGTCCATCATGCTTTGCATGACTTGCCAAGAAGCTAGGAATTCGCTCACCCAGTCTTGGGTGGGTTGCCAGTAAAAATAGCCCCAACTCAAAGTCAACACGAGCAACATCACCTGAGGCAACAGGGCCAAAGCCATGATGCGTGGCATGAAGCAATAAGCCACCGCGCGCCAGAGGGAATCAAAAAACAATCGCATGTAGAAAAGCATAACCCACCCTGTTAGGTGTGGCTAGTCAATCCCAGCGCTGATAGGAGTCTTTTAATACCTAATATTTGTTGACTTATAAAACCTTTGCCGTAATCACGGCCTTCAGTCACTTGGTCTCGAATACCCGTAGCCTCAAAAGTCGCATCGAAGTTAGCGGTTCCAAACAATATGTCCCAGCATGGCAAAAGAACCCCAAAGTTGTGGCCGCCAAGTACTGTCTCCCCCTTGGTATTTAGGCTTTCATGACCCAGGCCAATCGCATGGTGCAGGCGGTGGAAACGAGGACTGACCCACAGACGCTCACCGATTTGCCCAAAACCCAAGCGCAAGTTCGCGTGTTGAAAGTTTTCGCTCAACTGCGTCAAGGCGACCACAGCCACGAACTGACTAGGCGCAATACCGACCAACTGCGCCACCAACACCCACACCACGGCACGCAATGCATCGTCGAGCAAATGGTTGCGGTTATCGCTCCATTGCGTCATGTGGCGTTGCGAATGGTGGACTGCGTGCAAAGCCCACCACCAATTCCATTCGTGCTGGGCGCGGTGCAACCAATAATTCACAAAATCAAACAACACCAAATACAAAACAAAGCCCAGGATGGGGCCATCGGTCACGCCAGGCCAAAGATCATCCAAATGGAAGGTACCAAAGCCAGCGGTGCGCAAATGCCCCATGAGTCCATCCATCAAGGGATCGACACTAAAAAACAAAACCAAGCGGAACAACCCCAGTCGATGAATCAGGGTGTAGAAGACATCGGTGCGCACTGCAGCGCTGTCTACGATGGACTCAACGGGGCGCCAGCGCTGCAAAGGGCCAATGACCGCCAACATGACTGCAATTTGCAAAAAACCGATCAATAACCACCCAGTAGCGTCGTAAACATCTTCTAAACGACTGGCCAACCCCAGAGCAAAAGCCAAAGGCTGAAAGACAGCTTCAAACAAGGCCTCTTGGGTACTGGCAAAAAGATCGATCAGTGCGTCCATGCCGCGAATTGTGGATGCTCTTGCAAAGTAGCGAAGCAAAGTCCTTTGGATTTCAGCCCTTCAATTATGGGCTCTAACACTGCAGGTGCCCACGGGTCTTTGCGCGACCAGATACCAAGATGCGCCATCAAAATATCGCCCGCTTGGATTTTGCGAAGCGCGTTTTGTAACAACTGGGCGTTGGGAAATTTCTCGCTAGGAAGCTCATCGCCCAAAAACCCTGCATCCGCCCAGCCCACATGGCCAAATCCGCATTGCTTGGCTGCAGCTAACAAAGACGGTGAGGTTTTGCCCCCTGGCGCACGAAACAAAGACAAAGGCTGTTTGCCAGTGATCTCTTGCAAACGGGTGTTAGCGCGTTGAATTTCTGCGCAATATTGTTTGGATGTCCAGACAGAGGAAACACCTTTATTGGGACCCGCGCTTGGCTTCATCTTCCAACCGCCAGACGCATGGTCGGCTTGCCAGTAAACGTGGTCAAAAGTGTGCGAAGCAAACGCGTGCCCCTCTTGGGCGCGGGCGCGCCACCAAGGCGCCCAGTGCTCCCCCAAAGTGCCGTCACCCTCTTGGGTTGGCTCATTGGCAGCAAAGAAAGTGACTTTGACTTGTTGGCGTTTCAGCACATCGGCAATCAATGGCGCGACGCCCATATGGCCGGTGTCGAAGGTTAAGTAAACAGGCTTGGCGCAAAGCGCGAAAGCCTCTACATAAAAGCCCGACAGAGCGAAAACTAAAAGCGCGCGTTTAAAAACGCTTGGCATGATCGAGCGTCCAAATACCGTGTGGCGATTTACCCACCTTGACTTGGCGAACTAACTGGCCGGTAGCAAGGTCAATCACACTCATCTTCTTGATCCATCGCGACGAGACCAGCAACAACTTTCCGTCAGCCGTGACTTCCATGCAGTCAGGGCCACCAGGTGCTTTGAATTGGGCAACAGATTGCAAGGTGGTGAGGTCGATTTTGTGGATCGTATTGGCGACCCGGTTGCTGACTAAAACATGGCGACCATCCCCTAAGGCACGAAATGCGTGGGCACCCTCGCCCGTAGGGATTTTTTTAATTAACTTGGGTTGCGGGCCAGAGACATCAAAGACCTCCACACCATCCGAGCCCGTCAAACCGACCAAAAGGTATTTGTCATCTGCAGTACCAAATACATCCGCTGGCATTTCACCTGTTTTGAATCGCCACTTGATGGTTTGGGTTGCCAAGTCAACCGCCACCAATTCGTTGCTGTCTTGCATGCTGGCATAGGCAATGGTGCTTTTGCTGTCTATCCAGATGTGGCTGGGTGTTTTGCCAGAAGGGATGCGTTTGGCCAAAGCCAACTCGTTGCCATCCCAACGGTAAATATCAATATGGTTCAAGCGGTTGGCGACTGTCACAAACCACTTCATGTCTGGTGAAAAACGCAACTGGTAGGGATCCAATGTTTTACGAACTACACGCTGCACTTGCGCAGTACGGGGATCGATAAAAGTCAATGAATCACCACCCGCATTGGCTACGATGACCGACTTCTCATCGGGCGTGAGATAGAGGTGGTGGGGCTCTTTACCAGTTGGAATACGTTGTGTCACAGTCCAAGTCTGGGGATCAATCACGCTGACATTGGCGTCTTGCGAATTCAGAACAAAAATAGGGTTGGCTGCATTAGCTTGCCATGCCCAAAAAAGAAGAACAAAAGCAAGCGTGAGTTTGGTAAATGGTTGAAACAAAATATTTCCTAAAAATTCTTGCCCCAAGTGTAACGAGCTAGCATTGCCATATGCCCTTGATCCCATTAGCAAATGCAGAGATTGAAGTCGACTTGATCGATATCAAAAGCGCTCTCGCACCCATTGTGTTTTTGCATGAAGGCCTAGGATCCGTGGCCATGTGGCGAGGCCGTGGTGGCTATTGGCCAGAACTTGTCTGTCGTGCAACCAAACGCAATGGCGTGGTGTATTCAAGGCGGGGCTATGGGCAATCTAGCTCCATACACGACGTGCGTGGCACAAACCGCTTGCTGCCAGACTACATGCACCAAGAAGCATGGAAAACATTGCCAGAATTACTAACCACTTTGCAAATTGAGAACCCGGTTGTGCTCGGCCATTCCGATGGGGCCACTATTGCCTTGCTCTTTGCCTCACGTTTTCCAACATCTGCTTGCATTGCCATGGCGCCACACATCATGGTGGAAGACATCTCTATCCGCTCCATCGAAGCAGCCAAGTTGGCGTATGAAAGTGGAGACCTCAAATCGCGTCTGTCTAAATTTCACAAAGACGTCGACTGCGCGTTTTGGCAATGGAATGATGTGTGGCTATCGTCCGCGTTTCGAAGCTTTGATATTCGCGAAGAATGCCGTCAAATTAATGGCCCCGTTTTAGCCATGCAGGGCAGGCAAGATGCATACGGCACCCTTCAACAAATTCAAGACATTGCGCCAATAGGCGCCATCGAACGGCAAGTCATTGAAAACTGCGGGCACTCGCCCCACCGCGATCAACCAGACGAAACGCTAGCCTATGTCACTGCATTTTTAGCAGACAAGGCCTGAAGTTCATCAGGCGTAATCCAACGCCATTGCCCCGGTGCCAAATCTTGCGGCAAAGGCATTTCGCCGATTTGCGAGCGGTGTAAACCCACCACTGCATTGCCAACCGATAACAACATACGCTTGACTTGGTGGTACTTGCCTTCGGTCAAAGTCAGACGTAGATGATTTTGAGAAACGGCTATGCAGGCGGCCGCTTTGACGGGTTTGGGTGAATCGTCTAGCAGCACACCTTCTAGCAATCGAAGCACTTGTTTATCCGCAATCGGCTCAGCCGTGGTGACTTCATAGACCTTCGCAACATGGTGGCGCGGTGAACTCATACGGTGTATCAAAGGTCCATCATCTGTCAGCACCAACATACCCGTGGTGTCTTGGTCTAAACGCCCTACCGCTTGCACCCCTTGCACCGCACTCTTTTGCGGCCGTTGACGCAACGGTGCAGGCAACAAGGTATAGAGGCTTGGCCATGCCGAAGGCTTATGCGAACACTCATACCCCGCTGGTTTGTGCAACAACACATAGGCTTTGGCGTGATACGGCCACAACACACCTTGCACGCTAAATGGCATACCCTCATACACCTCCACGTCATGTGTGGCGTCATCGCATACCGCCATGCCCACGCCTTGGTCAATTTGGACATGACCTTGCTGCACTAGTCCTGCGCAAATACGCCGCGTCCCAAAGCCTTGTGAATAAAGAATGTCTTGCAATTGCATAAGGGTGAATCCTAATGCGAGTCTCCTAGGTGAAAACTAGGGCTGTCTTTAGGCCAACACTTCCTACAATGAATTTTTATCGATTCGCCTCTATTGACTCAGGAGTTCAACCATGCAACGTCGCCATTTTTTCCAAAACACAGCCTTGGTCACCACCGGCGCTATCGCTGGTTGCGCCTTGCCTGGCTATGCAGACCACCAAGTCAAAACACCTTTTAAGGTACCTGCCACTTACATTCCAATCGTGGGTTCTGATGAGATGTATCCCGTGCGTCGCATCTATTGCATCGGACGTAACTACGCTGCCCATGCGCGCGAAATGGGTTCAGACCCTAACCGCGAGCCACCGTTTTTCTTCCAAAAACCAACGGACGCTATTCAATATGTCCAAGCTGGCACCGTAGCAGATCATCCTTATCCACCACTGACCAAAAACTACCACTACGAAGCTGAGCTCGTCGCCATGCTGGACAAAGGTGGACGCAATATCCCAGTCGCCAAGGCTCTCGATTTGGTCTACGGCTACAGCCTAGGCCTAGATATGACGCGTCGCGATTTGCAACGCGCCTTAGGCGATGAAAAGAAACCTTGGGAAATTGGTAAAAGTTTTGACAAATCAGCCCCAATTGGCGCAGTGCATAAAGTTGCACAAACTGGCCACTTCACCCAAGGTGATATTTGGTTGAAGGTCAATGGCCAAGTCAAACAAAAAGCTGATCTCAAACAAATGATTTGGTCCGTTGCTGAACAAATCGCCAAGTTGTCCGAAGCGTTTGAACTCTTTCCTGGCGACATCATCTACTCAGGCACACCAGAGAACGTAGGGCCTGTTGTTCGTGGAGACGTGATTGAAATGCACATCGACGGTTTGCCAAATTTGAGCGTGAAGATTGTTTAAGAGCACGATGCGGCTTCAACTTCAACAAAAAATATGCGCGGCGGTATTGGCGACGTTTGTTGGCGTTGCATGTTTTGCACAACCGACCACTCCTAGCAGCACACCCATCAAAATCATCGTGCCGTTCACGCCCGGCACAGGCATGGACACCATAGCCCGTACGATTCAGCCGCGCCTGGCGGAGCGGACGGGGCAGACTGTGTTGGTGCAAAACATGCCGGGTGCCAGCGGCAACATCGGCGCAGACTTTGTTGCGAAATCTGCTCCTGATGGCAGCACCTTGCTGATGGGCGCCAACACCATGTTGATTGCGTCGCAGCTCTACAAAAACACGCCGTTCAATCCTGTCAAAGATTTTGCGCCGGTATCGATGTCAGCCTATGGCACCTTGATGCTAGTGGCGCATCCCAAAACAGACATCAAGTCCGTCAAAGATTTGGTCCGCGTAGCCCTTGCCAAACCAGGATTTCTCACATTTGGTTCGCCCGGTGTCGGCACACCGCACCATATGGCGATGGAGTTGCTCAAACTCGAAACCAAAACCTTTATGTTGCACGTGCCCTATCGCGGCACTGCTGGCTACACACAAGATTTGTTAGCAGGTGAATTGATGGTGGGCTTTTTGCCAGTGCATGTGGCGCAAGGTTTTGTGAAGTCTGGCAAGCTCAATGCGTTAGCCGTTGGAAGCACCAAGCGCCATCCTGTTGCCGCAGACGTTCCCACATTTTTAGAACTTGGCTATAAAGATATCGATGTGGATCTTTGGTATGCCTTCTTCGTGCCCACAAAAACGCCAACCGCAACTGTCTCTAAATTACATGCCGACTTAAGTGTCATCATTGCGCAACCTGCTGTCAAAGACATCTTGGGAAAAGCTGGTTTAGACGCGAGCGCATCAACGCCTGAGGAACTCGCCTCTATCGTGGCCAAAGACTACCCACGATGGGGTCGGGTGATTCAACTCAAGGGCATTACAGGCGAGTAATACACCACGCGCATCACTGCAACATAGAAGTAGCAGTACGCACAATCGCCGCAGCATCTACTTCGAAATAATGGCGCAATGCGGCGCGCGTGTCGCTGCGTCCAAATCCATCGGTACCCAGCGTTTTATAGCGCCTGTCCTCAGGAATAAAAGCTCTCACGCTCTCCGTCACTGCGCACACATAGTCTGAGGCCGCCAACACAGGTCCTTGGCTTTGCGATAGCAATCGCGTCAAGTGCGCAACAGTTTGCGTGTCTGGCCCAGCACATGCGCGACCATCGCGGGCTAATTCGCTCCAACTTGTTACGCTGATCACTTCAACGTCAATGCCCTGCGCCACTAAAAGCTTGGCGGCATTGAGCACTTCTAACAAGATGGCACCTGAACCCATCAAGGTAATGGATTTCTTGTGCTGACTATTTTCTGGTGCGAGATGGGCAAAACGATACGCGCCACGCAACACACCCTCGGCGTTTTCTTTGGCTATGTCTGGGTTCGCGTAGTTCTCATTCATCAAAGTGACGTAATAAAAAACATCCACCTGTTGTTCCACCATTTCGCGCATTCCTGCATCCAAAATAATGGCCAACTCGCCTGCAAAAGCAGGGTCATATGCCTTGCAATTGGGAATAGTGGCTGCCACCAAATGGCTACTTCCATCTTGGTGTTGCAAACCTTCGCCGCCCAAAGTCGTTCTGCCTGAGGTTGCTCCCAACAAAAAGCCTCTGGCGCGTTGATCGGCCGCAGCCCAAATCGCATCCCCCACCCGCTGAAATCCAAACATCGAGTAGTAAATATAAAAAGGCAACATGGCGAAACCATGTACGCTATAACTGGTGGCAGCAGCAGTCCAACTTGCAATCGCGCCTGCTTCGCTGATACCTTCTTCCAAAATTTGGCCGTCTAGTGCTTCGCGGTAACTCAACACAGACCCAATATCTTCTGGTGCATAGCGTTGACCCATACTGCTGTAAATGCCCACTTGCTTGAATAAATTGGCCATTCCAAAAGTACGCGCCTCATCGGCCACGATAGGCACCAAGCGTTTACCCAGAGCTGGGTCTTTCAATAAATTGCCCAACATGCGAACAAAAGCCATGGTGGTGCTCATCTCTTTGCCATCGGCAACTAGTGCAAATTGGGCATAGGTTTCCAAAGCAGGGACTGGCAAACTGGCACAGTGTGTTTCGCGTTTGGGCATGCTGCCACCCAAGTCTTGCCGGTGCTTCAACAAATACGTCATCTCCGCACTATCAGGGGCTGGCTTGTAAAACGCCAAGCCTTTGGCCTGCTCATCTGTGAGAGGCAAGTCAAACCGATTTCGGTATTCGATCAACTCTTGCTCATCCAATTTCTTTTGACTATGCGTCGTCATCTTGCCTTGACCAGCACTGCCCATGCCAAAGCCTTTTTTGGTATGGGCCAAGACAACCACTGGCTGTCCCTCATGGGCTAAGGCAGCAGCATAGGCTGCGTATATCTTCACCACATCGTGGCCACCGCGTTTTAGACGATCGATCTGCTCATCGGTCATGCCTTGGACAAGGCGTTTTAAGTCTTCGTTTTGTCCAAAGAAGTTGTCACGGTTGTAACGGCCATTTTTAGCGGCAAATGTCTGCATCTGCCCGTCCACGGTTTCAGCAAATGCCTTCAACAAAGCGCCACTGGTATCTCGTGCAAACAAACCATCCCAGTCGCTGCCCCAAACCAATTTAATAACTTTCCAGCCTGCACCTGAGAACAATTTTTCTAATTCATCAATGATGCGTCCATTGCCTCGCACTGGACCATCCAAGCGCTGCAAATTGCAATTCACGACCCACACCAGGTTGTCTAGTCGTTCACGCGCAGCCAAGGTCAAAGCACTCATGCTCTCTGGCTCGTCCATCTCACCATCACCAAACACACCCCAGACCTTGCGGCCTTCACACTGCAACAAATTGCGGTGCGTCAAATAGCGCATGAAGCGTGCGTGATAAATCGAACTGATAGGCCCCAGTCCCATCGACCCTGTAGGAAATTGCCAAAAGTCTGGCATCAACCACGGATGCGGATAACTCGATAACCCACGCGCACCAACTTTTTGCGCATTGATTTCTTGTCGGTAGTGCAACAAGTCATCTTCCGACAAACGTCCCTCTAAAAACGCACGCGCATAGACACCGGGCGCGCTGTGCGGTTGAAAAAACACCAAGTCGCCGCCCTGCTCTGGCGTGCGCGCTTGAAAGAAATGGTGAAACCCTGTTTCAAATAAATCAGCGACGCTGGCATAACTGGCAATGTGGCCACCTAACTCACCATAGGCTTGGTTAGCACGCACCACCATAGCCAATGCATTCCAACGCATGATGGAAGTTAAGCGTTCTTCAATTTGAATGTCCCCAGGGAACTCTGGCTGCTCATCTACAGAAATGGTGTTGGCATAGGGCGTATTGAGATCGGGTTGCCAACCAGTTCGGTGTTGCCGCGCCACAGCACTTAAGCTGTTGAGTATTTGGTTTACTCGGTCTGGCCCCTCATTCGCAAGCAAAGACAACAAAGCATCTCGCCATTCAGCGGTTTCTTGGGGGTTGGCATCTTGGGCCCAAAGGGCGGGGTCAAATGGTGCATTCATAGGGAGCACTTTAATTGCCAAATCACAAAATGTGCTATCGAATTAAGCTATTTAAACCATTATTTAAAGCATAATATTCCGTATATATTAAATTATCAGCACATGAATCTCGATAAAACAGATTTACGCATATTGGACCATTTGCAACGCGACGGCAGCTTGAGCAATGTCGAGCTTGCGCGAAAGATCGGCCTCTCACCCTCACCCTGCCTTGCAAGGGTAAAAGCGCTGGAGGCTGCAGGCGTGATTGAAAAATACGTGGCACTCGCCAACGCAAGCGCCCTGGGCCTAGGGCTCACCGTTTTTATTTCAATCAGTCTGAAAACGCAAAGCAAAGAAGCTTTGGCCGATTTCGAAACCCATATTGCCCAACACGACGAAGTGATGGAATGCTATTTGATGACAGGCGACAGCGACTACCTGCTGCGCGTGGCAGTGAAGGACATACAAGCATTAGAGAAATTTATATTGGAACAACTCTCACCCATTCCTGGCGTTGAAAAAATCAGGTCCAGCTTTGCGCTCAAGCAAGTGCGCTATAAAACAGCCTTACCTCTTTTGATGAATGGATAGTGGCACATATGCAAACCATGATGGGTATTGACTTGGGCGGCACCAAAATTGAAATTGCGTTGGTAGATGCCATGCATGGCGTTGTTTACAAAGACAGAGTACCCACACCCCAACACTCTTACAACGCCATATTGGATGCCATCAGTGCATTGGTAGACAAAACGGTCAGCCAGCAAAAGATAGAACGCCCTGCATCGATTGGTATTGGAATTCCAGGCTGCTTAGACACAGCCACGCAGCTGGTGCGTGGATCTAACACCATAGTCATGAACGGCAAACCATTGCAAGCGGATTTGCAGCAACGCCTCGGACTTCAGATTCATCTGCAAAACGATGCCAACTGTTTAGCGGTGAGCGAAGCCGTCGACGGCGCTGCTAAAGGATGCTCCGTCGTATTTGCAGTCATCATTGGAACTGGCTGTGGCGGCGGCATTGCGATAGATGGCAAAGCTTGGACAGGAAAAAACGCTATTGCAGGCGAATGGGGACATAACCCATTGCCATGGCCCAGCGCAGAGGAAATTCAAGTAGCGCCCTGCTGGTGCGGGCAAGTCGGCTGCCAAGAGACTTGGATCAGCGGCACCGCCTTCGCACTCGACCATGCACGCCATACGGGAGAAAGAATCAAAGGGGAGCAAATCATTGCGAAGATGCGTGCAGGCGACTTAGCTGCGCAAGAAAGCTTCGCCCGATATGTCAATCGCTTAGCCCGCGCACTCGCTAGCGTGATGAACGTATTGGATCCAGATGCCATCGTGCTTGGCGGTGGTATGAGCAATGTCGATGAGATTTATCAAGCACTGCCTAGAGAAATCATTCGCTATACATTTACCAAGCCCATTTCAACGCCTGTTTTAAAAGCGATGCACGGCGACTCTTCTGGGGTGCGTGGCGCTGCTTGGTTAAGCAAATAAAAAATATGCCTACTAAATCACAAACCATCACACTTCTTGACTCCATCGCCCTTATAAATTCATCACACGCAGGCACTATCGTTGTTACAGGATCGCATGGCGGGCGATCAGCAGCGGGGTTTGTAGTCGACGTGAAGGAAAAGCCATTGGTCGTCTTTTTTAACGACGCAGGAGGCGGAAAAGATAACGCAGGAAAAGTAGGCTTAGATATGCTGCAAGCTATTGGCGTACCCGCCGCTTGCTACTCGCATATGTCAGCGCGAATAGGAGATGCACAAGATGGCCTAGACCATGGCGTTTTGACTGATTTGAATGGATTGGCAAAGCAGTCTGGTATCAAAATAGCTATGCCTGTTTTGCATGCGATTGACTGCATTCAAAAGCCGTAAGTTCTAGACTCACTTCTGACGCAAGCCAGTCTTTTTATCGAACCAATGTAGTTGGTGATGGTTCGCAATAAGCTCTAAAGTGCCTCCGATTGCAGGTACCTCGGAGGCAACATCGGTACGCACCACCACCTCTTCTTGACCGATGCGCGCGTAAACCAATCGCTCAGCCCCCAACATCTCCAATGCATAGACTTGCGCAACCCAGCTGTAACCATCGATTACACCGCCTGATTGAGATGCATTTTTAATATGCAAATGCTCAGGACGAATTCCCAAAATCGTTTCCGAATCTGTTCCGTTTGCATCACGCAACAGGTTCATAGGCGGCGCACCAATAAAACCTGCAACAAACGTATTAGCGGGTCGGTTGTAGACCTCCTCAGGGGTTCCAAACTGCTGCAACCTTCCTTCGTTCATCACTAACATACGCTGCGCCAAGGTCATCGCCTCTACTTGGTCGTGCGTCACAAACAATGAGGTCGTTCCCAATTCCCTGTGAAGCTTTTGAATTTCTAAACGGGTATGCGCTCTGAGTTTGGCGTCCAAGTTTGAGAGAGGCTCATCAAACAAAAAGACTTGGGGTTGTCTAACAATTGCACGCCCCATCGCCACACGCTGACGTTGACCTCCCGATAATTCTCTAGGTTTACGCTCCAAGAGATGCGATAACTCCAAAGCACTTGCTGCAGCATGCACGCGTTTCTTAATATCTTCGATGGAAACTTTAGCAATCTTTAAACCATACGCCATGTTGTCAAAAACACTCATGTGGGGATACAGCGCATAGTTTTGAAACACCATCGCAATATCGCGTTCTGCTGGCTCCAAGTCATTGACGATTTTTTTGCCGATTCGAATGCTGCCTTCAGTAATGTCTTCTAGGCCTGCCACCATCCGCAACAGAGTCGACTTTCCGCAACCTGATGGACCCACCAACACCACAAATTCGCCATCGTGGATTTCGGCACTCACACCATGCAATACCTGCACTGCACGCGCGCCCAGGCCATACCGTTTCACTAAGTTGTTGAGTTCAATTGCAGCCATACTTATTTCTCGGTATCTACCAAACCCTTCACAAACCACTTTTGCATACCTATCACCACCATCGCAGGTGGGACCATGGCGAGCATGGCTGTTGCCATCACAATATTCCATTCGGTTTGAGCATCCCCACCTGAAATCATGCGTTTAATCCCAATGACGACGGGATACATATTTTCATTAGTGGTAACTAGCAAAGGCCATAAGTATTGGTTCCATCCGTAAATAAACTGAATCACAAATAACGCCGCCATACTTGTGACAGACAAAGGCACCAATACATCTTTGAAAAATCGCATCGGCCCCGCTCCATCTATGCGTGCTGCCTCGACCAGTTCGTCAGGGACAGTCATAAAAAATTGGCGGAATAAAAAGGTGGCGGTAGCCGAGGCAATCAAAGGCAATGTCAATCCAGCAAAACTATTGAGCATGCCTAAGTCAGACACGACCTTGTACGTGGGACCAATGCGCACCTCGACAGGCAGCATCAAAGTCACAAAAATCATCCAAAAAACAGCCATGCGAAATGGGAACTTGAAATACACAATCGCAAATGCTGAAAGCAAAGATATAGCAATCTTTCCAAAGGCAATGAGTAATGCGCAGACCAAACTCACACCCATCATGCGCGCTACGGAAGCAGTGGAACCCGACCCATTTCTGTCTCCCAGCAATGCACTTGCGTAGTTTTCTAAAAAATGCTCGCCTGGCAACAAGGGCATAGGCACTTGCACCACCTCTTGCATAGTGTGGGTCGAGGCCACGAAAGTGACATACACAGGAAAAGCCACCACCGCCACGCCTAGTAACAACACACCGTGCGAGACCCAATCCAAAAAACGGTTGCGCTCGATCATGCTCAGTAGTTCACTTTCTTTTCGATGAAGCGAAACTGCACTACCGTGAGCGCCACCACAATGACCATCAACACCACAGATTGCGCTGCGGAGCCTCCTAAATCCAATGCTTTGAATCCATCAAAGTAGACCTTGTAGACCAAGATGGCTGTGTCTTTGCCTGGTCCACCTTTGGTAGCGGCATCGACTATGCCAAACGTATCGAAAAACGCATAGACCACATTGATCACCAGCAAAAAGAAGCTGGTGGGCGACAACAGTGGGAACTGAATCGTCCAAAACCGTCTCCAAGCACCCGCACCGTCTATCGCCGCGGCCTCGATGAGTGATTTAGGAATACTTTGCAAGCCAGCCAAGAAGAACAAAAAGTTATACGAAAGCTGCTTCCAGACAGCCGCCATAACAATCAAGGCCATCGCATCACGGCTGTTGAGTAGCGCGTTCCACTCAAAACCCATCGCATTGAGTGCATACGAGACTACACCAATGCTGGGTGAAAACAAAAACAACCAGACCACACCTGCCACAGCAGGCGCTACGGCATAAGGCCAAATCAACAAAGTACGATAAATCAGCGCACCTCGGACAACACGGTCGGCGAAGTAAGCCAACACCAAAGAAATACCAATACCCAGCACCGCCACCCACAATGAAAAGATACCAGTCGTCAAAAACGATTCAGCGTAACTTTCATCTTTGTATAGGTTCTGGAAATTTTCAAAACCTACCCATACCACCGACATACCAAAAGCATCGGATTGTTGTAACGACTGAACCAGCGCCTGCCCCGCTGGCCAGAAGAAGAACAAGCTGATCACCACCAGCTGGGGCGCTAACAACACCCAAGGCAACCAGCTTGATTTAAAAACAATGCGTTTATCTGTGGCCAAAGCTTCAATGGAATGGGGAGAGGTTGACCAATTTGCGCAAAGATTAGATTAATTTTTAGCGCTATTCGCTTTTTCGAATCGCTCTAGCAACTCATTCCCACGTTTGATGATGGCGTCCAAAGCTTCTTTAGCCGTCTTCTTGCCAGCCCATACTTGTTCGAGTTCTTCGTCTTCAATTGCACGGATCTGAACATAGTTACCCAAGCGAATGCCACGCGATTTATCGGTGGTCTTGCGGATCATCTGGTTAACCGCTGTGTCTGTTCCAGGATTTTGTTTATAAAACCCTGATTGCTCCGTCAATTTGAAGGCGGCTAAAGTGATTGGTAAGTAACCCGTGCGTTTGTGACTGGCAGATTGCACTTCAGGGTTAGACAGGTAATTGAAGAAAGCGGCTACGCCCTTGTACTCTTCTGCTTTCTTGCCAGACATGACCCACAAGCTGGCTCCACCGATGACAGTATTTTGTGGGGCGCCTGGAACATCTGGATAGTAGGGCAAGGTAGACAGTCCGAAATTAAATTTCGCATTCTTTGCTACGTTTCCATAAAAGCCAGACGACGTCGTGATCATGGCGCACTCGCCTGACACAAACGTCGATTCAGCGGTGTTGTTGCGTCCTTTGTAGACGAACAGGCCTTGCTTAGCCATATTGCCAAGGTTTTCAATGTGGCGCACATGCAATGGAGAATTTGCCACTAAGCGCGCATTCAGGCCGCGCATGCCGTTGCCTTGCGTTGCCAATTCTGTGTTGTGCCAAGTAGAAAAACTCTCTAACTGGGTCCATCCTTGCCAAGCAATAGTTAATGGGCACTTGTGCCCGTTGGATTTCAGTTTGGCAGCAGCCAGAGCAACCTCGGGCCAAGTAGCCGGTGGTTTATCAGTAGAGATACCTGCTGCAGCGAATGCGTCTTTGTTGAAATAAAAGACAGTCGTCGAGCTGTTGAAAGGAAATGACAACATTTGCCCGTTAGGCGCCGTGTAATACCCTGCGACGGCAGGCACGTAGACAGATGGGTCAAATTTATAGCCCGCATCTTTCATCACTTGGCCCACTGGCACCACTACGCCTTTGCTCGCCATCATCGTGGCAGTGCCTACTTCAAAAACTTGCAAAATATGCGGTGCGTTACCAGCACGAAAAGCTGCTACTGCTGCGGTCATCGATTCGTCGTACGAACCTTTGTAGACGGGAACAATTTTGTAATCTTTTTGCTTGGCATTGAAATCTTTAGCGAGATCATTGACCCATTCGTTGTTGACTGCCACCATGGAATGCCACCATTGGATTTCAGTTTGCGCGTGTGCAAGCTGAACAGAGGCAGCACTCAGGGTTGCCGCTAAAACTTTAACTATTTGTTTTGTTGTAAATGCCATATAGAGATCTCCCGTGAAAACACCATTATTTAAATGTTTTATGACTCTATTTTGACTCTTTTGTGACGCCTCATGCCCAAGTGAAAACCATGACAGACAATCTTCAGATGCTTGACTTGTATCAATGGCCCCTTGCAGATAGACGCCACATCACCGGGGTTTTTACAGATATTGACGACACCTTGACCTCCGATGGCGCAATATCAGCATCCGCTTTGTCCGCTTTACAGAAACTACGGGAAACAGGCATTTCCGTCATTGCCATTACGGGCAGACCTGTCGGATGGAGTGTGCCTTTCGCGCGCGACTGGCCAATCGATGCCATCGTGTCTGAAAACGGTGCCGTGGCTTTGGTAGGTGACCGTAAATACTATTTGCAAGATGCCGTAACGCGTGCCAATAACCAATTAAGAATGTTAAAAGTGGTAGAAACGATATTGCAAACTTTGCCGCATGCATGCGTTTCACAAGACAGTGCGGGTCGGGAAACAGACATTGCCATTGACCACAGCGAATACAGCGTTCTGGATGAACAAGATATTGCAAAGGTCGTGCACATCATGCAAGAAAACGGCATGACAGCCACAGTGAGCAGCATCCATATCAATGGCTGGTTTGGCACCCACAACAAACTAGAAGGTGCGCGCTGGATTACCCAAAAACTGCTGGGACGCGATCTAGATACTGATCTAAACGCTTGGGCATATGTGGGAGACTCGACCAACGACCAAGTGATGTTTGCCCACTTTGCCAATAGCGTGGGCGTTGCAAATATCAAAGTCTTTACAAAACAACTTCAGCACTTTCCACGTTACATCACGCCATCAGAACGTGGTGATGGTTTTGCCGAGGTGGTTGATGCGCTATTACTTGCCCGAACTACCCCTGCGCCGATTGAATGATGTTGCGAACCACTGGATAAATAAGTCCATCCCAACGCTTGCCGTTGAACACGCCGTAATGGCCAACGCCAGCTTGTAAGTGGTGGGTTTTTTTATATCCAGGTAAAAGCGTGCATAGGTCTTGGGCAGCGAGTGTTTGGCCGATGCCGCATATGTCGTCGCGCTCGCCTTCTACGGTGAGCAAGAACGTTTTGCGAATAGAACGCAGATCCACCTTTCGACCACGGTATGTCAATTCACCTCTGGGTAATAGATGTTGCTGAAAAACGTTTTTAATCGTCTCTAGATAAAAGGGGCCCGACAGGTCCATGATGGCGAAATACTCTTTGTAGAACGCTTTGATCGCATCGGCTTTTTCGTCTTCGCCATTGATGCGATGCGCATAAAGCGTAGCAAATGACTGGCGATGGCGTTCTAGGTTCATATTCAAAAATGCCATCAATTGCATAAAGCCAGGATACACACGCCGCCCTACGCCTTTGAAGTGCATCGGCACCATACCAATCAAATTCGCCTCAAACCATTCAAAGGGCTTGCTCATGGCCAAGGCATTGACTTGTGTGGGATTGATACGGGTATCAATCGGCCCAGCCATCAAGGTGAGGCTGGCAGGCACGCAATCTTGTCTGTCCTCTGCCATCACGGCGGTAGCCGCCAAACAAGCGACTGTGGGCTGGCAAACGCCCATCAAATGTGTGTTGGGCCCTAAGTGCTGCATGCACCAAATAATGTGTTCGATATATTCATCCAGTCCGAACTCACCCTCGCTCATAGGAATATCGCGAATATTGAGCCAGTCCGTCAAATACACATCGTGGTCACGCACCATGGTTTGCACGGTCCCACGTAGCAAGGTTGCAAAGTGGCCAGACATGGGGGCGACCAAAAGCACCTTAGGAAGATGGTCAGCATCTTCACGTTTGAACCGCACCAATTGGCAAAACGGTGTGGCATACACATGGGACTCTTCGATGGCGACAAGTCCACCCTCTTTACTTTGAATAGGTGCAATCGCAAAGTCCGGACGCGTATGGGTGAGCCCCATGAGTCCGATTTGTTCGTAATACGCTGCCATGCGCTGCAAGGGCGTGTAGCCCTGTTTTTCAAACCAAGATTTTGTAATGATTTGCGCGTGCTCGACAAACTGACGAACAGGGTCCGACAAATCCGACATCATTTGGTATTTTTGGTAAATCATCACCGCCTCTTTTAGACCGAAGGAAATCGCTCTTTGCTTCATCGTGCAAGAGGCGTGCCAAAGATGGCATATTTGTTGCAAGGTTTTTATCGTCCTCCACTCTTTGTTTGTACGCCATGGCGACAACCACGCTCACACTCAGCAGCAAGAACTACTCATCGTGGTCTCTGCGCGGATGGCTGATGGTCAAGCTCTCAGGCCTTGCTTTCAAGGAAGTCATGCTTGGTACTGACAACGCAGACGCGCGTGCGGAGTTGCTTTTACTCTCTCCCTCTATGTTGGTTCCATGCCTATCCCATGGCAAAGTGAAAGTCTGGGACACGCTCGCCATTGGCGAGTATTTGAATGAGATTGCACCAAAAGCACAACTGCTTCCAACCAATGTGGTGCACCGTGCACACTGTCGAGCCATCTGCGGAGAGATGCATTCGGGCTTCGCCGCCATGCGTGCCTCGCTTCCGATGAACATCAAGGCACGTATCCAATCATTCAAAGTGTGGTCCAAGGCGCAACTAGATATAGACCGCGTGATCGCGATCTGGCAGGAGTGTCTTGCTACTTACAAAGGCCCTTATTTATTTGGCAAAAAACCCAGCCTTGCAGATGCAATGTTTGCCCCTGTTGTGCTGCGGTTTACGACCTACGGAATTGCGCTCGACAAACCTTGTCAGTCGTATTGCAAGCATATCTTGGCTATGCCGGAGATGAAGCAATGGATTGTCGACGCAATGGCAGAGCCCGATGACATCGAAGAACTTGAAGTGGAGTTTTAATATGAGCACAGTAACCGAAGCCCCCAGCACAACCGATTTCGTTCACACCAAAGTGGCAGATACCCAGTTTCTGCCAGGTGGTTTGCGCGACTTCTTTTTATACAAAGATCTGGGCGTTTCTAAGGCCACGCATGGCAAGGTGATTGCGCATATCGCTAAGGCCAATATGCCACCTGAAAATGGAACGGGTTGGCACTACCACGTTGCTGAATTTCAAATTGTGTACATGCTCAAAGGTTGGGCGAAATTTATGTACGAAGACAAAGCCACATTGGTTGCAGCAGGTGACTGCGTGCACCAACGCCCAGGCATCGTGCATTACTTGTTCGATTACTCAGCCGATATGGAATATTTAGAGATCGTTGGCCCCGCGGATTTTGGTTCCGTACCAGTTAAAGGCCCCGATTGCGTAATTCCAGCCGTCACGCCTTGGCAGTGATTTAACTCGCCACCAAAAAGTCAGCGCTGATCGATTCACCGATCACGTTGACTCGGTCTAAATATTGCGTCAAGAACGCATGCAAGCCTGTATCCATAATTTCGTCAATACGACCGAATTTGAGTTCAGACAACAATTTACCTGCTTTGTGCAAGGTTTCGCTTCGGGGGTTGTCGCTCACCATAGACAGGTTGCTGACAACTTCTTCTAAACATGCATGCAGTGATCGCGGCATATCTGACCGCAATATCAATAGCTCAGCCACACGGTCTGGGCGAATCACATCCCGGTAGACCTTGCGATAAATCTCAAACGCGCTGACGCTGCGCAAAATAGCGCTCCAATGGTAGAAGTCGTACTCTTGGTCTTTGTCGTTGGCTTCGCCAAAAAAATCGCTCTCAATCGCGTGGTATTTCACATCCACCAAACGTGCTGTGTTGTCGCCGCGTTCAAGGTAAGTACCCAAACGCATAAAACTACGGGCTTCATCTTTGAGCATGGTGCCGATGGTGACGCCTCGCGATAAGTGCGAACGAAACTTGACCCACTCAAACAACTTAGCGGGGTCATCTAAAAAATCATGTGTGTGTATTTCTCTTTGTGCCTCTAGCCAGGTTTGGTTTTGGGTTTCCCATAACTCAGTGGTGAGAGACCCTCTGACCGCTCGTGCGTTTTCTCGCACAGCGCGCAGACATGAAATGATCGATGAGGGATTGTTTTCATCGCTCACCATAAAGCGCATCACGTTCGCAGCGGTCACTTCATCGTATTTAGATTTGTAAAACGGTAATAACTCGCTGATCGAAAGCAAGCCTTGCCATCCCATCTGCGCAACACCTGCAGATTGCGGCAACAAAGACATTTGGTAACTCACATCCAACATGCGCGCGGTGTTCTCTGCCCGCTCGGTATAGCGGGACATCCAAAATAAATGGTCTGCGGTTCTACTCAGCATGCTTAACTCCTGTCCGACTCCAATACCCAGGTATCTTTGGTACCCCCGCCTTGGCTGCTGTTGACGACCAAAGACCCTTCCTTCAACGCCACGCGTGTCAATCCGCCTGGCACCATTTGCACTGTTTTGCCAGACAAGACAAAAGGACGCAAATCAATATGCCGTGGGGCTATGCCGCTCTCCACATAGGTAGGACAAGTTGACAAACTCAACGTAGGCTGCGCAATGTAATTACTGGGATTGGCTAACAGTTCGTCGCGGAAAGATGCAATTTCAGCTTGGGTAGAAGCAGGACCCACCAACATGCCATAGCCACCAGCACCATGCACTTGCTTGACGACCAAATCTTTCAGGTTCGCCAAGGTGTATTGCAAGTCGTCCGCATTGCGACAGGTGTAAGTAGGTACATTGTTCAATATTGGTTTTTCACCCAAATAGAACTCAATCATCTTTGGCACAAAGGGATAGATAGATTTGTCATCGGCTACCCCTGTACCGATGGCATTGCATACCGCAACGTGCCCAGCTTTGTAGGCTTCCATCAAACCCCAGCATCCCAAAGTAGAACTCGACAAAAATACTGCAGGATCCAAGAAATCATCATCCACACGGCGATAGATCACATCGATACGTTTTGGTCCACGCGTAGTGCGCATGTAGACATAGGTGTCTTTGACAAACAAGTCTTGTCCCTCTACCAGTTCCACGCCCATCTGTTGCGCTAAAAATGCGTGTTCAAAGTAGGCGCTGTTGTACATGCCTGGTGTGAGTACTACCACTGTGGGCTGCTCAACATCTTGAGGACTGGCGTTGCGAAGGGTCTCTAGCAACAAGTCGGGGTAATGGGCAACAGGCGCTACGGAATAGGAACGGAATAATTCTGGAAAAAGTCGCATCATCATTTTGCGATCTTCCAGCATGTAACTCACGCCACTGGGCACACGCAAGTTGTCTTCCAAGACGTAATACTCGCCATCTCCCTGTGCGTTGGGCGCACGCACGATATCAATACCGCTAATGTGCGAGTAAATGTTGTTGGGCACATTCACACCCATCATTTCTGGACGGAACTGTGCGTTATGGGTGACTTGCTCGGCAGGTATCAACCCAGCCTTCAAAATCTCTTGACCATGGTAGACGTCATGTAAGAATTTATTCAAAGCCGTGACGCGTTGAATCAGTCCGCGCTGCAATGAATTCCATTCATTCGCGGGAATGATGCGAGGGATTAAATCAAACGGAATAAGCCGCTCTGTTCCCGAGCCATCCTCGTCTTTTTCGCCATACACCGCAAAGGTAATGCCTACCTTTCGAAAAATCATTTCCGCTTCAATGCGATGGGCTTGCATAGATTCGGCTTGCTGCCGAGACAACCAATCCGCATAAGCTTGGTAATGGGCGCGCAAGCCCCCATTTGCCTCAAGATGCATTTCGTCAAACCGGTGCATGCGCAACTCCTACCCCAATCATTTCAATCACTAAGTAACTTTGTCTAGCAAAGACTGCGCCACCTTCGAATTAAAAACTTGGCTCAGGTCTTGCTAATAGTGGAGATGGCATCTCGCCTGTTTTCAGAGAATTTTGCGTATGTCGATCCACGTTGCACTCAACCACATCACCCATTACCAATACGACCGTTTGGTAGCCCTTGAGCCACAAGTGGTCCGTCTACGCCCAGCACCCCACTGCAGAAGCAACATCATTTCGTATTCGATGCAGGTCGAACCAGCAGAACACTTTGTCAATTGGCAGCAAGATCCGTTCTCCAATTACCTCGGTCGACTGGTTTTCCCGAAAAAAACAAAAGAACTCAAGGTCACGGTAGATCTCGTAGTCGAAATGTCGGTCTATAACCCTTTTGATTTCTTTCTCACTCCCAGCGCTGAAAAATACCCCTTTCACTACACCAAAAGTGCAGAAATAGAACTCGCGCCCTACCTAGTCACTGAGCAACTGACGCCACTCTTAGAAAAATATTACCGCTCGATTGATCGCTCTAGCGCGCGCACCATAGATTTTTTGGTGCAAATCAACCAGCGGCTATTCAAAGATATCCGCTACCTGATACGCATGGAACCTGGGGTGCAAACGCCAGAACAAACGCTTTCCAAAGCCAGTGGATCATGCCGAGATTCCGCATGGCTCATGGTGCAACTGCTTCGCCACTGTGGTTTAGCCGCTCGATTTGTCTCTGGCTATTTGATCCAATTGAGCCCAGATGTGAAGTCACTCGACGGCCCCAGCGGCACTGAAGTCGACTTCACCGATTTGCACGCATGGTGCGAGGTGTATTTGCCTGGTGCGGGCTGGATTGGACTCGATCCAACTTCAGGCTTGCTAGCGGGCGAAGGCCATATTCCTCTTGCTTGCACCCCTCAGCCATCGTCAGCAGCTCCACTTGAAGGCGCAGTCGAGAAATGCGAAGTTGAATTCAACCACCACATGTCGGTGACACGCGTGCACGAATCGCCACGCGTGACAAAACCCTACGATGACACCGCATGGTCTGCTGTCATGGAATTAGGGAAAGAAGTAGACAAAAAACTAGCCGCAGGAGACGTGCGACTGACCATGGGCGGAGAGCCTACCTTCGTTGCCACAGCCGATAGAGATGCACCAGAATGGAACACGGACGCTCTAGGCCCCACCAAAAGAGGGTTTGCCACTGAATTGGTGCATAAATTAAGAGCCCAATACGGTGAGGGTGGGTTCTTACACTTTGGCCAAGGCAAGTGGTATCCGGGCGAACAACTGCCACGATGGGCTTTGTCTATTTTTTGGCGAACAGATGGCAAAACGATCTGGAAAAACCCAGCGTTGTTCGCGGATGAACGCAACCCCAAAAAATACACCGCCAAAGACGCAGAGCAATTCACGGTCACTTTGAGCCGAAAACTGGGCCTGAGTTCTGATTTCATCACGCCTGGCTTTGAAGATGTTTGGTATTACTTATGGCGAGAGCGTCGTCTGCCCGTCAACGTCGACCCGTTTGATTCAAAACTCGATGACGAGATGGAACGCATTCGTTTGCGTCGCGTTTTCTCACAAAAACTCGATAGCGTGGTGGGTTATGTGTTGCCCTTGCAACCCGAATCGAACCACCCTTTGCATGGCACATCGTGGACTACAGGCCCTTGGTTCTTTCGTGATGAACGCATGTACCTCATTCCTGGTGATTCCCCTATGGGTTACCGACTGCCGCTTGATTCATTACCATGGGTAAGTAAAAACGATTTTCCTTATTTGATCGAACAAGATCCTTTTGCACCTCGAAATATTTTACCTAGCGCAGCGCCTCTAAGAAGCCAAACTGCAACTAGACCAGCAAATACAAAACCTCAAGCTTCTTCGGCAGCAGCCAATAGGACTGCCGACCTTCGTAGCCCACAAGCACAAGAATCTGCACATTGGCTCACTCGCACTGCTTTGTGCGTCGAAGCGCGCGACCCCATGCGCGCCAATGGTCCGCAAGCCGAGAAAAAATATGGTGGTCAAAGCGGTGTGCTGTATGTCTTCTTGCCGCCATTGGCTAATCTTGAAGACTATTTGGACCTCTTGCATGCGGTTGAAGAAACTGCGGTTGAACTTGCATTCCAAATCGTGTTGGAAGGCTATCCACCGCCCAGAGATCCACGTCTCAAAATGTTGCAAGTCACCCCCGACCCAGGCGTGATTGAAGTGAACATCCACCCGGCGCATAACTGGGAAGAAATCGTCGACCACACGGAGTTTTTGTACCAAGCCGCTTTTGAGTCGCGTTTGTCTGCTGAAAAATTCATGACAGATGGCAAACACACGGGCACTGGTGGTGGCAACCATGTGGTGATCGGCGGTGCCACACCTGCTGACAGTCCATTTTTACGCCGTCCCGAACTACTCGCTAGTTTGTTGCTGTATTGGCATAACCACCCATCTCTGAGCTATTTGTTTTCAGGCATGTTCATAGGACCTACTAGTCAGGCACCGAGAGTCGACGAAGCGCGCAACGACCAGTTGTATGAGCTTGAAATCGCCATGCAAGAGATCCACGCCAACCGCGCCAAGTATGGTGTGAACATGCCGCCTTGGTTGGTGGACCGCACATTACGCAACATCTTGGTGGACGTTACGGGCAACACGCACCGAAGCGAGTTTTGTATTGACAAACTCTACTCACCTGACAGTACAACCGGTCGATTAGGTCTACTTGAGTTACGCGCTTTTGAAATGCCACCGCATGCGCGTATGAGCATCGTGCAACAACTGCTGATCCGCGCTTTGATAGCGCGTTTTTGGAATGAGCCGTATTTGGCACCCGTTACGCGCTGGGGCACAGAACTACATGACCGCTACTTGCTTCCCAATTGGGTCAAGATGGATTTCCATGACGTGATGGAAGAAATGCGCCAAGCGGGTTTTGCATTTGACGAAGCTTGGTTTGCACCGCACTTTGAATTCCGTTTTCCCCTTATCGGACAAGTTACGGCTATGGGGGTGTCGTTGACTTTGCGCAATGCGCTAGAGCCTTGGCATGTCATGGGTGAGGAAGGCTCTGCAGGCGGTACCGTGCGCTATGTCGACTCTTCGCTTGAGCGTGTGGAAGTGCAGATCACAGGCTTGAACCAGAGCCGCTATGTGGTGACTTGCAATGGCCACGCCCTCCCCCTGCAATCCACGGGTACGGTTGGCGAGTTCGTTGCGGGTGTGCGCTACAAAGCGTGGAATCCACCTTCGAGTTTGCATCCAAGCATTGGGGTACATGCGCCTTTGACATTCGACATCGTGGACACGTGGATGAAGCGCTCACTGGGGGGTTGTACCTATTACGTCACCCACCCCGGCGGACGCAACTATGATGTGTTCCCTGTGAATGCCTACGAGGCTGAAAGCAGGCGTTTAGCCCGCTTCACCAAGATGGGCCACACGCCTGGTTTGTTGTATGTGCCGCCCGCGACAATTGATGTTGCAGCGAGCAAAGAATTCCCCTTCACTCTGGATCTGCGCAATGGATAACTTCAGTGGACTTATTCCTACGATGTCATATCGTGTGAGTCCCGCGTAAACGCGAATGGTTGGTAAGACGTCAGACCTTTTTGACCAAGCTATCCCAGGGCATCTAAATGTGGCCCGTTGGGCGGCGCCTGCGACGGTGGGGCACTT
>Ga0228703_1000128_pt1 | contig 64490 bp, 63 predicted proteins | sample McNCre217_Aug_MG_3_FD_178020 | JGI IMG/M metagenome (GOLD analysis project Ga0228703, IMG submission 178020) | Freshwater microbial communities from McNutts Creek, Athens, Georgia, United States - 29-17_Aug_MG | ecosystem: Environmental > Aquatic > Freshwater > Creek | place: USA: Georgia...
TTGTTTTACGAGGATCAGAACCTCGACATGCCCTGCCACGCGTCCGAACCCATGTCGAAACCAGTGCAGCCCCAAGCTTCCTATTTTAGGCCTCTGCCAGCAATTGCAAGAGCTTATTTGGAGAATCAATGTGCAAATCTGCCCCCCACGTGCTGATATCGGTCTTTTCTCCTAAATAACCGTAGGTTGCCGCCACGGTGGGCATACCTGCCGCACGGCCCGCGGCAATGTCGCGCTCGTCATCGCCCACATACAAACACACTTCGGGTGGTAGCGCCAAGAGACGTGCTGCTTCAAATAGGGGCGCAGGATGCGGCTTGGGATGCGGGGTGGTATCGCCACTGATGATGGCGTGTGCACTGGCGAACAAAGGCATGGCCTGTGTAAGCGGATCGGTGAAGCGTGCCATTTTGTTGGTCACCACGCCCCAAGGCATTTGGCGCAACTGGATGTGCTCAATCAAATCTTCCACGCCGTCAAACACATAGGTATGCACGGTCATGGCGGCTTCGTAGTTGGCAAAGAACTCTTCGCGCATGACCATGAAGTCTTGGTGTTCAGGCGTCATGTCAAACGCCACTTTGAGCATGCCGCGTGCGCCAGCACCTGCCAAAGGACGGTACAACTCGTAAGGCAGCGAAGGCATGCCACGGTCAATGCGCATTTTGTCAGCGGCTGCACCTAGGTCTGGCGCGCTGTCAATCAAGGTGCCATCCAAATCGAACAGCACAGCACGGATATTTTTCAGCATCACAACGACCTTTGCGTGGCCACCATGTAGTTGACGCTGGTGTCGGCGCTCAACCAATAGCGGCGAGTGAGTGGGTTGTATTCCATGCCACGGGTATGTTGCCACTCAAGGTCGACTTCACGGCAATCACGGGCCAGCTCGCTGGGACGGATGAATTTGGCGTACTCGTGTGTACCGCGAGGCAACATGTTCAACACATACTCCGCCCCCACGATGGCAAACAGAAATGATTTGGCGTTGCGGTTGAGCGTCGAGAAAAACACATGGCCACCGGGTTTTACCAATTGGGCACATGCACGCACGATGGATGACGGGTTTGGCACGTGCTCCAGCATTTCCATACAGGTGACCACATCAAAACTGGCGGGCTGCTCGACCGCCAAATTTTCTACCGCCACTTCGCGGTATTGCACATTCGGCGTTTGCGCTTCCAAAGCATGCAATTGCGCCACTTTGAGCGATTTAGTCGCCAAATCAATCCCCAAAGCATGAGCGCCGGAGCGCGCCATGGCATCGGTCAAGATGCCGCCACCACAGCCCACGTCCAACACTTTCTTGCCTTGTAACGGGGCAATGCTGTTGATCCACTCTAAACGGAGGGGGTTGATTTGGTGCAACGGACGAAATTCGCTTTCGGGGTCCCACCAACGGTGGGCCAAGTCTGAAAATTTGGCCAATTCGGCCTGATCAACGTTGGTATGAGTGGCAGATGTTTGCATGGCATGTATTGTCGTTCAAGCAAAAAGAAACCCCGCCGAAGCGGGGTTTCTTTTTTAGATCAGGTCAGATCAGTTCTTGCGGGTACCCACAACTTCGATCTCAACGCGACGGTTCTTAGCGCGACCTTCTTTGGTCTTGTTGTCAGCAACAGGTTGCTTCTCGCCTTTACCTTCAGTGTAGATGCGGTTCTTCTCGATACCTTTAGAGATCAAGTAAGCCTTCACAGACTCAGCGCGACGCACTGACAGTTTTTGGTTGTAAGCGTCAGTGCCGATAGAGTCAGTGTGACCCACAGCGATGATGACTTCCAAGTTGATGCCTTTAACTTTAGACACCAAATCATCCAACTTAGCCTTGCCTGCTGGCTTCAACACAGATTTGTCAAAGTCGAAGAATGCATCAGCAGCGTAAGTCACTTTAGAAGCAGCAGCCACAGGAGCAGCAGCGGCAGCGTTTGGAGTAGCAGCAACAGCGCCATCACAACCAGGAGCAGCAGTTGCAGGTGTCCAGTTGGCATCGCGCCAGCACAAACCTGTGGAGTTTTTCCACACGTCGCCAGAAGCATTGCGCCAGTTGTCAACGTTTTGAGCCATAGCAGCAGTTGCCAAAGCAGCGGTAGCAACAAAAGCTGCCAAGTTCTTCAAGTTTTTCATGATTCACCTCTGAGGGATTTATAAGCCGCAGACCACTCTGCGAATTCAGGCAGCCATAGGTGCATTTGCCTATGACGCTTAGAAAGATTGTGCCATAACCAAAACAAGCTACTTCTACTTATAACCAGGTAGGCCTAAAGTTGTTGCATAGCTGCCACAAGTAATCGTCCTACTTATCAGCCTAAAATGTTCGGTTTCCTGCTTTACGGCCTCTTTCATGACCCAGTTCGCCAAAGAAACCTTGCCCATCAGCCTAGAAGAGGAGATGCGTCGCAGCTACCTAGATTACGCCATGAGCGTGATTGTGGGCCGCGCCCTCCCCGATGCGCGTGACGGCTTAAAGCCTGTGCATCGCCGAGTTTTGTTCGCGATGCACGAGCTCAACAACGACTGGAACCGTCCTTATAAGAAGTCAGCCCGTATCGTGGGTGACGTGATTGGTAAATACCATCCACACGGCGACAGCGCGGTATACGACACCATCGTGCGCATGGCGCAAGACTTTTCGTTGCGACACATGCTGGTGGATGGCCAAGGTAACTTCGGATCGGTGGACGGCGACAACGCTGCGGCCATGCGCTACACGGAAATCCGCTTGTCCAAAATCGCTCACGAAATGTTGAGCGACATCGACAAAGAAACCGTCGATTTCGGCCCCAACTATGACGGCTCCGAAAAAGAGCCCTTGGTGCTGCCCAGTCGCATCCCTAACTTGCTGGTCAACGGTTCCTCCGGCATTGCCGTGGGTATGGCCACCAACATTCCACCTCACAACTTGAACGAAGTGGTGGACGCGTGTTTGCACATGTTGCGCCACCCCGAGGCGACCATTGATGAGTTGATGGAGATCATCCCAGCGCCCGACTTCCCAACCGCCGGCATTATTTATGGCATCAGCGGCGTCAAAGACGGCTACCGCACAGGCCGTGGCCGCGTGGTCATGCGTGCCAAGTGCCACTTTGAAGACATTGACAAAGGCCAGCGCCAGTCCATCATCGTGGACGAGCTGCCTTACCAAGTGAACAAAAAGACCTTGCAAGAACGCATGGCTGAGTTGGTTCACGAGAAAAAGATTGAAGACATCAGCCACATCCAAGACGAGTCCGACAAGTCGGGCATGCGTTTGGTGATCGAACTCAAGCGCGGCGCCGTGCCTGAAGTGGTGTTGAATAACTTGTACAAGCAGACTCAACTGCAAGACACCTTCGGCATCAACATGGTGGCCTTGATTGACGGCCAGCCCAAGCTGTGCAATTTGCGCGACCTGATTGCTGTGTTCTTGGGTCATCGCCGCGAAGTGGTCACACGTCGCACCATCTTCACCCTGCGCAAAGCCCGCGAACGCGGCCATGTGTTGGAAGGCTTGGCCGTCGCTTTGGCCAACATCGACGAGTTCATCCGCATCATCCGCAATGCGCCAACGCCTCCTGTGGCCAAGGCCGAATTGATGACCAAATCATGGGACAGCCAACTGGTGCGCGAAATGCTCACCCGCAGCCGCGCTGACGGCGGCGTGATCAACGCCGACGACTACCGTCCCGATGGTTTGGAAAAAGAATTCGGCATGGGCAACGATGGCCTGTACCGTTTGAGCGACACCCAAGCCCAAGAAATTTTGCAAATGCGTCTGCAACGTTTGACTGGCTTGGAGCAAGACAAGATCGTCAACGAATACAAAGACGTCATGGCCGAGATCGACGACTTGCTCGACATCCTGGCCAAGCCAGAGCGCGTCTCCACCATCATTGGCGATGAGCTGACCGTGGTGAAAAACGAATTCGGTCAGAGCAAGCTCGGCGCACGTCGCAGCGTAATTGAGCACAACGCCCAAGACTTGGGCACCGAAGACCTGATCACGCCCACCGACATGGTGGTCACACTCAGCCACAGCGGCTACATCAAGAGCCAACCCTTGTCTGAATACCGCGCACAAAAACGCGGCGGTCGCGGCAAACAAGCCACGGCGACCAAAGAAGACGACTGGATCGACCAACTCTTCATTGCCAACACGCACGACTATTTGCTGTGCTTCTCCAACCGTGGCCGATTGTACTGGCTCAAGGTGTGGGAAGTGCCTGCGGGTTCACGCGGTTCACGCGGCCGCCCCATCGTCAACATGTTCCCCTTGCAAGAAGGCGAAAAAATCAACGTGGTCTTGGCCCTCACCGGCAAAGCGCGTACCTTCCCTGAAGACCAATTTGTGTTCATGGCCACGTCCATGGGTACGGTCAAGAAGACCTCGCTTGATGAGTTCAACAACCCCCGCAAGGGCGGCATCATCGCTGTCAATTTGGATGAGGGTGATTTCTTGATTGGTGCCGCACTCACCGATGGCAAACACGACGTGATGTTGTTCAGCGATGGCGGCAAAGCCGTGCGTTTTGACGAAAACGACGTGCGTCCCTTGGGTCGCAGTGCGCGCGGTGTCCGCGGCATGATGATTGAAGACAACCAAAGCGTCATCGCCATGTTGGTGTCTGAGCAAGAAGACCCCGCTGCCGTGACTGACGAGACCGTCGCTCGCGCCAGCGTGCTCACCGCCACCGAAAACGGTTATGGCAAGCGCACCAACATCAGCGAATACACCCGCCACGGCCGAGGCACCAAAGGCATGATTGCCATCCAGCAGTCTGAACGTAACGGCAAAGTGGTGGCCGCGACCTTGGTGCAAGCTGACGACGAAATCATGCTCATCACCGACACCGGTGTGTTGGTGCGCACCCGCGTGGCTGAAATTCGTGAAATGGGTCGCGCCACACAAGGCGTGACCTTGATTGGTTTGGACGAAGGTGCCAAGCTCAGCGGCTTGCAACGCATCGTCGAAAACGATGCCAACGCACATTTCAGCGAAGGCGCAGAGGACGACGGCGCTGAAGGCAACACTGACGCCTCCAACGAAGGTTAATCCAAGGCATGAACCGCCCATTTAACTTTTCTGCAGGCCCAGCGGCCATGCCGCTGGAGGTGTTGCAGCAAGCGGCTGCCGAGATGACCGATTGGCATGGCAGTGGCATGGGCGTGATGGAGATGAGCCATCGCGGCAAAGAGTTCATCAGCATCTACGAACAAGCCGAAGCTGATGTGCGCGAGCTGTTGGCGGTGCCAGCCCACTTCAAAATCTTGTTCATGCAAGGCGGTGGCTTGGCTGAAAACGCCATCGTGCCTTTGAACCTCTCACGCGGCGAAACCGTGGATGTGGTGGTGACGGGCAGCTGGAGCGACAAGTCGTACAAAGAAGCGAGCAAATACTGCACGCCACATTTGGCCGCCACGGGTGCAGACAGCCAGTTCACCAACCTGCCCGCGCCTGCCCAATGGCAGCTCAGCTCTGGTGCGCGGTACGTGCACATCTGCACCAACGAAACCATCCACGGTGTGGAGTTTCACAACCTGCCCGACCTCAAAGCCTTGGGCTCGGACGCGCCGCTGGTGATTGACTTCTCCTCACATGTGCTGTCACGCAGCGTGGACTGGGCACGAGTCGGCGTGGCTTTTGGCGGCGCGCAAAAAAACATTGGCCCCGCTGGCGTGACGCTGGTCATCGTGCGCGAAGACTTGCTGGGCCATGCCCTGCCCATTTGCCCCAGCGCCTTTAACTACAAAACCGTGGCCGACAACGGCTCGATGTACAACACGCCGCCCACGTACAGCATCTACATGGCAGGCTTGACCTTCCAGTGGCTCAAACGCCAAGGCGGTGTGGCTGTAATGGAACAACGCAACATTGCCAAAGCCAAGCTGCTGTATGACTTCTTGGATGGCTCCAGCTTTTACAGCAACAAAGTCGCGCACGACTGCCGCTCGCGCATGAACGTGCCCTTCTTCTTGGCCGACGAGTCGCGCAACGACGCCTTCTTGGTAGGCGCTAAAGCCGCAGGGCTTTTGCAACTCAAAGGTCATAAATCAGTTGGCGGTATGCGCGCCAGCATCTACAACGCCATGCCCATCGAAGGCGTGCAAGCGCTGGTGAACTACATGCAAGCGTTTGAAAAATCACACTCATGAGCCAACACCCCATCCAGTCTGACGCCCTCGCTGCCTTGCGTGTGCAAATCGACGCACTCGACAAACAGCTGTTGCAGTTGGTCAACGACCGTGCCAGAGTGGCCGAACAAGTCGGCGAAATCAAACGCGCCGAAGGCTCGCCTTTCTTCCGCCCTGACCGCGTGGCGCAAGTGATCGACAAAATCACCCAAGCGAATCCTGGCCCACTCAAGAACGAACACGTGGCCTCGATCTGGCGCGAAATCATGTCGGCTTGCTTAGCCCTTGAGGCACCCCAGCGTGTAGCCGTGCTTGGCCCCCAAGGCACGTTTTGCGAACAAGCCGCGATTGAGTTTTTTGGCAGTGCCGCCAATCTGATTTACTGCGCCAACTTCGACGAAGTCTTCCACGCCACCGCCGCAGGCACCGCCCAATACGGCGTCGTTGGTATGGAAAACTCCACCGAAGGCGTGGTGGCCCGCTCGCTCGATTTGTTCTTGCGCTCGCCTGTGCATGTGGTGGGCGAGGTCAGCTTGCTGGTGCGCCACAACCTGCTGCGACAAGCTAACTCAGACGCAGGCATCGAAGTGGTCATGGCCCATCCCCAAGCTTTGGCCCAATGCCAAGGCTGGCTGTCGCAACACCTGCCCCATGTGGAGCGCCGTGCCGTGGCCAGCAACGCCGAAGGCGCACGCCTAGCCGCCAGCAACCCCGCATGGGCGGCCTTGGCCAGCGAACGTGCGGCCAGCCAGTTTGGCCTGCACATCGTGCACCACGCCATCCAAGACGAGGCTTACAACCGCACACGGTTTGCCGTGATCGCCCTGCCCCAAACTTTGGCCACGCCTCCCGCTTCGGGCAACGACTGCACCAGCTTGGTGGTGTCGGTGCCCAACCGCCCGGGCGCCGTGCATGACTTGTTGGTGCCACTCAAAAACAATGGCGTGTCCATGACGCGCTTTGAGTCGCGCCCCGCCAAATCGGGCCAGTGGGAGTATTACTTCTATATTGACATCCAAGGCCATGTCAGCCAGCCCCATGTGGCAGCGGCACTGCAAGAGCTGCAAGGCTTGTGCGCGTTTTACAAAGTCTTGGGTTCTTACCCCGTTTCTGAATGACATTCAAGCGGCTTGCCCTCATCGGCTGTGGCCTGATGGGCGGCTCGTTCGCGCTCGCCTTGCGCGAGGCAGGCTTGGCGCAAACCATCGTCGGCTTCAGCGCCTCCGACACAACCCGCCAACGCGCAGTTGAACTCAAAGTCATCGACCAAGCCTGCGCCAGCGTGGCCGAAGCCGTGCAAGGCGCAGACTTGGTTTTGCTAGCCGTACCCGTGGGTGCCATGCACAGCAGCTTTGCCGCCATGCGCGATGTGTTGCAGCCCAACACCTTGCTGATGGACGTGGGCTCGACCAAGTGCGATGTGATTGCAGCAGCACAAGCCGCCCTAGGCGAACGCCTGAGTTGCTTTGTACCCGCCCACCCGATTGCGGGCAAAGAAGTAGCTGGCATCGAACACGCCGAAAGCACGCTCTACCAAGAACGCCGCACAATCCTCACACCTCTCCCCAAAACCAGCATCCATCGCTTACAAGCCGCACACGATGTTTGGACGGCTGTGGGCAGCCATGTGAGCACCATGACGCCCGAAGCTCATGACGCCACCTTTGCCGCGGTCAGCCACTTGCCGCACATGCTGGCATTTGCCGCCGTCAACGCGCTCATGGCGCAGCCGCAAGGTGCGGCTTTTTTGGACATGGCTGGACCAGGATTCAGAGACTTCTCACGCATTGCCGCCAGCGATGCATCCGTGTGGCGCGACATCTTGAGCGCCAACCATGCAGAGATACTCACACAAGTCGCGCACTTTCGCTCGGCACTTGACCAATTTGAAATCGCCTTGAAGCAAGGCGATGCCGCCGCCTTGCAACACCTGATTCAACAAGCCAGCGATGTGCGCTCGGCTTGGACACTGCAAGCGGGCAATGCGTGCAACACCGCTTCTGAAGATAAATAAATGTTCTCCACCGCCTTCCTCGACCTCCCCGCGCTGCAAGGCGCAGCCGGCACTGTCACCCTGCCCGGCTCTAAAAGCATTTCCAACCGCGTGCTCTTGCTTTCAGCGTTGTGCCAAGGCACCACCGTGGTCCACGACTTGCTGGACTCCGACGACACCCGAGTGATGTTAGCCGCGCTGCGCCAACTCGGTTGCGGCGTAGACGTGCAAGGCACAACGGTGACGATCACAGGTTTGGGCGGTCAACTCAAACACCACGACGCGATTGAGTTCTTCATGGGCAACGCAGGCACAGCCATGCGCCCACTCACGGCTGCACTCGCGGTGCTGGGTGGTGACTTCACGCTCAAGGGCGTGCCCCGCATGCACGAGCGCCCGATTGGCGATTTGGTCGATGCCTTGCGTTTGCTCGGTTGTTCGATTGACTACTTGGGCAACGACGGTTTCCCACCGCTGCACATTGGCAAACCCGCCCTCAAACTGGATGCACCCATTCAAGTGCGTGGCGATGTGTCCAGCCAGTTCCTCACCGCTTTGTTGATGGCCTTGCCACTCGCGGCGAAGACGCAAGACATCGTGATTGACGTGGTGGGTGAACTCATCAGCAAACCCTACATCGACATCACGCTCAACCTGTTGGCGCGTTACGGCATTGCGGTCAAACGCGATGGCTGGCAACGTTTCACCATTCCACACGGTTGTAGCTACCAGTCGCCCGGCACAATTCACGTCGAAGCCGATGCGTCTTCGGCCAGTTACTTCATTGCGCTAGGGGCCATCGCCGAAGGCGATTCGTCAAAAGGCTCTGAAGGCGACGGCATCCGCATTCAAGGCGTGGGCGCAGACTCGATCCAAGGCGATATCCGGTTCATGGATGCCGCCGCGCAAATGGGCGCAAAGATCACCAGCGGCCCCAACTGGCTCGAAATCAAACGCGGCGCCTGGCCCCTCAAAGGCATCACGCTCGACTGCAACCACATCCCAGATGCAGCCATGACCTTGGCCGTGATGGCGCTCTACGCCGACGGCCCCACCACGCTGCGCAACATCGCCAGCTGGCGTGTGAAAGAAACCGACCGCATCGTGGCCATGGCCACTGAATGCCGCAAGCTTGGTGCCACCGTGGAAGAAGGTCCAGACTGGATCACGGTTCACCCGCTCCCGTCCCATCAATGGAAAGCAGCCAGCATCCACACCTACGACGACCACCGCGTGGCGATGTGTTTCTCACTCGCCGCTTTCAATGCCGACCAAATGCCCGTACGCATTGAAGACCCCAAGTGCGTCGCTAAAACTTTTCCCGATTACTTTGAGGCCTTGTTCTCAGTGGCGCATGCGAACACCCAAAACATTCCCGTCATTTGCATTGACGGCCCCACAGCCTCGGGCAAAGGCACCTTGGCCAGCCGTGTGGCGCAAGCCTTGGGCTACCACTACCTCGACTCAGGTACGCTCTACCGCGTGACGGCCTATGCGGCCCTGAAAGCTGGTCTGTCGTTAGAAGCCAACGACGAAGCCCGCATTGCTGACCTCGCCCGCACTCTGCCTGTGCGTTTTGAAGGCGACACCGTGTGGTTGGCGCAAGAAGATGTGAGCGACGCTATCCGCACCGAAGAAGCAGGTATGAATGCTTCTAAAGTATCCGTTCTACCTTCCGTGCGTACTGCTTTGGTAGCGTTGCAACACAATTTTCAACGCCTCCCCGGACTCTTGGCCGATGGCCGTGACATGGGCACTGTCATTTTTCCCCATGCGCCTTTGAAGGTGTTTTTGACCGCGAGCGCCGCGCAACGCGCCGAGCGTCGTCATAAGCAATTGATTTCAAAGGGGATTTCGACTACACTCGATAGTCTTCGCGCCGATTTAGAGGCCCGCGACGCACGCGATTCATCGCGCAGCGTGGCGCCCTTGAAAGCGGCACAAGATGCTTTCCAACTCGACAACTCTTCGCTCTCTATCGAAGCCTCGGTAGACCAAGTGTTGACGTGGTGGCAAGCAAAGCAGCCTTTTTAAGACTGCAAAACCTGGCCCGTTTGGCTCCTCTCGCGCTGCATTGGCGCACTGGCCCAACGGATCTAAAACTTAACCCGTGGCTCACGCCACACACCACCGCTTATCGCAGGCCCCATGTGGCGCAGCAATAGTGCTGCCCTCTTTCCCGTGATGAGACAAAGGAAATAAATGTCTGAATCTTTTGCCGCCCTGTTTGAAGAATCCCTGAAGCGCTCCGAAATGCGCACAGGTGAAGTGATCACCGCCGAAGTGGTTCGCATCGAACACAACCACGTCGTCGTGAACGCTGGCCTCAAGTCCGAAGCTTATGTGCCAATCGAAGAATTCAAAAACGACAAGGGCGAGCTCGAAGTCCAAGCTGGCGACTTCGTCTCCGTCGCGATCGGTAGCGTTGAAAACGGCTACGGCGACACCATTTTGAGCCGCGACACTGCCAAGCGTTTGGCATCGTGGATGAGCTTGGAAAAAGCTCTGGAATCTGGCGAGTTTGTCACTGGCACCACCAGCGGCAAAGTCAAGGGTGGCTTGACCGTGTTGGTCAACGGCATCCGCGCCTTCTTGCCTGGTTCATTGATCGACACACGTCCGATCAAAGACTTGTCTCCCTACGAGAACAAGACCATGGAATTCAAGGTCATCAAGCTCGACCGCAAGCGCAACAACGTCGTGTTGTCACGCCGCGCTGTGGTGGAAGCGTCGATGGGCGAAGAGCGCGCCAAGTTGATGGAGACTTTGAAAGAAGGCTCGATCGTCAACGGCGTGGTCAAGAACATCACCGAATACGGTGCATTCGTGGACTTGGGCGGCATCGACGGTCTGTTGCACATCACCGACATGGCATGGCGTCGTGTGCGTCACCCATCTGAGGTGGTCACTGCAGGTCAAGAAATCACGGCCAAAATTCTCAAGTTCGACACCGAGAAAAACCGCGTGTCTTTGGGCCTCAAGCAAATGGGCGACGATCCTTGGATGGGCGTCAACCGCCGCTACCCACAAAGCACCCGCTTGTTCGGCAAGATCACCAACATCGCCGACTACGGCGCGTTTGTGGAACTCGAACCCGGCATCGAAGGCTTGGTGCACGTGTCTGAAATGGACTGGACCAACAAGAACGTGGCTCCTTCCAAGATCGTGTCATTGGGCGACGAAGTCGAAGTCATGGTCCTCGAGATCGACGAAGACAAGCGCCGCATCAGCTTGGGCATGAAGCAATGCAAAGCCAACCCATGGCAAGACTTCGCTCAAAACACCAAGCGCGGCGACCGCGTGAAGGGCCCTATCAAGTCCATCACCGACTTCGGCGTGTTCGTGGGCTTGGCTGCTGGCATCGACGGTTTGGTTCACTTGTCTGACTTGTCTTGGAACGAAACCGGCGAAAACGCTGTGCGCGAATTCAAGAAAGGTCAAGAAGTTGAGGCTTTGGTCTTGGCTGTGGACGTGGACCGCGAGCGCATCAGCTTGGGTATCAAACAACTCGACTCAGACCCCTTCACCACTTTCGTGTCGATCAACGACAAAGGCCAAACCGTCACCGGCAAGGTCAAGACTGTGGACGCCAAGGGCGCTGAAATCGACCTCGGCGAAGACATCGTCGGCTACTTGCGCGTCAGCGAAATTTCACGCGACCGCGTGGAAGATGCGAGCCACGTGTTGAAAGTCGGCGACGAAGTGACGGCTGTGGTGGTGAACGTGGATCGCAAGACCCGCAACATCCAGTTGTCCATCAAAGCCAAAGACGCTGTGGACCAACAAGAAGCCATGGCTTCCTTGTCACAACAATCGAAGAGCGAAAACGCTGGCACCACCAGCTTGGGCGCTCTGTTGCGCGCTAAGCTCGACAACAACTGATGACCCGTTCAGACCTGGTCGAAGAACTGGCTGCCCGCTTTGGGCAGCTCACGCACCGTGACGCCGAGTTCGCTGTCAAGACGCTTCTTGACGCGATGAGCGACGCGCTGGTGCGCGGGCACCGCATTGAGTTGCGGGGCTTTGGCAGTTTTTCGATCAACCGTCGCCCGCCTCGCATGGGGCGCAACCCGCGTTCCGGCGAAAGCGTGGCGATTCCTGAAAAGCGTGTGCCCCATTTCAAACCGGGCAAAGCCCTGCGCGAAGCGGTGGACACACGCACTCAGGAATTACTGGCGGGGTCTGAGCTCAAAGGTTGAGAAACGGTTTTTTCAAGCAGCCGCAAGGCTAAAATGGTCCTCGTCACAGAGGAGCTAACTTGAAAAACCTCATGTGGCTGCTTCAGTTGTTACTGAAGGCAGCCATTTTTTTTACCCTGTTCGCTTTTGCGCTGAACAACCAACACGATGCCGTGGTCCATTTCTTCTTTGGCACCACGTGGCGTGCGCCGTTGGTGTTGGTGCTGCTGACCGTCTTCGTCATGGGCGTGGCGGTGGGCGTGGTTGGCATGGTGCCGCGCTGGTGGAAACACCGTCGCTTGGCTAAATTGATCACGTCGCCGGCACACGAGACAACGCCACCCGCCACCTCTTCTGCGGACCCCACACATGGAATTTGACCTCAGCTGGATTTTGCTGGGCTTGCCCTTGGCCTTCATTTTGGGCTGGGTAGCCTCGCGCATGGACTTGCGCCAGCTGCGTCTTGAAAACCGCCAAACACCCAAAGCGTATTTCAAAGGCTTGAATCACTTGCTCAACGAGCAACAAGACCAAGCCATCGACGCCTTCATTGAGGCCGTACAACACGACCCCGACACCTCTGAACTGCACTTTGCCTTGGGCAATCTGTTTCGACGTCGTGGCGAATACGAACGTGCCGTGCGTGTGCACCAGCACTTGCTGTCACGCGGCGACCTGAACCAAGCTGACCACGACCGCGCCCAACACGCCCTCGCCTTGGACTACCTCAAAGCAGGTTTGCTCGATCGCGCAGAAGACGCACTGACGAAGCTAGAAGGTACAGCCCACCAAGCACAAGCGCATTTGGCTTTGCTGAGCATCTATGAGCGCTCACGCGACTGGGCCAAGGCCTCGGTCATCGCCAAGAAATTGGGCGACAGTGGTCAAGGCAGTTTTCAAGGCCGCTTGGCACATTACCTGTGCGAAGAAGCGGAAAGCCTTGATGTAGCACAACACGCCGACCAAATCGTGACCTTGCTCAAGCAAGCCACAGAAGCCGCCCCCAACAACGCACGCGCACGCATCGCACTGGCCAAGACGTATGAGCAAACAGGCCGCGCCAGCGAAGCTTACGCAACGCTAGAAAACTTAGCCGCACAAGTGCCTGCTTCTTTGCCCTTGCTTGCGCCTAAGCTCGCGGCCTTGGCGCACACCTTGAGCTGCATACCCAAAGCCTTGGCTTTGCTAGAAACCAGCTACGCCAAAACTGCATCGCTCGATGTGCTCAACGCCATCGTCACCTTGCGCAAAGCACAGGGCGAAAGCAACACAGGTGGCTTGTTCGCCAAACACTTAGAGCGCGAACCTTCGTTGGTCGCTGCCACGCAGTGGATTGCCAACGAAAAATTTGAGCACGAAGAATTTCACCCGCAAGTGCAGCGCGCCCTTGAACGCGCCGCCAAACCGCTGCAACGCTACCGTTGCGCAGCCTGCGGCTTTGAAGCCAGCCAACACTTTTGGCAATGCCCAGGCTGCCAAGCTTGGGACAGCTACCCCGCCCGACGCGTGGAAGAACTATGACCCTCAGCACCCCAGTCACTAAAGAACAACTCCGCCAAGCCCATGTCTTGGTCGTGGGCGATGTGATGCTCGACCGCTATTGGTATGGCGCTGTTGACCGCATCAGCCCCGAAGCGCCAGTGCCCGTAGTGCGCATCACACGTGAAGAAAACCGTTTGGGCGGCTGCGCCAACGTGGCCTACAACGTCGTGAGCTTGGGCGCAAATGCATCCTTGCTGTCGGTGGTAGGTGACGATGAAGCCAGCCACTTGCTCGAAGACTTGGTAGCTAAGACCGGTATCTCGCCACACTTGGGTCGCGACAGCCAACTCAAAACCACGGTCAAACTGCGCGTCATTGGCCGTCAGCAACAGCTGCTGCGCGTGGACTTTGAGAACACGCCACAAAACGAAGTGCTAGCCTCGCAAACTGACCAGTTCATGCAGCTGTTGCCTGCTCACAAGGTGGTGTTGTTCTCTGACTATGGCAAAGGCGGCTTGGCACACGTGTCGCAAATGATTGCCGCAGCCCGCGCCGCTGGCAAAGCCGTGATGATTGACCCCAAAGGCAGTGACTACTCGCGCTACGCGGGTGCCAGCTGCATCACGCCCAACCGTGCGGAACTCGAACAAGTCATTGGCAAATGGGCCAGCGAAGCAGAGCTGATACAGAAAGCCCATGCCCTGCGCCAAGAGCTCAAGCTCGACGCCTTGCTGCTCACCCGAAGCGAAGAAGGCATGACCCTGTTTGATGCGCAAGGCGAGTTGGGCGTATCCGCTCAAGCACGTGAAGTGTTTGATGTGACAGGCGCTGGCGACACCGTGATTGCCACGTTGGCCACCTTGGTGGCTGCTGGCTTGAGCCTGCGCGATGCCATGCCATTGGCCAACAAAGCTGGCGGCGTGGTGGTGGGCAAGTTTGGTACAGCCACCGTCAGCTTTGAAGAATTGATGGCCTAAATACAAGGCACAGACAAAGGCCCTTGTGCCACTGGAGAAATTATGAAAATCGTCGTCACAGGCGCCGCAGGTTTTATCGGCAGCAACATCATCAAGGGCCTGAACGCTCGCGGTATCACCAACATCATCGCGGTCGATGATCTGACCGAAGGCGACAAGTTTCGCAACATCGCTGATTTGAAGATTGCCGACTATCTCGACAAAGATGTGTTCTATGAACTCTTTGCGGAAAACGCGTTCGGCAAAGTCGAAGCTGTGTTCCACGAAGGCGCATGCAGCGACACCATGGAAAGCGATGGCAAATACATGATGGACAACAACTACACGCTCTCGTGTGGTTTGTTCAACGCCTGCCAACAAAGCGGCACACGTTTGCTCTACGCCTCATCAGCCGCCACCTACGGCGGCAGCGACACCTTTGTCGAATCGCCCGAGTACGAGCTGCCACTCAATGTGTACGGCTACTCCAAATTGTTGTTCGATCAACGCATGCGCTTGGAGTGCAACAACAACTTCAAGAAGTTCAAGCGCCAAGTGGTGGGCTTTCGCTACTTCAACGTGTACGGCCCACGCGAACAACACAAAGGCCGCATGGCCAGTGTGGCGTTTCACCAGTTCAACCAATTCAACGCCGAAGGCAAAGTGAAGTTGTTTGGTGAATACGGCGGCTATGCCCAAGGCGCGCAAATGCGTGACTTCGTGTTCATTGACGACGTGGTGGCCGTGAACCTCTGGTTCTTGGACAACCCCGACAAGTCGGGCATCTTCAACCTCGGCTCTGGCCGCGCACAGCCCTTCAACGATGTGGCCTTGTCTGTGGTCAACGCCATGCGCGCTAAAACAGGGGAAGCAGCATTAGATTTGGCAGGTGCCGCCAAAGCGGGCTTGATTGAATACGTACCCTTCCCCGACGCACTGCGTGGCAAATACCAGTGCTACACACAAGCCGACCTCACCCACTTACGCGCCAGCGGCTGCGACCACCAATTTGCCGATGTGCAAAGCGGTGTGACGCAATACATGGCGACGTTGAGCAAGTAAGCAGCTCACACATGAACACCTTGTCCAACATCCTCTGTGTTGGCTCGGTGCTCAACACATGTCAGCGCGGCATGCGTCTCGGTTTACTGGCCTTGCTGTTTGTCAGCCGTTCAGCGCTCGCACTCGACATCAATCAAGCCACAGAAGCCGAATTGGACAGCGTCAAAGGCATGGGTCCAACGCTCAGCGCCAAGGTGCTCAAAGCCCGCACACAAGGCCCCTTCAAAGACTGGAACGATCTGATGCAACGCGTCTCAGGTATTCGCCAAAACAAAGCGACGCAGTTTTCAGAGCAAGGCTTGACAGTGAACAGCCAAAAGTTCAGCGCTAAGCCTGAGATGTAGCGTTCAATACCTCTGCGGCGTCTTCACGCCAGAATGTGGTCGCGGCAAAGAACCCTTCCCACACACAACCATTGCAACCGCGTCCACAGCAGGTGGTGGGTTCAGGTGGTGCGGCTCTGAGTGTGAGGCCTTGGGCTATCGCCAAGCGCTGCGCATAGGCAAACATAGCCTGCGCATTTGACGCATCCGACAATGGCATTTTGAGCAACACATCCACAGACATTCACGCATCTTATCCGCCACCGCGTTGCATGTAGAGGTCAAAGCGGCGCATGAAGGTGTAGCGTTGCCCATCGTCCAAGCCCTCAAACTGAAAGTTCACGAGCAAGCGTGGAATCCGCATCAACGCAATTCGACGAGGCGGAGCCTCTTGCCAACGAAGGTTCAGTTGCCCCTGCGAACCATCGGCATTTTGAATTTCCACGCATGCGCTTTGCCCGTTGCGTTCCCAATGGTTATTCCCCATGGCCGCAGGCAACCAACCCAGCCACTCGGTTTCGGTGCAGCCCATCTCACGGGAAAAAGTGGCTTCGTAAAAAGCTTGCACAGTGCCGTCGCTCGTGCGGGTTTAACCGCCCGCGATCGGTGGCCAAATGGCCAACACATCGCCGTCGACCAAGACTTTGCTGGCCCTGTCTTCTGGCGGAATGTAAGTGCCGTTGACCAACACCAAATGCACCAGCTTCTCAGGCATGCCAAAGGGTTCGATGACTTGTGCAATCGTCACATCGTCGTCCACCTCTAGGTTCATCACATTGCTGCGACGTGCGCTCGGTGGCAAATAGTCAGTGAGCGTGGCGAAGAGTTTGAAGGTGATGTCCATGAGCCAAGGTTAACGCATCCGCCAAGTCATCAACGACGGCGCGTATCTCCTGCGCCGGTCCATGCACACTGGCCTTGTGCACTGGCAAGGTAAGCGTCCATGAGTTTGGTGGGGTCTTGTTTGAGCTTGTCTTTCCACTCGCCCAAATGCACTTGGCCTTCAACCAAGCCACGCATCACACCCACATGCTCTGTCCACCCCACACTGTTGCAGCCCACCAGCACATCGTCTTTGAACTGCAAGCTCAGATGACGACCTGCTGCGGTCAACGACACCTGATCACCGCCAGGCACACCTTGCCAATTACCAAAGCTGGTAGAAATCAAGCCCAAGGTGTCCAGCACGTTGATTTGTGTCACGCCTTTGAGTGTGGCTGCTTGCCCCACCATGTTCAAAGCCGCCACACGCGCTTGTTCAGCGGCGTTGGGTTGAATGGCGCTGACGATGGTGGTGCCACTGACCTTATCAAAAGCTTCCGCACAATCACCGGCGGCATAAATGCCAGGCACATTGGTTTGCAAATGCTCGTCTGTCAGCACGCCTTGCAAGCATGTGACGCCTGAATCTTTCAAAAAATCGATGCAGGGTTTCACACCTGTGGCACTGATCACCAAATCAGCAGGTAATTTTTGTCCTGTCGACAAACGCACTGTCACTGGTGCATCGGTCAGCTCATCACTCAAGCCCACCACATTGGCGAGTTTGGACAGCAAGCCTGGGTTTTCGCTGCCGTTGGGCACAATGGCTTGCACCTTCGCACTGGTGAACACTTGCACGCCTTTGGCCTCGCACCAATCGCGAATCATGTTGCCCGCCACGGGGCCCATCATGCGCGGCACCATGCGGTCCCCCATTTCCACCACGGACAAGGACACACCACGTGAAGCCAAGGCTTCCATGATGATGCAACCAATAAAGCCCGCGCCCATTTGCACCACACGCGCCCCGGGCTTCGCCAGCGCCATGATGGCGCGCGCATCTTCCAAGGTCCAACACGGATGCACTTGCGGGCTGTCCATGCCAGGAATGGGTGGACGCACAGGGCGTGAGCCTGTGGCAATCAGCAACTTGTCAAACTGCAAGGCCTGGCCGTTGTCGAGTTGGATCGTTTTGGCTTTGCCATCCACAGACACAGCGCGTGCATGGACTTGTTCAACCTTCAAATCACCAAAGTGATTGGACGATTTGCGCAAGTAGGTGCCTCGCTCGTCGATGTTGCCAATCAACAAGTAGGGAATGGCCATGCGCGAGTAAGGCGGCTCGGCCTCATCACCCACAAGGGTGATGCGGTCGTTGGGCGCATGCTTGCGAATGGTTTCGGCGGCAATCACGCCAGCAGGGCCAGCGCCAAGAATGACGTGATGGGTCATGGCGTTTACAGACCGAGGCGTTTTTTGGTTTCAGCCGTTGGACGGCCTTCGCTGTCCCAGCCACGCGCTTGGTAGTACTTGGGCAACATGGTGGGCAACATGCTGACCTTGCCTTTGGCTGGGCCGGTTTTGGCGGCCTCGGTCAGCAAGCGCTTGGGCAAGCTGTCGTCTTTGGCGGTGAAGCCTGCGGCGTTGTTGAACTCGCGCTCCATGTTCCAGATGCGTTCGCCAATTTTTTCCAGCTCTTCGGTGGTGTAGTCCTCGTTGCAGGCGGCTTGCATTTGCGGTGCCAAGTCGGCCAAGCCCCACGCGAAGGTGGTGAAAATGCACAGACCCGACGAGTCAAAAGCAGCGGTTGCATCTTGGAAGGCTTTGACCAATTCGGGTTTGCCTTCGTGTTCCAGCGGATCGGTCTTGACAGGAATGCCCAACACTTCAGAAGCGATGGTGTAGCCGCGCAAGTGGCAAGCACCGCGGTTAGACGTGGCGTATGCCAAGCCAATGCCTTGAATGGCACGGCCGTCGTACGCTGGGAACTCTTGGCCTTTGACACTCATGCTCAAGTCAGGGTGACCGTACTTGGCGGTCAAACGCTTAGAGCCTTGGCCGATTTCGACACCAAAGCCACGGCCGTTCACCGTTTCTTCAGCGAAGAAAGCCAAAGCTTGCGCAGAGCCAAACTTGGCATCGATGCCGAGTTGCTCTTGGGTCAACACACCCATTTCATACAACTCCATCACCGCGCCCACAGTGGCACCGAAGCTGATGGGGTCAATGCCCTCTTCGTTGCACAGCAGATTGGCGTATTGCAGCGCTTCCAAATCCTTCACGCCGTTGGCGGCACCCAACGCCCAAGCAGCTTCGTACTCCAAGCCACCCGATGCGCCCCAGTATTGAGGTTTGTTTTGCACGGTGAAGTGGGTCTCATCCATCTTGCTGATGCGACCGCATGCGATGGTGCAACCGAAGCACGCTTGGTTGGTCACCAAGTGCTTCTTGCCATCGGTTTCGCGTGGTGTGGCCATGGCCTCAGCTGAAATATCTTTCGCGCCTTCAAACTGCACATCGCGGTGGTTGCGCGTCGGCAAAGCGCCCACTTCGTTGATGACGTTCATCAGCACTTGGGTGCCGTAGGCGGGCAAGCCTTGGCCAGTGACTGCGTTGTCGGCCAAGATTTTTTTCTTCTCGGCGGTGACTTGCATGAAGGCTTTGGGGTCACGCACATTGCCCACACCCAAGGTGCCACGAACGGCAATCGCCTTGAGGTTTTTGCTGCCCATCACCGCGCCCACACCTGAGCGGCCTGCGGCACGGTGCAAGTCGTTCACGACGGCTGCATAGAGCACATGGTTTTCACCCGCCTTGCCGATGGATGAAACGCGGGTCAGCGGGTCTTGCAGTGTTTTCTTCAGCTCGGCTTCGGTTTCCCACACGCTCTTGCCCCACAGGCCAGTGGCATCGCGCAACTCGACGGTGTCGTCGTTGATGTACAGGTACACCGGCTTAGGTGATTTGCCTTCGCAAATCACCATGTCCCAGCCCGCCATCTTCAGCTCAGCGCCAAAGTAACCACCCGAGTTAGAGCAAGCAATCGCACCTGTGAGAGGGCCTTTGGTGATGACGGTGTAGCGACCGCCCGTCGAAGCCATGGTGCCGGTCAAAGGACCTGTTGCCCAAATGAGTTTATTTTCTGGCGAGAGCGGATCGACCTTGGGGTCGATTTCGTTGATGAGGTATTTGGAACCCAAGCCACGCGAGCCGACGTAGTCGCGTGCCCATTGCATGTTGAGGGGTTCGGTTTTGACAGACCCTGTGGTCAGATTGATGCGGAGAATTTTTCCAGCCCAAGTCATGATGTGTGCTCCTAATTGGATTTAAGCGGCTGAGGGTTGGTTACCGAGTTTGTCGGCCCACTGTTTCATTTTGTCGAGACCTGTCCAGTTGGCGTCCACAAAGGTGATGGCGCCTGTGGGACAAGCCGATGCGCAGGCAGGGTCGCCGCCACACAAATCGCACTTTTGAACTTTGCCTGTCTCTTGCACGTAATTGATGGTGCCGAACGGACATGCGATGGTGCAGACCTTGCAACCCACACAGGTGGTTTCATTCACCACCATGGCGCCCGTCACTTTGTCGTGCGTGATCGCCTCAACTGGACATGCATGCAAACACCATGCTTCGTCGCATTGCGTACAGGTGTAAGGCACTTTCTTGCCTGTCTCATGGAAGTCAAACACCTTGATGCGAGACTTTGCCGTGGCAAAGGTGCCGTAGTTCTCAAACGAGCAAGCCATCTCGCACTGCAGGCAGCCGGTGCATTTGTCGGGGTTGATGTGCAAGATTTTTTGCATCTGTGTCTCCTAAGGCTATGTAATGTGTTGCATAGGATTTTGTGAACAACGCCCAACACCATCGCTCGGGAATAACCCTTGACTTTCTAGGTCTCCCCCTCAGAATTTCTCAACTTGAGACAGCTCAGACGCTGCCTAGCGCAAATTTGGACAAAATCGCAGCCATGAATACCGTGCCCACACCTGCCACCCGCTTGAGTCAAATTGCGCAGGCACGTCAACAAGTGATTGAGCAAGGCACAGGCCTTCAAGCACCCTTGGTCGAGAGCTGGATCGAGCGTTCATGGAAACGCTGCTTGGCATGGGGGCACGCGCCGTCGCAACAGGTGGCGTTTGAGGCGGTGAGCCGCGCTCAGATTCAACGCCTGCAAGAGGTTAACCAACCGATGTTGCAAGCCGCCAAGGACGAGCTGCATCGCCTCAGTCGTGCCATTGCGGGCACACGCTACTTTGCGCTGTTGACCGATGCACACGGCATAGTGATTGACACCCGCGGTGAGTTTGACAAACACGATGCACGTGCCAGCCGCATTGCGCGTGTGGGCATCAACCTGTCTGAACAACACGCGGGCACCACGGCCATCGGCGCAGTGCTGGCCGAACACCAACCGATTTGGTTGCACCGAGGCGAACATTTTTTCAACGACAACACTGCCTACAGCTGCGCAGGTGCACCACTGTTTGGCCCCACAGGTGAATGCGTAGGCATGCTGGACTTAACCGGTGTGGATGTGCCCGAGCGCCCCGAGCTGCAACACCTCGCAGCGCAATCGGCCCGCAACATCGAAAACAACTGGGTCAAACAAATGGCACCCGCCTTGTTGCTGCGTTTCAATTGGGCGGGACTGTCCATTGGCAGCGACAGCGATGGCTTGATGGGTTTGAACAGCGATGGACAAATCGTGTGCGCCAACCGCGCCGCACGTGCCATCACCGGTTTGAACTTACAAAGCACCGAGCATGCGGGCGATGTGTTTGCCACAGCATGGCAATCGCTGTTTGATTTAGCACCCCAGCAACGCCTCGAAGTGCCGTTATGGACAGGTTTGCAAGTGCAAATTCAGCTCGATGACTACACACGCACATCGACTGTCGCCACACAACCTGCCCCGGTGCTCAAAGCCCTCGAAACTGATTTGATTCGCCGAGCCATGCAACAAGCACGCGGTAATGTGGCAGAAGCCGCGCGGCGCTTAGGAATCAGCCGCGCCACGCTGTATCGAAAAATATCACCTCAAAAGTCAGGCGACAAATAACTCACTTATTGGCATTGGCAAAGAACAGCTGTTCGCCGCCAATCTTGTAGCCATTGATGGAGGCCTGCCCTGCAGGGGACACCACCCAGTCCACAAACTTCTGCGCCAAGTCTGCTTTGACATGGGCATGCTTGGCGGGGTTGACCACCATCACACCGTATTGGTTGAACAAGCGGTTGTCGCCCTCCACCAACACTTGCAAATCTTGGCGATTCTTGAAATTCAACCAAGTGCCACGGTCAGTCAGCGCATACGCCCCCGTGGATGAAGCGATGTTCAACGCGGGGCCCATGCCACAGCCACACTCTTTGTAGCCTGCGCCTTTACTCTCCAAACCCGCCGGCTTCCAGTAGCGCAGCTCGGCAGCGTGTGTGCCGCTCTTGTCGCCACGTGACACAAAACCCACTTGTGTGCTGGCTATTTTTTGCAAGGCGGACACGATGTCTTTGCCACGCACTTTGGCGGGGTCATTCGCAGGACCTACCAACACAAAGTCGTTGTACATCACAGGGTAGCGCTTCACGCCAAAGCCTTCGGCCACAAACTTTTCTTCTGCAGCTTGGTCATGCACAAACAACACGTCCGCGTCACCGCGTCGCCCTGTGTCCAAAGCTTGCCCAGTGCCCAATGCCACCACCTTGATGTCAATGCCAGAGGCTTGTTTGAACGCGGGCAACAAGTACGCAAACAAACCCGATTGTTCGGTGGAGGTGGTGGACGCCATCACGATACTGGGGGCTTGGGCTTGCGCCTGCGCAGCGCTACAGCCCAAGAGCCCAAACGCAACCACCCAACTGGCCAACGAGAACAAATGCGTGCGACGTGTCATCCCAACTCTCCTTTTAAAAACAAATGCGCCTCAGGGTGGCTGTCAGCCAATGGTCGATTGAAAAACTCATCCACAGGCAAATCCGCCAACACGCGACCCGCCTCCAAATAAACCACCCGCGTCGCCAAACGTTTGACTTGACCTAAGTTGTGACTGCTGAACAACAAGCTCACATTCGATGCAGCCACCCACTCGGCCAACAAACGCTCCACCTCACGTTTGGCATGAGGGTCTAGGCTAGAGGTCGGTTCATCCAACAACACAAAGTTGGGTTGCAAACTCCAGGCCCGGGCCAACGCCAAGCGTTGCTGCTGCCCCCCTGACAACGTGCGCGCTGAACGCTCGGCCATGTCTTGCAAGCCCACGCGCTCTAAGGCTTGCATGGCCCTCTCATGCGCCGCACGCCAAGGCGTGCCTTGCAGCCACAAGCCCCACACCACAAAACGCAACACTGTGGTGCGCAACATGTGCGGCCGTTGAAATACCATGGCTTGGTTCACTTCTGGGCCCACTGATGCCTGCCCACCCGACACCTTGAGCAAGCCATGCGCCACACGCAGCAAGGTGCTTTTGCCAGAACCATTCGCGCCGACCAAGGCCACACGTTCACCAGCGTGCATTTGCAAATGGATGCCATGCAAAGCCAAGTGCGGGCCGAATTGCACCGACACGCCCTGCAAGTTCAGCACCGCGCTCATGCCAACACACCTTGCACGGGCTCAATACCTGCACCATCGATGCGTTGTCGCCAACGGCGCAGTGCCGAAATACACACATTGAGTAACAACACCACGCTCATCAGTACCAACCCCAAAGCCAGCGCCAAAGGCAAATCGCCCTTGCTGGTTTCCAGCGCAATGGCCGTGGTCATCACCCGGGTGAAACCTTCGATGTTGCCGCCTACCACCATCACTGCCCCTACCTCAGAGATGGCACGGCCAAAGGCGGCAATCAACACGGTGAGCAAGGCATAGCGCTCATCCCACGCCAGCAACACACTGCGCAGCCAAGATTTGGCGCCCAGCGACTGCAGTTGCTCGCCATGGTTGCGCTCGGCATCTTCCACGCATTGGCGCGTCAGCGCCGTGACTACGGGCAGCACCAACACTGCTTGCGCCAGCACCATGGCCTTGAGGCTGAACAACCAACCCAAATGCCCCAAAGGCCCCGTGCGCGAAAGCAGCAAATAAATCAATAAGCCCACCACCACCGATGGCAAAGCCAGCAAGGTGTTGAGCACGGTCAACCACACATCACGCCCCGCAAACCGAGCCACACCTAGCCAAGCACCTAGCACCACACCCAAGCTGCACGCCAGGGCTGTCGCCAACACGCTCACCCAGAGTGAGCGGCCCACGATGGACCAGAGCAAAGGGTCAAGTTCCGTGAGAAGCTGTAGCGCTGCGGTGGCGGTATCGGTCAACGTCGTCATAAATCAATTCAAAGTTCAGTTATCGTAGTGAGCTACCGAAAACCCCACCATATGTTCAGTCGTGCATAGCGTCAGCCTTCACTACACCCTCAGTCACAAAGATGACAACGCAGCCACCTCATCAACAGAGGCTGCCTTGCTGCGCCATCCCTTGATGGCCTTGCTGCAAGCGGTAGACCAACAAGGCTCCATCTCTGCTGCCGCACGACAGCTCAACTTGTCTTATCGCCACGTGTGGGGTGAGCTCAAACGCTGGGAAGAAGTACTGGGCCACGAACTCATCATTTGGGAAAAAGGCCAATCAGCCAAGCTCACCGAATTTGGCGGAAAACTCATGTGGGCCGAGCGCCAAACCCAAGCCCGCTTAGCACCCCAGCTAGAAGCTTTGCGCGCCGATTTGGAGCGCACCTTCGCCGTCGCCTTTGACCCCGCCGCCCACGTGCTGACGTTGTACGCCAGCCACGACGACGCACTGCCCCGCTTGCGCGAACACGCGGCCACGGCAGGCTTGCATTTAGACATGCGCTTTTGCGGCAGCGTGGACGCCATTCGAGCCCTCAACGAAGGCCGCTGCACTTTGGCGGGCTTCCACACACAAAACAACCCTGCCAACACCTCACACGCAGCCAAGGCTTACAAAGACTTGTTGCAGCCGGGCTTGCACAAAATCATTGGCTTCGCTACACGCAGCCAAGGCCTGATCACCGCGGCGGGCAATCCTTTGCAAATCAACAGTTTGGCCGACGTCGTGAAGACCCAAGCCCGCTTTGTGCAGCGCAGCCCTGGCACCGGCACACGGGTCTTGTTAGATGACTTACTCGCACAAGCCCAGTTACACAGCCAAAACATCAACAACTGGCCTGATGAAGAGCCATCGCACACGGCCTTGGCCGAGGCCATTGCCTCTGGGCGTTGCGATGTGGGCCTCGGCATCGAAAGCACCGCCCGCGCACGTGGCCTGGGTTTTGTCCCGCTGGTCGAAGAACAATTCCATTTGGTATGCCTCAAATCAGCCTTGGACACACCCGCCACCCAAGCTTTGCGCGCCTTGCTGCAAGAGGCCTCATGGCACGATGCACTCAATACCCTGCCTGGCTACCAAGCCCAAGGCAGCGGTCAAGTGCAATCACTCAGGCAGCAGCTGCCTTGGTGGACGTTCAAACGGGCAAAAACTAGTTAATAACCCTGTGTTTGATTTGAACTAATTTCAAGCAACACCTGAAAACTTCAACCCAACCTAGGCTGACAAAGCGTTTGTCTTGGTACCATCATGGGTTGGCAAAAAAATGGAGGCACGCAGTGTCAAAACTTCTTAAATTTGCATTAGGCGTTGACCGCATCAGTGAACAGTTTGGTCACTTGGCGGCATTCGGCGTATTGGCAGCAGCCGTCATTTCGGCAGGCAATGCATTCATCCGCTACGGCTTTGACATCAGCTCAAACGGCTGGCTCGAAATCCAGTGGTATTTGTTCGCCGCCACGGTCATGTTGGGCGCCCCCTTGGTGCTCAAACTCAACGAACACGTGCGCGTGGACTTGTTCTACGGCAAGCTCCAACGCAATGCGCCCGTTTACGTGGACTTGTTTGGCTTGGTGGTGTTCTTGCTCCCTGTGATGGCCATGTTGAGTTGGTTGAGCTTTCCCTTGTTTCTCAAGATGCTCGTGACCAACGAAATGTCTAGCAACGCAGGCGGCCTGATTCGTTGGCCCGCCATGCTCCTTCTTCCCTTGGGTTTTGCTTGGATGTTCCTGCAAGGTTTAAGTGAAATCATCAAGCGCGTGGCTTACTTGCAAGGCAAGTTTGAAATGGACACGCACTACGAAAAGCCAGTGCAATAAGGACTCACGATCATGCAAATGGAAAACTTCGCACCCATCATGTTCGCCGGCCTTGTGCTGACGATGCTGATTGGCTTCCCCGTCGCGTTCTCGCTGGCGTTCTTAGGTTTGGCTTGTGGTCTCTTTGCCATCAGCATGGACTGGTTCCCTGTGAGCTTCATGTCCAACTTGCCGTTGAACATTTTTGGCATCCTCAGCAACGACTTGTTGCTGGCCATCCCCTTCTTCACCTTCATGGGCGCCATCCTTGAAAAGTGTGGCCTCGCCGAAGACATGCTCGACTCCATGGGTCAGCTGTTTGGCACCGTGCGCGGTGGCTTGGGCTACTCGGTCATCATCGTGGGCTTCATCTTGGGCGCTATCACCGGAACGGTGGCTGGCCAGGTGATTGCCATGGCTTTGATTTCACTGCCCGTGATGATTCGCTACGGCTACAACATGCGCTACGCCACAGGCGTGCTGGCGGCCTCTGGCACCATCACCCAGCTGGTGCCACCTTCATTGGTGTTGGTGGTGATGGCTGACCAACTCGGCCGTTCTGTGGGCGATATGTACAAAGGCGCTTGGGGCCCATCGATTTTGCAAGTTGGCATCTTCGCGCTCTACACCTTTGCCCTCGGTCTGATCAAACCCGACCACGTGCCAGGCATTCCCAAAGAAGCGCGCACAGCAGACGGCCTCCACCTGTGGATGAAGTGCTTGCGCGGCATCATTCCCTCGGCCTTCTTGATCTTTGCGGTCTTAGGCTCGATGGGCGGTTTGCCCGGCATCAACACCGCCATCGCCACCCCGACCGAAGCCGGTGCGATGGGTTGCGTAGGTGCCTTGATCTTGGCTGCCATTCATAACCGTTTGGACAAAGCCCTGATTTGGGAAGCCATGCACAGCACCATGCGCCTGACCGCCATGGTGGTGTTCATCTTGATTGGTTCACGCGTGTTCTCCATGGTGTTCCAAGGTGTGGACGGTGCCAAGTGGGTGGAGCACTTGCTGACAGGCTTGCCTGGTGGTCAGGTGGGCTTCCTTGTTGTGGTGAACATCTTCATCTTCTTCTTGGCCTTCTTCTTGGACTTCTTTGAAATCGCCTTCATCATCTTGCCCATGCTCGGCCCTGTTGCCGAGAAGATGGGTATCGACATGGTGTGGTTCGGCGTGCTGTTGTGTGTGAACATGCAGACTAGCTTCATGCATCCGCCATTCGGCTTTGCACTGTTCTATCTGCGCGGCATTGCGGACACTTTGTTCAAAGAAGGTCGCATTGAAAAACCCGTCAAGTCCAACGACATTTACATGGGTGCCATTCCATGGGTGATCATGCAAATCGTCTTGGTGGTGATCGTGATCTTCGTGCCCGAGACCGTGACCATGTTCTTGGACAAAGAAGAAAAGGTCGACCTCGACAAAGTGGTCATTGAAATGCCCACCGAACAAGAAGTCCCAGAAGCAGAGCTCAAGCTCGATGGTGCCAAGCCTGCTGCAGGCGAAAACGCCGCCGAAGAGCAAAAGCGCATGGAAGACTTGTTTAAAAAATAAAGTCTCCAACCACGACCAGCCCCTCCGGTACGCCTGAGGGGCTTTTTCTTGCCAGTCACATCACACCTATTCGCATGACCACCTCCGAAGACACCACCGCCCCAGCCTTAGGCCCAACACCCTTTGTGTTTCATCCCTCCATAGCTGATGGCATCGAAGGTCCAGCTTTCTCACGCTGGTTTCAAGCCATCACATGGACCACCTTGGTGGGTTCAGGGTATTGGCTGCTGACCTTGTGGCAGCAAGGCAAGTTTGGCGGCGATACCAGCTTCAATGGTTTGCGCAATGCGGGTTGGTTTGTGCTGGGATGGGCGCTGCTCGCTTGGACCACATGGCATGTCATGCACAGCCGTGCACGACTCGATGCCAAAGGCATTCACCAAACCTGGATTTGGGACAAGCACATGAGCTACGACGAGCTGGCCTACGCCAAGCTCATCCGTATCCGTGGCTTGGAATGGTTCATGGCGCCGCGCTTTTATGTGCGGACCTTGATGGGCAAATTTGCTGTGTTCTATGTGAGCAGCCCACAGGTGCAAGTTGAGTGTGAACGACTGAGTGCAGAGCTCGCTGCGTTTCGTGAGTTTTAAAAACGCTCAACCCAAAACCCATAAAAAAACCGCGCCGTGGCGCGGTTTTTTTGTTCCTGCGAAAAGGCTGAATTACAGCTTTTGCTTTTGCATGAACGAGTCGAACTTGGCTTCCGTGAATTGGAACCACAAGTTGGCATCGCCACGGAACTTCGCATAGTCGGTGTAGACCTTTTTCCAGTTAGCGTTCTTGGCGCCGATTTCTTCGTAGAAGGCCATGGACTCTTTGAAGGCTGCAGCCATCACGTCTTTCGGGAACTCGCGCAACTTGGTGCCAGAGCCCACCAACTGTTTCAAAGCAGCAGGGTTACGTGCGTCGTACTTGGCTTGCATGTCGGTATGCGCCATGGCAGCAGCGGCTTCCACGATGGCCTTGTTCTCAGGCGACAGGGCAGCAAATGCTTTGTCGTTGATGAAGAAGTCCAACTCTGGGCCACCTTCCCAGAAACCTGGGTAGTAGTAGAAAGGCGCAACTTTGCTGAAGCCCAATTTCAAATCATCGTAAGGGCCAATCCACTCGGCTGAGTCGATGGTGCCTTTTTCCAAAGCTGGGTAGATGTCGCCACCAGGAATGTTTTGTGGCACAACGCCCAAACGCTCCAACACTTTGCCGCCGAAGCCGCCAATACGGAACTTCAAGCCCTTCAAATCATTCAAAGATTTGATTTCTTTACGGAACCAGCCACCCATTTGAGCGCCTGTGTTGCCGCCTGGGAAGTTCACGATGTTGTACTTGGCGTAGAACTCGCGCATCAGCTTCAAGCCGTTGCCTTCGTACATCCAAGCCGTCATTTGACGGCTGTTCAAACCAAAAGGAATGGCACAACCCAAAGCAAATGTTTCGTCCTTACCGAAGAAGTAGTAAGGGGCTGTGTGAGCCATTTCAACGGAACCTTGTTGCACACCGTCCACCACGCCGAACGCAGGCATGATTTCGCCAGCTGCGTGCACCGAGATTTCGAACTTGCCACCCGACATGGCTTTGACAGCCTTGGCGAATGTGTCAGCAGCACCATGAATGGTGTCGAGCGACTTAGGGAAGCTCGAAGCCAAGCGCCAACGAATGGCAGCTTGTGCGTGCACTGCGGGGGCTGCACCGGCAGCCAAGATACCTGCAATACCAGCGTTTTTAATAACGGAACGACGGTCCATGAAAGACTCCCTTGAGTTGTTAAAACAAACCATTTTGAGACACACATTTGTGATGAACGCCTCAAAACGATGGGGCATTGTATGCAGTTGCGAACACCCTCAGAGGGACGGGTTTACCCCCGATGAACTTTTGTATCAAAACGCTTTTCGATGGATGCTTGGATGCCCGCCGCATCCAACCCCAATTCGGCCAAGAGCTTGACCGGATCGCCGTGCTCAGTGAACACATCACCAATGCCCAACACCAACACCGGTTTGGGTTGCTGCAGGTCTTGCAAAGCTTCCAGCACGGCTGAGCCTGCACCGCCCATGACGGCCCCCTCTTCCACCGTCACCAAGGCATCGTGCGTGGCTGCGATTTGGGCCAGCAACTCGGTGTCCAGTGGTTTAGCCCAACGCATGTTCACCACCGTGGCATTGAGCGCTTCGCCCGCTTGCAATGCGGGATACAACAACGTGCCAAAGGCCAAGATGGCAATGCGTTTGCCTTCGCGGCGGACTTCACCTTTACCAAATGGCAAGGCTTGCAAGCCTGCTTGTACCGGCACGCCCACACCCGCACCGCGCGGGTAGCGCACTGCCACGCAGTGGTCTTGCTGGTAGGCCGTGGTCAGCAGTTGGCGACATTCGTTTTCGTCTGCAGGGCACGCCATGCTGACGTTTGGAATGCATCGCATGAACGGGATGTCGTACAAGCCCGCGTGTGTGGCGCCATCGGCACCCACAATGCCAGCACGATCCAGCGCCAAGACCATGGGCAGCTTTTGCAGCGCCACGTCGTGAATCACTTGGTCGTAGGCGCGTTGCAAGAAGGTGGAGTAAATCGCCACCACGGGCTTGACGCCCTCACAGGCCAAACCTGCGGCGAACGTGACAGCGTGTTGTTCGGCAATACCCACATCGTGGTAACGCTCAGGGAAGCGTTGGTGAAACGCCACCATGCCAGAGCCTTCACGCATGGCGGGCGTGATGCCCACCAACAAGGGGTCATGCTCGGCCATGTCACACAGCCAATCACCAAACACTTGGGTGAAGGTGGTTTTGCCAGCAGCGGCAGGCACCAAGCCGACCGCGGGGTCAAACTTGCCTGGACCGTGGTAGGCCACGGGGTCGGCCTCGGCCAGTTTGTAGCCTTGGCCTTTTTTGGTCACCACATGCAGGAACTGTGGGCCTTCTAAATGCTTGATGTTTTCCAGCGTGGGGATGAGCGACTCAAGGTCGTGCCCATCAATCGGGCCGATGTAGTTGAAGCCAAATTTTTCAAACAAGGTGGCAGGCACCACCATGCCTTTGGCGTGTTCCTCAAAGCGCTTGGCGAGTTCAAACAAAGGCGGTGCGCCCTTGAGCACTTGCTTGCCCACCTCTTTCGCGGCCGAATAAAACTTGCCGCTCATCAGCTGCGCCAAGTAACGGTTCAACGCACCCACGGGCGGGCTGATGGACATGTCGTTGTCGTTCAAGATGACGAGCAACTTGGACGTGGACACGCCTCCGTTGTTGAGGGCTTCAAAGGCCATGCCTGCCGTCATCGCACCGTCGCCAATGACGGCAATGGCGTGACGTTGCTCGCCTTTTTGTTGCGCGGCAATGGCCATGCCTAAGGCAGCCGAAATACTGGTGGACGAATGGGCAGTGCCAAAGGCGTCGTACTCACTTTCGTCGCGGCGCGGAAAACCGCTCAGTCCATGGCGTTGGCGCAACGTGCCCATTTGCTCACGACGGCCCGTCAAAATTTTGTGGGGGTACGTTTGATGGCCCACGTCCCACACGATGCGGTCGTGCGGGGTATTGAACACATAGTGCAAAGCCACCGTTAACTCGACCGTGCCGAGGTTGGAGCTGAGGTGGCCTCCGGTTTTGGCCACGCTTTGAATCAGGTACGAGCGCAACTCATCGGCCAGCGCAGGCAACTGGTGGCGCGGCACAGCACGCAGGTCTGCAGGCGAGTTGATGGTTTGCAACAAATTAGGCATGTGTGTTCACGTGTTCCGGTTCACCACACGCTCGGCCAACGCGGCCAATGTGTGGGTGTGCGTCAAGCCTGTGCTGTGCAAGGCATCCAACGCCTCGCGCAACAAAGACTGCGCATATGACTTGGCCTCTTCCAAACCCAACAATGACACATAGGTGGGTTTGTCATTCGCAGCATCTTTGCCTGCGGTTTTACCAAGCGTGGCTGAATCGGCGATGACATCCAAAATATCGTCCACCACCTGAAAAGCCAAGCCCAAAGCTTGACCATAGCGCTTGAGACCAGTCAGTGCTAGCTGTGTGGTCTCTCCACAGGCGGCCCCCATCATGACGCTACCTTCTAACAAAGCCCCAGTTTTGAGACGATGCATCTGGCGCAATTGGTCTTCACTCAAAGCAACACCCACGCTAGCCAAGTCAATCGCTTGGCCACCGGCCATGCCTGCGTGTCCCGCTGAGGTGGCGAGCAAACGGCACAAACGCGCTTGCACACCCTCGGGAATGGCCGAGGCATCGGGGGTGAGAAATTCAAAAGCCAAGGCCTGCAACGCATCGCCCGCCAGCAAGGCCTGGGCTTCACCAAACTGCACATGCACGGTGGGTTTACCACGGCGCAGCACGTCGTTGTCCATGCAGGGCATGTCGTCGTGCACCAGCGAATAGGCGTGGATCAGTTCCACCGCGCACGCAGCACGCAGCGCAGCTTCGTCTAGCGGAGCGTCTTGTTTGCCGTGAGCAATGGCCTCACGCGCAGCCAAGACCAACAAAGGGCGCAAACGCTTGCCGCCGTCAAGCACGGCATAGCGCATGGCCTCCCCCAAACCTGCAGGGGCTTGCGGGTTGATCCAACGGGACAAAGCGTCTTCGACGACAAGCAGCCAATGGTTGCTCCATTGGTCGAGTTCGTTGGGAGTCATGTCATGGGGCATGGCGTCACTCACGTGGGTGTCCAAGCTTTCAAAGCTCCGTTGTCGAGCACCTTGATTTGCTGCTCCACCGCATCCAACTGAGCGCGGCAGTAACCCAAAAGTTCCGCACCACGTTGATACCCAGACAACAAATCAGCCAATGGCAACTGGCCTGACTCCATCTGCTGCACCAAACCCTCTAGCTCTTTCAAAGCCGCCTCATAGCTGGCGGGCGCAGTGTCTGCGCCGCTTGGGGTGATTTTTGCTTTTGGCATATGTGCGCAATCCAGTGTTGAGGTGGGTCAAATAGCCTGCCATTTTAGGCTGCACGCGGGGCAAAGTTGCCCCCTTGGGTACAATGGGCATCCTTCAATCGACCTTCGGGCCGATTTATTTTTGTTCACTTACCTCCCTGTGGGGAGTCTTTAGGTCAGGTCACCCATGTCTGATTTAAGTCTTCAACTGCAGCAGGCGCACAGCCAACTACCAGTTACCAGTTACTTTGACGAGGCGCTTTTTCAGCGCGAACTGGAGACCATCTTTCAGCAAGGCCCACGGTATGTGGGTCATCAACTTGCCGTGCCCCATGTGGGCGACTACTACGCTTTGCCGCATGAAGGCGAAGGGCGTGCGCTCGTACGTTCGGCCAACGGCGTAGAACTGGTATCGAACGTGTGCCGCCATCGCCAAGCGGTGATGCTCAAAGGTCGTGGCTCGTTGAATACCCAAGCCCCAGGCTCAGCGGGCGGCAACATCGTGTGTCCCTTGCACCGCTGGACGTATGCGCCTTCGGGCGAATTGCTGGGCGCGCCCCACTTTTCGCACGACCCATGCTTGAATCTCAATAACTACCCACTGCGCGAGTGGAACGGTCTGCTGTTTGAAGACAACAACGTAGACATCGAAGCCGATTTGGCCAACATGGGCCCCCGCGCGGCCTTGGACTTCACAGGTTTTGCCCTTGACCGCGTGGAGCTGCACGAGTGCAACTACAACTGGAAAACGTTCATTGAGGTCTACCTTGAGGACTACCACGTGGGCCCGTTCCATCCAGGCCTCGGTCAGTTTGTCACCTGTGATGACCTAAGCTGGGAGTTCAAAGACAACTACTCGGTACAAACTGTGGGCGTGTCGGAAGGCTTTGGCAAACCGGGGTCGCCGACCTATCAAACATGGCACGACATGCTGCTGAAGTACCGCAACGGGGAGTTGCCCGAGCGCGGTGCCATTTGGCTCACCTACTACCCCCACATCATGGTGGAGTGGTACCCGCATGTGTTGACAGTCTCTACGCTGCACCCCATCAGCCCAACCAAGACGCTGAACATGGTGGAGTTTTATTACCCCGAAGAAATCGTCGCTTTCGAGCGTGAATTTGTCGAAGCCCAGCAAGCCGCCTATATGGAAACTTGCATCGAGGACGACGAAATTGCCGAACGCATGGACGCTGGCCGAAAAGCCCTCATGCAACGCGGCGACAACGAAGTCGGCCCCTACCAAAGCCCCATGGAAGATGGCATGCAGCACTTTCACGAGTGGTACCGCGGCAAACTCAACTTCACAACTCCTTAAGACCACCGCCCATGCAAGCCCTGTGGATGCTGCTAGGCGCAGCCTTTTTTGCCACCATGGGGGTTTGCGTCAAGTTTGGTTCGGAGCACTTCAACTCCGCAGAGCTGGTGTTCTACCGCGGCGTGGTGGGTTTGGCGTTTTTAGGCATCATCGCCAGACAACAAAAAGTATCGCTGCGCACGCAATACCCGAGCATGCACGTGTGGCGCTCCACCATTGGGGTGTTGTCACTCAGCGCATGGTTTTACGCCATCGCCAAGCTGCCACTGGCCACCGCCATGACGCTCAACTACATGAGCAGCGTCTGGATTGCAGCCTTCTTGGTGGGCGGCGCGCTGATCAACTGGAAACCGCAAGAAGACAAAAGTCCTTGGTCACAAGGCCCGTTGGCTTTGAGCGTGATTGCTGGCTTTGCTGGCGTGGTGATGATGCTGCGCCCCACCGTCGAACAAAACCAAATCTTTGCGGGCCTCATTGGGTTGATGTCGGGCTTTGCTGCTGCTTTTGCTTACATGCAAGTCATGGCTTTGGGACGCATGGGCGAACCCGAAACGCGCACCGTGTTTTACTTTGCAATCGGCACCACCCTCGCGGGTCTTGTCGGCATGGGCTTTGCCGGTGTGTCCGAATGGCATTGGCAGCATGCGGTTTGGCTGCTGCCTGTGGGTGTGTTTGCATCGTTAGGTCAACTGTGCATGACACGTGCCTACAGCAAGGGCGCCACCTTGGTGGTGGCCAATCTCCAGTACTCTGGCATTGTGTTTGCCGCGCTCTACAGCTTGCTGCTGTTTGGGGACGACATTCCACTCATGGGCTGGGCAGGCATGGCACTCATCGTGGCCAGCGGCATGGCCGCCACCTTGTTGCGTGCACGTGCAGCACCCAACGCACCTGCTGAAGAGCATTGAAAGAAAACACCATGTTCACCACACTCATTTCTGGTACCCAACTTCAAAGCTTGCAAACCAACAGCGCACCGCTGTTGGTCTTGGACTGCACCTTTGATTTGATGAACCCACAGGCGGGCTACGCCCAGTATCTAGAACAACACATCACGGGTGCACAACACGCGGATTTAGACAAGCACCTCGCCACACATGACCCTGCACTGCGAGTCAACGGTGGCCGTCATCCGTTGCCTCAACGCGAATTTTTCGCGGCCTGGTTGCAAAGCGTAGGCGTGAACCAAGACACCCAAGTGGTGGTGTACGACCGCAACGGCATGAACTACTGCGGCCGCTTGTGGTGGATGCTCAAGTGGTGTGGCCACGACGCAGTGGCTGTGCTCGATGGCGGCTTGCAAGCTTGGGTGGCTGCGGGTGGCGCTGTTGCATCAGGCGAAGAAGTAGCACCGACCAAAGGCAACTTTGTGCTGCACAACCCTTTGGTGAAATTGGCAACGACCGCCAACGTGTCGGCACATCTGAACGATGGCACACAAACCCTCATCGACGCACGCGGAGCGCCGCGCTACCGCGGCGAAGTGGAGCCACTCGATCCAGTGGCGGGCCACATCCCAGGTGCACTGAATCGCCCGTTCAACACCAACCTCAATGCCGATGGTTTTTTCAAAAGCGCAGATCAACTGCGTGCTGAATTTGCCGCGTTGCTCGGCAACGCCAAACCCGAAACGGTAGTGCACCACTGCGGCAGTGGCGTGAGCGCTGTGCCCAATGTGCTGGCCATGGAAGTGGCGGGCTTAGGGCGCACGGCCTTGTATGCGGGCAGCTGGAGCGAGTGGTGTAACACACCCGGCTTGCCCTGCGACAAATCTTGAACCTAGTGCTGCGCCCACTCGCCTAAAGCGGCGACCAAGGCAATGCCCACAAACAGCCAAGCCACTTGGGCTGCTGTCTCCTTCGGCGAGAGACGCTTTTGCAACTGGGGAATCAAATCTGCCAGCGCGACATAAATAAAGCTGCTGGCAGCCACCACCAAGAAAAATGGCAAGTACTCGTGCAACGCGCCCACGAGCAAATAGCCCATCACACCACCAATCGCCGTCACGCCACCGGCCAGCGTGAGTTTGAACAATGCAGCGCGTGGGTCGTTGAGCGTTTGGCGCAACACCACCAAGTCGCCCACATGGTGCGGCACCTCGTGGGCCATCACAGCCAAAGCTGCGGCAATACCCAAACGTGGGTCGGCCACAAAAGCAGCCGCAATCAAAATGCCATCGCCAAACGCGTGGACGCTATCACCCAACAACACCGCCCAGCCACCGCTGTGGTGGCTATGACTGTGATGGTGGTCGTGCGCATGTGCATGACCGTGCACATGGTCTTGTCCATGTTCATGCCCGTGGTGCCACAACTCAGCTTTGTCGAGCAAGAAGAAAAACACCAAACCTACCAACAATGCTGCAAACAAAGCCTGCGCTGAAACACCGGTTTCCACAGATAACTCAAATGCCTCTGGCAACAAGCGTGTGAACGCCGTCGCGAGCAAAGCGCCCGCCGCAAGGCTCAACAAATGCTGGGTGAAACGCGACAGCAGCGCATAAGCCAACAAGGCCGCCAGCCACACACTGCCCATACCGGCGACTAAGGTGCCCACAAGAATTGATATCAAGGTCATGGGCAGATTATCCCGCGTGAAATGCCAAGCCCCAAGCCTCTGGATTTGCTGGGGCTTGGCACAGGTCGATTCAACGCTCAGATGAACGCAAAACACCCGCAAAGAAGGCGGACAACTCGTCAAAGCCATCTAAGGGCAACACATGCGCCACGTATTGGTCAGGACGAACCACCACCATGCAGCCTTTGTCGCGGTTGATGCCACGCATGTCAAAGATATCGCCCACGCCCTTGTGGTCCACGCAGAACACTTTGTGGTGATCTTGCAAACCCAGCTTGCCTGTTTTGGGCTTGAGTAAGGTTGGCATCTGTTCGTAAGCGAGCTGATCGAAGGTTTGCTGGAACACCGCACGGAAGTCGATCACCGCATCAACATCCTCGCCCTTGCGCGTGTGCTTGACGATGGGTGAATTAGGGTTGCTTTCCAACCAATCCGACAGCTTGTGAATCGCTGAGCCTGCACCAGAGCTATCTGACTTCGCCGCAAACGCATAGATGCGCCAGCGTGCATCGGCCTCGGCCACATGGCCCAGTTGCATTTGCTTGGCATCAGACACACGCACCACGGGGGCGGAGTGGAAACGGCGGCCAATCTCTTCGCCTTTGGCCAGTGCTTGGTGTGCGCTGGCAGCAAACAAATAGGAGGCGTCGTATTTCACGGCGGTACCACCTGTGAACTCTAAGTTGTCTTTGAACTGGCGAATGATGCGTGGCTCTTCGGCGCCATCACGCTCGGCCTGCGTGGTAGGGGCAGACATGACACGCGACCACTTGTGGTCGGTTTCAACCAAACGCTTGGCCTCGGTCAAACGCTCTTTGGAATAGCTGCGCAACAAGCTGGGGTTGGCGCGGCCTTGCAACACATGCACCAGTTTCCAGCCGAGGTTGAAGGTGTCTTGCATCGACACGTTCATGCCTTGCCCCGCTTTGGGTGAGTGCGTATGGCAGGCATCGCCTGCGGTGAACACGCGTGGGTTGCGGTCTTCGCCCTCGGGCACGTCGTCAAAGCGATCGGTGATGCTGTGGCCAATGTCATAGATGGACCACCACACCACTTCTTTCACATCAATCGAATACGGTTTGATGATGCGATTGGCCGCTGCAATCATGTCGTCTTGGGTAAATTTGCGATGTGCCGCTTTCTCATCGGGACGCAGTTTGTCGAGCTCGACATACATGCGGAACACATAGCCACCTTCGCGCGGCAAGATGAGCACATTGCCTTCGTTGGCCGATGAGATCAAACACTTTTGGCGAACGTCCGGAAAATCAGTGTTGGCCAAAATATCCATCACACCCCAGGCTTGATGCGCTGCGTCGCCATGCAGCTCGCCACCAATCGCTTTGCGCACCGCAGAGTGCGCGCCATCGCAGCCCACCACGTAATTGGCGCGCACGGTGCGCGTGGCACCCCAGTTCACACCACTCGAATCACGCAAGGTCACGGTCACGGGGTGGTCTTCGGTGGTGGGGTCAATGGTCAGGCCCAACACTTCCCAGCTGTAGTCGGGCTCTAAGCGTGAGGGAGAGTTTTTCATCACCTCTAAAAACAACTCGTGCAGACGCGCTTGGTTGATCAAGATGTGCGGCATCTCAGAGCTGTCGTCGGCCACGTCTTGCACGCGGCCCACGCGTTTGATGTGCTCGGGGTTCTTGGGGTCGGGCATCCAAAACGCAGTTTGGTTGACCCAATAGGTTTCGCGCTTGACCTTGTCGGCAAACCCAAAGGCCTGGAACATTTCCATCGTGCGCGTATTGATGCCATCGGCCTTGCCCTTGATGATGTTGCTGGGCATGCGTTCCGTGATCATCGTTTGAATTTCTGGGAACTGCGCCAACTGCGCAGCCAGGCACAAGCCCGCTGGCCCAGTGCCCGCAATGAGCACATCTACTTTTTCGGGCAAGGGCTCGTTGATGCCACGGTTGCGTCGGTTGGGGGCGGCTTGCTTGATGTCTGGGCTACCACCGCGGAATCCGTCTTTGTAAAACTGCATGTCTTGTCTCCGTTGTTGAGATGTCACCGAAATCTCGGCATGTGCAAATGATAACTACACTTACTAATAACCGTCAAGATGGTATGTATGATTACCAAATTGGTATTTCTACGGAGACACAGGCATGGCAATGCACGACATGGCGGGACACTTGATACGTCGACTGCAGCAGCAATCCACCCAAATCTTTGCCCAGCGCACCCAAGCCGCTGGCTATGACCTGACCTCGGTGCAATACGCCGCGTTAGACGCCATTGCTAACAACCCGCATGTCGACCAAGCTACCGTGGCCGAAATCATTGGCTACGACCGAGCCACCATTGGCGGCGTGATTGAGCGTTTAGACACCAAGGGCTGGGTACGCCGTGTGGTGAGCGAGCAAGACCGCCGATCGCGCGAGTTGTCGCTCACAACCAAGGGGAACAAAATTTATTTGGCCTTGCTGCCCATCGTGCATGAGTTGCAGGCAGATATTCTTCACCCCTTGAGTGCGGCCGAGCAAGAGCGCTTTATCAAGCTGGCTCGCCAAGTGGTGTGGCACGACAAATCGGCCGACGAGGCCTAAGAGATAAAAATTAAGCGTGCGCCAAGGCCACAAAAAATAAGACCAGCCAAACGGTCAAACCACAGCGCCACCAGCGGCCAGCGGGCAAACCACTGCCCCACCGTGCCCGCAAAGTAGCCCAGCAAGCCAAACAACAACGCTGCTTGCACGGTGAACGCCACGCCAAGCTGCGCCAACTGCCAAGGCACATCGCCACGATCAGCCTGCACAAACTGTGGCAAGAAGGCTAAGAAAAACAACATCACTTTGGGGTTGATCGCATTGGCCAACACACCGCGCCACAGCAGATGCATGGCAGATTGATCCAGCGCATCAGCAGCATTGGTAGGTACGGTGGCCCCGCCACGGCTGCGCAAAGCCTGCACACCCAACCAAAACAAATACGCACCGCCACCCATGCGCAACACCGCAAACGCCACGGGCGACGCCACCAACAACGAACTCACTCCCACCACCGCCAACAGCGTGTGGCTTAAACAACCCAGCGCACACCCCAAGCCAAACACCATGCCCTGCTGACGACCACGCGACATGCCGAGGCTGAGCACCATCAAGTTGTCGGGCCCGGGTGAGATGGTGATAAGGCTGGCGGCGAGCAGGAAGGCTAAGAGTTGGTCGAAAGTGAGCATGGTGGCGCTCATTCTATGAAAGCCGAGCTTCACCTTGAAACAGTTAAGTCATTCAAAAATCAGCACGGTTTTCCGACCTTAAATCTGTAACTTATAATTCATAAAACGATGTACAACATCCAAACTTATCGCACTCATGATGGCGAGGAGCCCTATGTTGATTGGCTAGAGGCCTTGCCTGATCGTCAAGCCAAGGCTCGGATTGTGGTTCGCATCAACCGAATGGCTGGCGGCAATCTGGGCGATGTGAAACCTGTGGGTGACGGCGTATGGGAGGCCAGAATTGACCATGGCCCGGGCTATCGCCTCTACTACGCACACGCAGGTCATCGCTTGATTTTGTTACTGATAGGTGGCGATAAGCGCACTCAAAAATCAGACATTACTAAAGCACATGGCTACTGGAACCACTGGCAAATGCAAAGGAAATTCAAATGATAGAAAAAACTGGACGCTCACATGATCAAATGGTGGTTGAGATGCTTCAAGCCGATCCCGAATTTGCAGATGTTTATTTGGCTGCTGCGCTTGAAGAGGTTGAGCAACCGGGTGGCCATCAAGCGATGTTGACCGCACTGCGGCACATTGCCGAAGCACAAGGCATGGCCAATGTGGCCGCGAAAGCGGGCATGCCACGCGAGTCGATCTACCGTGCGCTTGGTCAACGCGGCAATCCAACCATCAAAACTTTGCTAGCCGTTTTAAATGCTTCGGGGCTTCACTTGTCTGTCGCTAGGCAACATTCATGATTGATTTGCAAAGCAAGTCTTATTGCTACTTAGCTGCGCGAGTAGTCGAACGGTATTGGCCACATTCATGTTTTTGTGAACATCGGGTCGCAGTGATCGCAGTTGATAAAAAAAGTCAGGCTAAAGCCCTCAATGCGCTTTGTCCCAGTTCGACCCAACGCCGACTTCTGCCAACAACGGCACTTTGAGCTGCGCCACCTCAGCCATCAAACGCGGCACTTCGGTGCGCACCCATTCCACCTCTGATTCCGGCACTTCAAACACCAATTCATCGTGCACTTGCATGATGACTTTGGTTTGACGCTGTTGCAGGTCAATAGCTTGCTGCACTTTGACCATGCTCATCTTGATGAGATCAGCGGCAGTCCCTTGCATGGGCGCGTTGATCGCAGCGCGCTCTGCGCCTGCACGGCGCGGGCCGTTGGGGCTGTTGATTTCGGGCAAGTACAGGCGGCGGCCAAACACGGTCTCAACATAGCCTTGGGCTTTGGCTTGTTCGCGGGTGTCGTCCATGTAGCGCTTGACCCCCGCGAAGCGTTCAAAGTAGCGGGTGATGTAGTTCTTGGCTGCGGTATTGTCGATGCCCAGTGCTTTAGCCAAGCCAAAGGCGCTCATGCCGTAGATGAGACCAAAGTTAATGACCTTGGCATAGCGGCGTTGCTCGTTACTGACCGCATCCACGCCTACGCCGAACACTTCGGCTGCGGTAGCGCGGTGCACGTCTAAGCCATCGTGAAAGGCTTTGACCAAAGCCTCGTCACCACTGATGTGGGCCATGATGCGCAGCTCGATCTGGCTGTAGTCAGCACTGGCAATCACGCAACCCGCAGGGGCCACAAAGGCCTCGCGCACTTTACGGCCTTCAGCCGTGCGAATCGGGATGTTCTGCAAGTTGGGGTCGTTGCTCGACAAACGACCTGTAACTGCCACCGCTTGCGCGTAGTGCGTGTGCACGCGGCCTGTGCGTGGCACAGCCATTTGTGCGAGTTTGTCGGTGTAGGTGCCTTTGAGTTTGCTGAGACTGCGGTGCTCCAAAATCTTGGCGGGCAGTGGGTAGTCTTCGGCCAACTTCTCCAGCACTTCTTCGTCAGTGCTGCGTGCGCCGGTGGCGGTTTTTTTGATGACGGGCAAGCCCAGTTTGTCAAAGAAGATTTCGCCCAGTTGCTTAGGGCTGGCCAAGTTGAACGGCTGGCCCGCTATTTCATACGCCTCAGTTTCCAGTTGCACGATGCGCTGGCCCAACGCGTGGCTTTGTGCAGCAAGTGTGGGCGCGTCAATCAACACGCCGTTGCGCTCGATGCGGTACAGCGCTTCGCTGCTGTCAATTTCTAGTTGATAGATGAAGCGCAGTTTGTCGTCTGCTTGCAAACGCGGCCACAGCACATGGTGTACGTCCAGCGTCATGTCGGAGTCTTCGCACGAGTATTCGGTGGCACGCGCCACGTCGACTTGCGAGAACGGAATTTGATGCGCGCCCTTGCCGCACAGGTCTTCATAGTTCAAGCCTTTGCGGCCCACATGGCGCTCAGCCAAGCTGGCCAAGCCGTGAGGCTTGTGCACTTCCAGCACATAGCTCTGCAGCATGGTGTCGTGGGCGTAGCCCTTGACTTCAATGCCGTGGTTGGCCATGACGTGGCGGTCATATTTGATGTGTTGACCAAGCTTCTGAATGGTTGGGTTTTCAAACCAAGGTTTGAGTTTGGCCAGCACCTGAGCGATAGGCAATTGGGTGGGCGCATCACCGTAGCTGTGGGTGAGTGGTATGTAGCAAGCCTCGCCCGGTTTGACCGAAAAACTGAGGCCCACGATCTCGGCGCGCATGGCGTCAAGCGACGTGGTTTCGGTGTCAAACGCGACCAGCTCTGCGGCTTGCAGCTTGGACAGCCATTCATCAAACATGTCCCATGTGAGCACGCAGTCGTACGCTTTGTCTGTGACTTGTGAGACCGAAGGTTCTGGCTCGTCAAACAAGCCAGGATTGGGCTCAAACTTGGGCTTGGCTTCGGTACTTGTTGAAGCATCGCCCCCTTCGCTGATGGCGCGGGCCAAGCCTTTGAAGCCATAGGTTTCGTAAAAGGTTTTCAGACCCGCTTTATCGGGCTCGGCCAAGTGCAGCGCATCGAGTGCGGGCAAGCCCGGCACATAGTCTGACAAATCGCAATCGGTTTTCATGGTCACCAACTGGCGGCCTGTGGGCAGCCACTCGACCGCTTGGCGCAAGTTCTCACCCGCCACACCTTTGATGGCATCGGCGTTTTGCAGCAAGTTGTCGAGCGAGCCGTATTCCATCAGCCACTTGGCCGCCGTCTTGGGGCCAACTTTTTGCACACCGGGCACGTTGTCCACGGTGTCGCCCACCAAGGTTTGGTAGTCAATCATCAAATGCGGTGGCACACCAAACTCGGCGGTCACGCCAGCCACGTCACGCTTCTTGCCGTTCATGGTGTCCATGATGGTGATGTGTTCGTTCACCAACTGGCTCAAATCTTTGTCACCACTCGACACCACCACCGTCACACCTTGCTTGGCCGCAGTGACGGCCAAGGTGGCAATCACGTCATCCGCCTCGACACCCGGCACATCGAGCACGGTCCAACCCAACATGCGCACCATGGCGTGGATGGGTTCGATTTGCGAGCGCAAGTCGTCAGGCATGGGTGAACGATTGGCTTTGTACGCAGGGTACATCTCATCTCGGAAGGTGGGGCCTTTGGCATCAAACACGCAAGCAGCCAACTGGGTGGGCACCTCTTTGCGCAAGGCCTGCATCATGTTGATCATGCCGCGAATGGCGCCTGTGGCGGCGCTCGCTGGATCGCCTGGCACAGCGCGCAGGTCGGGCATGGCATGGAAGGCGCGGTAGAGGTAGCTGGAACCGTCGACCAGCAACAATGTTTTGGATTCACTCATAGGTTGTGATTGTGCCTTGTGTGTGTTTTTGGGCTGGGCTCGCTGGGCGTGGCTGGCGGGCGTCGCTGCTTCATGCTGGAGTACCAGAAATCATGGCGATGCCCACCAGCCACGCACAGCCTGCGGCATAGGTTTTGGCACGCCTACAGCATGGCTCGTGCCGTTGGCACATTGCCACGCAAAAGAGACTTCTGGACAAAGTAATTAGGTGGCAATCGCAACAGCGGAGCCACAAACCAGCAGGCCGTAGTCTTGGGGGTTGAGGGATGAGCGGGTGACGATTTCTGGTACCCCAGCATGAGGAACCCGCTCATCCCTCAACCCCCAAGCGAGCCCAGCAAAAACAAGCAAAGCCCCCAACTACAATGGCGCCAACTTTTAACCCCTTGGCAGTCATGGCAGTTTTCACCGAAGTTTCAGAGTCCTCCGCGCAAGAACTGCTGACCCAACTCAAACTTGGCGAGTTGGTCGAACTCAAAGGCATCCAAGGCGGCATTGAAAACACCAATTACTTCCTCACCAGCAGCGAAGGCCGATACGTGCTCACGCTGTTTGAGCGCCTCACGCACGAACAACTGCCGTTTTATCTGTACCTGATGAAACACTTGGCACAAGGCGGTATTCCTGTGCCAGACCCCATGTCGAACCAAGACGGCGACATCTTGCTCACTGTGGAAGGCAAACCTGCGGCAGTGGTCAACCGCTTGCGCGGCAAGAGCGAACTGGCACCCACTGCTGCCCATTGCGCCGCCGTGGGCAACATGCTGGCCCGCATGCATTTGGCAGGCCGCGACTACAACCGCCAACAGCCCAACCTGCGCGGCCTGCCTTGGTGGAACGAGACTGTGCCAGTGGTGCTGCCGTATTTGGACGCATCTCAAGCCGCGCTGATTCAAACCGAGCTGGCTTATCAAAACCACACAGCCGCGTCATCGGCCTACACCGCCTTGCCGCGTGGCCCCATCCACGCCGACTTGTTCCGCGACAACGTGATGTTTGATGGCAGCGCTGAAGCGCCCGAGCTGAGCGGCTTCTTCGACTTTTACTTTGCAGGCGTAGACACTTGGCTGTTTGATGTGGCCGTGTGTTTGAACGACTGGTGCATCACCCATGCTGACGGTACGCACGATGTGGCCAAAGCCAAGGCCTTTATTGATGCGTACCAAGCCGTGCGCCCCTTCACGCCAGCTGAGCGCCAGTTACTCAACCCCATGTTGCGTGCAGGCGCTTTGCGTTTTTGGACCTCACGCCTGTGGGACTTCCACCTGCCACGCGAAGCCAGCATGTTGCAACCCCACGACCCGACACACTTTGAGCGTGTGTTGCGCCAACGTGTGGCACACCCTGTCACACTCTGAGCTATGAAACTCAACGTCGTTCCTGCAAAAACTGGCTCGCTCTGGGTGCGCCAAGGCATCCGTGCTTTTTGGAAGCAGCCGCTGGCACTCACAGGTTTGTTCTTCATGTTCATGGCGAGCATGTCCATCCTCTCCATCGTGCCAGTGCTGGGCGGCTTCTTGGCCTTGATGCTGCTGCCCGCGGCATCACTCGGTTTGATGGCAGCGACGCGTGAGGTGGAGCTGGGCAAGTTCCCCATGCCGCTCATCTTGGCCGCAGGTTTTAGAACCGGTGTAGATGGCAAGCGCAACATGCTTGTGTTGGGTCTGATTTACGCACTGTGCTTTGTCGGCGTGATGGGCTTGTCCACATTGATCGATGGCGGCGACTTTGCCAAGTTGTATTTAGGAGGCGGTTCGCTAGAAGTTGAAACCGTGATGGACCCCGATTTTCAAAACGCCATGTGGCTTTCGCTGCTGCTGTATTTGCCTTTGTCGTTGGTGTTTTGGCATGCACCTGCCCTCACGCATTGGCACAGTGTCCAAGTGGCTAAGAGCCTGTTTTTCAGCACCGTGGCGTGCCTGAGCAATTGGCGTGCTTTTTTGGTGTTTGGTCTGATGTGGTCGTTCATCTTCTTGGGCACCACCTTGGCCATCACGCTCATTGGCAGCTTGATTGGCGATGGTGACTTTGCCGCTATGGCCTTGCTGCCTGCCATGCTGATGCTGGCCTCGATGTTTTTTTGCTCGACGTACTACAGCTTCAAAGACTGTTTCACGTCAGACACGATTTACGCCTAAAGCATCTGCGTGGTGCCAGGCACCACGCTTGAATCACCCTAGACCTGTGTGAGCTTAGCCACGCTCAGCGCCAACCACTTGGTGCCGTGACGCGGGAAGTTCACTTGCGCACGGGCATCGTCGCCCACGCCTTCAATGCTGATCACCGCGCCCTCGCCAAACTTGGCGTGGAACACCTGCACACCACTGCGCACCCACGCATTGGGGCCACTCGTCACAGGCGCTGCGCGCTGAGGCACTGGCTTGGGCGCCACGGCGGTCGCCGCACCGCCGCCCCATGCGTTGTTTTGCCAGCCGTTGTTGCTCTGCCATGCATCTCGTCGAGAAGGCATCGCATCGGAAAAGGCTGAACGCGCAGGCGTGATCCACTTCATCGTGTGTTCTGGCAGCTCTTCGAAGAAACGGCTTTTCAGGTTGTAACGCGTTTGACCATGCAACATGCGGGTTTGTGAATGACTCAGGTACAAACGCTTGCGCGCACGCGTGATGGCCACATACATGAGACGGCGCTCTTCTTCGAGGCCGTCAAAATCGTTCATCGAGTTTTCGTGCGGAAACAAACCCTCTTCCATGCCTGTGATGAACACACAGTCAAACTCCAAGCCTTTGGATGCATGCACCGTCATGAGCTGAATCGCGTCTTGCCCCGCTTGCGCTTGGTTGTCACCCGACTCCAACGCGGCGTGCGTGAGAAAGGCCGCCAAAGGCGACAGGGTTTCGCCGGTGTCGGCGTTGATCATGGTTTGTGGTGCGGCTTGACGTGTGAGCTCACCTTCGCTCGGTGCAGCATTACCGTCCATTGCAATAGGCTGACCGTATTCATCAATGGGCAAAGCCACGGCATCACGGCCAAAGCCTTCTTGTGTGACAAAGCTCTCGGCAGCGTTGACCAATTCTTGCAAGTTCTCAATGCGGTCTTGGCCTTCGCGCTCGCTTTGGTAGTGGGTGATCAAGCCAGAGTGGTCGAGCAACAGCTCAATGATTTGGCGCAGGTTCTGGCCTTGTGTTTGCTCGCGGAGCACATCAATCTTGGCCACAAAGGCGCTCAAATTCGCACCAGCTTTGCCTGCCACTGCGGTGACAGCGTCACTCATCGCGCAGCCCATGGCACGGGAGGCGTCTTGCAGCTGCTCGATGCTGCGCGCGCCAATGCCACGTGGCGGAAAGTTGACCACGCGCATAAAACTGGTGTCGTCGCGCGGGTTTTCTAGCAAGCGCAAATAGGCCAAGGCGTGTTTGATTTCAGCGCGTTCAAAGAAGCGCAAACCACCGTACACCCGGTAAGGCATGGCGGCATTGAACAACGCGGTTTCAATCACGCGGCTTTGTGCGTTGCTGCGGTAGAGCACGGCTATTTCGCTGCGGTGTTGCACACCATTGGCACCGTCACTATTTTGGCCATCACGCAAGAGTTGCTTCATCTCTTCCACCATCCATTGCGCTTCGGCAAAGTCGGTGGGGGACTCATACACACGCACGGGCTCGCCTGCGCCCTGCGTGGTGTGCAGGTTTTTACCCAAGCGGCCTTTGTTGTGGCTGATGAGATGGTTGGCACTGTCCAAGATGTTGCTGAAGCTGCGGTAGTTTTGCTCGAGTTTGATTTGATGCTCAACCTTGTACTCGCGCACAAAGTCGGCCATGTTGCCGACGCGTGCTCCGCGGAAGGCGTAAATGCTTTGGTCATCGTCGCCCACGGCCAAGATAGCGCCGCCACCTTGGTCCACAGGGCCTGCGAGTTGTTTGAGCCAGGCGTATTGCAGCTTGTTGGTGTCCTGAAACTCATCCACCAAGATGTGTTGAAAACGGCGGCGATAGTGCTCGCGCAGCGCATCGTTGTCGCGCAGCAGTTCGTACGAGCGCAGCATGAGTTCACCAAAGTCCACCACGCCTTCGCGTTGGCATTGGGCTTCGTACAACTCGTACAGCTCCACGCGCTTGCGGTCATCGGGGTCACGAGCCACCACGTCTTTGGGGCGCAAGCCATCTTCTTTGCAACCGGCGATGAAGCGCATGGTTTCTTTGGGTGGAAAACGCTCGTCATCCACGTTGAACTGTTTGCTCAAGCGCTTGATGGCACTGAGCTGATCTTGGGTGTCCAAGATTTGAAAAGACTGGGGCAAGTTGGCCAGCTTCCAGTGCGCGCGCAAAAACCGGTTGCATAACCCGTGGAACGTGCCCACCCACATGCCGCGCACACTCACAGGCAACATGGCCGACAAACGCGTGAGCATTTCTTTGGCCGCCTTGTTGGTAAAGGTCACCGCCAAAATGCCGCCTGGCGACACCTGCCCGGTTTGCATGAGCCACGCAATGCGCGTGGTCAGCACCCGCGTCTTACCCGACCCCGCCCCCGCCAAGATCAGTGCATGCGCCTGAGGCAGCGTGACTGCAGCGGTTTGCTCGTTGTTGAGGCCTTGGAGCAAGGGGGATGTGTGGGGGGAAGAATGCATTGAAAGATTTTAGGTTTAGAATCAGCCACCGGGCCCAAGATTCTTGTGCTCGGTTTTTTTATGCCTGCTTTTTGCACCTAAAAAAACCGGCCAAGCCAAGCGCTCAATCTTCGAACGTTATTTTCTGGAGCTTGGGAAATGGAAATTTTTGATTACGACAACATCTTGTTGCTGCCACGCAAGTGCCGCGTGGAAAGCCGCTCTGAATGCGATGCAGGTGTTGAACTCGGTGGCCGCAAGTTTCGCTTGCCAGTTGTCCCCGCCAACATGAAAACCGTGGTGGATGAAAACATCTGCTTGTGGATGGCGCAGAACAACTACTTCTACGTGATGCACCGCTTCGATTTGGACAATGTCCAATTCGTGAAAGACATGCACGCCAAGGGTGTGTACGCTTCTATCTCTTTGGGCGTGAAAGCCCCAGACCGCGAAACTGTGGACACCTTGGCTGCAGCCGGTTTGACACCCGAGTACATCACCATCGACATCGCCCACGGCCATGCCGACAGCGTGCGCGACATGATTGGCTACATCAAGGCCAAGTTGCCCAAGAGCTTCGTGATCGCAGGCAATGTGGCCACGCCTGAAGCCGTGATTGACCTCGAAAACTGGGGCGCTGACGCGACCAAAGTGGGCGTGGGCCCCGGCAAGGTGTGTATCACCAAACTCAAAACCGGTTTTGGCACCGGCGGCTGGCAGTTGTCAGCACTCAAGTGGTGCGCCCGCGTGGCGACCAAGCCCATCATTGCCGACGGCGGTATTCGCAGCCACGGTGACATCGCCAAGAGCATCCGCTTTGGCGCAAGCATGGTCATGATTGGTTCCCTGTTTGCAGGCCACGAAGAGTCGCCCGGCAAAACGGTGGAAGTCAACGGCGAGTTGTTCAAGGAATACTACGGCTCAGCCTCTGACTTCAACAAGGGCGAATACAAGCATGTGGAAGGCAAACGCATCCTCGAACCCGTCAAAGGCAAGTTGGCCAACACGCTCATCGAGATGGAGCAAGACGTGCAAAGCTCGATCAGCTATGCCGGCGGCACCAAGTTGATGGACGTGCGCAAGGTGAACTACGTCATCTTGGGCGGCGACAACGCAGGCGAACATCTGCTGATGTAAATCCCGCGCCACAACGGCCAATTTTGGCCCAACAAAAAAGCCTGCCTGCTTCATGCATGACAGGCTTTTTTATAGCTGTTGCGCAGCTGGGTGTTGATGCGGCTTATTTGTTCAATAGCTCAAGCGCCAGCGTGTGCAAACGGTGGCCTGGCTGCGTCATCGCTTCGACGATGCTGAAGTGCTGCAAGCCGTCTAAGGCCTCGGCCACAGGCACGCGCGCTTTGCCCCATGACTGCTGAATCAAGAAATTGTGGCGAATGAATTCTTCGCTCTCAATGCCACCGGCCACGCTGTACAACGTGCCCTGCTTGGGCGCTGGCATCCAAGCGGGACTGTTGCGCAGCACCACCTCGTCGGTCAACCGTAAGCTGTCTTTGAGGTACGGCGTAGCTTGCACAGACTCAAGTTCATACAAACCAGAAATCGACAACGCTTTGGTCACCAAATGGGCAGGTAAATCGGGTGCATACGCTTTCCAATCGCAAGCCAGCAACATGGTCACCAAGTGACCGCCCGCCGAATGCCCCACCAAGGTGATGCGACTTGGGTCACCGCCGAAACGTTGGATGTTGCGCCACACCCAAGCCACACACTTGACCATTTGCAGCGTGATGTCAGACACCGTCACAGCCGGGCACAACGCATAGTTGGGCACCACGACATGCGCACCTTGCGCAGTGAAGGTCGGCGCGATGAACGAATGGTCGGCCTTGTCGAGTGAGCGCCAATACCCGCCGTGGATAAATACCACCACAGGAGCTTTGTCACCTGCTGTGTCACTTGGGAAAACATCTAAGGTTTCGTTCAAACCACGGCCATAGGCCACGTCTTGAAAGCAACGGTGTGTGGCGCGCACCTGCGCAGACGCATCACGCCAATAGGCAAAGTGCGCCGCATGCTCAGGCACCAAGGCACGGTTGTTGTACATGCGGTCGTACCAAGCACCGTCGCGTTGTGTCATAGTTTTTTCTCCAGAAGAATTTGCACGTTGGTCCAGCTTCGGTTACTGGTGCTGCTGTTTTCTGTCACACCGTTACCGGTGTAAACACTGCCTGTGTTGTAGTAGCGTGGATCGAGGTTACTCAAAGTCACACGCCAGGCGGTGTTGCCGTCTACGCGCCACAAGCCGTACACATCCATCACACGTTTTTGCGAAATGGTGGTAAGTTGCTCGGCACTCAAACGCGTGCTGTAACCGGGGTTGTAGTTGATGTTGCCACCCAAGGTAAGTGGCGCAGTTTTCAATCGGTAATCCGCCCCCAAGTTGGCCGTCATGCTGGGTTGTTGGTCCAGCCGGTTGTCAGGCCCCATGATGCTGAGCACGCGCGAGCGGTAAAAGCTCAAGTTGTTGCGCAGGTCGATGTGCGGGGCATCCGCAATCCATTGGTCCATGCGGAACTTGGCTTCTAGCTCGAGGCCTTCGGTCACGGCTTCACTGATGTTTTGCGGACTGGACAACCAGCGCCCGTTCACACCTGGCTCTAGGGTTGTGACGTTGCGAATCAAATTTTGCACGCGGCGATGAAACGCACTGGCGCTCAGTACACCACCTTGCGGCAAATAACGCTCAACAGCCACATCCAAGCCTGTGGCGATTTCTGGTTTGAGGTTGGGGTTACCAGACACATCGGGGTTGGTGGCGCTGTTGTCATCGCGGGTATACGTGCGGCGCGCCAACAAAGTGGGCATGGTGGGTGTTTTGAAGCTGCGCGTGAGGCTCATGCGCACTTGGTCACGGCTATCAGGGTCTGGTCGCCACATGGCATGCAACAAGGGCGTGAACACGCTATTGCGATTCGTCACATCACCCGCCGATGTGCTGCCTTCGGTGGTCAAACCTTCGTAACGTGCACCGAGATGAGTGGCCCAATGCGGCGTGAGCTGCCACTCATCTTGTGAATACATGGCATAGCGCATGGCACTGGCTTGGTAGTCGGCACTGCCCGCCACACTTTGATAAGCCCCCAACACCGATTGCGTACGTCGCACAGATTCGGTCTCAGCCCCGCTCACCCACTGATGACCACCACCCATGATGTTGGTGTACTTGCCACTGAGGTTGACGGAGCGGTCTTGCACATGCGAATTCTCTGTCACCCTAGGAATCAACAAAGGGTTGGTCGATGTTTGTTGAAATTCGTTATGGCTGTTCCAGCCACCCACGTTGAACTTCCACTCCATGCTGCTGTCCACTGAGAGCTTGCGTCGCCACTGCCCGTTCAAGCGCGCCACTGCAAAGTGATTTTTATTTTCGCTACTCGCTGCTGCAGGGCTATTGGCCACAGCCGTGCCATTGAGCGTCTCTGTGGCTTGCATAGCGCCTGGCGTCTTGCCTTGCGACAGCGCTACAAATGGCATCAACGTAAACGTTTCACCCGGATCGCCTTTGAGCTGCAAACGTGCGGAGGTATTCATCCCTTCACGACCGTAATGGCTGTCGCTCACACGATGACGCACGGTGGTGCCCAAGCTGTCGACACGGGTCAAATCGTTCTCGCTGTGATCAGGCGCCGCATAGCGATTGACCGACAAGGTGTAGTTGGCCGTCCACTGGTCGGCATCGTGGTACTTCACCAAGGAGGCAGTAGGTGATGCGTAGCCACCTTGAAACGATGAGCCCACTTTCAACTCGGTGGGCATGCCTTTGCGGCCTTCGCGCGTGATGATGTTGATGGTGCCCGCAATCGCTTGCGCACCGGTCTCGGCCGTGGGGGCGCGGTAAATTTCCACGCGCTCGATCATTTCAGGTGTGAGTGACTCGACGCTGAAGCCCGGTGGCACGCGCTGGCCATCGAGCAAGATTTGTGTGTAGCCTTGGCTCAAGCCACGCATGCGAATGCCGCCGCCTCGGCCTGGCGCTCCACCCAAAGTAATGCCAGGCATGCGCTTCAAAATTTCGCCAAGGTTGGCATCACCTTGACGCTCAATCTCTTCACGGCCAATCACAATTTTGCTGGCGGTAGATTCACGGCGCTGCTGCGTGTCGTTGTCACGATCACTGGTGATTTCGATGCGCCCCATGTCAGATGTAGCCGTTGCTGGTGCAGTGGTTTGCTGCGCCAACGCAGCAACGGCACTGAAAGCAAATGGAATGAAAACGATGCGAGCAGTAGGCTTGAAATACATATCAAAAAGTTTACCGAGGTATCAATACCCTTGCCGTGTAAAGTTCAGGTTTTCTTTCTGATCCATCTTCCATGAGCCAAGCTGCCGCACCACACGCCTACGAAATCAAAAGTGCCTCGTTGCCCTTGGTGTCCTTTCTCCTCAAAAATCCCGACACATCAGCCCTTCAAGCCGATATGGCGCGCCGCCTAGGGGCTACCCCCGGTTTCTTCGACAACGACCCCGTGGTGATCGATCTGAGCGCCTTAGAAGACCCAAACGAACAGCTTGACCTCCCCTCGGTCTGCCTGATGCTACGCACGCACCACATGCTGCCCGTGGCGGTGCGCGGCGCAAATGAACACCAATTAGCTAATGCACGCCAAGCAGGTTTGTTTGAAGCGAGTGATTTGAGCATTCAAACCCCCGCTGCGCCGCTCGTTGAAACCGTGGTGCAAGAGGTCATCCGTGAGGTGGAAGTGGTACGTGAAGTGCAAACCGGCAGTGGTGCGGCCATGATCATCGACAAGCCACTGCGCTCCGGCCAGCACGTGTACGCCAAAGGGCGCGACCTGATTGTGTTGGCCATGGTCAACCCGGGTGCTGAAATCATGGCCGATGGCCACATCCACGTTTATGCCCCACTGCGCGGCAAAGCCATCGCAGGCGCCCGAGGCGACGAGCAAGCGCGCATCTTTACCTCATGCCTCGAAGCCGAGCTGATTTCGATCGCTGGCACCTACCGCACCAGCGGCGACGCACCACTGCCAGCAGATGTGACGGGCAAAGCCGCGCAAATCAGCCTGCAAGGCGATAAGTTGGTGATGCAAGCACTGTAAAATTGCGGATTAATTTTTAGAACAACCTAGGGCTTTCTTCATGACAAAAATCGTGGTGGTGACTTCTGGCAAAGGCGGCGTGGGCAAAACCACAACCAGCGCTAGTTTTTCCTCTGGCCTCGCTTTGCGCGGCTTCAAAACGGTGGTCATCGACTTTGACGTCGGCCTGCGTAACCTCGACCTCATCATGGGTTGCGAGCGTCGCGTGGTGTATGACTTCATCAACGTCATCAACGGTGAAGCCACGCTGAACCAAGCATTGATCAAAGACAAACAGTGTGACAACTTGTTTGTGTTGGCAGCTTCGCAAACACGCGACAAAGACGCGCTGTCACAAGACGGTGTAGAGCGCGTGCTGAACGAACTCAAAGACATGAAGTTCGACTACATCGTGTGCGACTCCCCTGCCGGCATCGAAGTGGGTGCCATGATGGCCATGCACTTTGCCGACGAAGCGCTGGTGGTGACCAACCCCGAAGTGTCCTCAGTGCGTGACTCTGACCGCATCTTGGGCATGCTCAGCAGCAAAACCAAACGTGCGATTGATGGCGATACACCCATCAAAGAGCACCTGCTCATCACACGCTACAACCCTAGCCGCGTGGAAGAAGGTCACATGTTGTCGCTGGAGGACATCCAAGACATCTTGCGCATTCCTTTGATCGGCGTGATCCCAGAATCAGAAACTGTGTTGACAGCTTCGAACCAAGGTTTACCTGCCGTTCATTTGGAAAAAACCGATGTATCTGAAGCCTACAAAGACGTGATCAGCCGCTTCTTGGGCGAAGACTTGCCCATGCGCTTCACCGAGCACGTCAAGCCTGGTTTGCTCAAACGTATTTTTGGTGGAAAGTAAGCCATGTCGTTGCTCTCTCTCTTACTCGGTGAGAAGAAAAAAACAGCCAACGTTGCCAAAGAGCGTTTGCAGTTCATCCTCACCCATGAGCGCACGGGTCGTAACCCACAGCCCGACTACCTGCCTGATTTACAGCGCGATTTGGTAGCCGTGCTTTCCAAATACGTGAAAATCAATCCCGATGACATCAAGGTCAATTTGGAGCGTCACGACAACCTCGAAGTGCTCGAAGTCAAAATCGAACTACCAGAGTGAATGGCTTTACAGCCTACAAAAAAAAGCGACCCTCGGGTCGCTTTTTGTTTGGCTTTCACAAGCAAAAGGGTGATTAACCGCCTTTGTTTGAGCGCTTGCCAGGGTTCTTTTTGCTACGTGTCGCAACACCGCGCTCAAGACTCACGCGTTGGCCACGACCGCCTGTGCGCAGCACAGTGCCTGGCAGTGGAATTGGTTTTGGTGCGCGTTGGCGATCGGCTTCGGTGACGATTTTGTTTCCCATGAAATTTTCCAAGTAAAAAGTTACAGCCCCTAATTAGGCCACAGGTTCGATGTATTTTCGCACGTAACCACTCATAATCTACCGAAACAAGGTGATTTATGAATCCAAAAATCAGTGAATTACTGGCTCGCATCCAGCAAATGGAGCTAGAAATCGAACAAGAAATGAAGCGCAAGCGCGCCGAACTACAAGCCGATTTCGAGGAAACGCGTGTGCGCTTTGAGCATGAGGTGCTGGAACAGCAACGTCGCTTCAAAACTGGTGTGATGGCCTATATGCTGTCTGCAAACTGGCTAACTGTGCTGACAGCACCCGTGATTTACTCGGTGCTGTTGCCCATGTTGCTGCTGGACCTGTTCATCACGGTCTACCAACACATTTGTTTTCGGGCCTATGGTCTTCCCCGTGTCAAACGCAGCGACTACTTTGTGTACGACCGCGCGCATTTGGCCTATCTGAATCTGATTGAAAAAATCAACTGTGCTTACTGCTCATATGGCAACGGCCTGATGGCCTACGGCCGAGAGGTGGTGGCCCGCACCGAGCAGTATTGGTGCCCTATCAAACATGCTCGCAAAATCATGGCAGCCCACCCTTACTACACCGGCTTTGTGGATTTTGGTGATGCCGAAAGCTACAAGCAAGAGCTAGAACGCCTGCGTACCGCGTTAACAAAAATTGATCAAGTAAGCGAATAACACGCAAGCACATATGCCACACACCGACATTGACAAACGCTTGATGGACCTAGAAATCAAGGCCAGCTTCACCGAAGACTTGGTGGAGCAGCTCAACCAAACCCTCTTTCAACAACAGCAACAAATTGAGGCCCTGATTCGCGAGGTGAGTCAACTGCGCCAGCAAACACCGGATGGTGGCAGCGGCGGTTTTCGTAGCCTGCGCGATGAGTTGCCACCGCACTACTGAGCATGACCGAAGCTTTTGCAGAACAGCCCACCCTTGAGCTGAGCGAATTGGTGCTCGCAGCCTTGTACCGACTGAGCGCCTACGCTGTCGTCAACTTGATTGATGATGCGGCCATGCTGTCCATCGTTTTCATTTGAATTTCTACAGGAGACATCCATGTCAAAAACCGTTGATTACTACTTCGCACCACAAAGCCCTTGGACGTATTTGGGACATGAACGTTTTGTGCAAATCGCAAAAGCGACAGGCGCCACGGTACGTGTGATGCCCATGGACTTGGGGCAAGTGTTCCCCATCTCGGGGGGCTTGCCGTTGGGCAAACGTGCGCCTCAACGTCAAGCGTATCGCTTGGTAGAACTGACACGCTTTAGCAAAGCCCTCAACGTGCCGCTCCAGCTGCACCCCAAGTTTTTCCCTGTGGCGGGTGACCCTGCTGCCAAGCTCATCATCGCGGTGGACATGCACCACGGCACCGAGGCGGCCTTGGCCATCACCGGTGCCGTGCTGTCTAGCGTGTGGCACGAAGAACGTGACATTGCCGATGCACCCACCTTGGCGGCCTTACTGAGCGAACACCAGTTAGATGCCGCGTGCTTGGCGCTATCAAACACACCCGAAGTACAAGCTCGCTACGACAGTTACACCCAAAGCGCCATCGACGCCCAAGTGTTTGGCGCCCCCACTTATGTGGTGGACAGCGAGATGTTTTGGGGCCAAGACCGTTTGGACTTTGTAGCGCAAAAGCTCAAGGCTTAAGTCAAAGCTCAAAGCCTCAAGCGAAGCCCAGAAACAATTCAGCCACCGGAGTTGCACACAAGGTGCAACGCGGTGGCTGAATGCGTTTTAGCCCGCCATAAAGCGGGAACTCATTAACGAGGTGTGCGTGGCTTAGGTGCGCGTTTCTTCGCATCAAAACCGCCACCAAACGACTTGCCACCCGCTGGACGGCCTGGCTTGTCAAAGGGTGTGCGACCTGCTTCAAACGGGGCGCGTGGGCCGCGTGCGGGGGCACGGTCGTCAAAGCTGCGTGGTGCACGGTCTTCGAAGCTACGAGGCGCACCGAAGTTGCCACGTGGGGCGCCATGGCCTTCGCCAAAGTTGCCACGAGGTGCACCGCCGCGGCCTTCAAAACCACGGTTCTCGCCGAAGTTGCCGCGTGGAGCGCCTTGACGTGGCTCGAAGCTGTTGCCACGAGGTGCATCAAAACGGTTTTCAGATCGACCTTCAAAGCGGTTGTCTTGACGACCTTCAAAACGGCCTTCTGAGCGTGGCTCAAAACGGCCTTGACCGTTGCCTTCAAAGCGTCCACCGCCGCCGCCAAACTTGTTGCCGCCAAAGCCACCACGGCCACCGCCGCCGCCGAACTTGCCGCCGCCTTTGCGGTCATAGTCACGGCCACCGCCACGCTGCTCGAGGCGTTGTGTGGGCTCCATGCCTGGAATCACTTCAGCAGTGAACTGCTGGCGTGTGTAGGCTTCGATGTCGAAAATTTTGCGCTTGTCGCGGAACTCGGCCAAGGTCACCGCCAAGCCTTGACGGCCCGCACGACCAGTACGGCCAATGCGGTGGGTGTAATCCTCAGACTTCATGGGTAAGCCGAAGTTGAACACGTGCGTGATGGTGGGCACGTCAATGCCGCGCGCGGCAACGTCAGTGGCAACCAAGAACTGAACTTGGCCTTGGCGCAAGGCCATCAAGCGGCGGTTACGCAAGCCTTGGCTCAACGCACCGTGCAAGGCCACAGCGGAGAAGCCTTCTTGTTGCAAGTCATTGGCCAAGCCGTCGCACTCGATTTGGGTACTGGCGAAGATGATGGCTTGGTTGATGGTGGTGTCGCGCAAGAGGTGGTCCAACAAACGGCGCTTGTGTTGTGCGTTGTCCGCCCAGTGAAGCACTTGGCGAATGTTGGTGTGCTTCTCTTGCGGTGAGTCGATTTGCACGCGTTGGGGTTGACGCATGACGCGTGTGGCCAACTGTTGAATGCGCGGCGCAAACGTGGCGCTGAACATCATGGTTTGCTTGCGGTCGATGGTGAGTTGGTTGATTTCAGCCAAGTCATCGGCAAAACCCAAGTCGAGCATGCGGTCGGCTTCGTCCACCACCAAGAATTGAACTTTGTCCAACTTGATTTGCATGGAGCGTTGCAGGTCGAGCAAACGGCCCGGTGTGGCCACCACCAAGTCAGCGTTTTGCAGCTTGGCAATTTGCAACTGGTAAGGCATGCCGCCCACCACGTTGGCCACGCGCAAACCACGGCAATGCTTGACCAAGTCGATGGCGTCATGCGCCACCTGTTGTGCCAATTCGCGGGTTGGGCAAACAATCAAAGCACCTGGGGTTGGGGCTTTGAAGTTGCGTGGGCTGGTGGGGTCTTTGCGCTTGGCACGCTTAGGTGGCTCTTCGCCGTTGGCGGCAGCGTCAGCCACGAGCTTGTCCCACGCCGCTTTGTCAGCAGCTTCGGCTTGGGCTTGTTGTTGAATCAAGGTGTGCAACACAGGCAACAAGAAGGCTGCTGTCTTGCCGCTACCCGTTTGGCTAGACACCATCAAGTCGATGAAGCCTTGCTTGGCTTCGCCGTTGTTGGATGGCAAAGCCAAAGGAATGGTTTTTTGTTGCACCGTGGTGGGTTGGGTGTAGCCCAAGTCGGCCACCGCTTGCACCAGTTCACGGGCCAGGCCCAGTTCGACGAAGCCGTTAGGCACGTCGACTTTTGGCTCATCAGCTTCAGCGTGAGCGACTTCGGGTGTGTGAACGCCCTCAGTAGAAACCGCGTTTTGAGCGGCAATAGCAATAGTTTCGGCAGGCGCAAATTCGCCTGTCACATTCAAAGTGTCAGTCATGATTTTTTCTCGCACGTGAGCGCCGCAAGTTGTGCGACTGCTCCGTTCTAGGTTAAAAAACATCAACCATCAAACGGAACCTGCTCTGACCCGCTGCGGGGTTTATTCAGTGCTTGGGGCTCATTTCGCGAGCCCGGTGAATGAAGGGAGATGTACAAATTCGCTACGACTTTGTAGCGAAGACCGCGATTATGGCACGGATTCGGGTTTTTACCTAATCACAGTTTCAAGAAGTGCTCGCGGTAGTGAATCATCTCGTCGATGGACTCATGCACATCGGCCAACGCCGTATGCTTTTGGGCCTTTTTGAAGGCATTCAACACCTCGGGCTTCCAGCGGCGTGACAGCTCTTTGAGCGTGCTCACATCGACGTTGCGGTAGTGAAACCATGCTTCGAGCTTGGGCATGTATTTGTTCAAGAAGCGGCGGTCTTGGCCAATGGTGTTGCCACACATGGGCGAGGCACCTTTGGACACGTAATGCTTCATGAAGGCGATGAGTTGCTCTTGCACTTGCTCCTCGGTCACGGTGGAGGCTTTGACTTTGTCAATCAAGCCACTCTTGCCGTGGGTGCCTTTGTTCCATGCATCCATTTTGCTGAGCAGTTCATCACTTTGGTGAATCACAAACACGGGGCCTTCAATGCGCACCGACAAATCGGGGTTGGTCACGATGACCGCAATTTCAAGCAAGCGCTCGCGCTCGGGGTCAAGGCCAGACATTTCGCAATCGAGCCAAACCAAGTTCAAGTCTGACTTGATGAGTTTGGGGGCGACGGGGGTAACAGGAGAGGTAGCAACTTCAGACATGGGCTAGATTGTCGCCCATCACAGGAGAGCAGCTTCATCTAAACTCCTGCACCATGATGAATCCCTCTCTCGCGATGACCTTGACGCTGGCCGCCTTGCTGGTGGCCAATCTGCTCACAAAACTCTGGCTCAGCGGCCGTCAAGTGCGCCACGTGGCGCAACACCGCGCCCAAGTGCCTGCGGCTTTTACACACACCATCAGCTTAGAGGCTCACCAAAAAGCAGCGGACTACACCTTGGCCAAGGCGCGTGTGGGTGTGATGGATTTAGGACTAGACGCGATCACCTTGATGGCGTGGACATTGCTCGGTGGTTTGGACTTGCTCAACCAAGTCACACTGGATTGGATGGGCGAAGGTATGAGCCAGCAAGTTGCGCTGGTGGTGAGCTTTAGCCTGATTGGCGGTTTGATTGGCCTGCCCTTGTCGCTCTACCAAACCTTTGGCATTGAGCAGCGCTTTGGCTTTAACAACACCACGCCCAAACTGTGGGTGAGCGACATGCTCAAAGGGTTGATGGTGGGCATGGTGTTGGGCTTGCCCATTCTTTGGCTCGTGCTATGGCTCATGCAGGCAGGCGGCGCGCTATGGTGGCTCTACACCTGGGCCGCCTTGGTGGTGTACCAACTGTTTGTAATGTGGATTGCACCCAACGTCATCATGCCTTTGTTCAACAAGTTCACACCGCTGGAAGACGTCACGCTCAAAGCGCGTGTCACCGCACTGATGACCCGCTCAGGCTTTACCGCCAAAGGTTTTTTTGTGATGGACGGCAGCCGCCGCTCTGCCCATTCGAATGCGTTTTTCACAGGCTTTGGCGCGGCTAAGCGCGTGGTGTTTTTCGACACGTTGCTTGCCAAATTAAATGGCGATGAAATGGAAGCCGTGCTTGCCCACGAACTGGGCCATTTCAAACACCGCCATATTTTGAAAATGATGGCCACCAGCTTTGCCACCAGCCTTGCGGGTCTCGCCTTGTTGGGCTGGGTGTCCCAGCAAGTTTGGTTTTACACAGGCCTCGGCGTGATGCCAAACCTCAATGGCAACAACAGCGCATTGGCTTTGCTACTGTTCATGTTGGTGCTGCCTTTGTTCACTTTCTTTGTGTCGCCTTTGTCGGCGCATCGCTCGCGCAAATTTGAGTTTGAAGCCGATGCCTATGCCGTGGCCAACAGCGATGGCAAAGCTTTAGCCAACGCCCTGCTCAAGCTTTACCAAGACAACGCCTCCACCCTCACGCCTGACCCTTGGTATGTGGCGTTTTACTACTCGCACCCGCCCGCCTCACAGCGCTTGGCGCGCATGGCCGCATGAAGCAAACCGGCTTAGTGGTGGCCAGCCACGGACGACACTGCGTGGTGGAAACACCCGATGGCGAGCGCCGTATTTGCCACCCACGTGGCAAGAAAAGCCAAGTGGTGGTGGGCGACCGCGTGCAATGGTTGGCCAGCACCGATGAAGGCACCATCGAACAAGTAGAGCCGCGTCACAACTTGTTTTACCGACAAGACGAGATTCGCACCAAATCGTTTGCGGCCAACTTAGACCAAGTGTTGATTCTGTTGGCGGCTGAGCCAGAGTTCTCGGAAATGCAGCTCACGCGCGCACTCATTGCAGCCGAAGCTGAGCACATCACGCCCCTCATCGTGCTCAACAAGCGCGATTTAACCGAGCTGCATGCACGCGCCTTCGCCCGCTTAGAGCCTTATGTGAAGATGGGCTACACCGTGCTGCAAGGCGCGTTCAAATCAGGCGACTTGGGCGACTTGCCCGAGCGCTTGAAAAACAAAACCACGTTGGTCCTTGGCCCTTCGGGAACTGGCAAAAGCACACTCATCAACGCCCTTGTGCCAAACGCCAATGTGGCCACAGCAGAGATTTCACAAGCATTGAATTCGGGCAAACACACAACCACATCCACCACCTGGCATTGGGTGGATGCCGAGCGCAAAACAGGCTTGATTGATTCACCAGGGTTTCAAGAATTTGGCGTGCATCACATCGACGCCATGCAGCTGGCGGCCTACATGCCTGACTTCAAATCACATGTGGCGAACTGCAAGTTTTACAACTGCACGCATTTGCATGAACCTTCGTGCGGTGTGCAAGACGCGGTGGAAGCTGGGGCCATCAGCCCTTCACGCTACAAGCTGTACGGCATGTTGTTTGCCGAACTCACGCAGCCTGTGAACTACTGAAACCCGCCGGGGGTTATCCCAAGCCTCAGCCTAACAATCGGGCCAAGGTCAACAAGGCCAGCAACACCATCCACAGCACCACACTGCGCCAGACAAGGCCCACCACGCTGGGCAAATGCGCCATCTCGGGTGTGCGACCAGGCGTGCTTTCGCTATCAAGGTCGCGCGCATCAGCCTCATCTTCTGCACGCAGCGCTTCACCGCCCAAACGCACATTCAACGCGCCAGCTGTGGCAGCCAACACCACACCATCGTTGTCATCTGGAAAACGCTGCGCATGATTGCGCCAGCAATCAATCGCTTCCTCAAAGTTGCCCATCACAGCAAATGCCACAGCGGTCAAGCGTGCGGGCAACCAATCTACACGGCGCCATGCTTGTCGTGCGGCATTTTGCAAAGTGTCACTCACCCACCCCTTGGTGGCCTTGGGCGATGACTGCCAAGCGTGGGACACCATATCGCTCATGCGATAAATCACAGCACCCGCAGGGCCAAAACCCAAGGCGGCGAGCACAGAGAACCAAGTGAGCACACCAAACACATGGTGGTGTGCCGAGAGCACCGAGTGTTCAATCACATGGCGCAGCAATTCGCTGCGAGGCAAGCTGCCCACTTCCACGTGTTGCCACTCGGCCAACAGCTCGCGCGCCAGACGCTCGTCGCCCACATCCAAAGCATCGCGAATGTCGGTGAAATGATGGCTGAACTGGCGAAAACCCAAGGTGACGTACAACACCGCCACGCTCCAAATAATGGCCACAGGCCAACCAAATACGCCAATCAAAAACCAATGCACCACCGTGGCAATGACGGCAGGCAAACCCACAGCCAACGACCATGTGGTCCAAGCTAACCGCGGGTGGCCCGCATCCAAGGTCTGGCTAATCCAGGTGACCCAGGCGCGCACGGTGCCGTGCACCCAATTGCCGCGCACCAGAGGACGGGCTTGTTCAATCAACAACGCGAGGAGCAGGGAAAGAAAACTCATGTCTGAATGATAGCGGTGAGTTCTATCAATTTAAGCAGCTCATGCACGCAAGAAGCGGTAAAAGTTGCGCAGCATACCCGCGGTCGCACCCCACACAAACCGCAGCTGCTCACCGTCTTGGTAGGGCATGGACAACCATTCACGGGTCACGCCCTCAAACTCGTAACGGTGCCAGCGGTGGTGGGCCGGGTTCATCAAAAAAGCCAGAGGCACTTCAAACACATCTGCCACCTCGTGGGTGTTGAGCTGCAGCGTCATGGCGGGCGAAATCAAAGCCACCACGGGCGTCACGTAAAAGGCTGAGCCAGTCACGTATTCGGGCAAGGTGCCGAGCACTTGCACGTGCTGAGCCTCTAGCCCCACTTCTTCATGCGCCTCGCGCAAAGCGGTGGCGGCCACATCGGCATCGGTCTCGTCGCACTTGCCACCCGCAAAAGCGATTTGCCCAGCGTGCGTGGACATGTGCGAGGGACGCTGGGTCAGCAGCACCGTGGGCTCATCTCGCATCACCACGCCAATCAATACCGCCGCTTGAGCGGGCGCGCGGTCCATGAACTTGCGCTCACGCACCAACTCAGGTTGCCATACAGGTGGGTTGGCAAAGCGTGCCTGCAAAGCCGCAGGCGTGAGGTGGCGCGCAGGCACGGCCTCTAGGTGCGTGTCCACTTGAAACACGGGCACTTGTTGGGGGTCAAAGAGTGGGAGTTTGGACATAGAAAAAGCCACCGCAAGCTTTCACTTGGGGTGGCTTCTAAGCAAGGGCTAACCTGCTTATTGAGCGGCTGCTGCGGCTTTAGAAGCTGCGGCCGACTTGGTGACCAATTTTTCTTTGATACGAGCCGACTTGCCGCTACGGTCGCGCAAATAGTACAACTTGGCACGACGCACATCACCGCGACGCTTGACTTCGATGCTAGCGATCAATGGGCTGTAAGTTTGGAACGTACGCTCCACGCCTTCGCCGCTAGACATTTTGCGAACTGTGAAGCCGCTGTTGAGGCCACGGTTACGCTTAGCAATCACCACACCTTCGTAGGCCTGCACACGCTTGCGTGTACCTTCAACCACGTTGACGCTCACAATGACTGTGTCGCCAGGTGCGAATTCGGGGATGGTTTTGCCGAGGCGGGCAATTTCTTCTGCCTCGAGAGTTTGGATCAGGTTCATGTTTTCCTCTAAAGATCTTGATCGCGCTACACAAAAGGCTTCTTGCAACAAAGGCACGAAGCGGCCGACCAGAGGATCGAAAAGCCCACCATTATAGCGAGTTTTGAGTCTTCAAAACAGTTTCGTCTTGCAGGGTGAGCTTGGATGCGGCGCGAGCAGCCTCAATCAGCTCTGGGCGCAGGCGGGCGGTCAGCAACAAACGTTGGTCACGGCGCCAGCGTTCAATGTTGACGTGGTGGCCAGACATCAGCGCCGCTGGGACCCCCTGCCCTTCCCATTGCTCGGGGCGGGTGTAGTGAGGGCAATCCAACAGACCATCTAAAGCGGGATTAAAACTGTCGAGCTGGTGGCTGCCTTCGTCATTGAGCACGCCGGGCTGCAAACGAGCCACAGCATCCAGCAAAGTCATCGCTGCCAACTCGCCGCCGGACAACACAAAGTCGCCCACGCTGATTTGCAAATCCACATGGGTGTCGATGAAACGCTGGTCAATGCCTTCATAACGGCCGCACAGCAACACCGCACCTTGGCTGTCAGACCAGCGCTGCACAGCGGCGTGGCACAAGGTTTCTCCAATGGGAGAAAACAGGACGAGCGGGGCCACATCGCGGCCTTGACCACGGTCAGCACGAATGGCACTCAGGCAAGCAGTCAAAGGCTCGGCCATCATGACCATGCCTGGGCCGCCGCCAAACGGACGGTCGTCCACGCGGCGGTAGTTGCCTTCGGCGTAGTCACGGGGGTTCCACAAACGCACATCCACCAAGCCAGCCTCGTAAGCGCGACGCGTGATGCCAATTTTTAAAAATGGCTCAAACAGCTCTGGGAACAGGGTGATGATGTCAAAGCGCACGGCAAGGCCTTTCGCGAGCGCTTCAGTAATCGGCTTGCCAATCGGCAGTGATGCGGCGACCTGCCAAGTCGACGGTGTCAATGTAGGCCGACACAAAGGGAATCATGCGCTCTTTGGCTTTGCCTTCTTCCTCGTAAGCAAGCACTAACACGGTCTGTGGCCCCGTGTGCAGCAACTCCCGCACAGCGCCTAGCGCCACACCCTCGCGGTTGACCACATCGAGGCCAATCAGGTCGACCCAGTAGTACTCGTCGGTTTCGGGGGTAGGAAAGCTGGCACGCGAGACGAAAATGCGTGCGCCTTTGAGCAGTTCTGCGGCATTGCGGTCGGGCACTTCGACAGAGGTGGCCACCACAGAATCAGAATGTTCTTTGGCTTCTTTGATTTTCAGAAGCACGGTGCCAGAGAAGGTTTTGGCACCCCGTTCAGCGGGTTGTAAAAACCAACGCTTGGAAGAAAAAAGCGCTTCCGGAGAAGCGCTATAGGGCAAGACCTTGAACCAGCCTTTGATGCCCCAAGCATCTGCAATGCGCC
>Ga0228703_1000130_pt1 | contig 63298 bp, 56 predicted proteins | sample McNCre217_Aug_MG_3_FD_178020 | JGI IMG/M metagenome (GOLD analysis project Ga0228703, IMG submission 178020) | Freshwater microbial communities from McNutts Creek, Athens, Georgia, United States - 29-17_Aug_MG | ecosystem: Environmental > Aquatic > Freshwater > Creek | place: USA: Georgia...
CTTCAGCGGCCTCGCTTGGCCACAGTCGTTCTGCCGCCGAAATCACATCGCTGACTTTAGTCAAAATCTATTCCGCCGAAACATCCGCTAAATCATGACGGCGCGATTCTATTTTCAACACCTCTGTCTCTTGGTTTTGAATCCTTTTTCTACCGAACAAAATCGGGAAAACAAATCCAACGGCCACAGCTACATAAATTCCAACATTCGCGTATGAATCAGTAATGTATCCGAGCCAAGACCAACCACCATCAACACTTGATACTGTTCCCAATCCAAGTGCCACAGCCAAAACAAAACCACCAACATTGGTTAGGTTCCAAGCTCGGTAGAAACCGTAATCGCGCGCCAAGGAAACTTCGTGGTAGGCGATACGGCGACAAGCCACATCACCAACGAATACTCCAGCCCAAGCCAGAACTATCACCGACACGAAATCAAAATTGATTAGCCCGCCAATTGTGGTTGTCACCATCAAAGACAAAACCAAAATAATTGGTTGACTAATAAGTGGTCGGAGCTTTGCACCAATCGACGCGAACGAAACGCTGGTTGCATACATCCAAGATGCAATCCAGATCAAAAGCGTGATTGCACTGCTGTATAGCACGATGGTTGAAGCCCACTGCGGCAACGCACGCAAAACTTCAACCACTGGAGTCGTCATGGCGTCAATCTTTTCTTTCGACAGATCAGACTCGAGTGCGAGTAGCGCATAGCTAGAAATCAGGAGAGGAAGCACTCCGGTTGCCAGCGCTACAAATACGGAAACCTTGGTGCCCGACTCGCGCATTGGTACTTTTCGGGTGAACTCCGCGACTGCAGTAATCCAAAACGCACCGAAGAAAATACCAACGACGCTTGAAGTCGCAACAAGCGTCACGAAGTCTAGATTTGCGCTTACAGTCAGCAGACTCCAGTCGAGTTGCCCTGCAGTTGCCGCAATGAATGCAAGCACCGCAATCGCACCGATTGCACCAGCAACCAACTGGGCCCAGTAGAGCACCTTGCCGCCGAATACAGCCAAGGTTCCGCCCAGCAACAGCAGTGCGCCGAGCACTGCCGGTTGCCATGAAACTCCAGGAACCGCGCTAGAGATAGCGTTACTAAATGCTGGAGCCCCAACCACAGCACCATCGAAAGCACCAACGCCGAGATACAAAACCGATGCGCCAAACAGCAGCTTGATGATGACCATTGGAATAGCGGAAATCAAATTTCCGTGCACGCCAAATGCCGCCCGAGTAAGAATCAAAGTAGAAAGCCCACTTCGCTTACCTGCGATAGCGGCAACCGAAATCAAAGCCGAACTAAATAAGAGACCGATTGCAATTGCAAGAATTCCTTGACCAACGTTATGCATGCTTGAGACAAAAGCGGCTAGCGCTAATGGAGCGATGCCCACAGTCAAACCACCCCAAATGAACAACTGCGAGACTGCCTTAGATCTTCGCGAAATGGTTGAAAGTGGCTGGTCGGTCTTAGAACTTGCTGGTTCCTTCGCGAATGGTAGTTCACCATCAACCATCAAGTAGTCGAAATTATCTTCGGCCTCATCAACGCTTTGTTCCGCCGATTCGACAATGTCGAAACTGCCGGTAGCAAAACCTGCGGCAGCAACCGGCTCAGGTTCCAATTCCGGTTCCGGTTCAGTGAATTGCACCGCAACCTCTTGCGCCAATAGCCCAGCCTCTGCTTGTGCCGCCAATTCATTTTCAATGCGTTCTGCTTCTTCGCGTTCCAGCCGCGCAACTTCTGCGATTCGTTCCGCTTCCGCTCGTGCTGCTGCTTCTGACTCAGCTGCGATGCGCGCAGCCTCTTCGGCTGCCTGAACCTCTGATTCGCGTTTTGCTTCGGCATCGCGTCGAACTTGCTCAACCGCTTCTTCCCGCAATCGTTGCGCCTCAGCTTCCGCTTCCGCAATTGCGGTAGCTATGGCTGCCTCGCGATCTGCGTTTAATCGAGCTACTGCCTCTTGCCGTGCATTTTCGACAGCTTCTTCATTGGCCTTCAATTGCGCTGCTTGGCGTTCCTGCCAATCCGGCACGAGCGCTTGCCAACTGTTTTCATCCCGCACTTCAGCCTGAGGTTCTTCAGACGTCTCAGGTAAACCGGCCTGTGTTCGTCGTGCCCTTGACAGTGCAGACTTAGCCTCAGCTGTTCCAAGACTTTCCATCTCACGCACCCAGGCGACATAGACCTGTGCATCTACGGCACGAAGTTTTGCCTGATTTTCGAGGACTTCCATCGCGGCTAGAGCATCAGCCGCAGATTGGATTGCTAACGCTAATTCGGCGTCATCGAAGGCCTGTTTGCGAGGCGGCTCGAATTGGTTAGTCATACCGAAAATACTAATGCCGCGTCATTTCTGACGCGGCATCAATGTTCCCCGAGGGGAATTTGTGGGCCCTACCGGGCTCGAACCGATGACATCCACGGTGTAAGCGTGGCGCTCTACCAACTGAGCTAAAGGCCCAACAAGAAGCCAGCCTAATACATAAGACCCGCGCTTGCCAATTTAAAGAGCAGCCAAAGCGCGATCATATTCTTCGAGCGAGCGAGCCTGCCCAGGAGCAGTGACGAACTTGGCGGCTAACTTACCTTCTTTATCAATTACAAAAGTAGCTCGGTTAGAAATTCCAGCTTCTTCAAGAAAAACGTCATAGGCCTTAGCCACCGCCCCGTGCGGCCAGAAATCGGCTAGCACCGAGAACTTATAGCCCTCGTGCTCGGCAAATTGCTTCTGCACAAATTTGCTATCCACCGAGACGGCAAGCAGTTCAACGTTCTCGCGCTCAAATCGGTCAAAGTTGTCGCGAAGTTCGCAAAGTTCGCCGGTGCAAATGCCCGAGAAAGAAAGTGGGTAGAAAACGATGACCACGGCCTTCTTGCCTCGGAAGTCGCTCAGGGTCACCTCTTCGCCGTATTGGTTGATGAGAGTGAAATCTGGAGCTTCGTCTCCAATAATTAGCGACATTTGACTACCTTTCGGGGCTCAGGGCATTCGGATACCAATAATTGGTCAACAGAGACCATCAGTGAAATCTTCCCGCATTTCTAAGAATAAACTTGCTCTTGGCTCAAAACCCGAGCCGAGTAGCTCCATCCCCCACGAAAGAGGATGTTCTTGTCAGTTAACAACCAGGACGCATACGCGGTCAACACCCCAGACCAAGACCCTGAAGAGACCCGCGAATGGCTCGAATCTCTCGATGCCGTTAGCCGTGTACACGGCCGCGGCCGCGCTCGCGAGATCATGTTGAATCTTCTGCGACGCTCGCACGAACTTCAGTTGAACGTTCCAATCGTTCCTACTACTGACTACATCAACACAATTCCTACCGAGAGCGAACCTGAATTTCCAGGTGACGAAAAAATCGAACGCACTTATCGCTCATGGATGCGTTGGAACGCAGCGATGCTTGTGCACCGGGCACAGCGACCAGGCATTGGTGTCGGTGGACACATTTCAACTTTTGCTTCATCTGCTTCGCTTTACGAAGTTGGATTCAATCACTTCTTTAAAGGTCAAGATCATGCATCGGGTGGAGACCAGATTTTCATTCAGGGTCACGCATCGCCTGGCCCATACGCTCGAGCGTTTCTAGAAGGTCGACTTAGCGCTGATCAACTTGATGGATTCCGTCAGGAAAAATCACATGCTGGTGGCGGACTATCTTCATACCCACACCCACGTTTGATGCCGGACTTCTGGCAATTCCCAACCGTGTCTATGGGTATTGGTCCTATCAACGCGATTTATCAGGCGCAGTTCAACCGCTACCTAACTGGTCGTGGCTTCAAGGACACCAGCGAACAGCACGTCTGGGCATTCCTTGGTGATGGTGAGCTCGACGAAGTTGAATCACGTGGTGCACTGCAACTTGCTGCAAACGACAAACTCGACAACTTGACTTTCGTTGTTAACTGCAACCTTCAGCGTCTTGATGGCCCGGTTCGCGGAAACGGCAAGATCATTCAGGAACTAGAAAGTTTCTTCCGCGGTGCCGGCTGGAACGTCATCAAAGTTGTTTGGGGTCGCGAGTGGGATTCTCTGCTTGAGCAAGATCACGAAGGCGCACTTGTTGACCTAATGAACAAGACCCCGGATGGCGACTACCAAACCTACAAGACCGAGAACGGTGCATTCGTGCGCGAGAACTTCTTTGGTCGCGATCCACGCACTCTGAAGTTGGTAGAGAACTTGTCTGATGACGAGATCTGGGGCCTGAAGCGCGGCGGACACGACTACCGCAAGGTTTACGCGGCATACAAGGCTGCAGTTGAGCACAAGGGTCAACCAACCGTTATCTTGGCAAAGACCATCAAGGGCTTCACTCTTGGAAAGTCTTTCGAAGGTCGCAACGCGACTCATCAGATGAAGAAGTTGACGCTCGATAACCTCAAGAGTTTCCGTGACGAACTTCACATTCCAATTTCAGATTCACAGTTGGAAGAAGACCCGTACCAGCCGCCTTACTTCCACCCTGGTCAGGATGCTCCTGAGATTCAGTACATGCACGAACGACGTCGTGAACTTGGTGGCTACCTGCCAGAACGTCGCAGCAAGTATGTTGATTTCCAACTACCAACCGAAGATGCATACAAGGTCGCAAAGGGTGGTTCAGGAACGCAAGAAGTTGCAACCACCATGGCGTTTGTGCGTTTGATGAAGGATCTACTTCGTTCTCCAGAATTCGGCGATCGCATTGTGCCTATCATTCCGGACGAAGCTCGTACCTTTGGTATGGATGCGTTCTTCCCGACCGCAAAGATTTACAACCCGAATGGTCAGCACTACATTTCTGTAGACCGTGAACTCCTTCTTTCTTACAAGGAATCGCCAGCTGGTCAAATCGTGCACACCGGAATCAACGAAGCCGGATCAATCGCAGCATTGACTGCCGCAGGAACTTCGTATGCAACCCAGGGTCAGCCGATGATTCCGTTCTACGTGTTCTATTCGATGTTTGGATTCCAACGCACCGCGGACGCAATCTGGGCAGCAACCGATCAGCTCTCACGCGGATTCATGATTGGTGCAACTGCTGGTCGAACCACACTCACCGGTGAAGGTTTACAGCACGCTGACGGACATTCACCAGTAATTGCCGCCACCAACACCGGCGTAATTAGTTACGACCCTGCTTACGGTTACGAAATTGGTCACATCATTCGTAGCGGTATCGAGCGCATGTATGGCGGAACCCACAAAGACCCGAACGTCCTCTACTATCTAACCGTTTACAACGAGCCAATCGTTCAGCCGGCTGAGCCTGAGAATGTAGATGTCGATGGCATCATTCGAGGTATTCACCGCATCAGTGAGAACCACCACGACGGCATCAAGTCACAGATTCTTGCTTCTGGAGTAGCGGTGCCATGGGCTTACGAGGCCCAGCAACTACTTCAGGACGACTGGGGTGTGTCTGCTGACATTTGGTCAGTAACCTCATGGACCGAACTTCGACGCAACGGTTTGAAGCGCGATGAATTCCGCTTCCTGAACCCGAATGCAGAAATTCCGGTTGCCTACCTAACCCACAAATTGAAGGACGCACGCGGACCGTTCCTCGGAGTGTCTGACTACATGCATCAGGTTCCTGATCAGATTCGCAATTGGATTCCGGGTGACTACGCAACTCTAGGTGCGGATGGATTCGGATTCTCTGACACTCGCGCTGCGGCTCGCCGTGCATTCAAGATTGACGGTCCGTCAATTGTTGTTCGAGTACTTGAGCAGCTTGTTGAACGCGGAGAAATCGATGCGTCTATTCCACAGCAGGCAATCGACAAGTATCGTCTTCACGATGTAAACGCGGGAACTTCTGGATCTGCTGGTGGCGAGGCCTAAAAAAGAAACTCTCGCTTGGCTCAAATCCATTTCGGGTGAGCTGAATAGTGAGACGCTCAAAAAACTCGAGGCAACTCTCCCCTGGTATCGCGAGATGCCGGCGGCAAGACGCGCCTCGGTTGGGCTAGTTGCACAATCTGGAATTAGTTCATTCTTAGCCTGGTACGACAATCCAAAATCACAGCCGTGGGTTGCTGCAGATGTGTTTGAAGTTGCTCCTAGAGAGCTACTCCGATCGATCTCCCTGCAGCAAACCCTGCAATTGATTCGCGTTGTGGTGCAAGTGGTTGAAGAGCGTGTGCTGCGAGATGACCCCGAACTACGTGACTCTGTTTTGCTTTACTCACGAGAAATTGCATTCAGCGCCGCCGATGTCTACGCGCGTGCTGCAGAGGCACGTGGGCTATGGGACGCCAGACTCGAGGCGCTGGTCGTTGATTCCATACTCAGCGGTGAGCACACCGATGAAATTTCATCCCGAGTTGCCGCTTTAGGTTGGCGAGCCACCGGTTCGGTCATAGTTCTGATTGGTACGGTCCCACCGTCGTTTGACCCAGATCAATTCCGACGTGCCGCTAGAAAGGCCCACGCAGACGCACTGATCGGAATACACGGTGACCGATTGATTGCAGTGCTTGGCCACATAGCTGAGCAACGCGGCGAAACCAAGAGTTTCAGTGCGATAGTCAAAGAACTTGAGCCAAACTTTGGTGCGGGAACAATTGTTATTGGTCCCACTATCCGAGACGTTGCCACCGCAACAATTTCGGCCCGAGCGGCGCTCTCCGCATATTCAGTTATTAGGAACTCAACCAAAAATGAGCGAGTCATTCACGCCGACGATGTACTAGCCGAGCGTGCACTTGCTGGAGATGCACTTGCCAAGCAAACTTTGATCGAGAAAATCTATGATCCGCTTGCTGCAAACTCTGCGGAGTTACTCGAGACCCTTTCAGCGTATTTAGATTCCGGAAGATCTCTAGAGGCCACCGCAAAAGTACTCTTCGTGCACCCAAATACCGTTCGCTATCGCCTCAAGCGCATTTCTGATGTGATTGGTTGGGATGCCACCGGTGCGCACGAAGCTTTCGTTCTTCAGGTGGCGCTAGTACTTGGTTCACTTGGTGAGAAATAAAACAAAGGAGAAAAAATGATTGCGATTGTCTGTCCGGGTCAGGGAGCTCAAACCCCTGGATTCTTTTCTCCTTGGTTGGAAATCCCTGAATTCAAAAACTCAATTGAACTAATGCAATCGGCGTCTAACTTCGACCTGATCAAACACGGAACTGAAAGTGATGCCGACACCATTCGAGACACCGCAGTAGCTCAGCCGTTGATTGTGGCTGCCGGTATCGCAACTGTGGCCGCGCTTCTCGGTGGCAAATCTGCTGCAGAAAGTGGCATCGCCGGCGTTAGCGGACACTCGGTTGGTGAAATCACCGCTGCCGGAATTGCCGGAATCTTTGATGCGGAACAGGCGATCAAGTTCGTAAAGGTTCGCGCGGACGCCATGGCAGCCGCAGCCGCAATCGAGAAAACTTCCATGGCAGCGATTGTTGGTGGAGAACAGGCGGTTATTGAAGCTCGTCTAGCCGAACTCGGCCTTGAACCGGCAAACTACAACGGCAGCGGTCAGATTGTGGCAGCTGGTTCGGCCGAAGGCATTGCCAAACTGCAGGCCGAAGGCCCTGCCGGTGCCAGAGTCATTCCACTTCAGGTAGCCGGCGCTTTTCACACCAGATACATGAAGCCAGCGGTTTCGACCTTGGCCGATTACGCAGCCACGGTAAACGCAAACGATCCAGCCACCCGAATTTGGAGCAATGCGGGCGGAAGGCTCATTTCAAGCGGAGAAGAATTCAAAGAGCTGCTGGTCAAGCAGGTATCCAGTCCGGTGCGTTGGGATATGTGCATGACCTCAATGATTGAAGCTGGCGTAACCGCGATTATCGAGGTAAGCCCGGCCGGCACTCTTGCCGCAATCGCCAAGCGAGCGATGCCTGACGTCGAAGCAGTCGCTGTGAAAACCCCTGACAATCTAGAAGCAGCTTTAGCACTAATCAACAATCACCGCTGATTAATGCGCGGTATCTTTGTAGAGTTCAACGAATCGGAGTCAAATGAACCAGCCAACACTGAACCAGTATTCACCGGTTAAGTATTCGCGCATCTACTCACTTGGAGCAGCCCGCGGTGATCTGTCGGTCACCAACGACGACATCGCTGGTCCTATTGATTCGAGTGACGAGTGGATCCAACGTCGAACCGGCATCATCACCCGCAGACGCGCAAGCAAAAATGTTTCTCTGATGGACATGGCAGTTGAAGCTTCAACGCAAGCAATCGAGCGCGCTGGAATAGACCCGAAAGAAATTGGCGCAGTGATTTTTAGCACAATCACTCACCCACACCAAACTCCTTCGGCTGCTGCTTTGCTAGCCGATAAAATTGGTGCCAATCCGGCTCCTGCTTACGATGTCTCGGCAGCATGCGCTGGTTACTGCTACGGAATTGCACAGGCCGATTCACTAGTGCGTTCGGGTATGGCCAAGTATGTGCTTGTGGTTGGTGGAGAAAAACTTTCTGACTTCATCGATCCAACCGATCGAACTATTTCCTTCCTGCTTGGCGATGGCGCTGGTGCCGCAATCGTTGGACCGAGCGATACCCCAGGTATTAGCCCGACTGTTTGGGGAACCGATGGTTCGCACTGGGATGCCGTAGGAATGACTGCATCGCTAATTGAACTCCGCGATGGCGAGGCGGGTTGGCCTACTCTCGTGCAAGATGGCGCCACAGTCTTCAAGTGGGCAGTATGGGAAATGGTGAAGGTGGCCCGAAAGGCGCTAGAAGTTGCCGGAGTAAAGCCAGAGGAACTCACCGCGCTAGTCACCCACCAGGCCAACATCCGAATCATCGACGAATTGGTAAAACAACTCGAGCTTCCTGAGTCTGTCGTAGTTGCACGCGATATCGTTTACACCGGAAACACTTCGGCAGCCAGCGTGCCACTAGCCATGGATGCGTTACTCACCTCGGGTGCTGTTAAATCCGGCGGTTTGGCCCTAGAGATCGGCTTTGGCGCAGGGCTCGCCTTCGCGGCTCAAGTGGTCGTTCTGCCCTAAAATTATTCATAGAAACCCCAATCAAGGAGAAACACAATGGCACTATCACAGGCAGAAGTCCTATCAGGTCTAGCAGAAATCGTTAACGAAGAGACCGGAATCGACACCAGCTCGGTTCAGCTAGACAAGTCATTTGTTGACGACCTAGACATCGACTCAATTTCGATGCTGACCATCGTTATGAACGCTGAAGGCAAGTTCGGCGTAACCATCCCTGAAGATGAAGTTGCAAACCTAAAGACCGTAGGCGACGCAGTTAGCTTCATCACTAACGCACAGTAAGGCTTAATTCCTTGTCTCAGAAGATTGTCGTAACCGGGATCGGGGCTACCACCCCACTCGGTGGCGACGTCCAGTCAACCTGGCGTGCACTACTTGCCGGTGAATCTGGAATCAGCACACTTGAACAACCATGGGTTGAGCAGTATCAGATCCCGGTTACCTTTGCTGGCCAAGCAAAAGTCAAAGCCAAGGATGTTTTGAGTGTTCCTGAGACAAAGCGCTTAGATCCGTCAAGCCAATTTGCACTTATTGCTAGTCGCGAAGCCTGGGCTGATGCTGGAGCGCCAGAAGTTCAACCAGAACGCCTTGCTGTTGAGTTCGCGACCGGAATCGGCGGAGTATGGACACTGCTGGATGCCTTCGACACCCTCAAGGAGCATGGTCCGCGCAGAGTACTTCCAATGACAGTGCCAATGTTGATGCCGAATGGCCCAGCAGCGGCAATCGGTATGGACATTGCCGCCCGCGGCGGAGTGCGAACTTCAGTTTCAGCTTGTGCATCAAGTACCGAGGCAATCGCCAACGCGATTACTCGTTTGCAGTCTGGAGAGATCGACGTAGTAGTTGCTGGTGGCGCAGAAGCGGCTATTCACCCGCTACCAATCGCTGCCTTTGCTTCTATGCACGCCCTGTCACGTAAGAACGACAACCCAGCCTCAGCATCTCGTCCATACGATGTTGCGCGTGATGGATTTGTTATGGGCGAAGGTGCAGGCGCCCTGGTTCTAGAGACTGAAGCTCATGCCAAGGCTCGCGGCGCGAAGATTTACGCAGAACTCGTTGGTGGAGCTGTAACTAGCGATGCTCACCACATCACCGCACCGGACCCAGAGGGCGCCGGAGCCGCTCGCGCAGTTAGTGCGGCGCTAAAGCAGGCTGGCGCAAAGCCCGAGGAAGTTGTCCACGTTAATGCGCACGCTACATCTACCCCGGTTGGCGATATCGCTGAATACGTTGCTTTGAAGCGAGTCTTTGGTGATCACCTCAAGAACATTGTTTTTTCGGCAACAAAATCGAGCACCGGTCACCTACTAGGTGGCGCTGGAGCCATCGAAGCGATTTTTACAGTGCTAGCCCTACATGAGCGCGTGGCTCCACCAACCATCAACTTGGACAACCAAGATCCTGAGATTCCACTAGATGTTGCTACGAGCCCTCGTAAACTGCCTGATGGCCCATTGCTTGCAATCTCGAACTCATTCGGTTTTGGCGGACACAACGCGGTAATCGCATTCCGTAGCTACAACTAAGTAATTAGTTAGCCACCGAACGCAACCAAATCACTGGCGCTTCTGCGCCAAGCATTCGATACGACTCAAGCTCGTCGTCCCACGGCTGACCAATCAGCATACGCATTTGCCGCTGCAATTCCAATGAATTCGAGCCGGCAAAATCCAACGCTGCCCTCATTCGGAATTCGTTGACCAGAATATTTCCAGCGTCGTCTGTATCACTTTGAAAGAGGCCGAGTGCCGGAGTAAACGACCAACGCCTATCTTGTTGAGTAACCTCGAAGCGCAAGGACTTCCAACCCATTAGTTCAGCGGTTAGGGATGCGCCGGTTGATTCATCGCCCTGCCAATGAAATTCGGCGCGAAATAGACCAGGATCAATAGGCTGCCACCGAATTGGCATCGGGTGTCCAAGAACACGACCAATGGTCCACTCAAGATGTGGCAACAGAGCCCTTGGGGCACTATGGATAAAAGCCATGCCCTGGGCAGAAATACCGTTCATTTCGCCTCCAGAGCCTAGGTACGTCTTCCCCAACGACCTGTGCCTGATACCAGCGAGATGTTTAGATTACGACTTGTCGAGGCAATCTGTCAAAGCCCAATTAGCGCTTGATTACCTCACGTGATACCGCGAAGCGATTAATGATTTCCGGGATTGGATCGATACCAATGCCCGGGCCGGTAGGCACTTGAATGTGCCCGTTCTCTAAGACGAATGGTTCGGTCAGATCGGTCTCGAAGTATCGAGACGATGCCGAGGTGTCGCCAGGCAATGTGAAGCCAGGCATAGCAGCGAGTGCCAAATTGGCAGCTCTCCCGATGCCGGTTTCAAGCATACCGCCGCACCAAACCGGAATCGAATTCGCTACGGCTACGTCGTGAATCTTCTTTGATTCGATGTAGCCACCAACACGTGACGGCTTGATGTTGATAATTTCAACGGCACCTAGTTCTATGGCATCCCGTGCGCCGTCAGCTGAAACTATCGACTCATCGAGACAGACCGGAGTTTGAATGTAGTCGGCTAGTTTTTTGTGACCAAGAATGTCTTCTTCATCGAGTGGCTGTTCGATCAGTAGCAGGTCGAATTCATCCAGGCGCTTGAGCAGATCAAAGTCATTGCGCGTGTACGCGGTATTGGCATCGACCTGCAAAGGAATGTCGTCGCCGAATTGTTTGCGAACAGCTTTCACTGCTTCGTAATCCCAACCAGGCTCAATCTTCAATTTGATTCGAACATAACCCTGCGACAGGTAATCACCCACGAAACCAAGCAGTTCTGGAATTGAATCCATAATGCCAACTGAAACACCAGATGGAACAGAACTCTTAGTGGCTCCTAGATAGTTTGCAAACGAAATTTGTTGCGCACGCAATTGTGCATCGAGCACTGCGGTTTCTAGCGCGTGCTTCGCCATGCGGTGCCCCTTCATCCAGTGCAGGGTTGGCGCAATCTTTTCCGCAGTCAGTTCATCGCCGAGGCCGAATAGATCCGGAAGGATAAACTCCTTCATCACGTCCATAGCACCGGTGTGATATTCACTCGAGTAATCCGGACGTTCATTAGCACCACATTCCGCCCAGCCCTCTCCCTGATCGGTGATAACGTGCGCCCAAACCACCTGATGTAGGTTCACCGAGCTGAATGAAGTTCGGAATGCTGACTTCAACGGGACATTGAGACGAATTAGTTCTACTGCTTCGAGTTTCATTTTCTACTTACTTACGATTAGTGCTTTACGGTCTGGGGTCATTGATGAAATCGTTGCGTTCTGCGCAAAAAGCTCAGCTAATTGCAGCCTTACTTTCGCGCGCCAGGCATTAGCTTCAGTCAAATTTGTCCTCCGAAGTGACTCGATGTCTTCTGGCAGCTCGACGCGTGCAATTTCTGCTTTGCCTTGTTGCCGCTCCCCCGAAACTTTCCAAATTGCGAAAAGTCGATCTGATTCCTCACCCGCGTTTATTGAATCCGTCATCGCTCCATAGAAATTTGGAAGATACTCAACTGCAGTGACGCCAAGTTTAGAAAAGTTGAAGTAGCAGTTGCGGCGCACCAGAGGATCAAAAGTCCAGGTAATGGCGGAAATGTTCTGACCACTTGCCCATTGGCGCTGATGCTGCTTTAGCTGGTAACCAACCCCTGAAACTGTGGCCGCCGTCACATGGGAATGAAGTACCGATTCTCCTCGATAACTTCCCTGAATACCGAATGAGGCGCCGACAATTTCGCCGTCTTGCCAGGCCGCTGCCGAATAGGCGTTGACATGAACTCCAGCGATAATCAGGTCTGCTGGCACGACCTCAGGGCCATCGGCCCATACACTTCGAAAATACGAGGCCACTGCTTCGGCCTCGGCAGCCGACTCAACCAGGCGCAGTTCAATCATCTAAATAGTCTCGCAGAAAAAGTAAAAGGGGGCGCACCAGCGCCCCCTTCCACCTTTGAATTACTTGGTGCCGTTTACAGTTGCCTCGGTCACAGCGAATGAAGATAGGTTCCACTTCTCAAGAAGCTTGCCGTATGTTCCATCTGCAATTAGCGACTGAATAGCAGCCTGAATAGCATCACGAAGACCTGAGTTCTTCTTTAGAACACCAACACCAGTTAGTGCAGATTCGAAACCTGCAGGTGGGTCGTTAGGGTTCACGATTTCGAAGTACTTACCGGCACCAGCAGTCTGTGCTGTGTAAGCAGCTACCTGACCGTCGTTTACACCGGCAACAGCCTTACCTGCGCGGATTGCGTTCTGAGCGTCACCATCAGTTGGGAACTCTAGAACTTCAATGTTTGCCTTACCGGCCTTCTTACAGTTTGGGTTCACAGCGTTCACTAGGTCGATCTGTGCGGTCGCAGTCTGAATAGCAACTGGCTTGCCACAAAGGTCAGCTAGAGCAGCGATGCCGGTTGGATTACCCTTTGGCACTAGAACTGCGAATCCAGCCTTGAAGTAGTCAACGAAATCTAGAACCTTCTGGCGCTCTAGTGTGTCGTTCATACCTGACATGATCACGTCGTGGGCACCTGACTGTAGTGAAGGAATGATTCCATCCCAGTCCTGGTCATCGAATGAAATCTTCACGCCAAGCTTTGCAGCAATAGCTTGTGATAGGTCGTAGTCGAAACCAGTTGGGTTGTCGTTCTCGTCAAACAACTCCATTGGTGCATATGGAATGTCAGATGCAACGCTGAATCCATCCTTGAATTCGGCTGGAACAAGTGCAGCGGCAGCTGAATCAACTGCGATTGCATCACTTGAAGCCGCTGGTGCGGCATCGGTGCCTGCAGAACAACCGGTTAGAGCAAAAATGCTTGCGGTAGCCAAGATAGCCACGCCGGCGAATTTAGAAATAGCCAAGATGAGTCTCCTTTGAGGGTCTATAAGGACAGCCTAGTTGGAGAGAGCTATAAAACGCTTCGGATAAACACCTGAGTACGCGGATTTTGCGGATTGTCTATCACTTCGGCTGGAGTACCATCCTCCACTACCAAGCCATCATCCATGAAGACCACGCGGTCGGCAACTTCGCGAGCAAATCCAATTTCGTGGGTAACTACAATCATGGTCATGCCGCTCTTGGCTAACTTACGCATCACATCAAGCACATCCCCAACCAGCTCTGGGTCGAGCGCAGAGGTTGGCTCATCAAAGAGCATCAGCTTAGGTTCCATAGCTAGCGCACGTGCTATTGCCACACGCTGCTGCTGTCCACCAGATAGCTGCGACGGATAGTGGTTCTCTTTATCCTTCAGTCCAACCGAGGCCAGCAATTCCTTGGCACGTGCCACCGCTGAAGCCTTGTCCTGCTTCTTAATTCCAAGCGGAGCTTCGAGAACGTTTTCGATTGCAGTGAGATGTGGGAACAGGTTGAATTTTTGGAAAACCATGCCAATCTCGCTGCGCTGCTTCGCAATGGCCGAAGGCTTCATCTCGTGAAGCACATCACCCTTTTCTCTAAAGCCCATCAATGCGCCATCAACATAGAGTCGACCACCATTGATCGTTTCCAAGTGATTAATGCAGCGCAGAAAAGTAGATTTACCAGAGCCAGATGGACCCAGTAGGCAAAGTACCTGACCGGGCGAAACAGTTAGGTTAATACCTTTTAGTACTTCGTTTGAACCGAATGATTTACGAACTCCCTGGGCGTCGACCATCAACTGAGTCATACGTTCCCCTTTGATCCGATGCCCAACCAGCGCTTCTTAGCATCTGCAGGATTAAACCCTCTACCGAACTTCTTTTCCAAATAACTCTGCGGGTAAGACAAAATCGTGGTCATAACTAAATACCAGAATCCGGCAACCACCAGCAATTCCACCTGAGCAAGATTCTGCGAAGATATCTGCGAGGTTCTTGCGTACAGTTCCATAACTGCAACCACCTGCAACAACGAAGTGTTCTTCAACATGGAGATGAATTCATTGCCCATCGGCGGAATGATCACGCGCATCGCTTGGGGAAGCACAATTCTGCGCAATGTATATGCAGAGCCCATACCCAAAGACTTGGCCGCCTCAGTTTGACCACCATCAACCGAGAGAATTCCGGCTCTAACAATTTCCGCTGCGTAAGCGGCCTCATTCAATGAAAGCGCAATGATTCCAGCAAGTATCGATGTGAATACCACCGAAGTCTTTTCGGAGAACCAAACAATGTTCGTGAATGGGATACCAACGTCGATGGTCGGATAAATAATTCCCAGGTAGCCCCAAAAGACCACCTGCAGTAGAAGCGGAGTTCCTCGAAAGAAGCCAATGTACCCAGTGGCAACTACACGCAAAACTGGATTACTCGAGAGCTTCATGATGGCAAGCAATATCGCTAAGACGGCGCCGATGAACATAGATATAACGGTTAAGAAAACCGTTAGCCCGGCGGCCTGGATAACCTTGCCGTTCCAAAGAAACTGAGCAATTATTTCGTGATTGATGTTTGGTGAAGCCCAAAGCGAGTAAATGAAAGCGCCTAGCAGCAAAATAATCACAGCCGCAGAAACCCAGCGCCAAGGGTGACGCAGCGGCACGACAACAATGTCGTGGTTCTGCTGCTTCTTCGCCATAGCACCCTTTCCTCGGCCTAACTAATTATCTACTAATTTTTACCAGCAACCGTCCCCTCGGTTAACCTGTCATATGGGCAATCTAAACGCATTCGCCACCCAGCATTTGGCTATATTTGTCCACGTAGTTACGAGATCGTAAATTCATTAATTTCCAATTGAAGTGCCCGAAAGGTGCAACTTATCAAGGAGAAATTGTGAAGAAAATAATGAAAGCCAGCGCAGCAATAGCGTTAATGGCAGCCATGGGGCTACAACTTAGCCCTGCGGGGGCGTCCGAAACGACCCCTACCTACGTAGAGAGCCAAAACGCTGAAGTTTCTTTGAAGGTACTGGCTACCTCCGGAGATTTCTATGGCGACTATCAACTCGACGGTGTTCCAGATGGAACCGGCATTTACGCATCTGGGTCTAACGTGAAACTCTTGGTTAACCACGAACTTTCATACGGTGACATTTCAAAAACCTTGAGCCGCGCAGGTGGAGCAGCGTTTGGATCGACCGTGTCGGCCTTAACGATTAACCCGACCGGCCAAAGTGTGGTTACTGCAAATGAATTCCTGAAGACTGTTAAGTTCTATAACTATGCAACTAAGTCTTGGGGAGCAACTCCAGGAGCACCTGAAGGCGCATCAGCAATCGATGGTTATGGCACTCCACTACACACCACATACCTAAGCAGATTCTGCTCAGCGTCACTGTCACCGGCAGGTCGATTTGCTTATGTAGAAAAGGGAAAACTTTACGGAATCAAGGACGCTGTTTACCTGACTGGCGAGGAGTCGAACGACGAGAGTCGTGGTTTTGCAGTGAACGCTGCCGGTGAAATGGTTCAGATCCCAGGTTTTGGTCTTGCGGCTTTCGAAACCTTCAACAACATTGCAACCGGAACTAAGACCACTGCTGTCTTGGGAGACGAAGACGGATCGGCTACTAACTCACAGCTTTGGCTGTACCAAGGAACCAAGACCACCTCTGGAACCTGGTATCAAAGGGCAGGCCTTACCAACGGCAAAACTTACGTCATGAAGATTGGTTCATTCCAAATCGAAAAGGACTTCCGCGCATATGTTGGCAAGGGAATACCAACTTCAGTGTCTTTCCAGGAAGTATCGAACACTAACAATGGCGTCAAGCAAAATGCCGAAGCTGATGTTGTTGGTACAGCTATGGCACGTATTGAAGACGGTGCATTCGACCCGAACGATCCATCTGTTTACTACTTCCTAACTACTGAGTCAAACAAGGACGCCAAGGCAACTGCGCTTGACCCGAACAACTCTGCGGTTACCAAGCGTGACGGTGGCGCACTTTGGAAACTTAAGTTGAAAGATATCAAGAACCCAGCTGCTGGTGGAACTATCACCATGCTGCTTGATGGAACTGAGGCACCATACCTAAACAAACCCGACAACCTAGAGGTAGACGGCTTTGGCAACATCATCATCCAGGAAGACCCAGGAGCTAATGCACAGGTAAGCCGTATGTTTGCCTATCGCATCGCGGACGGCAAGATTGCAACAATCGCCAAGTTCAGCGACAAGATGTTCTCGGCAACTAAGGCTGACCCAAGCTTCATTACCGAAGATGAGGAAACCAGTGGTGTTTTGAATGTCACCAAGTACTTCAAGAAGAGCAAGACCGACAGTAACAAGTACTACGTATTTGTTGCTCAGGTTCACGTTACCGGCGATGCCCTGCTGAAGGCTCGCCCAGACATTACCTCGGCGGAAGCCAAGGCCAAATTGTTGAAAGCGGTAGAAGCAGGTCAGATTTATTTGATGACAGTTTCAAACTGGAGCAAGCTATACAACTAGCCCAAGGCAAAAAAGCGGGTCATCCAAATGGATGACCCGCTTTTATTTGTCGATTTACTCGTGGCTACCTGCGTGAGCGCCTGTCCTTGCGCCATGCGCATTCAAGGTGTGACGCTTGTCAGCCATGTAGTCCATGAGTGAGAACAACAAGCCTGAAACTACGAATACTAGGTGAATTGCAACTCGCCAAATCTCGGTGTCCCCCACGATTGCCTCTGGCTCCATGAAGTCCTTCAAGAGTTCAATTACAGAAATTGCAACTAGAGAGCCGATTAGCTTGATCTTCAAACCTGAGTAGTCAACGTGTCCCATCCAAGCTGGACGGTCTTCTGAGTTTTCAGCAACACCAATCTTTGATACGAAGTTCTCGTAACCACTAAAGACGATGATCAGGATCAAGTTGGCTAGAAGTGTGATGTCTAGCAAGCCAATGATTTCTAAAGTGACTTCGTGCATGTTCGAGTGCATGATGCCTTCAACCATGACAATAAGTTCTTCAACGAACTTGTACGCCAACACGATAAGTGTCACCAACATACCTAGGTAAACCGGTGCCATAATCCAGCGACCGCTGAATAATACGTACTCAATCAATGTGCCAAGAAAATGCTTTGGTCCCCATAGATCCTTGTTTGTTTTGTTTCCAGTACTCACAATTTCTCCTCAACATAGTGCTACCCGCACATTATTAGCAAAAAATCCCGTCTACCGAACATCGTCCGATAGATTCAACTTGTATGCCTAAACGAATACTAGTCACATACCACTAATTCCGCGTAAAGCCTTTAGGGTATTTCTTGGAAATCAAAATTGGGGAAAAGGGCCAAGTAATAAATGTTTCAACTACGTCGTAGTCGCGGTTTTATTTTCGCGTCGGTAATTCTTTCATCACTACTTTTTGTTAGCGCACCTGCTAGCGCAAGTGTGTACATGGAGAGCAAGGGCGGATCAAGCTCTGGCGATTCAGAAGCAAAAGCAAAAGAAGCCGAAGCAAAAGCAAAAGAAGCAGAAGCTGAGGCCAAGAGCAAAGCCGAAGCTGAATCCAAGAAAGCCGAAGAAGCTAAGAAGTCTGAAGAAGCGTCCAAGAAAGCTGAAGAAGAAGCTAAAAAGGCAGAAGCAGAAGCCAAGAAGGCTGAAGAGGCTGCGAAGAAGGCTGAAGAAGCAGCTAAGAAAGCTGAAGAAGAAGCCAAGAAAACCTCCCCTGCTTCAGTGAAATCTGCTGAGCCGAGCAAATCATCGGAACCAAGCAAATCTTCCGAGCCGAGCAAATCAGCTGAGCCAAGCAAATCAGCTGAGCCAAGCAAATCAGCATCACCAACCCCAAGCCCGAGTCCATCTTCTGGCGCTTCCCCTGCGCCTAAGGTAACCGAAGCCGAACGACTAAAGGCCGAGGAAGAAAACCGCAAGGCCGAAGAGGAAGCTCGCAAGAAGTCTGAAGAGGCTGCGAAGGCAAATGAAGAATTAAGTAAGAAGGAACGCGAAGCGGCTGAGGCAGCGAAGAAAGAACGCGACACTGCCGAAAAGGAACGCGAATACGAAAAGAAGCGCGAAGAGGCAGCACACCAGACTACTGAATTAGAGAAGGAAGCTGTCGAGAAGGAACGCCAGGTTGAGGCTGCCCGTAAACGCGGCGACAACGAAGAAGCCAAAAAGCTTGAGCGCGAACTCGAAGAAAAAGAAAAAGAGATTGAGTCTGCCCACAAGCGCGAAAAAGAGGCAAACCAAGATGCTCACAAGGTTCAAGACGAGTTAGAAAAGCTCAAGGAAGAATCTGACAAGAAGGATGCCGAGCTAGAAAAGGCTAAGAAGGACAGCGAAAAGAAGGACTCTGAAGCACGCGACTCTGAAAAAGAAGCCGAGAAGAAAGCCAACGACGCTGAAGAGAAGAACAAGAATTACGAAGACCCAAACAAGGCACGCCTAGACGAACTCGAAAAGGAAAATGATCCTGAGACTAAGAAAGAGCGCGAAGCCCTAAAGAAGGAAATCGAAGAGCACGAAAAGGCTCGCGACGCTGAAGAAAAGGCTCGCGACGCCGAAAAGGAAGCTCGTGACACTGAAGAGAAGTCACGCGATGCTGAAGATAAAGAGCGCAATGCTATCGACGAGGAGCAAAAGAAACACGATGAGTCTCAGAAGTCTGAGAAGGAAGCTAGCGAAAAGGAAAACGAAGCTGGCGACGCTGAAGAGAACGAGTACATCTCCGAACAAGAACAGCTAATCAAGGAGAAGGAAAACGAGTCTAAGAAGAAGGACGACGACGCTGAGGAAGAACTAAAGTTCGGCCCAGCATCGAACCCATCGCCTTCACCAACTCCAAGCTCGAGCGGATCTAACTCCACATCTCCATCAGGCTCAAGCAGCCCAAGCCCATCTGGAAGTTCGAGTGGTTCAAGCAGCCCGTCATCCAGCCCATCCCCATCGGGTTCATCTAGTTCGTCGGCTTCACCAAGTTCTAGCTCTAGCCCTAGTTCGAGTTCAAGCCCGAGTTCAAGCTCTAGCCCGAGTTCATCGAGTAGCTCGAGTAGCCCGGCGAACAATAATCCAGAACCATCGAGCAGCGCATCATCTAGTGCCAGCTCGAGCTCGAGCGCTAACCCAACTACTCCGGTAGAGCCGTTCGTTCCACTTGAGCAGTTGCTACCAGCAGAAAAGACACCACAGGTGATAATTCAGGCCATTCGCGAAGCGCAGGACTGCGCTGGATTGACTGCCGACATCAAGTTGGTATTTGCCCGCACACTGCTAATTCGTGAGGCATATGTTTACGCTGCAGACTACGACAAGGTAACCCTAGAACTCACTCAGCAACTGCGCGCGGCTATTGATGAAGAGAACGCGGCGGTAGCAGCACGTGACGCAGTTTGTAAGCCAGCCATTGCAAAGATTGCTGAACTCAAGAGTCAAACCGGCAACTGGACCACCAATGAGACCCGCGCAATAAAGCAGGTTGAAGCGACAGTCTTGAAGCAGGACACCGTCTCTGGAGAGTTCATCACCCTACAGCGCACCTCGTTCAGCGAAGAGATCCCAGACTTCGCAATGAAGGACTCGATCATTTACTGGTCGATCTTCGCTGGCCTATTGCTTCTCGGTTGGTGGATCATCATCCTGTTCCGCCGCAAGCGAGTCTGGATTGACGATGAGGTATGTACTCGCTGTGAAGTTTGTGTTCGCAACGAGCCTGACTTCTTCAAGCGTGAATTCTCGCTAAACATTGTGCGCATCAATGGAAAATCATTCGAGGTGCTCAAGGATCGCGACGACGTAGATGACTACGTAGATCGAATTCAGGAGCAGGTTGATCTTTGTGAGCCAGAGGCGATGAGAGTTACTCGATTTGTGCCTCGACGAATCAAACGTCAAAAGGACCTCGACGCTAATTAGTTACACAACGAAGGTTTCTGACTTTCAAATTGAAGGGTGCATTTTTTAATGCATCCTTCAATTCTTTAACGGTCAAAGCGAACGCTAGCTCTTCAGTGTTTGAGCTTCTACCCACTACTACCCCGTGTATTTTGCCATTGCGATCCAACAGTGGACCGCCGGAATTACCCGGAAAAATGTGAGCCTTTAGTTCGTAAAGAATTAAGTCGAACTTGCCTTCGCCATAAATGTCCTTGGCGTTCCAAACCACTTCTTTGGTCATGATTGATTCTTCGATCTGCAACTGCTGCTTAGTATTGAAACCGAAAGCGTAAACCAATTCGTTGGGTTGCAGGTCCTCGCTGATTTCAAGTTTTGGAAGGTTCAGATTTACAACCTCGATAATCGCAAAATCATTGCGCGGATCAAAATAACGAAGCTGCCCATCCAGTTTTTCGCTATTGGCATAGGGTGCCACCGTGATCTTTTGAGCCCCGGCAACTACGTGAGCATTGGTGACCACCAGATTGTCATCCACTGCAAAGCCGGTGCCATAGTCCATCTCCCCGCAGGCACTGGATTCGGATGAAATTCGAACTATCGATTTCGACCAACTTGAAACTCGTGCCGATACCGACTGAGTTGGGGTTGGGGTTGGGTCGGTAACAGGCGTCGAGCTACAACCAGTGAGACTGGCTAGGGATACAGTGAAGGCCGCGGCTGCGATTACCGTTCTTCTCACTGTTCCTCCGACTCTGGAAGTGGTTTGGTGGGGAGTGCGGGACTTGAACCCGCGACCGACGGATTATGAGTCCGCTGCTCTAACCGGCTGAGCTAACTCCCCCGACTGATGAGTCTAATCATCAGATTTGAGGCTCTCTGCAGCCTCCTGGATGGCCTTTCTGGCCTTTCTGGCAACTCTCTTGGTGCGCTTTAGCAAGACTCCACGAAGCTCGTCCAGCTTGTCGCGCATCTCGTCTACCGCTTCTTCGGCTCGGTCTACCAGGCTCAGCGAAGCGGCTCTGAGAGCAACTGTCTGCTTGCGCACAGCAAGCATCTGCCTGTGTAGACGAGCATTCAAACGCCCGATCGGTAGCAGATAGTCTGCTCGGTTGTCGTCAGAAGTGCGCTCGCCATCTTGATCACCACGATAAAGTCCTTCAAAAATGGCGAGCGTGCGTTCGATATCATGAGACTGAATCAAATACAGCGAGTTTTCGCTGAGACGTTCCAGTTCCTTCTTTTCTGCAGTCAACACTCTCTTGAGGCGGTCAGCGAAGATTTCAACATCGTCGGGTGGGAACAAGTATCCGTTATCACCATCGTGCACCAAGTGCGGCAACGCCATCGCATCGGCTGCAACGACAGGACGACCAGAGGCCATTGCCTCCATAGTCGCAATGCTTTGAAGTTCGGCAATCGAAGGCATTGCGAACACCGTTGCGCGCTCATATGCCTTAGGCAGCTCCTCCTCAGAGATGTGGCCGAAGAAAGTTACTTGCTTTGAAATGCCAAGATCTTCCGCCAACTTCTCCAGATTCTTGCGCTCGCCACCGTTGCCAACAATCTCGACTTGGGTATTCAACTCGGGCGGTAACTTGGCCACTGCTTGCAGCAGGTTATGAATGTGCTTTTCATAATCGAGGCGACCGAGAAATAAAACTCGAGGCTTTTTGTTGCTGGTTGGAGTTGCGTTGGCAAATTTTGAAGAGTCAATGCCGCAAGAAATTGCAAGCACATCGGTCACACCTGCAGCAGCTTCAAGTAGTTCGGCTGCTCTACGAGTTGGGGTGGTAATGAAGTCGACCTTCTTTAGGATGCGGCCAGCATCCTTCCAAGCCATCTTCATCGCGAACTTTTCGAGGAACTTTGGAATGATCACCGAGTACTGAATTAGGTTCTCGGGCATGATGTGGTTCGTGGCCAACACTCTGATGCCTTGTTCCTTGGCACTGCGAACCAGATAGCGTCCCACAATCAAGTGCGATTGAATGTGCACTGCGTCCGGTTTAATTTTTGCCAACAGGGCGTCGGTCTTTGACTTAAGAGTGAAAGGCCAAATAAAGCGGAGGGTTGCATGCTGAAGCACGCGGTAGCTCTTGATGCGGTGCACGGTCATCTTTGAGCCGTCATGAATCTCGGTGAAAGTGCCGTGTTTATCGTTGAAAGCCGGGGCAATAATGTGCACGTTGTGTCCGTGACGAGCTAAACCACCAGCGAGACGTTCCGCAAATCGAGCAGCACCGTTAATGTCGGGTGGAAAGGTATCCGCACCAATCACGATGGTTAGCGGCTTTTGTTTTACGGGCACAGAACGATTTTACCGCTGGGATTTGGCTTTATTGGCTAGCTCTGGATGCACTTTGGAGAGCAGCCAAACGCCTGAAACGGCCACGAAACCAGCAATGGCAAAGCCAAGCGAGGTGAAGAAATTGGATTGTTGAGCCTCCCCTAACACGATAATCGCGATGGTGACAGCGACCATAGGATCGATAACAGTGAGCCCGGCAATTACTAAGTCTGGAGGCCCTTTTGCGTAAGCATTCTGAACAAACCAACCACCCAACGCTACTGCGGCCAATAGTGCAATTAGGCAAAGCAACGTAAGCCACTCAAAGTTCCATGAGTAGATTCGCAAAATTACTACTTTCGCCAGAGTCGCAACGAAACCATAAAGTACGCCAGCCCCAACGATGTAAGTCAATGGTGTTGCAGCTTTCTTTGAACCAAAATGCAGAATCGCAAAAATCACCAAGATCACGACAAGAATTCCGAGCACTACCCTGAGAGCGTCGTCAGTGAGTGCATTCTCGTGAGCCACGGCAGAGGCCAGCGTTACGAAACCAGCAATTCCGGCGGTACATAGCACAATGGCGGTAATGCTGGCCCTGTCGACTGCCGTCCTAGTAACTTTTGCATTCAAGAAATAAGTGATCACCAGCGCAATTGCCCCGATTGGCTGCACCACAATCAGTGGAGCCAGCGAAAGTGCGCCCAATTGCAAAACTATGGCGAGAGCGGTTAGTACCAAACCGGAAAGCCACTGAGGTCGCTTGAAAAGCTGCTTCAAATTCTTTAGCTTCAAGCCCTGCGATTTGTGCGTGCGAGTCTTGCCCACTTCATTGTTTTGAAATTGAGCACCTATGGCTAAGAATATCGCCGCTAAAACCGCCAAAAATATGGCGACAAATCTAAAGCCTTCGGCTGGACCGAAAATCTGCTGCATTTGTCTCCTTGGCTTACTCCCTCAACCTTAATTCACCAACCGAGGCTATCTGGGGAGGCTTCAGGTAAATTTATGGGGTGACTATTAGACCAATTTGCATCAAGGGAAACCCGGTTCTGCACCGCCGAGCCGCTGAAGTAACCGAATTTAATCAAGAATTGAGCACTCTGGTTGACGACATGTACGAAACCATGGATAAAGCACCTGGCGTGGGCCTAGCCGCAACCCAGGTTGGGGTTGGGCTAAGAATATTCACCTATAACTGGACCGAGGACGATGGCACCCATTTGCGTGGAGTGGTCATCAATCCAGCGCTCGAACTTGGACCCATTTCAACGGACGAACCAGATGATGAAACCGAGAGCGAAGGGTGCCTCTCCTTCCCAACTTATCGATTCCCAATCAAACGAGCAGACCACGCAATATTGACCGGAATCGACCTAGACCAGAACCCTGTTCGAATAGAAGCCAACGGGTGGCTCGCCAGAATTTTTCAACATGAATTCGATCATCTTGATGGCTACCTATACATAGACAAGTTGCGAGATGAATTTAAAGCAGAAGTTGCCGAAATCACCGAGGAAGAAGGCTGGGGTGTAGACGGCCTTAGCTGGCTACCTGGCAAGGATCAGATCGAAGCCTAAAACGACTTTGAGTCGTGCAATGCCAAATACAACTGTTCTGGCGTAGCAAAATGCAAGCTCAGTAGTAGATCATTTAATAGACCCTGAAATTCGAGGCCAGTTAGCTGCAATTCGAACTGAGTTTTTGCCAAAGACTTGGTTCTATCAAGGGTCACGAGAAACTCCTCTTGATTTGGACTTAGTTGGCTACGTCGCAAAACAAAAGTTGGATTAGGTAGAGGTTTGTAGTCGGCGTGATCCAATACTTCATCAAAGGCGGAAAAATCCGGTAGCTGTTGTCTGTTGTTGGCGTTATTTATCGACAGTAGTAAATCAGCCATTGGGGAATCTTGAGTCACGACGTCGCTTGCTCCATTACGTATCGCAGCGAGAACCAATTCTGGGGTGGCATAGCTACCAGTCAAAATGATAGTTGGGCAAAGTTCCTGTTTTTCCGAATATGCGTCGACTAAATTGCAAGCCAATTGCAGGCCATCGCAACCGTTGAGGCGTTGATCGATAACCAATACATCTACTAAAAGTTCCGGTATTTTTTCCAAGGCGACCGGACCATCGGATTCTTCAAATACCAACAGTAAGTTTTCTTGCGCCTCGATCATCATTTTTCGACCAGCGCGAATGGCTGAATCGCCGTCAATCAGTGCTACGCGTAACACTAATTTTCCTGAGCAATCTGCCTCAGATCCGGAAAGATCGCGGAAAGCGTGAAGCCAACACCCGGTACTCGAGTTGCCTCAATGGTCCCTCCGTAGAGCCTGGCACGTTCACCCATTGCAGTGATGCCAGCACCAACGATGTTCTCCACCAGCGCTTGCCGGTCTTGGTCGATCGAGTATGACAGCTCCTCCAGCGTCAAACCACGATTACATAGTTCTACGCCGTTGTCCTTGACTAGCACCTGAAGGCCACTATCAGTCCAGGCAAAATCAATTGTGATGTCGGTGCCGATCGGAGCATGTTTGCGAATATTTTCTAGTGCATCAAAAACAATTCGATAGATGGCAAGTTCTGCGCCCTCGTTTAGTTTGAAGCGCAATCCCTCGTGACGAGAAGTGATGTTGTAGCCGGTTTGCCTAAATGCAATAACCAGTGCCTCGATGTCGTCAATTTTCGGAGGGGCAGCCGCAATCTCATGGCGGTTATTGAGCATGTCGTAAAGTCGGCGTAATTCTTGATGACCACTGCGAGCACTGTCAGCAACCTGCTGCAATATTCGGGAACCGACTTCCGGATCCGCATTCGTGGCATAGATACCACCCTCGGCCAAACTAATTGTTGCTGATACTCGCTGAATTACCAGCTCGCTAATGTCTCTAGCAATTCCAAAACGCTCTTCCTGCTCCGCAATGTCAAGAGCCTGACTGGCTTGGATGCGGTCAGAAATAGCTCGATCGAAGTTTGTACCTACGTGCGTGGCTCTGGTAATCAAGAGTCTGCCAACCAGCCAGGCGAGCGTTGACACACTAATAATTAGCAAACTGCCGAACAGGAAAATGTTCCACTGGCCGCCTTGATTCATCGCACTAACCCCATAGGAGCTGAGCAGGAAGTTGTCTCCAAAGATACTGAACCAAAGTAGCGCGATGCCAGAAATTGCTGCGACGCCAAGAGCAACAAAACGCTGCACTTTGGTGCCAAACGCTGAAACCAATCCGAGAGCAAGCAGTGCAATACCTCCGGAGGCACCCAATCGAACCTCAAAAGTAATAGCAAGGGCCGCACTGGTAGCTAGAAGTAGTGAGCTCAACCAGCGATACTCTCGTGCTACGAGAACGGCTAAAGAATTACAAAATGCAATGCTTAGCGAAATTAAGCCAATTGAAATGACATCAATCCCACCAAAAATAAATAATGAGAATGCCGCTAGAGATATGCTCGAGTGCCAAGGGTGACTTTGAATCCAACGAATCATGAACACCGCCTGAAAAATGGCTCCCCGGCTTGGACTCGAACCAAGAACCTATCGGTTAACAGCCGATTGCTCTGCCAATTGAGCTACCGAGGAATGCTTTCGCAGCCTCTAACACTACCAAAGAAATCGGCCTTTTTCGACTCAAATGCGCCTAATAGCCCAGTTCTGGGTCCACTACCCCAACCCAATCGCCCGACCCCAAATAAGCTCGTACATTCTCATCAATACGCCTAGAAAAGAGCTTTACCACCTGGACTCTAGTATCAGCGGTGTGAGGCGTGATCAATATGTTTGCCGCATCCCACAGCGGGTGACCATCCGGCAGTGGTTCTGGATCGGTTACGTCCACCGCTGCGCCGGCAATGATGCCAGCATTGAGCGCCGACACTAGAGCTTCGGTATCTACCACTGGCCCTCGTGCAATATTCACCAAATACGACGTTGGCTTCATCAACGAGAATCTGCGTGCGTCGAATAGTTTGCGAGTTTCCTCGGTGAGCGCGTTGGCCAAGACCACAAAATCGGCTTGAGCAAGTTCCTCATCGAGATGTTCCAAAGTTGTGGTGATGTTCGCTCCGGGCATCGAGAGACTTCTGTTTCTCACCACCGAGATATGTGTATTGAATGGTGCCAACAAAAGAAGTAATTCTTCAGTGATTCCTCCGCCACCGACAATGAGGATCCTGCTGTCATAGAGAGAAACCGCGAAGTTAGTTCCCCAGGTTTTTGCTTTCACTCGTTCGGGAATCGCCCGACCTAGTGCAAGCATTAAAGTCAGTGCATGCTCGGCAACTGGCTGGCGATATGCACCTTTTGCCGAAGTGAACTTAATTGGACGCTTGATCACCTCCGAAAATGCGTCAACACCGGCAAAGGGCAACTGCACCCAGGTAACCTGAGGATTTGCATTCAATAGTTCTTCGAGTGCAGCAGGTTTCGAGTAATCAGTCCAAATCACTGCACCGACAGAGGAATCAAAATCAACCACATCCGCGCCGGCGGCTCGGGCAGCAGCTTCATACTCTGGAAAACTCTTAGGGAGAATGCTGACCTTATTGTTAGACATTAATTACCCCTGAACTGTGCGTCGTTCGTTTTCGAGTTCGACCAGATTGCGTTGTATCTCGGCGTACTTTGCTGGTTCGGATGACTGATCTGTGCGGCGTAAAGCTGCAAGCAGTTCATTCTTCTCTCGAGCCAAAACCGCAACCAAGCCTCGAGCCACAACACCCTGACCATAGCGAAGTAGCTGTTCATCTGTGTGGGCCGGAAGAGTTTGTCCTGCGATTTCGAGTAGCACTCCCTGCAGTTCAGCTGGGGTTGCCCCAGCAACCGTAGGCAAGAATTCCGGTTTCCCGTGCCAGGCAGCCGATGCCTCGATGGCATTGGCAATGGCTATGTGGGTAGGGGCAGAAAAGGCACTGGCCGCAATGCGCTGTAGTTGAGCCGAACTATAGGCCTGCTGTACCTGCAAAAGAACTTCGAGTAGTTGACGCTCGAAGCGCATTATCGGATCGGCAAGGTTGATGGCCGGATACGCGCCTGGTTCCGACTCCGGGTCGTGAACTGGCGCCTCTGGCATTCGTTGTTCTCGTCGAAGGTCGGCAACGGCTTCGTTACGGGTTTGTTTGAGTGCTACATCCACCAGTGCAGATACTTCATTACCCTCGAGACTCACCCAGCCGGACAATGCTCGGACGTATGCCGGACGCAACGCCGCGTCTCGAATTCCAGCGATTACCGGAGCAGCCGCTCGCGCTGCAGCAACTCGCCCCTCTAGGGAATTCAAATCAAACTTGGCAATCTTCTGCTTGATGGCGAACTCAAAGATCGGTTTCTTGTTCGTAATCATGTCGCGGACCGCTTCATCACCCTTAGCTGTGCGCAAGTCACAAGGATCGAGTCCATCGGGGCCGACTGCAACAAAAGTCTGTGCATTGAATTTGCCCGAATCGTTGTAAGCACGCATGGCGGCCTTTTGCCCGGCAGCGTCGGGGTCGAACGTGAAGATAACCTCTGCTGGATTATCCAATTCATTTGAAAGCATGCGATTCAGAATGCGGATGTGCTCGTCGCCGAATGCAGTGCCACAGGTAGCCACCGCAGTAGTAATTCCAGCTAGATGACAAGCCATGACGTCGGTATAACCCTCAACCACAACAACCTGCTGCTGCTTGCTAATGCTCTTCTTAGCCAAGTCGATACCGTAGAGCACCTGCGATTTGTGATAAACCAAGGTGTCACTAGAGTTCAAATATTTCGGACCGTTATCGTCTTCAAAAAGTTTTCTAGCTCCAAAGCCAATGACTTGCCCGGTGGAATCCTTGATTGGCCAAATCAATCGACCGCGGAACTTATCGTAGATTCCTTTGTCACCTTTAGTTACCAGTGCGGCGGATACGAGTTCATCGTCTGTGAAACCCAGAGTTTTCAAATGTTGATAAAGCTCAGCCCACGCCTTAGGTGCAAACCCGAGCCCGAAGTGTTCAGCTGCCGCGCGATCGAAGCCACGCCCCTTCAGAAACTCTCTTCCAGCCTCGGCACCATCGCTCATGATCTGAGATTGATAGAACAGCGCCGCTGCCTGATTGGCCTCGAGAATGCGATTGCGCATTCCATAGTCAGCAGACTGCCCCGAACCCTCCTCGTAAGTAAGTTCAAAGCCAATTCGAGAAGCTAGCTTTTCTACCGCTTCGTAGAACGAAATAGATTCGAGCTGCTGCAGGAACTTGTATACATCGCCACCCTCACCACAGCCGAAACATTTATAAAAGCCATCATTTGGCTTAACTGTGAACGAAGGGCTCTTTTCATCGTGGAATGGACACAGCCCCTTCAGCGAACCCACGCCCGCAGACTTTAGAGCAACATAGTCAGAAACCACATCGGCAATGTTGACGCGTGATTTGACCTCTTCAATGTCTCTCGCGCGTATTTTGCCTGCCATGCCACTAATCCTAAGTTCTCGCCACTTGCCTATTTTGCCTGCAGCTTGGAGCCAACCAGCTGGTAGTGCAGGTTGATAGCGCTCTGATCTGTCAGGCAGGCTACCTGATCTACGATTACTCGACGTTGCTCTTCCTCAGTTGCGGCGGCGTTCCAAGCCCAGGTGCCATAGGTATCTAGGTGCTTTCCATTTTCGACTAGCAGTGCGTCAGCCAACTCAGAAAGAATGGCGCGCTGGTATTCATAGAAACCCTTGCGAGATTCGATTGACATCAGGAATGCGGAAACTAAGCCTTTAAGAACACTGATTTGTGCGCGGATCTCGATCGGTACCAGCAATTGCGACTGGTATCTGGTTACTTCAGTTGCGTGTGCTGATTCCAGAGTGCGATCGGTTGAAGTGAGCACGAAGCTACCAATTAGTGACGAGCTCAAGTTTTTGAGCGTCGCGAGATCCTGCGGCGATCCCGAAAACGCCTTCAACCAGTATTCATTTGCTTCAAGGCATACGAAGGCTTCTTCAAGTTGTGCGCGATCCAGCACACCGCCATTCCAAAGCGATATCTTGTCGATTAAACCCGCCCGCACTCCTCGATCAGCTACTTGCTTTAGGTCGATGAAGCCACTGACAATTGCATCTTCAAAATCGTGTACCGAGTATGCAACATCGTCAGCGAAATCCATTACCTGTGCTTCGATGCACTTGGTTCGTTGCGGCGCGCCATCGCGCAGCCAATCGAAAACCGGCAAATCATCTAGATAGACGCCAAACTTTACTGACTTGGTAGCTTCAACTTCGCGCACCGCGTTAGCAACCGTCCATGGATATTTACAAGTGGCATCAAGGCTGGCGCGAGTCAGATTCAAACCGCGAGGTTCACCCCTTGCGCTGAAAACTTTCGGTTCAATACGAGTTAGTAGTCGAAGCGTCTGGGCATTTCCCTCAAAACCACCAATAGCACTTGCCCATTCGTTGAGTGCGGTTTCACCGTTGTGCCCAAAGGGTGGGTGGCCAAGATCGTGAGCCAAACATGCCATGTCGACAATATCCGGATTCAACCCAAGCTCGGCTCCCATTTCTCGGCCCACCTGAGCAACTTCCAGGGAATGAGTCAAGCGGGTACGAGCAAAATCACCTGCGGAAGGTGAAAGCACCTGAGTCTTTGCACCCAATCGTCTAAGTGCGCTGGAATGCAAGACACGTGCGCGATCACGAGCAAACTCACCGCGTCGGCTGTTGGCCTTACGAGATTCGGGTTCGAATCGCTCGCGATCGAAATCGCTGTAACTCTGCTCGCTCATCTACCCTCCCGATACATTCAGCTCGGCCTCTAGCAACATAGTGCGGTCGTCCCCCAGCAGTTCGCGGGACTCTAGCCAACGATCAGGTAGAGAGCAACTCTTTACGCCACCAAGACGACCACGTGGGCCCTCCGCTCCTTCGCCAGGGTAAGGCAATTCACGGTCGAGTTCACTCAATATCTCATCCATGTGATCGAGCGATTCAACCTGAGCTAATTTGGCTCTGAATTCTCCACCAACCGGATAGCCCTTGAAATACCAAGCCACGTGTTTGCGTATATCGCGGCAGGCATGTTGTTCGTTTTCAAAATATTCAACCAATAATTCAGCATGACGCTTGAAGGCGTCGGCAACCTGACCGAGATTCGGTTGGATTAAATCGATTGCCTTGTTTGAGTTTGGATCACGTCGGTATTCATCAAAAGCGAGTTGTAAATCTCCAAACAACCATGGGCGCCCGAGACAACCGCGACCGACAACAACGCCATCTACTCCGGTTTCGCGCATCATGCGAATCGCATCCGCAGCCGACCAAATGTCACCGTTACCCAGGACTTGCATGTCCGGAAGCGATTCTCGCAATTCCGCGATTGAATTCCAATCGGCGGTGCCAGAGTAGTAGTCGCTCGCAGTGCGACCATGCAGTGCAATTGCAGTAACCCCGGCATCGCGCGCAACTTTTCCGGAATCCAAAAAGGTCAAATGTTCGCTGTCGATTCCCTTACGCATTTTGATTGTCAAAGGGATGTCTCCGGCGGATTTGACTGCCGACTTCACGATTGATTCGAATAGGTCTCGCTTCCACGGCAGCGCCGCACCGCCACCCTTGCGGGTTACCTTAGGTACCGGACAACCAAAGTTCAAATCGATGTGATCAGCTTTGTCATTATCAACTAAAAGTTTGATGGCGTTTGAAATGGTGATTGGATCAACTCCATAGAGTTGCACGCTTCGTATTGACTCACTCGGGTGGTGACCAATGATTCGCATAGAACCTTCGGTCTGCTCGACGAGTGCGCGAGACGTAACCATCTCTGATACATAGAGGCCTCCGCCGAATTCACGACAGAGTCGTCGAAAAGCGGTGTTGGTGATGCCAGCCATTGGCGCCAACACCACAGGAGTGTCGATAGCCAACTTGCCGTATTGAAGTGGCATGACTAACTAGCTGACCAGCTTTTCAGCCAGGTAACCCTTGAGACGATCTAGCGAGACTCGCTCCTGAGCCATGGTGTCGCGCTCCCGCACGGTAACCGCCTGATCTTCCAAAGATTCGAAATCAACCGTGATACAGAATGGTGTACCGATTTCGTCTTGACGGCGGTAGCGACGGCCAATTGCTCCCGAGTCATCAAAATCAATGTTCCAATGCCCACGCAGATCTTGAGCAAGGTTGCGGGCCAGCGGAGAAAGATCTTCATTGCGAGATAACGGAAGCACGGCGGCCTTAACCGGTGCGAGACGGTAGTCCAAACGCAATACGGTTCGAACATCGACGCCACCCTTGGTGTTTGGCGCTTCGTCTTCGTGATATGCGTCAACCAGGAATGCCATCAGTGAGCGAGTTAGACCGGCAGCTGGCTCAATTACGTAAGGAGTCCAGCGCTCACCCTTGACCTGGTCGAAGTAACTCAAATCAGCGCCAGATTCTCGCGAATGTGTAGTCAAATCGAAATCGGTACGGTTGGCAATGCCTTCGAGTTCGCCGAATTCGCTGCCAGGGAAACCGAATTTGTATTCGATATCCACTGTGCGTTTTGAATAGTGTGAAAGCTTTTCCTTTGGGTGCTCGAACAAACGCAAGTTTTCTGGATTGATTCCCAAATCGGTGTACCAACTCATGCGCTGTTCGATCCAGTAGTCGTGCCATTCTTCATCAGATCCAGGCTCAACGAAGAATTCCATCTCCATTTGTTCGAATTCACGAGTACGGAAAATAAAGTTTCCAGGAGTAATCTCGTTGCGGAAAGATTTACCAATCTGTCCGATGCCGAATGGTGGTTTCATTCGCGCTGCGCCAAGCACGTTGGCAAAGTTCACAAAAATACCCTGAGCTGTTTCAGGGCGAAGGTAGTGCAATCCCTCTTCAGCGGCAACCGGACCCAAGAAAGTTTGCAGCAGGCCATTGAAAGCCTTTGGTTCGGTCCAACTGTTCTTGCCACCACAGTTTGGGCAGGCAATGTCGTTCATCGACTCTGGGGCACGACCCTTTTTCTCTTCGAATGCCTCTTCAAGGTGATCTTGGCGGAAACGCTTGTGGCATGCGGTGCATTCGATCAGTGGATCTGAGAACTCACGAACGTGTCCTGAAGCTTCCCAAACCTTACGCGGAAGGATTACCGAAGAGTCCAATCCAACGATGTCTTCGCGGCTCTGCACCATTGTGCGCCACCACTGTTTCTTAATGTTCTCTTTGAGCTCTACTCCGAGTGGCCCATAGTCCCAGGCAGAGCGGCTGCCGCCATAAATTTCTCCGGCTTGAAAAACGAAGCCACGACGTTTGGCTAGGGAAATGACTGAATCTAAACGATTTGGGGTAGCCACGAGCACTCCAGTTTCTGGCACCCAATCTCGAGGCGCTGCTGGATGCAGTGCTGGTTAGGCGCGAAGTCTCTAGTTTACTTCCCTCGGCTCTTCTTGGGCTGGTCTATTGCCCCACCAAATCGCCGGTTTCTAGCCTGAAATTGCCCAATTGCTTCTCGAAGGCTGTCGCGATTGAAGTCTGGCCACAGGGTGTCCAGAAACACGAATTCCGCATAGGCGGACTGCCAAAGCATAAAGTTTGAGGCTCGCTGCTCCCCCGAAGAACGAATGAATAAATCCACATCCGGTAGCCAACAACTCTGCAGGTATTTTTCCACTGTCTTTTCGGTAATCGACCCCGGTCGTAGTTTTCCTGATTTAGCGTCTTCGGCAATTTGATTGATGGCGTCTGTGATTTCAATTCGCGAACCGTAGTTGATACACATAGTCAGTGTCAGTGTCTTGTTTCGCGCCGTTAGCTTCTCGGCATCGGCAAGATCATCCAATACTGTCTTCCAAAGTCTTGGACGACGACCAGCCCAGCGGATACGAACTCCCCATTCGTGAAGTTGATCCCGTCTGCGATTAAGCACATCGCGATTAAAGCCCATCAAGAACTTAACCTCTTCAGGCGAACGTTTCCAGTTTTCGGTAGAGAAGGCATAAACGGTTAGGTACTTCACACCGGACTCGATTGCCCCGGCTACCACATCGAGCAAGGCTGCCTCTCCAGCTCGATGACCTTCAACCCTGGTTAGTCCTCGCTGGTTTGCCCATCGACCATTACCGTCCATCACAATGGCAACGTGGTTGGGAATGTTGGTCATACTCTCTCCACATGCTGCAAGGATTTCAAACCACGTTCAATGTGCCACTGCGAATACGCAGAGACAATTCCAGACGCAGACAGAGTGCTTCGCTCGGATGCGCTATCTATTACTTGCCAGTCGCCGGTGAGGAGCGCGCCAAGCAACTTAGAAGTATCAAGGTCAATTACTGCAGCTCCCATCGGGCGGCAGTCTTCGCATGCAACTCCTCCAACCTGCATAACAAAGGCAAGATGAGGACCGACCGCACCACATTTGGCGCAATCAAAAAAGTTTGGCGCCCAACCAGCAATGGAGAGCGCTCTCAACAGGTAGCTATCTAGTACGTGCGCCGGTTTGTGCTCACCGCTGGCCAAAGACCTAAGACCACCGACCAGCAAAAGATATTGCTGCGGCGTGGACATCTCACCGGTAAGACGTTCCGCGGTTTCCACCATCGCCGTTGCGGCAGTGTAGCTGGCGTAGTCCTCGATGATTTCTTTTCCGTAGGCACCGAGCGTTTCCGCCTGACTAACGGTGTCTAAATTTCGCCCTTCATAGAACTGAATATCGGCAACCATGAATGGCTCTAATCGCGAGCCAAATTTAGATGCAGTACGCCGCACACCTTTAGCGACTGCACGCACCTGGCCGTGATACCTGGTTAGCAAGGTGACAATGCGATCTGCCTCACCCAATTTGTGGGTGCGCAGAATTACCGCTTCGTCTCGATAGGTTGGCACGTTACCAGTATCTAGTACCGGTGGCGATTACTTGCGAATGGCTCGGTTTACCGCTGAAATGATGGCCTTGAGCGATGCGGTGGCGATGTCGCCATCGATACCAACACCCCAGAGCGTGCGTCCAGCAACTTCCATTTCGATATATGCGGCAGCTTGGGCATCCCCGCCGGCACTCAAAGTGTGCTCAACGTAATCCAACAAGCGGGCCTGAACACCCTGTTGTGCTAGCACATCAAGGAATGCCGAGATTGGACCGTTGCCGTTGCCCTGTGCCGAAACTTCGCCATTGCCGTCGCGGAGGATAACTTCAAGGTTTACGACGCCGTCCATTTCGCTAGCAGTGCGCATGCGCTTCAGCTCGAAACGACCCCACTTCTGATCTTCGGCAATAGCCGGCAAATACTCATCGGTGAAGATGTTCCAAATTTCGTCGCTTGAGATTTCTCGCCCAGAAGCGTCAGTGACATTCTGAACAACTCGAGAAAACTCAATTTGAAGCTTGCGAGGCAGATCTAAGTTGTGATCTGACTTAAGTAGGTAGGCAACTCCACCCTTACCCGACTGTGAATTCACACGAATCACGGCTTCATATGAGCGGCCGACATCCTTAGGGTCGATTGGAAGGTAAGGAACCGCCCAAACTAGTTCATCAATGTGAACACCCTTTGCTTCAGACTCTTTGTGCATCAGTTCAAAGCCCTTTTTGATGGCGTCCTGGTGTGATCCGCTGAATGCCGTGTAAACCAAATCTCCGCCGTAAGGGCTGCGTTCGTGCACTGGAAGCTGATTACAGTACTCAACGGTTCGCTTGATTTCATCCAAATCGCTGAAGTCGATGTGTGGATCAATTCCTTGGCTGAATAGGTTTAGACCAAGGGTGATCAAGTCGACGTTACCGGTGCGCTCACCGTTTCCAAAGAGGCAGCCTTCGATTCGATCCGCCCCGGCTAGATAACCAAGCTCCGCGGCCGCAACTGCGGTTCCACGGTCGTTGTGTGGGTGCAGCGAAAGCAAGATGCTGTCGCGCTTGGCAAGATTGCGGTTCATCCACTCGATTGAATCGGCATAAATGTTTGGAGTAATCATTTCAACAGTTGCCGGCAAATTGATTACCATCTTGTGGTCCGGAGTTGGCTGAATCACATCGATCACTGCGTTGCAAACTTCAACCGCGTACTCCAGCTCCGTGCCGGTGTATGACTCTGGTGAGTACTCGTAATAGATCTTGGTTTCCGGAACCATGGCTTCGAGTTCTTTACATTTACGAGCACCGTTTAGTGCAATGTTTAGAATTCCCGCTTTGTCTTGGTTGAATACCACACGACGCTGAAGCACCGAAGTCGAGTTATAGAAGTGAACAATTGCTTGCTTCGAGCCCTTTAGCGATTCAAAGGTGCGCTCGATGAGTTCATTACGAGCCTGAGTAAGCACCTGAATGGTTACGTCATCAGGAATTTCATTTTGCTCAATTAGCAGGCGAACAAAATCAAAGTCGGTCTGACTAGCAGACGGGAAACCAACTTCGATTTCCTTGTATCCCATCTTTACCAAAAGGCGGAACATCTTTAGCTTGCGCTCAGGGCTCATCGGGTCGATTAGCGCCTGGTTACCGTCTCGAAGATCTACGGCACACCAACGAGGTGCCTCAGTGATGCGCTTGGTAGGCCAGGTGCGATCCGGAAGATCTACGGCGATTTGCTCATGAAAAGGTACATATTTATGTACCGGCATACCAGATGGTTTTTGTGTGTTTTTCATTTTGGTCTCCTGTGCCCGCCTGGTTCTAAAAGGCAGGGCGAAAAATTTTGGGGTTAGCAGTTACTCCGCGCCGAGGAACTTTGCCTCGTCGCGGCTGCTAAGTAGTAGACCGAAGAACACGAAACTAGACTAACCCAGCCTCGGCTAAAAACCTAGGCGCCCCAATTGCTTAGGGTCCCGCTGCCAATCCGGCGCAACTTTGACCCTGATCGACAAAAAGACCGGCTGCCCAACTAATTTCTCAATTTCTAGTCGTGCCCGCTTGCCGACATCACTGAGTCGGCTCCCGCGGTGACCAATCACAATTGCCTTCTGGCTATCACGCTCGACCCACACATTAACGTGGATATCGAATAGATTTTTGCCCTCTCGAGGACCCATTTCGTCGAGGGTAACCGCAAGCGAATGCGGTAGCTCATCGCGAACCCCCTCAAGAGCGGCCTCGCGCACGAGCTCACAGATGCGCATCTCAAGAGTCTCTTCGGTAGTTACCTCATCAGGGTAAAGCTGCTCTGATGCTGGCATCTCCGCAATCAGCAACTGAGTCAACTCCTCCAGCTGTTGATTTCCCAGGGCAGAGACGGGAATGATGGCGTGCCACTCGCGAATCTGTTGCACCTCAAGCAATTTCTCAGCGAGGGCTTTTTTATCCACCAATTCACTCTTGGTTACGATGGCAATCAATTTGGCACGACGGAATTGACCAAGTTGTTCGTTTATAAACATGTCACCGACACCGATTTTTTCATTCGCCGGAAGACAAAAGCCAATTACGTCAACGTCGGAGAGAGTTGACTCAACCAAATCGTTGAGTCGCTTGCCGAGTAGTGTGCGAGGGCGGTGCAAACCCGGAGTATCGACGACGATTAGCTGGCCGGCTTCGCGATGCACGATTCCACGAATTGCTCGTCGCGTGGTTTGCGGTTTCGAACTGGTGATGGCAACTTTTTCGCCAACTAACGCATTAGTCAGAGTTGATTTACCAACATTTGGTCGCCCAACAAAAGAAACGAATCCTGCACGATACTGGCTATTCAACTTCGCCTCCAAAAGCGTCTAATGCGTCGGTCAATTCTCGATCGCGGTGCACGAGGACCGATACCAAGTGTTTTCTTCTACCCTCAATTCGATCCGCGCGAATTCTAAGTCCGGAGAAAAGCACTTCGTCCCCGCGCACCGGGAGTCGTCCCAATTCCTTTGCGAGTAGCCCACCAACACTGTCGACGTCCTCGTCTTCGAGCTCAATCTCAAATAGCTCACCTAATTCGAAGAGCGAGTACTTGGCAGCCACTCGGTAGCCACCATCGTCAAGTGCGACCACTTCAAGTTCAGCCTCGTCGTATTCGTCTGCAATCTCTCCAACCAGTTCCTCAATGATGTCCTCGAGCGTGACCAGTCCTGCTACCCCACCGTACTCATCTACCACCATGGCGATGTGGGTGGAATTCGCCTGCATTGCCTTGAGTAAGTCGTCTACCGGCATTGACTCAGGAATGAATACAACTTTTCTTAGTGCGGCATGCGTCTTGGATTTACCCGTGGCTTTAGTGCCCTCGTGCAGAATTCGAGTGAGGTCCTTTAGATACAAAATGCCTTTGATCTCGTCGATTGAACTGCCAACCACCGGCAATCTAGAAAACCCGCTCTTCAGGAAGAACTCCATGGCCTCAGTGAGACTGGCCTCGGCATTAATGGTTGCCATTTCCACTCTCGGCACCATGATTTCGCGAACCAAAGTTTCACCGAATTCTTCGACTGACTCAAGTAGTTCCTGCTCAAACTCTTCGGGTTCTTCGCTTTTGGGGAGAGATAGTGGTGTAAAAAATAGGTGCAGCGAATTGATGGTTCGATTGAGTTTTTTGGCTAGGAACCGGCCAAATTTCTGATGACCAAATTTGCGCGCGGCCAATTGCGAACCCAACAGCAGCAGAATCATCAAGACCACTGACACGATCGCAGTGACCCACCATGACCATGCCAGTGGTGCAAGTGATTGCCCAAGAGTCACACCGAATATTCCAGTTAAAGTCATCCGCAAGAAACTGAGCGTCTCAGCCTTGGCCGAATTGTCTTCATCGGCTTCGAGAGCGGCTTTGATTACCGCCGAAATCGTGGCGAGAGCAGCAAGAATTACTGCTACCCAGAAAGCTACGATCAGCAACTAGACGGCCTTCTCGCTGGCGTAAAACAATTCGAGAATCTCGTTTTGTAAACCAAACATCTCGCGCTCTTCATCTGGTTCAACGTGGTCGTAACCGAGCAGGTGCAAAATGCCGTGGGTAATTAGTAGCAAGACTTCATTGATTAATGCGTGACCAGCTTTTTCGGCTTGGGCAACAGCGAATGCAGGACAAACCACAATGTCACCAAGCAATCCCGCCGGGGTTTGTTCAGCTTCGGTTCCGGGGCGCAATTCGTCCATTGGGAAACTCAACACATCTGTCGGACCAGGTTCATCCATCCACTGCTCATGTAGCAGTGACATCGGCTCCTCGCCGACAAACTGAATTGCCAATTCAGCACCCGGATGAATATGTAATTGATCTAGTGCAAACTCGGCAAGGCGTAACACTCTGGCGTGATCAAGCTCAAAATCTGTTTCGTTATTGATTTCGATGCTCATCAACTTTTCCTCTGAGTAGGTGCTACACGTTTAACGGCTTTTTTCTCTTCGTACTTTGAGTAGGCATCGACAATTTTGGCTACTAATGAATGTCTGACCACATCATCTGAGGTGAGGTATTTGAAAGCCATACCTTCAACCTTGCCAAGCACCTGGATTGCGGTGTTTAGGCCAGAAGTTCCCACCGGTAGGTCGATCTGAGTGATGTCACCAGTGATGACCATCTTCGAGTTGAACCCCAAACGAGTAAGGAACATCTTCATTTGTTCTGGGGTGGTGTTCTGGGCTTCATCGAGGATGATGTAGGAATCGTTGAGTGTGCGTCCGCGCATATAAGCCAGTGGCGCTACTTCGATTGTGCCCGAGGCCATCAGCTTTGGAATAGTCTCCGGCTCGAGCATGTCGTGCAGAGCATCAAACAACGGACGCAGGTATGGGTCAATTTTGTCGTTCAAGGTTCCAGGTAAGAAACCGAGACGCTCCCCCGCCTCTACTGCCGGCCTGGTAAGAATGATGCGGCTAATTTCTTTTCTCTGCAAAGCCTGCACGGCCTTTGCCATGGCTAGGTACGTCTTGCCCGTTCCAGCCGGGCCGACCCCAAAGACAATGGTGTGTTCATCGATGGCATCGACATAAAGTTTTTGACCCAAAGTCTTTGGTCGAATATTCTTGCCGCGCGAAGACAAGATACTCTGACTTAGAACATCCGCCGGACGCACAGAATCTTCTTCAAGCATTTTTGCTGAGCGAGTGAAGTCTTGTGGAGCAAGTTCCTGGCCAGCAGCTATCAGCTCAACCATTTCCTCAATCAAATTAGTAGCTAGATCTACCGCTTCCTTAGGTCCACTGATAGTCAACTTATTTCCGCGAGCTAGAACTTCAACCGTTGGATAGGTTGCCTCTAAAGTGCGAAGCAGTCCGTCGTTGGTGCCAAGAAGATTCACCATCGGCACGCTTGTAATCTCGATAGTTTCGCGCACGCTGCGAGCAGGAATCTTCGACATCTATGCCTTTGGAGTAGCGCTCATCACGTGACCATGCACGTGAAATACAGTTTGGCCAGCGGCAGTGCCGGTATTGAATTGGAGTCGGAATGAACCGGTCGAAAGTTCCGCGGCTACTTTGCTACCAAGTTGAATGATGTCGACCAAGGCTTCCGTGTTGGCAAAAGCCAATTCCGAAATGTTGGCGTGGTGCTCACGCGGAACAATCAAAACGTGTATCGGTTGCTTTGGCTCGATGTCGTTGAATGCAATAGCATGCGTCGATTCAGCAACTAGCTTGGCTGGAATTTCTCCAGAGATGATCTTGCAAAAAATGCAATCCTGATTGGTCAATTTGCCTCCGAATTAGAGTTTAGTTTCTAGCGGTAACCACCGGTAAGCGCCTGAATGGCCGCAATCGCGGCAACCCCGGCAGTGGAGGTTCGCAGAATGGACTCGCCAAGATGCACGCGGGTTGCCCCCGCCTGCTCGAACATTTCCAATTCTTCTTCAGAGATGCCGCCTTCGGGCCCAACCACCAGAGCCAGCTTGCCGGTGAGGGTTGGCAGGCTAGAAATACCAACTGACGCAGTTGGATCAAGGATTAGGAACTGGTCAAATTGGGCAATAGCTTTCTTGACCGCCGCACTATCCATTACCGCCTCAACTTGCGGGAAATGTGAGCGCAGTGACTGCTTTGCCGCTTCATCGCAAATCAACTGCCATCTGGCTTGACCTTTAGTTGCCTTTGCTGAATCCCATCGAGAAATGGAACGCTCCGCTTGCCAAGGAATTACCTGTATAGCACCAAGTTCGGTTGCGGCCTGAATAGCCAATTCGTCGCGGTCACCTTTGGCGAGTGCCTGAATCAAAGTAATCGGATTATTCGAGTTTTCATCCAGTCTCACCGAAGTAACTTTGACGACTAGCGATTTAGGTAAGACCTCGGTTACTACGCCGCGAATTCGAATTCCGCGTCCGTTGGTGAGTTGAATGGCCTCGCCGGATCTCATACGACGCACGGTTGCAGCGTGCTTGCCTTCTGATCCATCGAGTTCGACACTTGAACCTTCGGCAGGTGCCTGCTGGAAATCTTTCCAGAACATTGGTTCGACCATTACTTGTGCTTACGCTTCGAAAAATGACTCTGGCTGTGCTTTACCAATTTGATCTCATCCGACTTACGCATACCTGCGAGTGTGCGGAAGAGTTCCTTTTGCTTGAAATCAAGCTTGGTTGGTGTATGTACCTGGAAGGTGACAATCAGGTCCCCACGACCAGACCCACGAAGATGGTTCACGCCTTTGTGTCGCAACGTGATCTGATCTCCACTCTGCGTTCCAGGTTCGATTTCAACTTGAGCTTCACCATCAAAGGTTTCAATTTTGGTTAGTGAACCCAACACGGCGTCATGCAGAGGCAATTCCAAAGCACAATGCAAATCATCACCCTGTCTACTAAAAGTTTCATGAGGACGCACTGAAATGTCTACGTAAATATCTCCCTGAGGACCGCCGGCAAAACCAACTTCACCCTGGCCAGACAATTGCAATCGAAGTCCGTCTTCAACGCCGGCTGGAATATTTAGGTCCAAAGTTCTGCGTGCGCGAACTCGCCCCTGACCGCGGCAATCGTTGCAAGGATCGGCAATAACCTGACCGAATCCACGGCAAGCACCGCAAGGCTGCGAAGTTACCACGTTGCCGAGTAGTGAACGCACTTGTCTTTGGATTTGACCACTACCGTGACAAATGTCGCAGGTTTTTGGGCTAGTACCTGGTCGACAGCAGCTACCACTGCAGGTGCCACAAAGTACAGCAGTGTCGATTTCGATCGACTTTTCACAACCGAAGACGACCTCACCTAATTCCAAATCCACACGAATTAGTGCATCTTGACCGCGTTCTGCCCTGCTACGCGGACCGCGAGCCTGACCGCCGCCAAAAAAGGTATCGAAGATATCGCCAAAACCAAAGCCGCCTGCACCGAAGGGATCTTGCCCACCCATGTCGTACTTGCGTCGTTCGTCGCTGTTACTCAGCACCTCATAGGCATGAGTAACCAGCTTGAAACGCTCGTGCGCCTCTTCGGTGTCGTTTACATCTGGGTGCAACTCTCGGGCCAACTTGCGATAAGCCTTTTTAATTTGATCTTCTGTGGCATCGCGCGAAACGCCAAGCACTTCGTAGTGGTCGGCCATTTATAGTCCTCCGAGAGTTTGAGTGAGATACCTTGCAACGGCACGCACCGCCGAAATATTTGCGCTGTAGTTCATTCGAGTTGGTCCGAGCACTCCAAGTTTGGCTACTTCGAAACCTTCCTTTTCATAACCCGACAGCACTACCGCAGACGAGCTGAATTCAGTAAGAGCATTTTCAGAACCAATGCGCAAGGCAACTCCGTTTTCTTCGGCTTGCATTTCTTGAATGAGACGCAGAAGAACCACCTGCTCCTCAATCGCCTCCAGCATTGGAGAAATACTGCCCTTGAAGTCGTCTTCGTTCTTTGCCAAATTTGCCGTGCCAGCTAGGAGTACCTTGTCCTGGCGATTTGCATCAACCTGCTCTAGCAGTGTGTCGAGCACCAGTTGCACATACGTCTCACGGTTTGGTGCGAACTGAGTAGTGAAATCCTGCAACTTGAAAGCCACCTGCGACAATGAAATGCCCGATAGTGATCCGATCAGCTTTGCTCGCAGAGTAGCTACAAAATCATCATCGATTGCGGTAGCGAACTGAATCAGATGTTGTTGCACTCGACTGATATCGGTGACCAGCAGAAGAATCAATTGGTTTTCGGCAACCTTGATAAGTTCGACGCTCTTAACGTGTCCTTTTTCGAGGCTCGGATATTGAACCATGGCTACTTGATTAGTCAGTTGAGCCAAAAGTCGGACGGTACGCCCAAGAATCTCGTCTAGGTCGGCGCTGCCCTGCATGAAAGTTTCAATTGCCGTGCGCTCAGGCAAACTCAGTGGCTTTACTTCACCAAGTCGATCGACAAAAAGTCGATAGCCTTTATCGGTGGGAACCCGGCCGCTCGAAGTGTGCGGCGCAATAATCAATTGCTCCTCTTCGAGTATCGCCATTTCGTTGCGAATAGTTGCCGATGAAACGCCGAACGCGTGGCGCTCAACCAAAGACTTACTGCCTACCGGCTGACTGGTTTCTATGTAGTCGTGAACGATAGCGCGCAAGACTTCGAGACTTCGATCTGAAATCATGTTCACCCCGTTAGCACTCAATGGTTACGACTGCCAATTTTAGCCGAGTTGAGCAGGCTAGCCAATAAGTTGTCGAACAAGCGAGTCAGCCAAAAGCCTGCCCTTAAGGGTGAGTACCAGTCGCCCATCGAGCGCTGTCCTGGCATCCACTAAGCCATCAGCAATGAACTGACTAATTGGTTTTGCCGAGTTTTCATTGAGTGACTTTACGGTTTCAATGTTCAAGCCCTCAGAAATTCTGAGCTCCAAGAGAATTCGCTCCACATTTCGAGTGTGATCATCCAGGATTTCGCGTGCGAGCGCTGGGGATTTTCCGCCTTCGATTTTCTCGGAGTAGGTGGCCGGATGTTTTACGTTCCACCAACGAGTGCCACCAATGTGAGAGTGAGCACCGGGACCATAACCCCACCAGTCATTGCTGCGCCAGTAAGCGAGATTGTGAGTGGAGCGAGTGGCTGCCGACTTACTCCAGTTACTGACCTCGTACCATTCAAAACCGCCACCCGAAAGTAACTCATCGGCTAATTCGTACTTGTCTGCCTGTTCGTCTTCATCAGGTTCCGCAACCTTGCCGTTCTTGATTTGCTGAGCCAACTTAGTGCCCGGCTCCACAATCAAAGAGTAAGCACTGATGTGATCCACATCGAGCGAGATTGCCACCTCGAGCGATTCACGCCATTGTGCGATTGATTCTCCTGGTGTTCCGTAAATCAGATCAACCGACGTTTGCAAACCGGCTTGCTTTGCGGCTCTCACCGCTCGATTCACGTTCTCGGGATTATGAGTGCGATCCAACACCGCCAGCACTTGTGGCACTGCAGATTGCATTCCAAGTGAAACGCGCGTGAATCCAGCCGCTGACAGTGTCTCAAAGTAGGCAAGGTCGACGTTGTCGGGATTTGCCTCGGTGGTAATTTCCGCGCCAGCGGCGATACCAAAACTGTCTGCAAGGATTCCAAGCGTTGCCGCTAACTGTTTCGCCTCTAGCTGAGTTGGTGTTCCACCACCAAAAAATATTGAACTGAATTTGCGTTCGGCCAAACCCGCACTGGCGATCACGCTCTTGCTGAGTTCAATTTCGCGATGTAAATCTTCCAGAAAAGAATTTTGCGTTACCCCGCGCAATTCGGATGAGGTGTAGGTATTGAAATCGCAATATCCGCAACGTACTCGGCAGAAGGGAATGTGTAAATATGCGTGAAACGTTCTTTCGGCTTCGCCGACTAAAACAGAGTTAGGTAACGAGCCGTCAAGCGGTGCAGGATCTCCGCTAGGCAGGCTGGCCATTACTTGCCCTTCTTTTCGCCTTTTTTCTCACCATCGGTAGATAGTGCAGCGATGAATGCCTCTTGCGGAACTTCTACTCGCCCAACCATCTTCATGCGCTTCTTACCTTCTTTTTGCTTTTCCAGAAGTTTGCGCTTACGAGAGATGTCACCGCCGTAACACTTCGCTAGAACGTCTTTGCGCATTGCGCGAATTGATTCACGGGCAATGATTCTTGATCCAATCGCAGCCTGAATTGGAACCTCAAACTGTTGACGAGGAATCAGCTCGCGAAGTTTTCCGGTAATCATCACGCCGTAGGCATAAGCCTTGTCTTTGTGCACGATCGCGCTAAACGCGTCAACCTGTTCACCCTGTAGCAAGAGATCGACCTTAACCAAGTCACCTTGCGAAAGCCCGGCCTCTTCGTAATCGAGTGAGGCGTAACCCTGAGTCTTACTCTTCAACTGATCGAAGAAATCGAAGACAATTTCGGCAAGTGGCAAGGTGTAACGAAGCTGTACTCGATCTTCACCGAGATACTGCATGTCGATCATGATGCCGCGACGCCCCTGGCAAAGTTCCATGATCACACCGACGTAATCCTTTGGCGCAAGAATGGTTGCCTTCACAATCGGTTCAAGAACGGTCTTTACCTTGCCGGTTGGGAACTCACTCGGGTTGGTGACCGTGATCTCTTTGCCGTCGTCCATGGTGACTTCGTAAACCACCGATGGAGCGGTAGCAATAAGATCAAGTCCGAATTCACGCTCAAGACGTTCGGTAACGATTTCCAGATGCAACAGACCAAGGAAGCCACAGCGGAAACCAAAACCAAGTGCAACCGAAGTCTCCGGTTCATAGGCCAGGGCCGCGTCGCTAAGTTTTAGTTTGTCGAGAGCTTCACGCAAGTTTGGATAGTCGGATCCATCGATTGGATAAATTCCCGAGTAGACCATAGGCAGTGGATCTTTGTAGCCCTTGAGTGCGTCGGTGGCTGGCTTCTGCGCGTTAGTTACGGTGTCGCCAACCTTTGACTGACGAACGTCTTTAACGCCGGTGATCAGGTAACCGACTTCACCAACACCGAGACCCTTGGTTGGTTCTGGCTCAGGCGACGAGACACCAATTTCCAAAAGTTCGTGCACTGCCTTGGTGGACATCATCTGGATACGCTCGCGCGGCGCAAGACTGCCGTCGATCATTCGCACGTAGGTAACAACTCCGCGATATGAGTCGTAAACCGAATCGAAAATCATTGCACGTGCCGGAGCGTTGGCATCGCCAATTGGATTAGGAATAGTTGCCACAATTTTGTCGAGCAGCGCATCAACACCGACACCGGTTTTCCCTGACACGCGAAGACAGTCCTCAGGGTTTCCGCCAATAAGGTTGGCTAGTTCTTCTGCATACTTCTCTGGCTGAGCTGCAGGAAGATCAATCTTATTAAGCACCGGAATAATTTCCAGATCATTTTCCATCGCCAAATAAAGGTTGGCTAGAGTCTGGGCTTCGATTCCCTGTGCGGCATCGACCAACAAGACTGCACCCTCACAGGCGGCAAGTGAACGAGATACCTCGTAAGTGAAGTCCACGTGGCCAGGTGTGTCGATCATGTTCAATGCGTAAACCTGACCGTCAACTTCCCAAGGCATACGAACGGCCTGAGACTTGATGGTGATACCGCGTTCACGCTCGATGTCCATGCGGTCTAGGTACTGAGCTCGCATTGAGCGATCGTCAACCACACCGGTCAGCTGAAGCATGCGGTCGGCAAGGGTCGACTTTCCGTGGTCAATGTGAGCAATAATGCAGAAATTGCGGATGAAATCCGGGTTGGTCTTAGCCGGCTCTAGGCGGGTTTTAGCGCGTGGCGACAATTTGACCTCAGATTTGATGGGATAAAGGGACCGATTTCGGTACTTCTAATTGTCGCATACTTGCCCGCAAATGCCTTGCGCTGGTAGGCTTTAACCCGATACGGATGAGTGTCTCCATCCAAATCCCCAAACCTCAAATTCACGAGTGTTCGCACGAGCGCTCGAATCAGAAAGTGAAACATGGCAAACATCAAGTCGCAGATTAAGCGAATTGGCACCAACGCTAAGGCAAACGAGCGCAACAAGGCAGTCAAGAGCGAGCTCAAGACCGCTATCCGCGCAGCCAAGGAAGCAGTTGCTGCTGGAGACAAGACCAAGGCCGCTGCAGCAGTTGCAGTTGCTTCAAAGAAGCTAGACAAGGCTGTTTCAAAGGGAGTAATCCACAAGAACCAGGCTGCTAACCGCAAGTCAGCAATCGCGAAGAAGTCAGCTGGTCTAAAGTAACCAAAACTTAGAAAATCCCCGTCGAGAAATCGGCGGGGATTTTTTTATTCGATGTAACGATTGCGGCCACCGTAGAAGCCGGCCGCGGCTTGCACTACCCCAGTGAAAACCAAGACCATAACACCGGTGGCCCAGCTTCCAGTGGATACCGCAAAGGCACCAATGGCAAACACACCGATTCCGGAAAGTAAATATCCCCAACCCTGACTCATCGCACTCAACACCGTGGTCTTGGATTGTCCGTGTGCCCTAGTGGAAATGATGGTGAGTGAGAGCGGGAAGGTTGCAGTCTGACCTACAGAGATCATCACGCAGCTTGCAATCAACCAGAATGTGTTGGTTGGATCGCCCGCCGACAAAAACAAACTCAACGAAGCAAAACCAGCCATAGCAAGAAGTGAGAAACCGACGGCCAACCATGAAATTGATTTGAGTCGATTCATTACCGGTGCCAACAGCATTGCAGTTGGAATCCCAATCGCGGTTGCGATTCCTAGGTATCCACCTGCTGCTCCAGGAGCTACCCCGATGGAAATCAACATGGTCGGAAGCCAACTCAAGACCACATAGAAATTCATCGACTGGATTCCAAAGAACGCCAATGACGACCAAGCAATCAGTGAACCGTATACGGCCTTGGTATCTGACTTGGCGGCGTGAGCCGGGATTCGAACGTGTGGCTCTGCCTCGCGTACTCTCGGATACCAAAAGACCACTGCCAATAGTGCCGGCACGACTGTAACAAATAACGAATACTGCCAACCACCAAAACTTTCACTTAGTGGCACCGAGATTGCCGCAGCAACACTTGCCGTGATGGCAAGCATCGTGGTGTATCCACTGGTGAGGATGACGGTTTGTTTTGGAAAATCAACTCTAAGAAATGTAGGTAAGAGAACGTTGGTAATGGCGATTGCCAAGCCAATAACAATCGTGCCGACTAGCAATACGGGATAGCCAAACCAACTACGTAGCGCGATCGAGGCAAATATCACAGCGAGCATCAGCAAGATCGCGTGGTTTAGACCGAATCTACGAAGCAGCCATGGCGCCAGGAATGCACCGGCACCAAAGGTGAATACTGGTGCAGAAGCGAGTAGGCCAACCTCCGTTGGACCGAGTTTCAATGCTCCAGTGATTTCATGCAGCAGCGGACCAATCTGCGCGATGGGTGGTCGCAAGATCAGAGTGATAAAAAATAAAGCAATTAAAGTAAGCGCAACTATTTTCTTGGTCATGCCAAGCCCTTCTTAGAGATGAGCAAAATAAGTTGCTCCAAAATATAAACCGGATCGCGCTGCTCACCCTTTGCAGCGGCGTCGGCATCAGCCAATGCGTTAACCATTTTTGCCATGCCGACTTCAGTCCAGCCGTTTAGGTTGCGTCGAATTTGTTCCAGCAACCACGGCTGCACACCAAGGTCACCCGCAGTTACAGAGCGATTGCCAAAGGCCTTCGCCAAACGACGCATGGTGGTTGCCAAGCCTGCGACAATTTGCACCGGGTCTGCTCCCGACGTCAATAGGTGTCGCAGTAACGCCAAAGCCTTTGCCGATTGTCCGGCAATTGCCGCATCGGCAACTTTGAACACTGAAGTCTCGACCCTGCCGCCGTAGTAGCTATCGACCAATTCCTCGGTGATTACCGCAGCCGAATCCTGCATCAGCTGAGAACAGGCCGCAGCCAACTCGGATAAATCTTTCTCGAAGGCTTCCTGTAGAGCCTTTACCGCGCCTGGAGTAACTTGTCGCCCCTCGCTCGCAAACTCAGCGGAAATGAAAGCACTTCGTTCTTGCTCTTTGACTAACTTGGCACACTGCACCTCGGTGACATTCTGATTGGCGCGAAGTGCATCCAAGAGCTTTTTGCCGCGTACCGAAGATCCGTTATGAAGCAGCAGCACAGTGGTGTCTTCACCGATTGATGAAAGATACTGGATGCCGTCCTCGATCAATTCATCGGAGCATCGATCCATTCCTCTGATGATCACCAGGCGGGGAGCCGAAAAAAGCGAAGGCCCGCTCAAGTCCATGAGCTGCCCACCGACATAATCTGCAGCCTCTATGTCAGTAATCTCAAGGTCGGAATTCAAGATCTTGAGTTGATCGCGGATCGAGCGAATTACACTGGTCACCAGGTATTCCTCTGGACCAAAGACTAGAACTACCGGGGTAGGCGAGACTTTACGCCAATCTGCAGTCTTTGCCTTACTCACCCGTAAAGCCTAACTTGACCCCGAATAACTCACCTCGAAGGTGCCAGATGGGTTCTTGATAGCAACCGAGCCGAGTAGGTCGGTTCTAAGCACTGTGCTCCCTGCCCGCCGAAGCGTATCGAGTGCTCGTTTAGTTGGGTGGCCGTAACCATTGTGAGCACCGACGGAAACCAGTGCCAGTTTAGGTTTCAACCACTCGATAAATTCTGGATACTGATCTGCAGAGCCGTGGTGCGCAACTTTCATTACCAATGGGAGCTTTGGGTCCGTCCACCAAGTACCGATGTTGGCAGCCAAGCGCATTTGACCCTTCTCGCCTAAGTCGGCAAGAGTTATTAGCTGAAAATTCTTGAGCCGGAACAACATGGTTACGCTGCCATCGTTGGAATCTTCCGCTTCAAGAGCAGTGCGTGAGGGAGATAAAACCTTCCAATTAACTCCGGCGATTGCTCCGTGCATTCCGGCCTCCGCTCTAGTAATTGGTATTCCGCGATTGGCCAACTCAAATCTTGAAAAATCTGCGCCAGGTCGGTCGTCCGCGAAACTGGTGAGCAAAGCATTTCTTACCAGACGACTTTTAATTGCTCCAGCCAAACCATTCACGTGATCGGCATCAAAGTGAGTGAGCACGAGTAAGTCAATCCGAAGAATACCCAGCTTGCTAAGGCAAGAATTTATTTTCTTTTCGTCTCTACCAACATCAATCAGTGCAACCGAGTCACCATCGCGGATTACAGTGGCATCGCCTTGCCCTACGTCGCAACTTGCCACCTGCCAACCACTCATCGGCCACAGTGAAATCCGAACAGCCTGATTTATGACCACACCCAAACTGCAAGCGAGCAGAGTTACCATAACCAGCGCCGATATATTTCGTTTTGAAATTGTCTTCGAGTAGAGAAAAACCAAAACAGCAGCAACTAGCATCAGTGCCGCAACTATTCCGCTACCGTCAAGACGCCACGGCATGGTGGCAAATGGTAGGCCCGCTAAACCGTGCGCAATCAGTGAAATTGGCCAAGCGATAAGAGCGGCAAGCCAGAACAACGTGCTGGCCAGTGGTGGAACCCAAAAGAACATTGTTGCCAGCAAGCCAATCACGGTGATTGGGGCCACGAGTGGCTCGCACAGGAGATTTGCGAATAGCGAATAGGTGGGCACCCCACCCTGCAATCCAAGCAATACCGGAAAGCAAAATAACTGTGCCGCTGTGCTTACCGAAAGCGACATGGCTAACCACTTGGGCATTTTTTGAGATAGGCGCTGATACAGCGCCGGCGACACCACGAGTAAACCTGCAGTTGCCAACACCGACAAGGTAAAACCGTAACTACTCGCGAGGGTTGGGTCGAGCGAAAGCAGCACGAGCACACTTAGCGCTAAGGCTGAAAGTGGATTGATTCTGCGTCCCGCTACCAAAGCGAGTAACGCTGCAATAGCCATTACAGCAGCTCGCAACACACTCGGTTGCAGTCCAACTAAAGCAACATATGCCAGCAGAGCGCCGATAGATACGATCGCCCTAATTCGATAGGAAAACTTTCGTGCTGCAAAATATGCTGCGGCCACTACGATTGCGCAGTTGGCACCAGACACTGCCATTAGATGAGTAAGCGAAGTCACTCGCATGGCTTCGCGCAGCTGCTGACTCACTTGGCCATCGTCGCCAAGCGTCAGTCCAAGCACTAATGCGCCAGCATCTTTGGTAACTCCGGTAACCATGCTCGTCAGTTGGATTCGCAAGCCACTGAACGGATCAAAGGAAATTGTTTGACTTAGTGGCCAACGAGTACTGACTGTTACTAAAACCGATGAAGTAATAGAAACTAAGGCAATGGCGCTCCCGCCGCGATTTCTAAATACGTAGACAGAAGCGATTGCCAGGCCAACCGCCAAAGCAGATTGCCAATACTGTTGCGTTGTCCAACCCAAGGCAAATAACCAGAGGTAAATGGCGGAAACTATGCTGCTCAAAGCGTGGCCTGTGCTTTGATTTGAATGAATAGCTTGTTACCAATTCCAGTGACGTTTTTTAGGTCATCAAGTTTTTTGAAACCCCCGTTGGCTACCCGCCAATCGATAATGCGAGCCGCCAGCGTCGGTCCGACTCCGGGTAACTCCTCCAGTTGAGCTTGCGTTCCTCTGTTAAGCGAGACGCTCGCGCCAATTTGACCGCCCGTCTGCGCTATCGGAGCCTGGCCCTTTGCCCAAACAATGATTTGTTCGCCGTCGCCAATCTGCCTTGCCAAATTGACGCTGGATTGATCTGCCCGGGACGTGAAACCCCCGGCGGCAAATATCGCTTCAAATACACGACTATTCGAGGGTAGGTCGTAAATACCCGGCTTGTTAACTTCACCAACCACGTGCACGTAACAATCGGGCAGTTGGATCGAAACCGGTTCGCTCGTGTCCGCAGCAGCCTCGGGTAGTGGCTTCGCCGAGTTAAGGCTCACCAGAATAGCGACCACGGCAGCAACTCCGAGCCCAACCAGCAGCACCAATCGTCGATTTACATTTTCACCACTGGCAATTAGTCCATGAAGTTTTTCCCGAATAAAGCGCATCTAAGCAAAATAAAACCGCCGAGTACCTGTCTTGTCGGTTTCGCAAACTTCTGTATATAAGTTTCTATTTGGTAGCTATGTTGACAAGTTTCGGAGCACGAATGATCACGTTCGCAACTTGCTTATCACCAATGGCACGAATCACGTTCTCTGAAGCAAATGCTTTTTCGCGCAAATCATCTTCTGAGATTTCTACCGACACCTCGAACTTGTCGCGCAACTTTCCATCTACCTGAACCACAGCGGTAACAGTGCTCTGCACCAAGAGAGACTCATCCGCCTGCTGCAACCCGGCGAGAGCTACACCCGGTTGATGCCCGAGCTTCGCCCACATATCCTCAGCGGTGTATGGAGCAAAAAGTGAGATCGCTTTGGCAACCACTTCTGCAGCCTCGCGCACTGCAGGATCTGCTCCCCCGGCTTTGCCATCGATTGCCTTACGAAGTGCGTTTACGAGTTCCATTACCTTGGCAACACCAACGTTGAACTTGAATGACTCGATTGCGGGTGCGAAGTCTCGTAAGAAGGCATGAGTTGCCTTGCGTAGTTCTGCATCGCCGGCTGCGAAGTCAACACCCACGGCCGAGTTCACATCGTTTGCAGTTCTCCAAGCACGTGCCAAGAATTTTGCCGAACCGGCAGGCGATACATCTGCCCAGTCGATGTCGTCTTCGGGTGGGCCGGCGAATGCCATGGTTAGACGCACTGCGTCTACTCCGTGTTCGTCGAGTTGATCGCTCAACGCAACCAGGTTGCCACGCGATTTTGACATCGCCGAACCATTCATCAAAACCATTCCCTGGTTCAGCAAGCGAGTGAACGGCTCTTCAAATTCGACGTAACCGAGATCGTGAAGCACCTTGGTAAAGAAGCGTGCGTATAAGAGGTGCAAGATTGCGTGAGTAACTCCACCAACATATTGATCCACCGGTGCCCAGTCGCGAGCAGCCTGCTGCGAGAAAGCCTCATCGGTTGAGTTTGGAGAAAGGTAACGCAAGAAATACCAGGACGAGTCGACGAAGGTATCCATGGTGTCGGTATCGCGCTTTGCTGGCTTGCCACACTTAGGGCAGTCCACGTTTACCCACGCCTCTGCTCCACCAAGTGGCGAGGTGCCTTTCGGCTTTAGGTCAAGCCCTTCAGCAGAAGGCAGTTCAACCGGAAGTTGATCCGCCGGCACCGGCACTTCACCACAGCTTTCGCAGTGAATGATTGGAATCGGAGTACCCCAATAGCGTTGACGGGAAATCAACCAGTCACGCAAACGGAAGTTTTTGGCAGCCTTACCCTTACCCTCTGCGGCAAGTAGCTCGATTGCCTTGGCAATTGCTGCATCCTTGGACAAACCGTTTAGGGCACCTGAGTTAACCAAGACGCCGTCGCCAACGGTTGGTGCGCCGAGTTCGTTTGGGTCACCCTCACCGGTGTCGACCACCATACGGACAGGCAGGTCAAAAGCCTTAGCAAATTCATAGTCGCGCTGGTCGTGTGCAGGAACGGCCATGATGGCTCCGGTTCCGTAATCGGCAAGCACGTAGTCTGCAGACCACATTGGAATTCGCTCGCCGTTAATTGGATTGATTGCGTGAACTCCGAGTTCAACACCGGTCTTTTTACGATCAGTGGCAAGGCGTTCGATGTCATTCGACTTCTTGACCTGCTCAAGGTAATCCTGGAATTTTGTTCTTACCTCTGGGGTAGCCATCGATGCCAACTCCGAAGCAAGATCGCTGTCGGCGGCAACAACCATAAAAGTTGCTCCAAATAAAGTGTCAGGGCGGGTTGTGTAAACCGTGATTGGTTCGCTTCTGCCTTCAACTTCAAATTTAACTTCAGCACCAACTGAACGACCAATCCAGTTGCGCTGCATGGTGAGCACCTTGGCTGGCCAGTTGCCTTCGAGAGTATCTAGGTCGTCAAGCAAGCGATCGGCGTAATCGGTGACCTTGAAATACCACTGGGTAAGTGCCTTCTTGGTTACTACGCTGTCGCAACGCTCACAGAGTCCAGCGACAACCTGTTCGTTTGCCAAAACTGTTTGACAACTTGGGCACCAGTTAACATTTGAGTTCTTACGGTAGGCCAAGCCCTTGTTGTAAAACTCGAGGAACAGCCACTGATTCCAGCGATAGTAAATCGGATCGCTAGTTACGATTACGCGATCCCAATCGAATGAACAGGCGTATCGTCGCATCGAGGCTTTTTGCTGTGCAATGTTGTCGTAGGTCCAGCCCTTAGGGTCGAGTCCACGTTTGATTGCAGCATTCTCCGCCGGAAGACCGAATGAGTCCCAACCAATCGGATGCATGACGTTGAAACCTTTTTGCACCCAATAGCGAGAAATTACGTCGCCAAGCGCATAGGCCTCGGCGTGACCCATGTGCAGATCTCCAGACGGGTATGGAAACATGTCGAGCACATACTTCTTTGGGCGTGGGTCGCCATCAATGCCGGAATTGAACGGACGTAGCTCATCCCACACTGGTAGCCAGCGGTCTTGGATGGCGAATACGTCGTACTCGGATTGGTTTTGTAGCTCAGACATTCTTACTAGGTTACCAATTGACCCATGGATCGCGGGCCTGAAGAGCCCTCAATAGGGCCGCCGCCTTCACCTTGGTCTCCTGCAATTCGGCTTCAGGTAGGGAATCAATCGTGATTCCACCGCCGACTCCAATCGAGGCGCGCTCCCCCTCCACCACGATGCTGCGGATTACCATGCCAAATTCGGCAACCCCACTCTGGCCTACATATCCAATGACACCCGAATATGACCCTCGAGGGCCATCCTCAAGCTGATTGATGATCTCCATGGCACGGTGCTTTGGCGCTCCAGTCATCGATCCGCCGGGGAATGCGGACTTCAGAGCATCGACCACCGTGAATCCATCGGCCAACTTGGCAGTAATCGTGCTGACTAACTGATGCACCGAGGCATAGCTTTCGACTTCAAAAAGTTTTGGCACCGTCACGGAATCGGCTTCGGATACGCGACCGAAATCATTGCGCATCAAATCGACAATCATCAAATTCTCCGCGCGTTCTTTTTCGTTTTGCTTCAGTTCTTCTGCAATCTTTTGATCAGCTGCTGCGTCCGCACTTCTAGGTCTGGTGCCCTTGATTGGCTTAGAAGAAAGCCTGCGATCAGCCGAGACTTTCAAAAACTGTTCCGGGGAGCTACCGATGATGGTTTTGCCATTGAGTTTTAGGTAGCTGGCATACGGAGCCGGATTTGATTCGCGTAAATCCAGAAAGGTAATCAATGGATCACCGGAAACTGACATGCTGATTTCATTGGTTAGGCAGAGTTGATAGACGTCGCCTTTTGCAATGTATTGCTGTGCCTGTTCAATTAGCCGAATATATTTTTCATCGGAATGCCGAACTGTTTGATTGCCCGCGGTCAGACTCGAATTCTTGAGTCGGTACATCGCTTGCTCGCCGCCACTGACGCCGATTCGAAGTAAAGCTGCATGATGCCAGTAATCAAAAAGTTCTTGAGTTTCAAAATCTCCGATGAAATGAATTTGCTGAGCGTCGTGATCCAGCACTAGTGCTCGATCGATATGTAAGAAGTCTGAACTTCCGTCGTAGTTGATTACGCCAACATATCCGGGGCGGAAATCAAATGGAACTTCTAGTTCGTCCGGTGAAGTCAACTGGCCAGCCAGCCAATCGAACCCGTCATCACTTATCACTCGACTAGAAGCGCCCATCACGCTGAATCGCTCGGTTGGGTGAGATTGCCGATCCAACCAAAACGCATTGGCACTACTTCCATGTAAGCCAACAAATAGGTCGGCGGGATGCACCCATCCTTTGAGCGTGGAAATGTATAGCGACACGCCTATTAGATTAGACAACAGATAAGGAGGTGCGCTTTGACCAATCAACTACTGCAATTCAGCAGTGCCGGATTTAGCGAAGTACCTCCAAGCCTCGATACTGATTTAGCCGTGGCAGATAGCTGGCTCGTTGAGGACGGCCGGTGTCGAAGTCTCGCGGCGCACTTTGAGCGTTTTGCCAAATGGGTAGAGATTCAATCCCCCGGTTCTGTTTCGCAATTACCTGAATTTATTCAGGCTGTGGTCGCGACAATTCCAACCGAGGGCCGATGGTTTCCGAGAATCGAACTTCATCGCGAACAACCAATTGGAATGCAACTGCATCTGCGCCTCAGAGAATCGCCCGAGCAACTCGGGAATGCCATTCTCTGGACCTACGGTGAACCGGATCCGCGCCAAGAGGTCGCCATCAAGGGCCCAGACCTAAGCATTGGAATGCAACTTCGACGCCGAGCAAACATCATGGGAGCAGACGAAGCCGTGATTGTTGATCAAGCCGGATACATCTGTGAGGGTGCACTTTCGGCTTTAGTTTGGTGGCGAGGCGATGTTCTCTGCGCACCAAATAGCGAAACCGCTTGGCTTGACAGCATCACCCGTAGAGAAGTTTTCGCAATTGCTGAGCAAATGGGTCTAACCACTCGAACCGAAAAAGTTAAGCCGGCAGATTTGGTGGAGACCGAAGTTTGGATACTTTCGAGCCTGCAGGGCATTCGTCCGGTAGTGGACTGGCTAGACCTTGGTGGCCCCCTCGCCCAGCCAACGCATGTTGATTCCTTTAATAAGCGTCTTCGCCTGCTGAGCGCGACCATTCGATGAGAAGATAAATCGATGAACGCGCTGCTCGACTGGCTGATTAATCACATGCAGTCAATCGACCCAATTCTGAGGTCGAGCCTCGCCGGTTTAGCGATTCTTGCCGAGACTTCCCTGTTCGTTGGACTCATCGTGCCCGGCGACACGGTGGTACTGGTGGCAGCTACCGGTATCCATAACTTTGCCGAGTTCTGGCTGCTGCTCGGCTTGGTGCTATTCGGATCGATGGTCGGCGAGACTCTAGGTTTTTTGATTGGTCGCTTCTTTGGAGAACGAATCCGAGCCAGCAAATTTGGCAAGCGTCTTGGCGAGAGCAATTGGGCTCTGGCAGATCATTTCGTTCACCGTCGCGGTGGCCTTGCCGTTGCAATCTCGCGCTTTCTACCGATACTGCACTCGCTGGTGCCGGTAGTCAGCGGAATGACTCGAATGCGCTATCGGATATTTATTAGCTGGACAGTCGGCGCCTGCGCCATCTGGGCTGGCTTATATGTGGCGGTTGGCTACTTAGCCAAGTCGAGTTACCAGCAACTGAGCACCAACCTGAAATGGGGCGGAGCGGTTTTCGTTGGCATCATTCTCATTTTTGTAACCATTGTGCACTTTGCCAAGAAGCGTTTGGAAAAAGCTGCAGAAAAAATGGCAGAAGAATAAATGTGCGGTCGCTTTGTAGTTGCTAAAACTTCAACTGAAATCATGAAGATTTTTGAAGTTGATGAAATTATTGGTGATCAACCAGGCTTGAGTTACAACGTTGCTCCAACTCATCAAATTTCTATCATCGTGGAACGCCCGGATGAAAAGGCGCAAGACGGTTCCCCACTGGGTGAATTACACCGTGAAATGTATTCCGCTCGTTGGGGTTTGGTGCCACGCTGGAGCAAAGATGGCCCGGCAAATTCTTCACCGCTAATCAACGGTCGTATCGAAAGCATTCTGGAAAAACCCTCGTTCAAGGATTCGGTATTGCGTCGTCGTTGTGTTATTCCGGCATCCGGCTACTACGAGTGGCACGTCGCCGAAGACGGCACCAAGCAACCGTTCTACATTTCTGCAGGGCCCGATGGCATGTTGGCACTGGCCGGGCTCTACGAATGGTGGCGCGATCCAACTAAGGCTGACAATGATCCTTCCCGTTGGTTGCTATCGGCCACCACGCTAACCAAGGACACCGCCCCGGAGTTGGCCCACATCCACGATCGCAATCCGGTGTTACTAACCCCAGAGACTCTCGACGCCTGGATCGATCCAAATCATCTTGGCGACCAGGAACTACTCGATGCGGTTACCAGCGAGAGCGATTTTGTGGCCGGTGAAGTTGAATTCCACAAGGTCAATACCGCCGTCGGTTCAGTCAAGAACAACAGCCCAGAGCTGATTCTGCCGCTCTAAATCAGGCATTCAGACAACCTTCAACTAATGGTTGAGCTCGCCACGCCGTAGCAATTTGCTTTGTCGGTGGTGGCTCCTACATTCTTAACATTCGAACATTTGTTCGAATGTTTTAGGGTGGGAAGGAGTCTGAAATGACTCGAATCGATGAGTTGGTTGAGGTAGCAGTCAACCCGACCGGCGAACCAATCGGCTTCAGTTGGCGCAACGGCGCCTATCTGGTGCTCAGCAAGCCGGTGCGCTGGTTTGCCAGGCGAGAGTGGTGGGTCGAATCGGCCAGGGCACAGCGCGGCATCGGAGCCGGTGTGCTCGAGGTCGAAATGTGGAGGTTGGTAGCAGCAGCCGACAGTGAAAAGAATCAATTCGAACTAATTCACAATATCGTCGACGACAAAAACGTCTGGAAGCTCAGCCGTATTTACTAATGTCATTCGTTCACCTTCACGTGGCGTCTGCGTTTTCTTCTCATTACGGCGTCACTCGTCCAGAGCTACTCGCGGAAGCGGCTGCATCGCTTGGCATGAACGCATTGGCGATAACCGATCGCGATGGACTATACGGAGCAGTGAAGCACATCGGTGCTTGTCAAACTTTAGGCATCTCTCCAATCGTTGGAGTGGAAATTGCGATAGTCGACGACGAAGGTGCGCCACTCGCCCGCTGCGCAATCTTGGCTCGCGGGCACGACAACGGATTAGGTTGGGCAACCCTCAACGCGATAGTTTCAGCAGCGCACGGTTACAACATCAAAACAGCACTGACTAACCGAGGTCGCAAACAAGATCGCATTGCAATTCGTCGTGGCGAGTTGGCAAAAATAATCGGCGAGAGTCTTGGTGCCTGCACGGTGTTACTTGGTAACGACAGCGATGTCGGCAGAAGCGTGCTGCTGCAAACTCGCGAACATGCGCTTGCGTTACTAAAACCGTGGCAAGAACTTTTTTCGATACCGAATTCACTCGCGATTGAAATCAGTACTCTAATTACCGAGCCGGGTGCAGAACATTCGGTGATGCAAGCCAGCCGCATGTTGCAGTTAGCCGATGCAGCTGCTTTACCGGCAGCACTCACCAACACCGTGCGCTATTTAACTCCAGACGATGCGGTCACCGCAGATGTGCTTGATGCAGCCAGGTTTTTGGAACCGCTCGGTTTCTTTCAGACTCAACCCAATGCCCAAGCTTGGCTAAAACCGGCGAAGCTAATGGAATCGATTGCGGTTGAAATTACCGGCGACAGCGCACGTGCCAGGCAACTGATCGAAGACACGCAAATGCTGGCCAACCGATTCCGGCTCGAGCCGAAATCCGATTGCGGCTGGGGTAAGCCGAAGACCCCGGAAAAGGCATCACTCGGCATCGACGGCAATCCGTTCGAGGTGCTCTGGCAGAAAGCGGAAGCCGGCGTCGGTTGGCGCTATCCGGGGGTCTCCGGCAAGGAACTCACCAAGATTCAGCATCGACTCAATCAAGAACTGATCACGATCAATCAGCTCGGTTTCGCAACGTATTTCCTTACCGTTGCCGATGTGGCCCAGATGATTCGCGACATGAACATTCGCATTGCGGCCAGAGGCTCCGGAGCCGGTTCACTGGTGAATTATCTGCTCGGTATCAGCGGGGTCGATCCAATAGAGCACGATTTACTATTTGAACGTTTCCTGAGCACCGAGCGTTCCAGCCTGCCGGATATCGACATCGATGTTGAATCGGCGAGAAGACACGACATCTATCGCAATATTTTTAAGCGATACGGCAGCAATCGAGTAACCCTGCTTTCCATGCAGAGCACCTACCGCGGACGAGGTGCCGTGCGCGACAGCGGCCTTGCCCTTGGTATCGACGAAGACGAAATAGATCAAATTGCCAAGAGCGTGTGGCGACTAAGCGCCGGCAGTTTTCGCAATGCAGCGATGCAAAAGCCCGAGCTAGGCATGGTTGCCGAGGCATTAGAAACCGATCGCAAAATGAATCTGCTGGTGGATATCACCGAAAGGTTGAATCGCCTCCCTCGACACATTTCGATGCATCCCTGTGGCGTGATTCTCGGCGACAGCAACTTACTTAAAGTGACGCCGATTGAACCGAGTGGCATGGGTTTACCAATGAGTCAGTTCGATAAAGATGACATGGATCCGATGGGCCTGCTCAAACTAGATGTACTCGGCGTACGAATGCAAAGCGCGATGGCATACGCGGTAAAAGAAATTCGCCGCACCGCAGATGCCGAGTTCGATTTAGATGCAGTCGATCGCGCAGATGCCAAAACCTTCAAAGACATTCGCACCACCAACACCCTCGGTATTTTTCAAATCGAAAGCCCAGGACAACGAGAGCTAACCGGCAAGCATCAACCGACCGTGTTCAACGACCTAACCATTCAGATTTCGCTATTTCGTCCGGGACCAATGAAGGGCAACATGATTGCGCCATACCTGGACGGCCGTCACGGCTTCGCTAGCGCAGACTTTATTCACAAAGATCTCGAACCGATTCTGCGTGAAACCTTTGGCGTCGTGATTTTTCACGAACACGTGCTGCGCATCCTCAACGTGATGACCGGCTGCAGCTTGGCCAGAGCCGATGAAATGCGTCGCTCGCTCGAAGATCCGCGAGCCAAACCCAAGATTGAGGAGTACTTCAGAAACAAAACCAAGGAACGCGGTTACACCCCAGCGGTAATCCAAAGAGTCTGGGACATCCTCGAGGGTTTCTCCAGCTTCGGCTTTTGCAAGGCGCACGGAGCCGCATTCGCACTCCCCACCTATCAGAGCGCCTGGCTAAAGACCCACTACCCCGTGCAATTCATGGCCGGCCTGTTCACTCACGATCCGGGCATGTACCCAAAGCGCCTGCTACTAGCCGAGGCCCGAAGACTCGGCGTAAGAATGCTTCCGGTGGACGTAAATAAATCCACCGACGAATACCTGGTGGAACAAACACCAGACGGCCTTGCCGTTCGTTTGGCAATACACGAGATTGCCGGCATTAGCGATGCCGAGGTGAGTCGCATCCTGAGCAATCGCCCGTATCACGATGTGGGTGATTTCTACATGAAGGCAAAACCAAGCAGGCGCACCTTCGAACGCATCGCACTGATTGGCGGATTGGATTCGCTAAAACTCGGCGACTTCGGACCAAAACATACTCGAGGCGATGTACTGGCCAGAGTGCGTGAACTAAACGCAGCCAAAAACAAAAAATACCTCGACCCAAATCAGTTGCAATTCAACTTCGACGATTTACCTCGAGGAAACCCAGAGCCAAGTAACGCCGAAAAGGTTCGAGCCGAACTTTCGATTATGCACCTGGACTACACCGAACACGCGCTCGAACAGTACCGTCCGATGCTTGACGAGATGGGCGTGATTCGTAGTGATGAGTTAGTGAATCTGCGTAGCAAAACTGATGTACTGATTGCGGGCGTTCGAGTTGCTACTCAAACCCCGCCAATGCGCTCGGGTAAACGCGTGGTGTTTGTCAGCCTCGATGATGGTTTTGGTTGTAGCGACAGCACTTTCTTCGACGAAGCACAGCAACGCTGCAGTCATATGCTGTTCAACACCAAACTGATGTTGATTTCTGGCAAGACCCGTCGCACCGGAGTGCGCGGAGTTTCGATAATGGCCGAAAACGCCTGGGACTTAAAAGAACTTTGGAGTCAGTGGTTGGCTAAACAACAACTAGCCAGCGCGTAGCTGCTCGCCAATAATGCGCACGTGTTCCGGTGAAATGTGGTGACCACCGGAATGCAAAATGTATTTCACATCGGCACCGAGAGCGCCCAGTTCATTCATCAGCTCAACCACTCGCTCCTCCGGCGAATACTGATCGGCAGCCCCGTTAGCCACCCAAACTCGCTTACCCGCTAGGTTTGGCGCGGCTTTAGCAAATGGAGTCTTGGCGAATACCCTATTGGTACCAAAGGCAACCACACCGGCAAGTGCATCCGGCTGCTGCAGCAACATCGAGTGAGCGGCGTTCGCGCCATTAGAAAAACCAACTGCATAAACGTTGTCGGAATCGAAATCGTATTCGCCCGACGCTGCCCAAACAAAGTCGGCTAGCTCCGCAGAATTCTGCACCACCGCAGGTTCGTCGTAGACCCCAGGACTAAACATTTCGAAGTAGCGATTCGCTCCACCAACTCGAACCAAGCCGCGAGGAGAAAGTAAATTCGCTGTCGGGTCAAGTGCTCGTCCTAAGCCAAGCAAATCGTGTTCATCTGCACCAGAACCGTGCAGCAAAAGAAGCGTGCGACCACTTGCTTCAGCGGAAGCAGCTTCCCAAACGTGCGGGCGGGATAGATCTCGCGGGTTGATACTCATTAGACAACTTCGAACGAGCGCTTAGAAAGACCCATGAAGTAGCCGTCAATCTTGGTATCAACCGACTGCTCCGGATTTAGCGAAGCACCGAGCGTCACAAACAGTGGTGTGAAGTGTTCAACTGTTGGGTGCGCGTATGGCATGCCAGGAGCGAGAGTCTTGTAGTTAATCAAACTTTCGATGTCGCCGCGATCGAGAGCTTCCTTAGCCCAAGCATCAAACTCAGCCGACCAACCTGGAGCAGCGGCATTCACCCTCCAGTCGCGAATGAAAGGCAAACCGTGAGTCATGAAACCTGAGCCAATAATCAAGACTCCTTGATCGCGCAGCGGACGAAGTCGTCGCCCCAATTCCATAAGTCGAACCGGATCGTGTGTTGGCATAGATAACTGCACAACTGGAATATCGGCATCCGGATACATGACCTTGAGCGGCACCCAGGCACCGTGATCCAAACCGCGTGATGCGTGCTGATGCAAAGGCTCGGTATCCGGCATTAGCTTGGCGACTAATTCACCCAACCAAGTGGCATCTGGGGTTTCGTACTTCATGTTGTAGAACTTTGGCGCGAAACCACCGAAATCGTAAATCAATGGGGTCTTAGCCAAGGTGGATGAGATGGCCACCGGAGCGCTCTCCCAGTGAGCCGAGACAATCAGAATCGCCTTCGGTTTCTGCAGCTGCCCAGACCAATGTGCCAACTGATCCATCCACAACTGGTCGTCGAGCAGTGGTGGCGCGCCATGTGAGATGTAAATGCTAGGCAGGGTCTCATTCATGACTTAAGTAAAGCACCCCTAGACAACTTTGGCAAGCCTAGAGTTGGACTATGCGTGTCACTGTCCAAGTAAAGCCGGGGTCCAAAAAGGGTCCCCTGGTTGAAGAGGGCCCGGACGGCGCCCTGACGGTTTTCATCAAAGAGCGTGCCGTGGACGGCGCCGCCAATGAGGGGCTGATTGCCGTATTGGCAAAGCACTATCAAGTTTCTAAATCACAAATCACAATAGAAAGCGGCTTCACCTCGCGAATCAAACGCGTGAGTGTGCCAGATCGGGATCACTAATGCGCATAGCAATGGCCAGCGACCACGCCGGATTGGAGTTAAAACTAGAAATTG
>Ga0228703_1000134_pt1 | contig 62439 bp, 59 predicted proteins | sample McNCre217_Aug_MG_3_FD_178020 | JGI IMG/M metagenome (GOLD analysis project Ga0228703, IMG submission 178020) | Freshwater microbial communities from McNutts Creek, Athens, Georgia, United States - 29-17_Aug_MG | ecosystem: Environmental > Aquatic > Freshwater > Creek | place: USA: Georgia...
CACACATCCCGTCAAAGCGCATCACTCATTCGGTTGAATAACGCAACAACCTTTTGATTTTTCGGCGAAGAGTCAGATTCACGCCACTGGTCGAGACAAGTTACTCGACTTATCTGCCAACCAGAGCGTCAATACGAACCCCTCAACAAATACAGGAGTTCGCTCGTGATTGACAACATCGCAACAGAAGATGCATTGCCTTTGACCAGCATGGTGGGCAATCAACTGCATTCACTTTCCACCTTGGCAATGCCAGAGTTCTGGAAACTCTGGGACAAGCACTTCAAAGAGCGTCCCAAACATCCCCATCGTAAACAACTGGAATCGCGCCTGGCGTATCGGCTTCAGGAAATCGCAGATGGTGGCCTGTCCCCAAAGACCCGCAACCTGCTCGAAGACATCGGTGAGCGACTCTCCAAGATCAAAACCAGCAAGCGCCTCACCACCACCCTACTGCCGGGCACCGTTTTGATTCGGGAATTTGATGGCATCGACTACCGCGTCACCGTCGCAATTGATGGTCGTTTTGAATTTGATGGTCACAAATTCAAGTCGCTGTCAGCGATTGCAAAACAAATCACAGGGACCCAATGGTCTGGTCCTGTTTTCTTCGGATTAAAACAAGGTAACTCCAAATGAAAGTCATCACACGCAAACGCTGCACGGTCTATTGCCGCGTCTCATCCGACGAACGTCTGGATCAATCATTCAACTCCATTGACGCACAGCGTGAAGCAGGCATTGCCTATGTGGCCAGCCAGAAAACCGAGGGCTGGGAGCTGGTGCCAGATTTTTATGAAGATCCAGGGTTCTCAGGTGGCAACATGGAGCGCCCCGGTTTGAAGCGCCTACTCAAAGACATTCAGGCTGGGAAGATTGACATCGTGGTGGTCTACAAGATTGATCGCCTCTCCCGCTCATTGGCTGACTTTGCCAAGATGGTGGAGGTGTTTGACAACCACATGGTGAGTTTTAGTTCGGTGACCCAGCAGATCAACTCAGCGACATCTATGGGGCGCCTGATGCTCAACGTACTGTTGTCTTTTGCACAGTTTGAACGCGAGGTGACGGGAGAGCGCATCCGAGACAAGATTGCTGCATCCAAGCGCAAAGGCATGTGGATGGGTGGGTCTGTCCCACTTGGTTACCGCGTGGAAAACCGAGCTCTACAAATTGCCCCCGAAGAGGCTGAGTTGGTGCAACGGATCTTCGAGCAATTCATTGCCGAGAAATCCACCACTAAGATCGTCAAAGAGCTCAACGAGCAGGGTATTCAGACCAAGCGTAAAAAGGCTTTTTGCAAGCAGAGCATTTACAAAATCCTGCACAACCGAACCTACATCGGTGAGATCTCACACAAGGGAGAAAGCTTCCCCGCTCAGCATGAGGGCTTAATTGACCCAATCACGTGGGAGCGTACTCACGCCATCTTGTCGCAGGACAACCGCCAGCGCCGCAAGAACACATGGGAGAAGAAAAACCGCAACGACTTCCTGCTCAGGGGCATTGCGTACACACAAGAGGGTGACTTGTTAATCCCAATGGCAACCAAGAAGCCCAACGGCAAGGTTTACCGCTACTACGTCATCAACAAAAAGATGCACAAGGGTGCTGAGGCTGCTCAGTCGTGGAACTACCAGGCTGCGATGCTTGAAGACGCAGTGTCAGAAAAACTTCTGGAATACCTGCGCAGCGAACGCATGGTGGACAAGTATTGGTCCGAAATCCAAAAGATCAACCCGAGCATTGATGAACCTCAAGCGGTGGTCTTGATCCTGCGACACACGGTCAGCATCTGGGATCAGTTCTTCACGAAGATGAAAACAGAGATCATCCATGCGTTGATCAAACGGGTGGTTGTCAAACCTAACGGGATCGAGGTTCAGATGCGGTTTGAGGGACTAGGAGCGGTTGTGAAAGCGATGCAATCACAAACGCCTCAGCTCGAACTTGCCTGAAGGAAGGGCATCGATGCAAGAAATCGAAACTGCGGTCGATGAGTTCGGTATACCCAAACTTTCACCCCTGAAATTCAGGCAACGCGGGGGGCGGAGAGTTGTCCTTCCTGCCGCTGGATCTTCGCTTGAAGAGCAACCTAAGGAGGCGACGATCAACTCCCCCCTCATCAATGCAATTGCCCGAGCTTTTTACTGGGCAAAACTCATTGACCAAGGGGTTGTAGCCAGCGGGTCTGAAATTGCACTAAGAGAGGATTTAGAACCAAGCACAGTGAATGAGCGGCTTCGGCTTTCGTTGCTGTCACCCAAAATCGTAGAAAGCATTCTGAATGGCGCTCAACCTGATGGTTTGACCATGCAGTGGCTGACACGAAATACTTTTCCTGCTGACTGGAACAAGCAAGAGCAGTTATTTCAATGTATTCAAACGGCTCTAGTTCTCGACTAATCGAACATCTCAAGCCCTAGGCGCAGCCATAGCCCTGAATTCGGGCATGTGCGACCAAGTCATCAGCTCTCAAGCCTGCGTAACGTCGGCGCTGAGCAATTGATCGTGCAGCTCTAGGATGATGAAGACAGGCGTCCGTTTTTCGTCCCCATAGTGCCACGCAATTTTTATAGACACGGCAATTCTGCACACAGAGAAAACTATTAAAAATTTCGAGCACTTTTACGTTTAATTGCCATATCGGCACGTCTAATCTCATCGGGCGTAGTTGGGGAAAATTGAGGAACCGGCGTTGGCTTTCCGTGATCATCAACTGCAACCATTGTGAAAAAACAGCTGTTGACATGCCGCACGACTTGTGAACGAATGTTTTCTGCAACGACTTTAATTCCAACTTCCATTGAGGAAGTACCTGTATGGTTCACAGAAGCAAAAAAGTGAACGAGCTCTCCAACATGAATCGGCTGCCTAAAAGTTACCTGATCCACACTAATGGTCACAACATAACTACCTGCGTACCTGCTTGCACAGGCATAAGCGACTTCATCCAATAACTTCAAAATTGTGCCGCCATGTACGTTCCCGGAAAAATTGGCCGTATCTGGCGTCATAAGCTCCGTCATGGTGAGCTGGTGCGAAGGTAAGTTGATCATGAGTAATTTATTTAACTTTATTGACTATCCAGCGATCAATCAAATTCGCGATTTCCAAATTATTTTTCTCAATCATCACCATATGACCATTACCTCTAATCCCTTCGTTTTCTAAACGAATGAAGTCTGTAGGTACACCTGCTTGCTTCAGAAATTTAGCAGTACAGTGGTCATAGACTGAATGATATGAAGCTTCGGCGGCCATAACCATGACCGGGGTGTTTCTCAAATTTACTAACCGACGAGCAGGAGAACGTTGCATCCAACATCCGAATAATGCATCCGACTCTGGTTTTTCTTGTTCAATATTTAAATCTTTCGAATTTAATGCCGGTGGGTCATAGGTTAGGGAAATGTCGGTTGGACCCCAAGCACGAGCCTTACCAGTTGCATTGACTGAGTTTTCAAAAGGGGGACCAGAAGGTTCAATTGCAACAATGCCCTTCACTAAATTAGGACGGGCATCTGCAATCAACCATCCAAATGGACCTGATTGTGAATGGGTCAATAAAATTGATGGCCCTATACGATCCAAGAGAGCTGAAACAGCAGTTTGGTTAAACTTTTGCGTGGCTGGATTTGATGCAAGACTTTCAACCTGTGTTGCATAAAAAGCATCAAAGATGGAATCCCCTCGTTTACCTTTACCAGGTCCTGTACCAGGCCACTGCGTGTGTAATTTCGCCTGTGGCCAATTGCCAAGATCAGCCGTTGAGGTGAATTGAGACTCAATTGCTTGCGCGGAGAACATTCGAGTTTCGCCATCTGAAGGATGCCATGCCGAACGTCCTCTCATAGGTTGATCAATCATGTAAACGATATAACCTTGCTCTACAAAATATTCAGCCCATCCCTTTCGTCCATCTGGAGTTCCCATCCAATTTGTAGCTGTTTGAGCCGCACCATGAATGAGCACTAAGGGATAAGCTCTTCGAACAACATGAGGAACGATTACTTCTACATAAATTTGCCCCGACATAACTCGTTGCTTCTCGGGCCCTGTGTATGTTCCGCCAGAGTAAAAATATCCACGACTTTTAATAGCCGATTGATCATGCACAGGCACAGGCGCAGTCGGAACAGAAACATTGGCACATCCGGCTACCAGTGCGCAAGTAAACATCAAACTGAAAAAGTTTCTAAGCATGAAATCTCCAATCGCTGTATAAAAATCGTATCAAGTTTTAACGCGTCACAACAGTCAACTAGATGTCAATTTGAATGTTGGCATCTTTGACAATTTTTCCAATCTTTTTTAAATCCTCTCGGATGAGCGACTTGAACTGCTCAGGAGATGATTTGGTTGGTACAAAGGAAATTTCTGCAAATCTAGCCTTTACAGTTGGCGCATCTACTGCCTTACCAATTTCTGCATTCAGTCTATCTGCAATAGGTTTAGGCAAATTCGCCGGTGCCCAAATTCCATACCAAGATAAAAGCTCGTAACCTGGTAATCCACTTTCTGAGACAGTTGGCACATCAGGCAAGCTTGGGATCCTCGTTTTGCTAGTAACGCCAATTGCCTTCAATCTACCCGCTTGGAGAAATGAAATAACTCCAGGCATTGGAGAAACAGCGGCAGAAACATGCCCTCCAATCACATCCGTCAATTGAGGAACAGCCCCCTTATATGCAATGATTTCCATCCCCATTTGAAGCTCACGGGTGAATAGCTCCTCACTTATATGGCTTGTTGTTCCCAGACCCGATGTTGCCCATGTGTACTTTCCGGGATTTGCACGAGACAACACAGCCAACTCTGCCAGTGATTTTGCGGGTACATCTTTATTAGCGACGACAACTAGGGGTACATACCCAATTTGACCAATTGGCGTAAAGTCAATCTCAGCGTTATATGTTTTCTTGGCAATGACCAATGGCAAATAAACCTGACTAGACGCATTGCAAATCAAGGTGTAGCCATCTGCTTTTGCCTTTTTTGCGATTTGAGTTCCAACAATACCGGACGCACCAGGTATGTTGTCAATCACAACAGGTTGGCCAAGCTGTTTAGACAATTGATCTGAAACCAATCGGCATGTATTGTCAATTGACCCTCCTGGGGTATAAGGAACGATCATCCGAACTGGCTTGTTTGGAAAGTCCTGTGCACATGCACTTTGAATTGCCAGCAATACTGATGCACTAAGCACAATGAGCTTTAACTTATTCATAAGACTCCTGAGGGATTAGTTAGATTACTAAATTTAATAGACACGAATTGCAAACTCGCAAATCGCGTCACACATGGCTTGAGGTTGCTCTGGGGCCATCGAATGAGCAGCCCCTTTGATGACAACTTCTGTCACGCGATCACCAAGATAAGGCTTCATGATTTTTGGAATAACTACAGCGTCGTGTTCCGCCTGTAAATCCAAAATTGGTACAACAGTACCGGCAGAAAAATAATCATCTATTGGCGTATGTACGCGTGCATAGCTTTGTGCGTGATGAGCATCTTGATACCAACCATCCAACCAGACACTAGGATCATGGCCGGGTGCAAAAAAAGCTTTTCTTAAGCACTCAAGACGTTTATCAACAGAAAGCGACGGATCACCTGCACCATCGATTTCAGCTCTAAGTCTGCTGTACGGTTTTTCTTCTGAACCAGGAAGAAGCTTTCCAGCAGAAGCTGCGGCCATAACTACAGCACAAACAAGATCAGGTCGATCAGCGGCCACCATACGCGCTGGTTGACTGCCCCACGCGTGACCCACGATGACAACTGGACCTGTTTTTTCATGATCCAACACTGCAGCGACATCACCGCCAAAGTCATGAAGAGATAACTCCTCCATTGGTCCATGACTCCCACGAATACCTCTGGGCTCTGGTCGAATAACACGGAACCCTTTGTCAATAATTCTCGTGCTGACATCATCAAAATCTCGACCGGATCGAGCCAAGGATGGCAACATCACGATGACGTTTCCACTCCCTTCATCGCTGTATTCGATCGTTACTGGAACAGATTTCCCCTTAGGGATGTAAGTCACTGATTTGAATGAAGTCATAAATTCAAGTCGAAGTAATTTCAAAATTAGCCACGTTTTTGCAAAAGTCCGCCGTCCACTGGCAAAAGAACGCCCGAGATATATCTAGCTTCCTCTGATGCAAGGAACACAGCAGCATTCGCAACATCCCACGCATTCCCCATAAAACCCATGGGGACAAGTGCATTGCGCTCAGCACGAATGACATCGGCAGAGACACCCCTCTCCTGTGCCCGACGATTGATAGCCATTGGCGTATCAATCAAGCCTGGAAGAATTGCATTGGCACGAATTCCAAAACCAGCGTTCTCAATTGCAATGTGCTGAGTCAATGCATTAACGCCAGCTTTTGATGTTTTGTATGTAACGGTAGGTCTAGCTGCAAGTGAGGCAGTTGAGGACACATTAATGATGCAGCCACTGCGTTGCTTAATCATTTGAGGTATTGCATGTTTACATGTCATCAACATTCCGCGCAAATTTAAGCCCATCAGTCGATCCCAAGTATCGATTTCTAGTTCGGCAGTTTTCTTGTCCCCTTTTGACATTCCAACGTTGTTATGCAGGATGTCAATACGACCATAGCGATCAATACACGTTTGGATGATTTCTTTGCATGAGTTTTCGTCAGTGATATCAGCGACCAAGGCAGATGCGGTGTGCCCATACTTTTGAACCGCACTCAGTGTTTCATTGAGCCAATCACCTTGAATATCGACTAACAGCAAGGTTGCGCCTTCTTGGGCAAATCGCTCAGCTGTAGCTCGTCCATTACCTACAGATTCACCTGGCTGTTGACCAGCACCAACAATGATTGCGACCTTACCCTCTAAACGGAGATTAGACATTTTTGAGACTTTCAGTCGGGTTTAATGTTTTGGCCAACTACCACCTTGCGCCAACGTTCAACTTCACTCTTCATGAATGCAGCCATTTCAGCTGGTGAATTTACAGACACGTTCAACCCGTCCTTCTGCAAGGTTTCCTTGTAAGCGGGGGAATTAGCAGCCTTTTTGAGTGCCGCGCTGATGCGTTCAATATACGCAGGAGGAGTACCTTTTGAAGCGAAAAGGCCATACCAAACCTCTGCGGAATATCCAGCAACAGTTTCAGAAACAGATGGAATTCCAGGGTATGCGTCAACACGGCCTGCTGAAGTCACTGCAATCGCTCGCATCTGACCACTCTTGACAAACTTGTGAGTACCGCCAGCAGTCCCGAACAACATATCTACTTGCCCACCTAACAAATCTGTGTAAGCAGGACCTGCACCTCTGTAAGGGATGTGCTGAATATCAATCTTTGTCATCATCTTGAATAATTCAGCTGCCAGATGAACAGCGGAACCATTTCCTGATGACGCGTAACTGAGCTGTCCATTGCGTTCTTTGGCAATTCGAATTAAGTCAGCGACTGACTTAATGGGACTATCCGCGCGCACGGCGATGATATTAGGACCATTGCAAATTCGACCTACAGGAGGGAGATCGTTTAAAGTGTCATAAGGCAACTTAGGTATCAACGACGCATTGATTGCGAGTGCACTCGTGGTCATCAGCAAGGTATGACCGTCATTGCCAGCTTTAGAAACAAAATCTGAGCCAATAACTGTTCCTGCACCTGGTTTGTTATCAATGATCATGGATTGACCAAGATCCTCAGACATCGCCTGAATGAGAGATCGGCCAATGACGTCCGTTCCACCACCCGTTGCAAATGGAACCACAACCTTAATCAACCTAGATGGATAAGTAGCGCCAAAGCTTGAGGTCGATTCTGCTGCAAACCCAGAGGCAGCCAGCAATAGACTAGAGGTAAATTCACGACGGTCCAATGCTTTTTTGATCATGACTACTCTAGGTTAAGCGGGAAATTTGTAAAGCGCTTGAGGATTAATCACAAGCAATTTCTCTAACAACTCTTTACTTGGTGCAATCTGAGACAAGGCATCTACTAGTTCACCATCGTCAGGGATATGCGTGTGATTTGGGTGCGGCCAATCCAAGCCCCATACACACTGCTCAGGAAAATTCTCCACCAGGCATCCAGCAAGTTTTTTACCCATTGGATAACCACTACCAGCCCTAGCCGTTGCTTCAATTCGATCAATGCCGCTTACCTTGACATGAACATGAGAGTGATCAAGCAATTTCATCAACGCTTGAAAATCTTCATGACTTTCTCCAAGTGTTGCATCCACACGCCCCATATGGTCAATCACAACAGGAACAGCACTCTTAAGAAGCTCTTGACCAACGGTGTGAACGAGTGAACTTTCAAAATGAACCTGCAGGTGCATGCCAGCTTCAGCCAACCGTGGCGTCAATTTGATAACGTCATTAACATCGTGTCCTCCACCAATGTGCTTCATAAAGTGGAAGCGAACTGCACGAAATCCACGACTAGCGAGACGCTTGAGTTCGGCATCCGAGACATCAACTTCAGTCAATGCGACGCCAAGGTAATGCCCTCCTCCAGCTTCAATTGCATCTTCGACAACAGAGTTATCAGTTCCATGGGTAATAGATTGAACGATGACGCAGCGAGCTATACCTAACTTTTTGTGCAACGCAAAGAGTTTTTCCTTTGGCGCTTCGGCAGGTGTATTTTTTCTTGCAGCTGCATATGGGAATCTTGACCTTGGACCAAATACGTGAACATGGCTGTCACATGAATTTGCAGGAAGCACAAGCTTAGGTTGGCTTGGGACGTCTAGATATGTTTGAACAACTGTCTCAGAAGATGCGGTAGTCATAGTTAGTTTTGAATTTATTTAAGCGTGCACAGGCAAACCAATTAATTTAGAAAGTGTTGACACATCAAGTCCATCAATGATGTCAATCAACCCAAGTCCCTCTGGACCACATGAAAGAGTCGCTAGATCTGAGTAAATTCGGCTAACGCAGCCAATTCCAGTTAGTGGATAAGAACAAGCAGAAACCACCTTGCTCTCGCCCTTCTTAGTAAGCAAGTCCATCATGACCCAGGTTTGCTTAGCACCCACAGCCAAGTCCATAGCACCACCAACTGCTGGAATTGCCCCTTGTTCACCAGTACTCCAATTGGCTAAATCGCCTTTTTCTGAGACTTGAAAAGCACCCAGAACACAAATATCAAGATGTCCACCACGCATCATTGCAAAGCTATCCGCATGATGAAAAAACGCACCTCCCTTAAGCAAGGTGACAGGCTGCTTACCTGCATTAATTAAGTCAAAGTCCTCATCTTCTGCCTTAGGTGCAGGCCCCATCCCAAGAATCCCGTTCTCACTCTGAAGAATGACCTCTCGTTCTTTTGGTATGAAGTTAGCCACTAATGTGGGTTGACCAATTCCTAAATTTACATATGCACCTTCAGGAATATCTTGGGCAACTCTCAATGCCAACTCGTCTTTGGTTCTTCGCTTGTATTCAGTCATATTTTTTACCTTATGCAGACTTTTTGAAGCCGCCACCAACCGTAGCCTTATGGTCAATTCGCACGATATGACTCACAAAAATTCCTGGAGTCACGATGGCTTCAGGGTCAAGTTGACCCAACTCTGCAATCTGATGAACCGTTGCGATAGTGCGTTTTGCAGCCATCGCCATTACAGGGCCAAAGTTTCGAGCTGCTTTGCGGAAGACTAAATTTCCCCAGCGATCACCTGATTCAGCTTTGATCAGAGCGACATCACCATGAATTGGATATTCAAGGACATAGTTTTTGCCATTGATGAGTCGAATTTCCTTTGGCGTTCCGTCTGAATTGAAGGCCATTTCTGTCCCAAAACCAGTTGGGGTGAAGAAGGCCCCTACCCCAGCACCAGCAGCACGAATTCGCTCTGCCAAGTTACCTTGGGGAACTAATTCAAGCTCAATTTTTCCGCTTCGATAGAGTTCATCAAACACATGCGAGTCTGCTTGCCTAGGAAAACTACAAATGATTTTTCTAACGCGCCCAGTACGCAAAAGTGCAGCTAGCCCTGTGTCGCCATTACCAGCGTTGTTGTTAACAACCGTAAGGTCGCGAGCACCTTGATCAATCAATCCGTCAATTAGTTCGTTAGGTATCCCTGCCGTACCAAAGCCCCCAATTAAGACTGTTGAACCATCGCTTACGCCATCAAGTGCATGGGCGATTGAATCTGAAATTTTGTTAATCATTTAATTTCTTACTTATTAGTCCGAACAAAAAGTTCACGAACAGTGTTCATAAACATTGGGCGAATCCTTGAGCTCCAAGCTGTGTGACGGATAGCCAACCATTCTTTGCTTTTCATGACTTCTGGCGAAATCAATTCATAACAGGCGATGTAACGTGGAGATCCAGATGTACGTAAAAATCGTTTCGCACTTATCGTTCCTGGAACACTAGCCAGTCCTGGCAAATGTTCTGTGTCATACCAAGCGTTGAACTCTTCCTCCGACTCCTTTGAGATGTCGGTTTCAACGATGTAGTGATAACCACCTGATTCAGTGTGATTTGCACCATTCAAGGATGTGAGCAATGTGATCTCCTCGCAATGCGAAGAAGTCGGCAATTGCCCTTCAACATAAGCTCGCCAGTTCTCACTCAATGTTGACTTCCACCATGTCTTCTTCAAAACATACTTAGACTCGTTCATTACCAACGGATCAGCGCCGGAGTAAGTGACAAGGTGAAGAACAGTCATGAAACTTCCAATCAATGAACAATATTGAGTGCCACCAAAAATCTAGAAACCATGTTGTAAGCCGCAACAGTTGCAACTAATTCCACAACTTTGCCTGAGTCGTACTTTTTAGTCACTTCATCCATCAGTGATGCGGGAACCTCAATGTCACGGGTCATGTGGTCCGTCATTTTGAGAATTAACTTCTCATCTTCACTAAATCGAGAAGACAGCTCAGCTAGTTTGATGTCATCAATTTTTTCTTGCGCTACACCAGCTTTAAGGGCATGAGGAATATGGGCGTCAAACTCAAAGCTAGCCTTATTGAGTACGGCGACTCGCAAAATCATCAACTCACGCAAATCTGCGGGTACAGACGTTTTATTACGAACAGCAGTCAACATGCTTTCCCAACCTTGCGCGATAGGTGCGCTATTGAGTAGCACTTGATAAAGCAATGAAATTCGACCGCGCTCTTGCAGAATGCGATCCTCGATCTCTTTTAACTCTGGTCTAGTTCCCTGAACAACAAGAGGGACGCGTATGTGGTCTGTACTCATTCGTCACCTGTAATGTTGCGAGATTTAATGAGTTGCGCCCACTTTTCTGTATCAGCTTTCAGCATTGCACCAAGCTCCTCTGGCGTCGAGAATTTAGGCTCTGCACCAGATTGCGTCATCTTTGCATTGGCAGCAGGATCAGAGACCGCTTGCTGAACAGCTTTATTGAGAGCTTTAACAACTTCAGGTGATGTCTTCGCTGAGGCGAACAATCCATACCAGTTGTTTGTATCTACTGATTTGAATCCCTGCTCTTCGAAAGTTTTAACATCGGGGAGTAGTGGATGGCGTTTTTTAGATGCCATACCAAGAGCTTTTAAACGTCCACCTTTAATTTGAGCCATCACAGCCGGTACGTCCGCGAAGAAGCCATTTACCTGACCTCCCAACAAATCATTAAGTGCAGGAGCCATGCCGTTGTAAGGCACGTGAAGCAAATCAGCTCCTGTAGATTGCTCAAGCTGCAACAAGGCCAAATGAGGAATGCTGCCCTTTCCAGATGATCCAATTGGCACAGGCTCTTTCTTTGCCTTAGCTGAGGCAATGAATTCTTTTGCATCTTTGGCAGGGTTCTTTTCATTGACAACAAAAACTTCGACGTTATTTGCAACCAATGAAACAGGAGTGAAGTCCTTTTGCATGTTGTATGAGAGCTTTGAGTAAAGCGATTGATTGATTGCCGCAGCACCCACACTCGTTAGCCAAAGAACACTTCCATCAGCTTCTGATTTGAGTACCTCACCAGCACCAATTGCACCGCTAGCGCCTGGTTTGTTTTCAACGATCACAATCCGACCCAAGCTTTTCCCCAATGGCTCAGCAATGGTTCGAGCCATTGCATCCACAGGACCACCAGCTGCAAAAGCAACAATGATTCGCAATGGCTTGTTATTGGCTTGAGCAAATGCAAATGAAGCAGAAAAAGTAGCTGCTAGTGCAATTAGCAAGGCGCGTTTATTCATTTCTTGTCTCCTAAATAGTTATTAATCGCAGCGTGCAGTCATACCGCCATCAACGATGATTTCTGTACCTGTGATAAATCGAGCTTCATCACTTGCCAAGAAAAGTGCTGCATTGGCGGTATCCCTACCATCGCCCATAAATCCAAGTGGAATTCGCTTCACACGTGACGCCAGCAGTGCGTCAACATCACCGCCTGTTCTTTGCTTTGCCAAACGGACCTCAACCATGGGGGTATGTAGCTGACCTGGAACGACTGTGTTTACTCGCACGCCCATAGGTGCATGCTGAACTGCTACTACCTTTGAAAGCTGAATCACACCAGCTTTGGTTGCCGCATAAGCCACTTGCGCACTTCCAGTCCAACGGATTCCAGAAGTGGAAGCTACGTTCACAATCGCGCCACTTTTCTTAGCAATCATGGTGGGCAGAACATACTTGCATGTCAAAAATACACTCTTCAGATTCACGTTAATTTGCGAATCAAACACTTCCTCACTCATTTCAACGGGACCACCTGCCGCAGAGCCGCCAACGTTATTAATGAGAATGTCAATGGTTCCAAACTTATCCAAGCATGCTTGAACCATTTTTTGAATGCTCTCTGAACTCGTAACATCACACGCGTAGGTTTCAATTGAACTTCTGACAACCCCGGCCAACTCCAATGTCTCGGCCAGACGCTCTGGGTCGCGATCTACGGCAAATACTTTTGCACCTTCTTCAGCTAATCGAACTGCCATTGCACGACCATTACCCCAGCCAGAACCAACACATCCAGCGCCAGTAACGATTGCGACTTTTGAATTGAAACGAGTCATTTTTCACCAGTGATTTGAAATTAAGTTGGGCTAGTGTCAAGCATCCTTAACCAGAGGTAAACTACATAGCACCTATATCAGATATGTCTTTATCCTATGGATTTAAAACAGCTAGAGTACTTTGTTGAGGTTGTTGAACGAGGCAGTTTTAGTAAAGCTGCGGTGTCGCTAAACCTGGCTCAACCGAGTCTCAGTAGGCAAATTGCCCTACTTGAAACTGAGCTTGGACATCGACTTCTTGAGCGAACAGGACGCGGCGTCTCAATCACTGAAGCCGGATCCGCACTCCTATCTCACGCCAAAGTGATGCTTAGCGCCGCAGAAGATGCCAAATTTCAGATTAAGGAGATGCGAAGTGACCCTTCGGGTAAGGTCGTAGTTGGTCTTCCTCATCGAGTAGCCATGGGTCTGTGCGTGCCACTTATCAAAAAGTTCCATGAAAGACTACCCAATGCTCTAATTTCTGTCGTTGAGGGACTCAGTTTGTCTCTTAGAGATGGACTGATAAACGGGCGCATAGATATCGGCTTACTTTTTGACCCAGCTCCAACTCCATTACTAAAGTACGAGTCATTACTGAGAGAACGATTGATGCTCGTAGCACCAGCTTCGGTAACACTGCCAAAGCAGATTAGTCTTCAAATGCTCAAAGACTTTCCGATGGTTCTGCCAAGCAGCCCCAACCCAATTCGAAATTTGGTTGATGCCGTATTACTTCCAAGAAAAATTGACCTGAATATCGTTGCAGAAGTTGGTGCAGTTCATTCTGCTCTGTCACTTGTAGAGACTTCTATGGCTTGTTCCATCCTGCCTGAGAGCGCCTTGAACCTTAGAGCCAGCACGCATAAGGTTTCATTTTCACCAATAGGTCCTCCAGCAATGTGGAATCAATTGATTCTTGCAATACCAGCATCAAGACCCATGAACAAGCTATCCATAGAAACAATCAAAATATTGCGTGAGCTTGATTTCCGGATGGATTCAAACAAGTAACGGTCATTACTTGCTGTAGTCTGATTACTCAAAGAGCACGTTCAAGTCCGCAAGTACAAAACCAGATCCACATTGAGCTGCCAATTCGTGGAGCTCGCGACTAAGTGAAGCACGATCTTGCTGTCGGGCCCAATGCACAGGACCTCCCTCCCATCGAGGAAAACCATACCCGTGAATCATGACTACATCAATGTCACTGGCTCGAGTTGCGACCCCCTCACCTAGCAAACATGCCGCCTCATTGACGATTGCAAGCATTGCTCGTCTTTGAATAGTCTCAGCTGGTAGTTGTTGACGCTTAATGCCTCGGCGAATTGAAGCGTCCTCGATGATCTGGAGAACTACTGAGTCTGTCACTGGCGCTTGCTTTCCATCAGCATAGGTGTAGTAGCCTGAACCTGTTTTTCTTCCCAGTCGACCTGCCTCACAAAGCCTGTCAAGAATGTCGACATATCTAACGCCTTGAGCTCTTGTCGCAGCTTGAGCTTTTCTCATGCGCCAAGCAATGTCGAGTCCTGACATATCAGCCACAGCAAATGGTCCCATGGCCATTCCAAACTGCTTCAAAGCAGCATCCACATCCTCAGGCAGCGCACCATCTTCGAGCATAAATTCGCATTGGTTGCGATAAGCGTTGTAGATTCGATTGCCTATAAATCCAAATTTATTGCCAGCTAATACAGGCAATTTTTTCAACCGTTTGCCCAAGGCCATACCGGTTGCAAGTACTTCATGGCGCGACTCGCTCCCACGTACGACTTCGAGTAACTTCATCACGTTCGCTGGGCTGAAGAAGTGCAAGCCGATGACGTCTTGTGGTCTTTTCGTGGCATTAGCAATAGCATCCACATCTAAATAAGATGTGTTTGTTGCCAATACAGCACCTTGCCGGGCGTATTGATCAATTTTCTTGAAAACTTCTTGCTTTACAGCTAGATCTTCGAAAACTGCTTCGATAACCAAGTCTGCTTTAGTGAGTTGATTCCAATCCAGAGTGCATTGCAAGTGAGCCTCACGCTCTCCAGCGGTCATCGCCTTCATCTTCAGTGCTGCAACTCTGTCTCTGTAATGGGTAGCAACTCGCTCTTTTCCACGATTGAGTGCCGCCTCATCCTGCTCAAGCAAAATGACTTTCATCCCTGCATCTAGAGCGCTGATAACAATACCTGAGCCCATCGTCCCAGCTCCGATAACGCAGATGGTTTCTACTGAGACGGGATTTGCCAGCAGTTCATTCGGCAATTTCGTACTGTCTCGCTCCGCGAAGAATATGTGTCGAAGTGCAAATGCATCTGGCTCGAGTCGCAAGTGCATAAAAACAGCACGTTCATCTGCCAAGGCATCCTCAAATGGCAATGCTTCAGATGCTCGTATTACTTCAATTGCTGACTTAACTGCTGGTCGTTTTTTGCCTGACCGCATTGCATCTTCAGAAGCTTTGAGAATTAGACTGACGTCTTCTTTAGGAACTACCTCGTCGCGAATGCGACGTTTTTGACCATTCATACGACCTGCGTACTCAATCGCAGAATTCAAAAGATCACCATTGACGACCTCATCAATGAGGTTCAACGCATTAGCCTCTATTGCACCAATACGTTGAGCACCGCAAATCATCTTGATTGCTTTAGCGATGCCTACACGTCTTGGCAACCGTTGGGTTCCGCCTGCTCCAGGGATGATTCCTAGGGAAACTTCTGGCAAACCAACGACAGCATCTTTATCTGCAACGCGAGCATCACATCCAAGAGCCAATTCGAATCCTCCGCCTAATGCGGCACCATGTAAAGCTGCAACCACAGGTTTCGAACAGTGTTCAATTGCACGAATTACATCTGGTAGTAATGGGCCTTCTAAAGGCTTTCCAAACTCACGAATGTCTGAGCCAGCAACGAATGTGTTGCCAGCGCCAATGAGAACCCCAGCTTTAAATTCAGAATTACTAGCAAGCGTTTCAATTGCAGACATTAGCCCTTGCCGGACAGCAACAGATGATGCATTGACAGGTGGATTGTCAATGGTAATGACACAAACATTGCCTACTGCTTTAGTGTGAACGCTTACGTTTTCCATCAATTTAGACTCGTTCCAAAATCACAGCGATACCTTGACCAACACCAATACACATCGTGCAAAGTGCATAACGACCACCGGTTGCATGTAGTCGATTTACAGCAGTTGTTACTAAGCGTGCGCCAGATGCCCCCAAGGGGTGGCCTAGTGCAATTGCACCTCCCCATGCATTGACACGATGATCATCATCATTCAGACCAAGCATTCTTAAGACAGCTAGACCTTGAGATGCAAATGCTTCGTTCAACTCAATGACGTCAATTTGTTCAATCTTCAGACCCGTCAATGCCAATACGCGTTCTGTTGCTGGAGCTGGACCAATTCCCATAACGCGAGGCGGCACACCAGCTGCAGCCATACCAACGACTCTGGCTTTCGGAGTTAATCCATGCTTTGAGGCTGACGACTCATCTGCCAACAATAATGCACATGAACCGTCGTTAACGCCACTTGCATTTCCAGCTGTTACGGTTCCGTCTGGACGCACAACTCCTTTGAGTTTTGCCAAAATTTCCAAACTCGTTTCACGAGGATGTTCATCTTTATCAACAACGATCGGCTCACCTTTCTTTTGTTGAATCATGACTGGTGTTATTTCGCGAGCGAAGTGACCTGCTTTTTGAGCTGCTACAGCATTGAGTTGGCTGCGAAGAGCCATTTGGTCTTGAGCCAATCGCTCAATCTTGTAATCTGTTGCTACGTTTTCAGCAGTTTCAGGCATTGAATCAACGCCATACTTTTCCTTCATCAACTTGTTAACGAAACGCCATCCAATGGTTGTGTCGTACACAGCGTTGTTTCGACTGAATGCACTTTCAGCCTTTGGCATAACGAACGGAGCACGACTCATGCTCTCAACCCCACCAGCAATGATCAAGCCTGATTCACCGGCTTTAATTGCTCGTGCCGCTGAGCCAACCGCGTCCAAGCCAGATCCACACAGACGGTTCACAGTAGAGCCAGGAACTGAAACTGGAAGACCTGCAAGCAAGCTGCTCATGTGAGCAACGTTTCGGTTGTCTTCACCAGCTTGGTTTGCACATCCGTAGATCACATCGGTTACAGCATCCCAATCCACGCTTTGGTTGCGAGCCATCAATGCTTTCAGTGGAATTGCACCTAAATCATCAGCGCGCACTGAGCTTAAGGCACCTCCATAACGTCCAAATGGTGTACGGATTGCGTCACAGATAAATGCTTGTTTCATGGCAAAGACTCACTTTTAGTTAAATTCCAAATACGTTGAAGCAAAGCCGCAGCTTGTGCTTGACCTATGACAGGTCCAGCCAGTTCAATCAGTTTTCCTTCAAGATCTGCATCAGACAAAGGCAACTCTGGGTCGCCTTTTCGGTCAGGTTGCAGATGCTCAAAACTTCGACCATCCTTCAAAGTAATCTTCACCCTTGCAGAACGGCGCTCAGGAAATCCAGCATCTACTTCTGGATCTAATTGAGCAAAGATGCGAGAGATCAAATCACGAGTGAGAGGATCATTCAAACGGTCATGCTCAAAGGCAGACAGCCGCACACTGCCAAACGCTAACGCTGAGGCAACCATGTAATTGATACTGAACTTAGCTTCATCAGCGGTTTCCGGATCGGTATGTCCAGCAATATCCAAGGTAGGTCGATAGACACCCAATTCAACTTTTTGAATATCCTTGGCGTCAAATCCATGGGTCTCTTTGAGGAATAGAGCACCATCGACCGATGGGAATGTGTGTCCGCAGCCAATATGATTTTTAAAAGTGAGGCGCGTGATATGAAAGTCAGAGCCAAGAGTTGACGTCACTTTTGACCAATCAACTCCCTCGCTCATGGCATTACCTAGTCCTAACTCCCCTTCAAGGACATCAAGTGAGCTCAACATACCTTGTTTTGCCAACTGAGCGGCAAGAATGCCAGCCTCAGCGGCACGACCTGCATGAAGCGGTTTCGCCATCGGCTCAGTTTTGAAGGCTTGTTGTAGTCCCGCTGTGAAAGTTGCTGCCAAAGCCAATGAGTTTGCAAATTCAACCTCATTTAGCCCGTACAAATTCGCGGCTGCAGCAGCTGCACCAAAACTACCCATCGTTCCAGTGTTGTGCCAATAGCGATAGTGCGGACGCCCCATCACCATACCAATACGCGTAGACACCTCATATCCAAGAACTACTGCGCGTAGAAATTGCTTGCCGTTAGCCCCAACTGCTTGAGCTGCAGCTAAGGACGCTGCAATAGTCGCAGCACCGGGGTGATACATCGCCTCACGAAAACTATCATCAACTTCAGCCGCATGAGCAGCAGTTCCATTAAACAAGGCTGCTGCTCGTACAGTTGCAGATCGACCATTCCCAAGCGTTGAAGCACCTCGATCTAAATCCTCCTGAAGTGCCTTCTCGAGAACTCGAACACTTTCAGTTTCTAGCCCAGGGTACAAAGAGGCATACCAATCAATGACTGCTCGCTTTGCATGGTGCCAAACCTCATCTGACACGTTTGCTTCATTAAATTGAGTCGCGAATTTTGCGAATAATTGCACAGCATAGTGATTTTTGGAGCTCATTTTTTATTCTTAATCAGGTTTAATTGATTGTGCTTGCACGACTTTTCGCCATTTAGAAACGTCAGCTTTGACGATGGCTTGAGCTTCATCAGGCGTTTCCAGCGACACGACCAAGCCCTCTCCTTGAGCACGTTTCTTAAATTCTGGAGTAGCAGTTATCCGCTTGAAAGCTGAATGCAATTGCTGAACGATTGGAGCTGGTGTTCCCGATGCGACAAAAATTCCGTACCAAACGTCAGCTTCATATCCTTTTGCACCAGACTCTGCAAATGTCGGCACTTTAGGGAGTAAGGCGGAACGAGTGCCACTGGTGACAGCTAGGGCTCGTAGCTTCCCACTGGCAATAAATGGTGCAACGCTGGGCAATGTTCCAAATACGACATCAACTTGTCCGCCCATCAAATCAGTGATTGCGGGTGTAGCGCCACGATATGGGATGTGCGTCACAAACAAACCGTTGTTTGTCTTCAGAAGCTCAGCAGCAAGATGTGTAGACGTACCGTTGCCAGCAGAGCCGTATGAATACCTTCCAGGATTAGCCTTTGCCAAACTCAAAAATTCTGCACCGCTTTTAATTGAACTTTCAGCATTAACAACCGCAACGTTTGGTGCTCTACCAAGCAAAGTAACTGCTGAAAATGCACCCTCACCTCCATATGGCAACTTTGTCTGCAATGCAACAACAGCAGCAAATGCGTTTGTATTGATTAAAAGAGTATGGCCATCGGGTGAGCTTTTTGCGACAAAGTCGTTACCAATCACAGTCCCTGCACCGGCCTTGTTATCAATGATTACTGTTTGACCGAGATCCTTGGATAACAAGTCCCCCAAAGTTCTTGCCATCGTATCGGTGCCACCTCCAGCTGGAAATGGCACAACGAGTCGAATGGGTTTAATTGGAAATGAAGCTGACTGAGATTGTGAAATCTGAGGCAGCATCACAAGAGACACGATGACAAGTAATCGGCATGACCTTTTCAAAATTTCTCTCAATGCGATGCTCCCCTTAATGCCCATTACGCAAGGACGACAACGCCGTCAGCAGCTTTGACACCCTCACCCTTAGGCAATACAAAAACAGGGTTAATCTCTGCTTCGATCAGACGTTCACCTAATTGAGCCGCCATATGCGAGAAAGCGACAACCGTATCCACCAAGGCATCCACATCAGCTTTAGGACGTCCTCTAAAACCATCTAATAATGGCCACGTTTTAAGGTCTTTGGCCATTGAAAGTGCTTCATCACGCGACAACCCACCCTCTGCAGGAAGTAATCGCATAGTTGTGTCCTTGAATAGTTCAGCGGTAACACCACCCATACCCAACAAAATGGCTGTTCCAAGAGAATCTCGGTGCATACCGAGAATCAACTCTGTTCCACCAGTCACCATTTCTTGAACTAAGAAGCCCTCTGGAAGTTTTCCAGTATTTGATTTCACCTCTGCTGTCATCGACGCAATACGAGCAACCATCGTTTCCGGCGTCACCCCTACAGCGACACCACCAACATCGCTCTTATGTGTGATTTCACTTGAGAGGATTTTTAGAACCACGCGACCACCTAACTCCGTCGCAGCAGCTTCAGCCTGTTCCGGGGTTTGTACTGCTCGCTCAGCCGCACAGGGGACACCAAATTTAGTAAAGAGTTGCTTAGCCTGTGCTTCATTCAAAGAACCACTCGGTAAATCATCCAAACTCTTTACTACGTGTTTTGCTGCATCTTCTGATGCAAATGGCTTGAATTCAGAGGCATGACGCATTGCTGCACAAGCGGCAGTAATGCTCTCAGCAGCCGCGTACGCAGGCACTCCTCTCTCAGTCAGTAACTTACCAACCGCTGGAGCATGCGGACTTACATAGGCAAACACTGGCTTATCTGAATTCGGCAAACATTCTTGGATAGCACCAGCCATCAGCTCTGGCTTAGCTAAGCTAGATGAACCAACAACGATCACCAGTGCGTCATATGTCGGACTTTCTAAAAGCGCATTAATAGCACCACGCAGCAAGTCTGGACGCAGACCTGCCAACGTAACATCAATCGGATTGCGGTCCAGTACTGCTTCAGAGCCTGAGTTCAATGCTCTCAAAGCACTTGCTGTAGTCTCGTCTGGTGCGGGAGTGTCAAAGTCTGCAATACCCAAGTCGTCGGACACCAAAGTACCTGCGCCACCTGTTGAAGTCAAAATTGCAATTCGATTACCGCGCAACTTTCGACCAGTCGATAGTGCAGCGGGAATATCCAACAAATCTGCGAAAGTTTGTGCACGGATGACACCCACTTGTTTGAACAGTGCGTCATACATACGATCAGCACCTGCCATCGCGCCTGTATGAGAAACAGCGGCACGAGCACCAGCTTCTGAACGACCAATTTTGAAGGCAACGACAGGCTTACCTGCTTTTGCAGCCTTTAGACAAGCAGCACGAAACTTCTCAGGATTTCTAACGGTTTCGATGTAAAGCGCAATCACCTTAGTTGCAGGATCATCTGCCAAATGATCGATGAAGTCTGCTAATTCGAGATCAACCTCGTTGCTGGTTGAAATCAGCTTCGACAATCCAATGCCACGAGCGGCTGCCCTTGAGAGCAAGGAGCCCATGATGCCACCGCTTTGGGAAACCACTCCAATTCCGCCAACTGGGAAATGATCCATCTCAAGCGCACCAGTCGCAGACAGCATGATGTTGTCGGTCAAATTCACAAGACCAATGGTGTTGGGTCCCAAGATTCGCATTTTTCCAGCAGCTTCAATCAACTGCTTCTGACGAACAGCCCCCTCCTCACCTGTTTCGGTATAGCCACTTGCCAAAACAATGGCAGCTGCACAGCCACGGTTTGCTAAGTCACGAACCGCCAAATGCGCACGTTCAGCACCGAGCAACACAATGCCGACATCAGGCACTGACGGCAAGGAGGTGACGTCTGGGTAGCACTTGAGGCCATCAATCTCATCAACTTTGGGATTGATCGGAAATATGTCGCCAGTGAACCCAAGTTTTTTCAGGTAAGCAACTGGGCGACCAGCAGTCTTCGTGGGATCAGCAGAAGCGCCGATGACAGCGACACTGCGAGGTTTGAGCAAACGAGAAATTGAATCCATTTTTAATCCTAGCTAGCAGCTTTTGCCAAAAATGCTTCAACAGAAGCACGGTGCTCAGTACTGGTGTAGCAGATACCCTGTGCTTGACTGCCTTGTGCGAACACATCATGTGAAGTCATTTCAAATGATTGGTTCAGAATTGTTTTTGTGAGTGCAAGAGCTGTAGAAGATGCTTTACTTAATTCAATTGCCCATGCTTGCGCGTCAGAAACCAGAGCTTCAGCCGTTGTTTTACGGTCCACGATACCGAGAGCCAATGCCTCATCCACATCAACCTTGCGACCACTAAAGATCAATTGCTTGGCTTTTGACAGGCCCACGCGACGTGGGAGGAAATACATGCCACCGCCATCTGGGATGATTCCGCGATTGATGTAAGACCAAGCAAAGCTAGCCCACTCGCTGGCAATGATGAAGTCACAAGCCAGAGCTGTATCAGCGCCCAAACCTGAAGCTGCACCGTTGACGGCAGCAATGACAGGCTTAGGACATGTGTGCAGGAGTGATTGCGTGTAGTGAACTCGTTGTTGGCGATGCCAGCCGTTAAAGCCGACTTCACCCGTTGGTGCATTCATACGCTTTTGCATGCCACTGATGTCACCGCCAGCACAAAATCCTTTGCCCGCACCAGTCAATACCAGTGCCTTGATGGCCTTATCAGCAGTGATGCTTTCGAGCGCATCAATGAATTCGCTACGCATTTGATCGCTCATTGCGTTACGCTTATCTGGGCGATTGAGCGTCAAAGTTGCAACTGCATGCTCAATCTTGAGTTCTATTAATGAGTAGTCCATGATGATTCCTATTCGATTCAATCGGGTTTGATGTTGTTTTCTTTGACGATTTTTCGCCAGCGAGCCTCTTCTCGTTTGACATATGTATCGAGCTCTTGCGGCGTTCCTGTTGACACGGCAAGACCCTCTGGCTCTAACTTGCGACGAAATTCAACTGTTTGCGTAGATTGCTTTGCTGCGGCATTTAATTTGGCGATCACATCAGCAGGCGTGCCAGCAGGTGCAAACAACCCGTACCAGCTTTCAACTGAATAACCTTTGACGGTTTCAGCGATTGCGGGGATTGATTTCATAGCGGATGAACGTTCAGCAGAAGTAACTGCTAAAGCACGAAGTTTTCCACTAGCAATGTGAGGAGCAACGGCGGCAGCTGTAGCAAACATCATGTCCACTTGCCCACCCAACAAGTCGGTCATTGCTGGGCCAGCGCCACGGTATGGAACGTGAGTGAGTTTTACTTGAGCGATGTTTTCGAACATCTCACCTGCTAGGTGAGCCGAAGTCCCGTTACCTTGTGAAGCATAGGAAAGTTTTCCAGGCTCAAGTTTGGCCAAGTCGAGCAAGTCTTTGACATTTTTCAACTGACTATCACTGCGAACGACTAAAACATTAGGGCCACGTGCAATCATCACAACTGGAGCGAAGGCCTTCTCAGTATCGAACGGCAACTTAGGCATCAAACTTGGGTTAACTGCATGAGCAAATGTTGCGACAACCAAGGTATATCCATCAGGTGCGCTTTTAGCCACTGCATCAGAACCAATAATCGTTCCAGCTCCTGGTTTGTTGTCAATGATTACTGACTGCCCTAGTGCTTGCGACAAGCTCGCAGCAAGTGTGCGAGCAATACTGTCAGTACCACCGCCAGGTGAAAACGGAACAACTAATTTAATAGGCTTATCTGGATAAGCTGCGAATGCCGCTGAAAGTGAAATGACTGCTGTAGCAACCATTACGCAATAGCGTTTGATTCCTCTAGTAAAGATGCTGTTCATATATAAATCTCCAAATTTATTTTCACGCTAGCTTACTTATTTGCAAGCTTGCGTGCACACATCAAATTCCACTAGATGGAATTTGATGAACTAAAATCTGTAACATTCGCGACTACAGGCACATGAAATGCGTAATTCAGCTCTGATAAAACCACCGACAGCAGCCAAGCCTGGAATTTCAACTGCCAATCGCTCTCTTGAAAGAGGCATCGACATATTGAGAGCCTTTCGACCTGGCTCGGCTTTGCTTGGTAACGGTGACATTTCAGAGAGAACGGGACTGTCCAAGTCAACAGTTAGTCGACTTACACAAACCCTTGTAGCTAGCGGTGTTTTGCAAATTGAGCCGGGAACTCGTGTGTACCGTCTTGCACCGCTTGTTTTAAGTCTCGCCCACGCTATGCGTACGGGTTCCAAGGTCTTAGCTATTGCAGCCCCCTTAATGCGGAGTACGTCGGAAAAGCACAAAGTTAACGTTGGGCTCGCATCTCCCGATCAAGATGAAATGGTTTATTTGGAGTCAATTCGATACAACCGTCGGCCATCCCTTCGAACAGTGGTTTCAGGACAGCGTGTACCGATAGAACTAACATCACTTGGCCGTGCGTACCTATCTTGTGCTCCAGATTCACAAAAATTAAAACTCCTTGAGCATTTCAAGAAATTGCGCAACAAGCAATGGCCAAAATTAAAAGCAGAAATTGAAACGGCTGACGCACAAGTAAAAAAATTCGGCTTCTGCATTGCATCTTGGCAACCAGAGGTAATCGCGTTAGCAACACCAATAGAAGTTGGGAACCAAATTTATGCTTTAAATATTAGCGTTTCGAGCGATGAAGATGCCACAAAACTAGCCAATGAACTTGCCCCAGTACTGATGGAGCTTAGAACCAAGGTCGAGACGGCACTAATCTTTGCTGAATGAATTTCAGGACTTTTTAGCTCGCTCAAAGTGTTCGATTTGTTTGTAATCACTTACGCGGTCAAATGTTGACATTAGGTTTTGCACGCTACAACAGTTCGTTTCTAGTTAATCATGCTCATGCACAGTTAAGGTTAAACGTATTCCCGCAAACCCGCATGAAACCTAGGTTTTCCTTGTGGACGCGTCCTTAAGAAAACAGAGAAAAGAGAGAGAAAACGCCAAAAAAACTCCACTTATTGAAGAAATGAAATTGCCGCGTCCTTAAGGTAACTCGTCGGAAGCCCGCAAATACAGGGCTTGGGCGCAAAGAAAAAGGGCTCGGAGATTTTCCGAGCCCTTGTGTATGGTGGTGGTAGCGGGATTTGAACCTGCGACATCAGCATTATGAATGCTGCGCTCTAACCAACTGAGCTATACCACCGAACAGGGCAGAATTGTAAACCATTTTGAGCCCCTCTCATGGGCTCAAAGGACGAGATCAGCTCAATGAAGCTGCCTCGTTCATCGCTTGGCCCAGCTTGGAAAAATAGGCATTCGCTGCGTCAGTAGGCACCAAGTATTTGGTACGGCGGTTTTTACCTTCAAAGGTTTGTGTAATCAATCCTGCTTCACGCAAGGCATCCAATTTGCGGTGAATGGTGGCAGGGCTTGCCACCGATGCCATGGCCATGGCATCGGTCACTGTCAGTGCGTGACCTTGTGCGTGTTTCAGCACGATCAACTGCAACAAGTGCCGAGATGTTTCGTCCACATCCGACACAGAGGCACTGTCTAGCGCCTGTACCAGTGATAGGAAACGGAGGTATGTTTTTATCATGACGAGAATTTTATAGAAGAATGGCAAATTCCGCGACTTTCTTTTCAAGCGCGTCCGACGCCAAGTGGCTAGGCGACCTTAATCCTCCAGTGACGCCAGCACACCAAAGCTTCGCTGTGCATACGCCAAACCGTGGCCCGCGTGCACACCAAAGTCAAGCACTTCACCAATCAAGATGTCATGGTCACCGGCAGACACCACTTGTGCAATACGGCAATCAAACCAAGCAATCACGCCATCCAAACGTGGGTGTTGATGGATACCACGCACCAAGCTTTGGTCTGCAAAGCGTTCGGCTTGCGTGCCTTGCGCAAACTTGAGCGCCACATCTTTTTGCTGCGCACCCAACACGTTGACCATGTAGCCCCCAGCATTGATGAACGCTTCGTGGCTCAACGATGTTTTGCGCACACTCCACAACACCATGGCTGGGTCCAGCGACACGGTGTTGAACGAGTTGCAAGTCATGCCCCAGTCTTGGCCTTGGGTGTGAGCGGTCACCACGGTCACGCCGGTGGTGAAGCAGCTCATCGCGTCTTTGATGTTCACGCCGTGCTTTCAGATTAGTTTTATAAAAACGCGAGTGCGTCTTGTGCGGCCACACGGCCTTCGTCGGTGGGAATCACCCACACCTCGATGGCACTATTGTCAGCGTGAATCGAAGCCACGCTGTCGCCTGTGGCCTTTGCGTTGCGTGCAGCATCTATATGCACGCCCAGGTAAGCCAAGGCATCGCCGACTTGCTGGCGCAACACGGCATCGTGCTCACCAATGCCACCAGTGAAAGCCAACACATCCAAGCCACCAATGCAGGCACTCAAGGCACCCACTTCACGCACCACGCGATGGGCAAATAAATCAGTGGCAAAGCGTGCGGCATCCGAAGATGAGGCGCGCAAAGTGCGCATGTCAGCGCTCTCGCCCGACACGCCCAACAAACCGCTTTGCTTGTAGAGCAATTTTTGAATTTGGTCGTGATCCCACCCCTGCTCCATCAGGTACAGCAACACACCGGGGTCGAGTGCGCCACTGCGCGTGCCCATCATCAAACCATCCAGCGCGGAGAAGCCCATGGTGGTGGCGCGACTTTGGTGAGCCATGGTGGCGCACACGCTCGCCCCGTTGCCCAAGTGGGCCATCACTGTGCGACCCGCTGCGCGCGGCACATGGCGTTGCAACACTTGGCTCACGTATTGGTACGACAAGCCATGAAAACCATAGCGGCGCACACCTTGCTCGGTCAGTTTTTTGTCAATCGCAAAGGTGGTTTCAAGCGGTGAGAGGGTGCGATGAAACGCTGTGTCAAAGCACGCCACTTGTGGCACATCGGGGAACGACGTTGTAAATGCTTGGATACCGGCCAAGTTGTGCGGTTGGTGCAGCGGGGCCAGTGCATTGAGCGTGGCGAGCTGGTTCATCACCTCGGGCGTGACGCGCACGCTGCTGTTGTAAAACGCACCGCCGTGCACCACGCGATGCGCAATAGCCTGCACCGGCACATGCGACAAACGCAAGGCCAGCAAGCTGTCTAGCGCATCCAATGCAGCCTCAAAAGGCTCTTGATCGGACATGACGCACACATCGGTGAGCTCTTTGCCTTGGCCTTGAATCGCCATGCAAATGCGTGGTTCACCCGAGGGTTCCAAACCTTCGATATTGCCTGTGACCTCCGCCTCGCCGATGCCATCACCTTGGATCGGATACAGCGCAAACTTAAGGCTCGACGAGCCTGCGTTGACGGACAGAATACTCATGCAGGGTGCGTGCGGTAGTGGTGCGCCACCAACTTGGCCAACAACGCCGAGGCGCTGCGTGTGGTGGCCGTGTCTGCACGGCTGGTCAACGCGATGGGCACGCGCGCACCCAACACCACACCCGAGCCCGACGCACCGGCTAAATATTCCAACTGCTTGGCCATCATGTTGCCCGACTCCAAATCGGGGGCCACCAAGATGTCGGCTTGACCCGCCACCGCCGAAGCGATGTGCTTGATCTCAGCTGCGTGTGTCGAGATGGCGTTGTCAAACGCCAAGGGGCCATCCAACAAACCACCTTTGATTTGTCCGCGGTCAGCCATCTTGCACAGAGCGGCTGCATCGAGGGTAGAAGGAATGTTGGGATTGACTGTTTCGACTGCCGAGAGAATGGCCACCTTTGGCATGGCCACGCCCATGATTTGTGCAAACAAAATCGCGTTTTGCACGATGTCTGCTTTCTCGGCCAACGTGGGTGCAATGTTGAGTGCGGCGTCGGTGATGTACAACGGCTTGGCATACATTGGCACTTCAAAGCGAAACACATGCGACATGCGTCGGCCTGTACGTAACCCTTTTTGGGCCACAACAGCGTGAATCAACTCGTCGGTATGCAAGCTACCTTTCATCAAGGCTTCTAGCTTTTTGTCCGCCGCCATTTGTGCCGCCAAGTCGGCCGCCTCATGGCTGTGTGCCACATCAATCACTTCAATGCCCGTCAAGTCAATGCCTGCCTCAGCAGCCACGGCACGCAGTTTTTTCTCTGGCGCAATCAGAACCGCTTGAATCAGGCCGGCATGGTGCGCGTCCATCGCCCCTTGCAAAGAATCGGCATCACACGGATGCACCACACCGCAACGCACAGGCTCTAAGTGGGCACCGAGCGCCAGCAAATTGGCATGGCGTTGTTCGGGATCGAACAAGCTGATATGCGGCGCATGGATGCGAGGCATGCGCAATTTCTGCGTCGGGGCCATCACCTTGGCCACGCCATACAACACACGCTCGCCTTTTTGGTTCACCAACAAACAGTCCAGCTCCAAGGTTTTCTTGTCGTCGTTTTTGGCGTTACAGGTGACGGTCACATTCAAGGTGTCACCGATTCGCACGGGACGGCTGAAGTGCAAGTTTTGCTCTAAATAAATCGTGCCAGGGCCTGGAAACACCGTACCCAACAAACTGCTGATCAGCGCGCCACCCCACATGCCATGGCCAATCACGCCATGAAACAAGGTGGCGTTGGCGTATTCGGGATCAAGGTGTGCGGGGTTGGTGTCACCAGACACGGCCGCAAAAGCTTGGATGTCGGCCAAGGTCAAGGTGCGCACCATGCGTGCGGCTTGTCCCACCATGATGGCGTCGTATGGATGGTTCTCAAGCCATTCGTTCATGGGGTCGTCGGTGGTTTCGGTGATGTCGATCATGAGGCTCTTCAATTCACGGCGTGGCTGCCGGCGTCTACATAAATGGTTTGGCCCGTCATGCCACTGGCGGCATCGGTGCACAAGAAGGTACTGAGGTTGGCAATTTCATCCAGCGTGACCAAACGGCCCAAGGGTGCTTTGGCGATGTTGCTTTGCATGAGTGCATCAAAGGCTTCAATGCCAGAGGCCGCACGCGTGAGGATAGGCCCAGGTGACACCGCATGCACGCGCACACCCTGTGGCCCCAACTCCGCCGCCATGTAGCGCACCAGCGATTCCAGCGCCGCTTTGACGGGCCCCATCAACCCATAGTGCGGCACCGCTTCTTCTGCCCCCAAATAAGACATGGTGATCATGCTGCCACCGTGCGTCATGTGCGGCGCACACAGCTTGGCCAATGTGGCAAACGAATGGCACGACACATCCATCGCGCGTGCAAAGCCCACGCTCGAACTGTCAATCACACGAGCATGTAAATCAGCCAATGGTGCCCATGCAATGGAGTGAATCACAAAGTCGAGGCGCCCCAGTTTGGCCACGGCATAGGCCACGAGTTTTTCTAATTCGTCGGGGGTTTCAATGTTGCAGGTTTGCAGGTCCATGCCCAGTGGCTGAGTGAGTGGTTCCACATACGCACGGGCTTTGTCGTTCAAGCAAGACACCACCACGTCGGCACCCATGGCTTGCGCTTGGCGCGCACAACCCCATGCAATGCTGAGCTCGTTGGCCAATCCCAGCACCAAGCCTTTTTTGCCTTGTAAATCGAAGGCGGACATCGGGTTCATAAAAATTCCTCAAAACCACCAGGGGGTTCAAAACGTCCCGCCACAAAACGTAAACGGGTAGGCCCACGCATGGCGCGTTGCGATACCGAATGGCGTGGATCGCCGGGATAGCACAGCGTGCGTACCCCTTCGTCGTCAAACGGCTCGGGCAAGATCAGCGCTGGCGTTTGCTGCCGCGCACAGTTCAACACATCTGTCGTACAAGTATGTGACAACAAAGACACCAAGGTCATGATTTGAGGCGGCGCAAGGGGAAAGTCACCCGCCCAATAACGCGTCAATGCCTCGCGCGGGCTCAGCCACACACTGTCGATGGCTTCGATGTTGTCGTGCATGGGCTGCTGACCTTGAGGCAGCACCGCCATGAAAAAACGGGTGTCAAAACGCTTGTTGGTCACCGAGGGTTGCATGGGCGTGATCCAGCGAGACCAAGGGGCCAAATGCTGCGTGTCCACACGCAAACCGGCAAGCTGCAACACATCACCAAACGCTTGTCCGCCATGCAGCGCGTGCTGCCACTGTTGGCGTTGCGCCGCGTCATGCGCTAAGGCTTGGCTACCGTGCAAGCGGGCATACAACACACCGCACTCTTCCAGTACCTCACGCACGGCCGCCACGTACAGGCCCGCCGCCGTGTGCTGCGATAAATCAGGCTCGCCCAAGGCACTGTGCAACGCTTGCGGCGACGCATCCAGATGGGCATGCACATCCGGCGCGCAATCCGACTCGTCTAATTTGCCACCCGGAAAAACAAAAACGCCGCCCAACACCGCCGAAGCGGTGTGGCGACGCAGCAAAAAGACTTCTAGGCCTTTTTGAGGCTCATCACGTAACAACACCACCGTGGCCGAAGCCCGCGGTGGTGTCGTGATGACTTCGCTGTTGAGTTGCATGAACCGCAGCGATCAATCCGCAAATTACTTGCTTGGGTACGCCACGTCGACGCGGCGGTTTTGTGCCCAAGCAGCTTCGTCATGGCCTTCTGCCTTTGGCTTCTCGCTGCCAAAGCTCACAGGCTCAGCTTGGTTGTCTTTCGCGCCGTAGGCTTTCAAACCACGCACCACAGCTTCTGCACGCTTTTGGCCCAAAGCCAAGTTGTATTCGCGGCCACCGCGTTCGTCGGCATTACCTTCCACGCGAACTTTCAACGCAGCATTGGCAGCCAAGTACTTGCCTTGACGCTCCACCACCGCAGTTTGGTCAGCCTTGATGTCGAACTTGTCGAAGTCAAAGTAAACGCTGCGCTCTTTAGAGATCGTGCTGTTGGGGTTCAAGTGATCGGCCACCACAGCAGCCACAGTAGAAGATGCCTTGGCATCAGAAACATTGTCTAGCTTGGTTGAGCTGCAAGCAGACAACAAGGCGACGGACACGATAGACAAGAGAGCGAAGAGGCGTTTGGACATGAGGGATTTTCAAGTTGTAAAAAATAACCCTAGTATTTTAACGGAGGGGCTCACCATGACTTTCAAAGCGTGAAAGTGTTGTTTTTTTTGACACTTTGTTAAATTCTTTTAAAAATCAACAACATAGGTAATTTTCTTAATTTTTATTCTTCCAGAACAGCATCGTTTTACAAAAAGTATTCAAATTTCATAAATAACACTCGTTTGAACTTGAAAAGCCGCCAAATCAGCGCATTGCTTAAGCCCATGCAGACAGGTAAATTCCATTCCCCGTTAGAAATTTCGACAAGTCATAACCCAGCAGCACGGCCCCTGCGTGCGAGGAATAACAAGATGTCAACATTCAAAATTTTGGTCACCAGTCAAAAGGGTGGCGTCGGTAAAAGTACGGTTTCCGCCAATCTGGCCGCCTATTTGCGCCGCCAAGGCCAAACCGTCACCCTAATTGACTTTGACACCCATGCATCCTCCAGCACATGGCTCACCCGTGCCCCCAATATTGGGGTAGTGGTGCAGCACCATGTCCTACCTTTGGATCAAGGTGGCAACCGCCCCATCTTGGATGCCCGTTTGCACTTGCGCCGTGCCGCCAGCAGCTCAGAAGTGGTGATTTGTGATTTGACATGGACCGATTCGATTGCAGGCGAACTGATGTTCGAGTACGACTTGGTCGTCGTGCCGACCTCGGTCTCAGAAATTGAGATGGCAGCCACCGCAGGCTTCCTCAGCCGTCACCGCTGGGTCTTTGATTCAGCCATCCACACGCCGCCCACCCTCTTGGTGTGCCCCACACGCGTGCAGCCCGAACAGCTGAAAAGCGATGTCTTCTCCAAACAGCGGTTCCCCGTCAGCTTCATGCTCGCGCCACCTGTGCTCGAAGCCCAATCGGCACGCGACATGTTTGAACGCGGTTATTTGATGGACTTGCAAGACGCTTGCGGCGCATCGTTCAATGAATTTGGCAAATCCGTTTGCGCTGCGCGCGACATGCGTGAGTCGGCACAAGGCATGCGCCAAACCACCCACACACGTATCACAGCCCCAACCCTACGCACCTCAGGTGCATCAAATGCGGCTAGCGCGGGTGTGAAACGTCATAACTTTTTGGCCAACTCGGCAACGCTCTCCAGCCAGTACTCCATCTTGGGCCGTCACCGCATGCAAAAAGTTCGCCCAGAAGACAACCTGGCTAACAAATCGGCACCGCACGTGGCTGCGCCACAGACCACGCACATTGCATCCATGGGCATCCCCCAGTTTCTCAAGCGCATGTCTATGGGGGTCATGAATAAATGAGCACCGAGCCTCAATTCTTGTCCTTCAAAGGACTCAAGCAGTACACCCCCGAAGACGGGTGGGGCCAAGTCAATGCGATGTTGCAATCCCACACGCAACCCGCAGCAGCTCCTGCTCAGCCCGCGTACGCACACCCAGCGCAGCAACACGCCCCTGTGCCCGACAACGTACCCACGCTGACTGAAACTCCAGACGCCACATCTGGCCCAGCCTCGCCCATTTTCGATCCGCTCATCCATGAGTTGTTTGAACAACTGCGCATTCCGCCCAGTGATGAGTTGACCCAAACTTGGCGCACCATTGCCGCCGAAGTCAACTTGCTCACCGAGCGCATGGCTCTGCAGCGTGAGCTGCAAGAGCGTTTGCACAAACTCGACCATGAACTGGGCGACTTGCGCGGCACGATTCTGTCGCACCTGTCGGATGTGCAACAGGCAGCAGACCAACAATTGGCCTCAGCCCGTTTGCGAGCCGAAGTGTCCGCCTTGGCTCAAACCAAACTCTCAGCCAAACTCAAAACTTAATTCAATCCGTCAGCCAAAGGAGCGCTTCGCATGCTGGACAAACTCAATCAGATTTATCCGGTCCGCTACACAGCGTTCATTGCATCGGTAGTTTTGCTCATCTTCTCGCTCTTGGGCGCAGGCGTGATGGGTCTGAGTGGTTGGTGGCCCACTATCTTTTTGGCGTTGAGCCTGGTGGGTTTGTATGACTTGCAGCAATCGCACCATGCGATCTTGCGCAACTACCCCATCATTGGGCACTTGCGTTTCATGCTGGAAACCATTCGCCCTGAGATTCGTCAGTACTTCCTAGAGTCGGAAACCGAAGCCTCCCCCTTCTCGCGCGCACAACGCACCTTGGTCTACACACGTGCCAAAGGCCAATCCGACAAACGTCCCTTTGGCACACAACTCGATGTGCGCGCCATTGGCTACGAGTGGATCAACCACTCCATCGCCCCCACCCAACTAGCTGGTCATGACTTTCGCGTGAGAGTGGGCGGCAAAGACTGCACACAACCCTACGACATCAGCCTCTTCAACGTGTCCGCCATGAGCTTTGGGGCACTCAGCGCCAATGCCATTCAAGCCTTGAATTTGGGTGCCAAGCTGGGCGGCTTTGCGCATGACACAGGCGAAGGCTCGATCTCGCGCCACCACCGCGCACAAGGCGGTGATTTGATTTGGGAAATTGGTTCCGGCTACTTTGGCTGTCGGGATGCACAAGGCCACTTCAGCCCTGAACGTTTCGTAGAAAACGTGCGCTCTCCCCAAGTGAAGATGGTGGAGATCAAACTCAGCCAAGGTGCCAAGCCTGGCCACGGCGGTGTGTTACCAGGCCCCAAGGTGACCGAAGAAATTGCCGAAGCACGCGGCGTGACGGTGGGCCAAGACTGTGTGTCGCCCGCCACCCACAGCAGCTTCAGCACGCCCTTGGAGTTGATGGCGTTCATCCAGCAATTGCGCACCTTGAGCGAAGGCAAACCCGTGGGCTTCAAGCTGTGCATTGGCCATCCTTGGGAATGGTTTGCAATCGTCAAAGCGATGTTAGAGACAGGCATTCAGCCCGACTTCATCGTGGTCGATGGTGCCGAAGGCGGCACCGGTGCCGCCCCCCTCGAGTTCTCAGACCACATGGGCATGCCCCTGCAAGAAGCCTTACGTTTAGTGCACAACACCTTGGTCGGTGCAGGCCTGCGTGACAGCATCCATGTGGGCGCCAGCGGCAAGATTGTGAGTGCCTTCGACATGGCCCGCGCCTTGGCCTTGGGCGCCGATTGGTGCAACAGCGCACGCGGCTTTATGTTTGCACTGGGCTGCATCCAAGCGCAGACTTGCCACAGCGGCAACTGCCCCACGGGCGTGACCACCCAAGACCCCACACGCCAAATGGCGTTGGTGGTTCCCAGCAAAGCCGAGCGTGTGCAAAACTTTCACGCACACACACTGGAAGCTTTGCAGGAGTTGATGGAAGCCTCCGGCTTGCGCACCCCCCATGACTTCACACCACGTCACATCATGCGACGCGTGAGCGAAACGCAAACCTTGCATTTGTCCGATTTGGTTGACACCGTACAAGTCGGTGCATTACTCCAAGACAATGTCAGCACCCTGCCCCCGGTCTTCGGTGATTGGCCACTGAGCAGCGCGAAAAGCTTTTCGCTCCAAGCGGCTTAAAGCGGCGCCAAGCGCGAAGAACAAAACTCACACAGACGAAAAAAAGGCGGCCCTACGGCCGCCTTTTTCATGGATGCATCTCGATTAATCAGCTGCGCGTGGGTACTGAATCGGTTTTTCACGCACCATCGGTGGAGGCGATGCAGCAGCAGCGGCTGCGGCAAGACGAGCCTTATCGGCAGCCGCACGCTCTGCAGCAGCTGCCTTGTCCGCGGCCGCTTTTTCTGCTGCCACTTTGGCGGCACGTGCTGCAGCAGCACGCTCTGCGGCCGCTTTTTCTTCCGCGATTTGTTCAGCAGATTTCACAGGTTTTTCAGGTTGCATACGCATGGCCACCGCACGTTCCGCAGCGGCACGTTGTTGTGCCAAGCGTTCAGCGGCAGATGCTTTCTCTGAAGCCGCCGCAGCTTTTTGAGCCTCGGCCGCAGCACGCTGTGCATCCGTTGCCGACTTGGCAGATTGCGCTGCTTTGTCAGCCGCTTTTTGCGCCTCACCAGCAGCCAGCGTTGCTTTATCTAGGGTCTTTTCAATGTTCTTGATCGCGGTGACTTCTGCGGCGGTTTGCGCACGGTCACGCACTTGCACCGCAGCATTCAAGTCAGTTTTGATTTTTTGAATTTCAGTCAACAACACTTGCGTGCTAGGACCTTGGGGCACAGCCGGAGCGGGGGGTTGCGCACGTGCTGAAGTTTTCTCAGCGACGGCCTGCAGCTTGTTCTCCAACCCAGTCAACTGCTTTTGCATGTCTTTGAATTTGAGGTCGCTGGACTTGTTGGCCTCTGTGGCCACCACAGCAGGCATGGCAGCCAGGTTCTTGCTCAACTCTTCCAAGCGTTTGGCCACTTGAGTTTGGGTGGTAATGACTTCTTCTTGCTTTTCGTTAATTTCCGAAAAGTCAGAGTTGGTCTTGCCAATTGCAGTCAGGCTGGCATCCACCTCAATCACGCGCTTGGCCATGGCATAGACCATGGTGTCGAGCTCTTTGATGGATTTGGTCATCTTCATGGTGATGGCAAAGAAGATGCCCATGGCAATCAACAAACAGGCACAAAACGCACCCAACATGATGCGCGAGTGCATCACATTGCGGTGGTTGTTTTCTTGAATCTTGGAGACCACTGCGCGCATGGTGGCGCTGACGTCTGCCGCAATCGATGCGGAACGCGTGGACACCTCGGCCGAATCGAGCACCACCGATGTGAGCTCTTCAATTTGGCGTGCAACCTCGTTGGTGTCCAACGATTGGGAGGCGATTTCGGTCAAACGGTCTGCCGTCGCTTCGACATCCACAATGGCTTCTTCAGGCACTTGTGCCTCAGCCGTCGCTTGTTGTTCATCCGCCATATTCAAACCTTTGTATTGCTTTGTTCTTCAAGCCGATCCAGTCTGGCATTGAGTGTGTGTATTTCGCCCGTGAGCTTGCCCATGCGGACATGTAGCTCTTCAACCCATGTATCGGCTTGAGTTGGCGTGTCTTGAATCACATCGACGGGTTCAGAATCTGAGGCCTCTTCTTCAGGCGCTTCAACGGGGGTCTCATCGACCCAATCCGTCAAGGTGGGCACTTGCGCCAAAGCGTCTGCACTCAGCCCCTGCGCGTCATCCGGTAAATCTGGAACTGAGATATGAGGCAAGGTTTCGGGTTGATACCCCGGCTCAAACGGCGGCGCCTCGGTACGAATTTCATTCGTCACAAGGATGGGATGAGGGCTGGTTGTATCGTGTTCTTGACTCATGAGCTCGTTCCTAGCAACGCATCAGGATTTCGTAAACTGGGTTTTCATCGACTTGCTGCTACGCAACCAGCCTTTGGAAAGCAAAGGGTTGGACTGCATGAAAGCATCGGCTTGAGTTTTGGTTTCAAAAGGCCCAGCGACCAAAATAAAGTAACGCTTGCCTGTGTCTTTGTGTCGCGCGCGCAAGATGCGGGCCTTCGCATAGACCGCATTGCTGCGCTGAAAGCTGCGCATATCTTCTTGCGTATCCATGGCGGCAAGTTGCACCACATAACCATTGGCGGGCAAGTCATTGACCCAAGCCTCATCGGAGCTGGCGTCAGCCTTCACATCCGCTTTGGCGTCTGCTTTTTCAGCCTTGCGCTCTTTGTCGGTCTTGGTCTTGGCAGATGGCTCACTGGCAGCTGTCACGGCAGGCTGTGGCGCGGCGGAAGCCACCGGCGCAGCCGCGGCCACAGAAGCTGCGGCGCTGGCAGCAGAGGCTACCTCTTCAGCTTGGCTGGCCACACGGGCGGCCTCGTTCGCCACGGAAGCGGCTAACTCGGCAGCAGCCAAAGCTTCAGCACTGGCAGCAGAGGCAGCGGCACTAGCCGCCTCGGCGGGGGCGGGCACTGCGGGGGTGCCACGCAACACATATTTCTTCAAAGCCTCGGCCTCTTCAAGCACCAAGTCTTTGTACATCACCCCAAAAGCGGCCATGGACATGAGCAACACCAACAAGACCCACCCTGCATACGATTTACGCGGAGGACGCTTGAACAAATCGCTGTCGCCCGTGTTGGCCGCGGCAGGGGCCAGCGGTGGCGAATGCAACACAGGCTCGCGCAAGGTGTCTGACATGGGTGCTGCGGCAACGGCCAAAGGCACAACTGGTGTGGGCGTAGCAGGCGCTGCGGCAGGGGGTGCCACAAAGTTAGGCAAGGGTTCTGAATCGAGTTTGGGCTCTTCTTTTTTGCCAAAGCCTGGCACACGCCACGCCGTTTTAGTAGGGAGATTGAGCAGCTTAGAAACCGGCGTCACTTCGTCGTTGAGTGTGGGCGGCTCAGGCAAGAACGAAGGCTCAATCTGAGTGGGTTCAGGGTCAGGCGTCGTCGCCACCCAATCGGTCAATTTCTGTTTGGCCTCGCCGGACTCGGTTTCAACTTCCCACTTGAGCAAGTTTTTGCCAAATGCATCGACTTTGCTTTGGTAGTTACCAGCGCTGTTGATGAGCAAGATCACACTGATGTTGCCTGCCGGAAAACCATTGACCAAACGAGCCAAAAGTTGCAACTCGAAGTCTTGCATCAAGATCGAATCGCGGAACAACAAGAAGCGACGAGGGGCGTGTTTTTTGTCTTTCTCCAGCGCTTGGTCCAGCGTGATCTCAGACAGAATTTCGTTGAACTTTTGAACCAAACGCTCAGAGTTGGTCGAACTGCACCACTCGATGTGGTTTTCACCCTTGGCGCGCAGACGCTCTTCGAACAAGCTGCCGTAGTAATCGAGCACCCGATCGTGATCGCTCAACACAGCAAGATTGATACTGCCTTCGGTCAATGACTTCAGGAGGATTTCAAATCGCAACCGGTCACCGGGGCTTTGGTAGATGTCTGTCATGCGGGCTCAAACTTTGGGTCTTAAGGGTTCATCAAAGCGCCATTCGCATCGAACTTCATGTCGTCTGGAATGGAAGGCGATGGTTTGACCACTTCCTGGCCACGACCATAAGACTGGTTCAGGCTGAACACATAGGCAATGACCTGCGCAACAGCGTGGTACAGCGCCTCTGGAATCGGATGATCCAGCTTGGTCGTGAAGTATAAGGCGCGAGCCAACAAAGGCGCCTCAAAAATATAAACGTTGTGCTCTTTGGCTTCCTCACGGATACGGGCTGCTAAGCCATCTTCACCCTTGGCCACCAAGAGCGGCGCACCATCACCCATAGGGTCATAAGACAGGGCCACCGCAAAGTGGGTGGGGTTGGTGATGACCACGTCGGCGTCTTTGACTTTGCTCATCATCTTGTTGTTCAAGATTTCGTGTTGACGGCGACGAATTTGACCTTTGACCTCGGGGTTACCTTCCGAGTTTTTCATCTCGTCTTTGACCTCTTGTTTGGTCATCTTCAACTTCTTGTTGAGTTGATGGCGTTGCAATGGCACATCGACCAAGGCCACCAACACCAACCCGAGGCTGAGCCAAAAACACGAATCCACAATGATGGTGCCCGCGACCTTGATGGCAGGGTTCAAATCCATTTGTGAAATGTGGGTCAGGTCTTGCAAGTTGTTCATCACTGAGACCAACAAAATCGCACCGACCAAAAGAAATTTCAGAAGTGCTTTGCCCAAATTGATGAAAGCCTCAGGACCAAACATGCGGGCCAAACCCGTCATGGGGTTGAGCTTGCTGAATTTGGGCATGATCATGTTGGGCGCAAAAATGAAACCGCCCGCCAAGGTGGTCGACAAAATCGCAATCACATAAAGGATGGCCAGCAAAGGCAACACGATCAAAAACCCGTCCACCACAGAGCTGCCAAAGATGGAGGGCAACAACTCGGCTTTGTCGGTGATGCGGCGATCAAACTGCAACTGCTGCTTGAACAAGCTGCTCATGCTGGTGAAGATGTGCTGCCCCATCATGGTGAAGAACAGGGTGGCAATGACCATCATGGCCGCAGGTGCCAATTCTTGCGAGCGTGCGATTTGTCCGTCTTCACGCGCTTTCTTTAAGCGCTGCGCCGTCGGTTCTTCGGTTTTGTCTTGGCCGCTTTCTTCCGACATGTCAGCCTCCCAAATACGAACGCAGCATCATGAAAGCTTGCGTCCATACCCAATCAATGCGGGCCACGTTGTTGCCCATGGAAAACATCATGACGATGAAACCCGTCAAGATCAGCGCAGGAAAACCCACGGTAAAAATATTCAAACTAGGCGCCGCGCGCGCCACAAAGCCTAGGCCGATGTTGATGAACAGCAAGGTCATCATCACGGGCAACGCAATCAACAACGCACCCAAAAACATCATGGCGCTCCAGTTGATCATCTTGGCCAGCATGTCTTGTGTGAAAAATTCTTGACCAATCGGAATGAGTTTGAACGACTCCATCACCAAGCCAAACACAATCAAATGGCCGCCCATGCCCAAAAAGATGAGGGTGCCCATGATGTTGAACAGCTGTGACAACACCGGCACGCTGCCCATATTGGGATCGACCATGTTGGCCATGGACAAACCCATGGACCCCGACATGGCTTGACCGGCAACCACCAAGGCCGCCGAAGCGACTTGGAAAACCAAGCCTAGGGTCAGGCCAATCAAAATTTGACGCGAAATTTCCATCAAGCCATCGGCCGTGACGGGATCAATCTTAGGAATGTCGATTTGCTGCGAGACAAAAAATGCCATCGCAAACGCCAAACAAATGCGAATGCGCATGTTGACCGCGCGTATCGAAAAAATAGACGTGAACGCCAGAAATGCAGACAAGCGAAGCATTGGCCAAATGACGACCAAAAACTTGTCTAGGATTTCAATGAGCGAGGCGTTCATCGTGGTGCGTTGTTACATGAACAAGCTGGGAATGCGGGTGAAGATGCCCTTGGTGTAGTCCACCATGGTGTTGATCATCCAACCACCTGCCAGCGACATGGTCAAGCCCACTGCCAAAATCTTGGGAATGAAGCTCAAAGTTTGTTCGTTGATGGAGGTGGCGGCTTGAAAAATACCCACCACCAAACCGACGATCAAACCCACGGCCAACAAAGGGCCCGAGATGATCATCGTCATCCACAGGGCTTGGCGGGCTAAATCGACAACTGCTGCGCTATCCATGATGCGGCTCCTTAAAACACAAAGCTGTTGGCGAGCGAAGCCATCAACAGCGTCCAACCGTCAATCAGCACGAACAGCATGAGCTTGATCGGCATCGAAATGATCATGGGCGACAACATCATCATGCCCATGGACATCAGCACGCTGGCAACGATCAAATCGATCACCACAAACGGGATGTAAATCAAGAAACCAATCGTGAACGCACTTTTGATCTCAGACGTGATGAACGCTGGCATCAAGGTGGTGAATGGCACCTGTGTGGCGTCATCCAGCTCGCGGCGGTTGGCGATTTGCATGAACATGGCAATGTCGTCTTCACGGGTTTGCTTGGTCATGAAGTCGCGCACAGGCACTTCGGCTTTGATCAAGGCTTTGTCAAAGTCGAGGTTGCCGTTCATGTAGGGGCCGATGGCCTCTTTGTAAACTGTCTCAAACACCGGCGACATGATGAAGAAGGTGAGGAACAAAGCCAAACCCACCAACACGGTGTTGGGTGGCGTTTGTGCGGTGCCAATGGCTTGGCGCAAGATAGAAAGCACGATGATGATGCGCACGAAAGACGTCATCATCAGCAACATCGATGGCAACAGCGTGAGCGTGGTCATCAAACCCAGCAATTGCAGGCTCATGCTGTATTGCTGACCGCCTTTGCCCGCGCCCGTCACGTTGACCAAGGGAATGCCTTGCGCGTGGGCCATCATGGGCAATGAGGCCAAAGCCACCAAGAGCAAGCCCAAGATGACGTAGAGAATTTTTTTGGTGATGGGCTTACGCAGCATGGCTGACCTCCTGCGTCCACGCGTGCAATGTTTTCACCTCAGCGGGGCTGACGCTGGCCAACACCATTTGGTTGTCCACCTGAATCAACACCATCTTGTGCTTGAGGCTCAAAGGCAAGGCTTCGAGCACTTGAATACGTTTGTCGTCCGCACCATTCGCTGCAAAGCCGCGATTGCGCTTGACCCACCACAGGGCGCCGCATAGCAGCAGCAACACACTGAAGGTGCTGGCGATGAATTGACCCCAATCGAAACTTTGCATGATGTTTTTCCTGTGCGCGATGACGGTTTTTTGACACTGGACGTGCCTATCTGCAGAGGTATTGCAAGGCACGTGCCAGCTTCGCAGCACGGTATAGTTATTTCATGCATCACCTCAAAGCCCTCCTCCTTGCCAGCCTCGTGCTCACCAGCAACCTCACGCTTGCCGCGCAATGGACGGCGGTGGGCTTGTTTGACATCGGCACCTTTTATGTGGACACCGACAACATCACCCACGCTGGTGACCACCACAAAGCATGGACCATGCTGGACTACCGTGAACCCAAGGTCCACGCCCCCACTGGCAGGAGCTTCAAGTCCACCCGCATGCAAATGGAATTCAGCTGCAAAGAACAAACCGTGCGCACCTTGTCGCTGTCGTACCACACGGGTGTGCGATTGAGTGGCGACACCTTGTCGACCGAGGGCGTGATTGGCCCCTTTGAACCCGTGCCTCCTGAGACCCCGATTTTCAAAATCATGCGCTTGGTTTGCTAAACCCAATGGGCTTCGTTCGTGACCTGATTCATGCAGGCGGCACCGGCGGCCTGAACTGGCACGTGCACGCGCATTACTCGCGCAAGCGTTGGCAGCCCACCGTGCAGTTGATTGATCAGTTCTTGGCGCAAGTCACACCAAAGTCTGACCACTTGTTGCTCATAGGCGGCAGCGCGGGTTGGATGATGCCGCCCAGCTGGTTGGCGCGTTTCAAACGCATCGACGCTTACGACATTGACCCTTTGGTGCCTTGGTTGTTTGACTGGCGCCATGGCCGCCGCCTCAAAGCATTGGGCATTGAGGTACATCACCATCGCTTAGATGCGCTGGTGGCATTGCCAGAGATTTTGAAAGAACACCCGCACGCCTGCATTTGGTTTGACAACGTGCTGGGTCAGCACCGCTACCGCCTTCGCGATGAAGCGCGTGTGGAGCGCGAGTTGGGTCAACTCAAAACCACACTTCAAGGTCGCAGTTGGGGCAGCTTGCACGATGTGTTGTCAGGCCCCACCGATGGGCGCTTGCTACCGGCGGGCTTGAATGTGTGGAGCCATCACGTCACCGCCAAACAAGGCATGGCGCCTGCGTTTTCGCAAAAGCTCTTGGCCAGCGTGGGCGCGAAAGACGTGTGGCAAGACCACCTCACAGGCCATGTGTTTGCAGCAGACACACACACCACTTGGATGCCATGGGCGTTCAAACCCAGCTACTGGCATTGGTTGCAAGCGGGCTGGGTCAGCGCTTGATCAGTGCTTGAGGTTGTAGAGCGTGACGCCTGCTGCGTCCATCTCTTTTTGCTCGCGCTTGCGGTGGAAATCGCGCACAGCTTTCAGGTCTTGTTCGACCAAGGTTTCCATTTGAATGCGCTTTTGCTCGGCGGTTTTGAGCGCCAAGCGTTTAACTTCCACCGTGTGTTTGGCATCCATCAAGTCCAGATCCACGCGGCTGATGAGTGACTGAAGCTGCTGCATGAACCCACGGAAGTTCAGGGTTTCAGACATGCTGTGCGGGCGGCTTTCTGCCTCTTTGCTGCGCACCACATAGTCGTCATACAACATGACCATGCGCTCACGGCTTTTCTCCAAATGCGTCACACGGTCACGTGCTGTTTTGAGCGCGGCCAAAGCCTCGTCACATTTTTCTTTGGCTTTTTTGGCCAACACAGGCCATGCGGCACGGGGCTTCATGACAGCATGTGGCTGAGTTGGTTGCGCGTCATGGCGTAGTCCTCACCCTTGTCCATGTCTTGGCGCAAGAAGTCGACCATCTGCTCACGGATGCGAATGGCCTCGTCAAGCTCAGGGTTTGAACCCGACTCGTACGCACCCACTTGCACCAAGTCAGCATTTTGTTGGTACACCGACCACAAGCGGCGCAACTTGTTTGACTGCTTCAACTCATCGGGGCTGACCAAGGTTTGCATCACACGCGAAATCGAACCGTTCAAATCAATCGCGGGGTAATGGGCTTGATCCGCCAAGCGGCGCGACAACATAACTTGGCCGTCGAGTGACGCACGGGCAATGTCTACGATCGGGTCGTTGCCGTCATCGCCTTCGGCGAGCACGGTATAAATCGAAGTGATGGAACCATGGCCATGACGGCCCACACCACCACGCTCGATCAAGTTGGGTAACAAAGCAAACACCGAAGGCGGATAGCCCTTCGCCGTGGGTGGCTCGCCAATGGCCAAACCAATTTCACGCTGCGCGTGGGCCACACGGGTCAAGCTGTCGCACAGCATCAACACGTTTTTGCCTTGGTCACGGAAGTATTCGGCAATCACATGGGTCATGTGCGTGGCTTTGAGACGCAGCACGGGCGACACGTTGGCAGGTGCAGCGATGACCACCGACTTGGCCAAGCCCTCTTCACCCAAAGATTCGTGGATGAAGGCCTGCACTTCGCGGCCACGTTCACCAATCAACCCAATCACCACGATGTCGGCTTTGGTGAAACGCGTGAGCATGCCCAAGAGCACACTCTTACCCACGCCTGAGCCCGCCACCAAACCAATACGTTGGCCACGGCCAATGGTCAATGCGCCATTGATGGCCTTGACACCCACATCTAAAATTTCTTCAATCGGTCCGCGCTCCATCGGATTGAGCGGGCAACCCAAGAGGCTGAGTTGGTCGGGCAAATGGGGCATAGGTTTGCCATCAATCGGCACACCGCGGCCATCAATCACACGGCCTAACAACTCGTTGCCCAAACGCACTTGGCCCGAGTTAGACATCACGCGCACGGTATCGCCAGGGCCCACACCGACAGGGTCGGTGAAGGGCATGAGATACAAGGTTTTGTCATTGAAGCCCACCACCTCGGCTTCGACGCGATGCCCGCCTTGGCCCATCACTTCGCAGCAAGCACCCAAGGGCGCCATGATGCCGCGCGTCTCCAGCGTCAAACCCACCAAGCGCACCAAGGTGCCGCTGCGTTGCGGCTCAGGCGTGCGCAGCTTGGGCAGACTCACTTGAACTTCTTTGGCAAAGTCGAGCATGGTTTATTTTCTATTTCACCTGAATCATGCCGCGAATGACAGAGGCCACACGGCTTTGGTCGGTTTGCACCACCATGCGCACCACACCCACTTTGTCTTCATAGCTGTTGGCCGTGTTGAGCAATTCAGGAGGAATGGTTGGCTTCTTGGCTTTTTGTTGTTCTTTGCGGATGCGCTCTTTGATCTCGGCCAAGGTCTCGCCTTCGCGAATTTCAATTTCGCCTTCACCCAAAGCCTCTTCCACATCGGCTTCCGCGTCTTCAGGAACTTCCGGTGAGGCCATCTCGCCCGCCACATCTTCTGGCGCAGCTTCGACCACAGGGGCTTCTTCAGCCACGTCAACGGCAACAGGTTCTTCAACGATGTCGGGTTGAACTTCTGCCACGGGTTCTGGCACCACTTCAGGCTCGGGCTCCACCACAGGTTTTGGTTTGGGCTTCTCTGGTTTTTCCAGCAGCAGCATTTGGTATTTGATTTTGTCGGCGCGTTGAGATTCAAACAACTCGGCCTTGCGAATCATTTCGCGCTCGACAGCCGCGATGGCTGCTTTTTGCATCTCGCTGTTGGACGCCACTTGGCCGACCATATTGAGCACAAACGGACGAACGATGGTCACGATCACGACCATAAAAATCAAACCCATCAACAAGGTATTGATCACGTCAGGAATGAACATCACCGTCCTCCGCTTCTATCTGAACTTCTGAAATCGGGTTAATCAAAGGCGATTTCTCACGCCACGCCTCTTCGTCCACCGACAAGGCTTGCGCCAAAACTGTGAGTCGGTGCTCAACCAAATCTTCCACCACCGTGTCGTTGGCAAACACGCGCACGCTGCCGCGTGGCATGTCATGCACCGCTTCCACGCGCATGCCTTTGGTGAAGTCGCCGCCTTGGGCCTGCAATATTTCTTTGTCTTGGGGGTTGAGTTCCAACACCACCGCGCCGTGCACCGGATGGTCTAACTCATCCAAGCAGCGTTGCACCAAGCGTTCAATCGCGTGGCTAGAGGTTTTCAGCTCACCCACCACCACCTGTTCAGCAATGTGCAGTGCCAGACGCTTGAGGGGTTCAAAAAATTTCTTGGGGTCTTCAATCAAAGCCCCCAGCGCCTGCGCAGCGTTTTCAAACACCTCGCGTTGGGCTGCCATTTCTTCGGCCACCGCTTCGCGGGCCGTCTGCTCACCCTCGGCTTTACCTTGGGCTACGCCTTGCTCTAAGCCTTGTTGCAGACCTTCTGCCAAACCTTCGGCTTTACCTTGCGCCAAGCCCTTGTCCAAACCTTCTTGCATGGCGTGTTCGACCGCTTGGGCCAACTCGGCCTGCGCTTCTTCACGCGCCTGGGCTAGGCCCTTGGCAAACTGCTCGGCTTCGCGTTGTTCAACTTCTTCTGGCGCGATACCGCCCACCACTGCAGGCAACTCAGGCTCAGTGGGTTCGGGAACTTCAGGTGCGGCTTCGACCTCGGTGGTCACATCGTCAGCCAACACGGCAACATCTTGCGCTTCGTTCGCCGCATCCACGGCTTCAGGCGTTTCGTCGACTGGTACCGGTGCAGCCTCAATCTCGACATCAACATCGGGATGAATCACGATGGGGTCTGCCACTTTGTCATCTGAAGTGATAGGGCTGACCACCAAAGATTCAGCCATCTCAGCTTGTGCCAAAGCACGCTCTAACACCGAGGGGTCTACGTTCACGCGCAACTTGGTTTTGCGTGTGGCGCCATAAGCGTCCATCACAAAAGGCAGATGCTCATTCGTTTCCGTGCCTGGCATAGGGGCAGGTTTTTCTTCCCCGAAAGATTCGTTGCGTGACTCCCCCTCCAGCAAGGCGAGCGAGGCTTGCGCCTGCTGGCTCAGCGGTTGCTTGGTGGGTTGGTAATGCGCCGCAGAGAATCCGCTGGACTTGGCTGGGTAGCCGAGCTCAGAAAATCCTGCCGGCTCATCACTCGTCCAGCTGGTCGCGGCATAGCCACGGCTGCTCAACTTTTGGGTGATGCCAGCATTGGGCTGCCAAGGAACAGCAGCCCGAGCGGGATGGGGTTGATTAAACAAAGTCTGCGCCGCCCAAGATCAATTCGCCCGAATCAGACAACTTGCGCGCTTTGCGCATGATTTGCTTTTGTGCGTCTTCCACGTCAGCCATACGTTGTGGGCCTTTGGCCTCCATGTCATCGCGGAACATGCCACGGGCACGCTCGGACATGTTGTCGAAGAAACGCGCTTGGCAATCTTCGCTGGCGTTTTTCAACGCCATCATCAACAAGTCTGGTTCCACCGCACGCATGAGCACTTGAATACCCTTGTTGTCCACGCTGACCAAGTTCTCAAAGGTGAACATGTTGTCTTGAATTTTGAGCATCAAGTCAGGGTCGATTTCATTCAGACCACTCATGATGCTGTTTTCCAGTGCGGTCTTGGTCAAGTTCATGATCTTGGCCGCCGCTTGCACGCCACCAAAACTGGATGACTGAGCCGACGCGTTCTTGGAGAACTGTTGTTTCATGATGGCTTCGAGTTCAGCCATGGCCGAAGGTTGCACGGTGTCCAAACTGGCCACGCGTTGAATCACTTCAGGGCGCACATCAGGTGGCAAATAGTTGAGCACGTCGGCCGCAACTTCGCTTTCCAGCAGCGACAAGATGATGGCCACCACTTGGGGATGTTCACCACGAATCATGTCGGCAATGCCACGTGCATCCATCCAAGTCAGGATGTCCAAACCTTTGGTGCCCTGGCCCGGCATGATGCGACCCAACACCGAAGCAGCTTTGTCGTCACCCAATGCCATGCGCATGACGCGCTCCACATAATCAGCGCCGCCAATGTTCACGTTGTTTTGTTTCTTCAAATGGTCGACAAACTCGTCGAGCACGTAGTTCACCGCGTCCTGTGAGAAGTTGGCCACTTGCACCATCGCAGCGCCTAGGGCTTGAACTTCTTTGGGGCTCAGATATTTGATGATTTCTGCTGCCTGCTCTTCGCCCAGCAACAGCATCAACACAGCCGCACGTTGGGTGCTGGTAATGCCTGCGAGTTCAGCTCGCAGTTTGTCGGTCATCACAATGGTGTCGTCAGCCATGATTCAAATCCTCGGAAAATTTATTACTTCTCGATCAAGCTCTTCAGGACGCCAGCCACACGGGTGGAGTCTTCAGCCATGATCATGCGAATCAACGCCACTTTATCGTCATACGAATTCGCTGTGTTGAGCAAGTCCGCAGAGATTGATTGTTTCTTAGGCTTCATGCTCGCCATGCGGGCCTTGACCTCTTCCAGCGTTTCGCCTTCTTCGATTTCGATGTCAGCAGAGTCAGACTCAGCCGCTGCCGCGTGGGCCTCGGCAGCGTCAGCCGCCGCTTTGGCCGTCATGGCTTCATGTTCAGCACGCAAGACTTCTTCACGCAGTCGGGCTTCTTCGGCCGCTTGTGCATCGGCAGCCGCTTTGGCTTCTGCGGCAAGACGGGCTTGTTCGGCAGCGAGTGTCGCTTCTTGTGACAGGCGAGCGGATTCTTCTGCCGCACGCATGGCTTCTTCAGAAATACGCAGCATCTCGCCTTCGTGTGTTTTCTTGGCATAGGCCGCCGCGGCTTGTGCGGCTGCGTTTTCAGCCGTGGCCACATCAATCGCCATCTGGGCTTGGTTGGTCGCTGCATCGGCAGCAGCCGCAGCCAAAGCTTTGGGATCGATCTCGGGAGCCAACAAGCGGCGCACCATCGGACGAACCACGGTCAACAGGATGAGCAAGAAGATGCCACCCACCACACCGGCGTTCACCATGACTTGGTAGTTTTCATCGCGGTACCAAGGAATGACTGTTGGGTCGTACTGAGGTTCAAACTTGGTGCCCACCACGGTGACCACGTCACCACGGTCGTTGTTAAAGCCGACAGCACCTTTGACCAATTGGTTCAAGCGTTCGATTTCTTCTGGGGTGTAAGGCACCGACGTGGGTGTGGAGCCATCGGCATTCTTTTCGACCTTGGCACCTGGGGCCACTGGACGTTCGTTGATCAACACACCCACACCAATCTTGGTGATCGTGCCCATGGCACCTTTGGTGTGACGTACAGCGCGGTCGAGTTCGTAGTTTTTGGTGCTACGGGCTGTGACTTGCACGCCTTTTTCGCTCACGCCCTTCAAGGGGTCGGCGTTGGTTTGTGTGGTGGCTTGTGGGTTGGTAGGTGCTGGCGGCGTGTTGGACAACGAGCCAGGAATACCAATCGCATCACGGAAGGTGTTGCGGTCTTCCACAAACAGTTCAGAACGGGTCTTGGGACCTTTGTCTTGTGAGTCAAAGTCTTCGGTGGTGACTTCGGTTTGCGTGAAGTCCAAGGTCATGCTCACCTGTGCTGTCACGTTGGTCTCGCCCACGATGGGGGCCAACAACTGAATCAAACGGGTGCGATAGAGGTCTTCCATCTGTTGCTTGTGGGTGAGCTGTTGTGCGGTCAAGCCCAAAGGCGCCTCCGTCAACATGTCGTTCATCAAGCTGCCGAAGTTGTCCACCACCGAGACGTTCTCAGGTGCGAGGTAAGGCACGCTAGACGCCACCAATTGGATGATGGCTTGCACGTTGGCCGATGAAATGGTGCGGCCAGGCAAACGGGTGATGATCACAGACGCCTTGGTGGGGGCGCGGTCACGCACAAACACGCTTTGCTTAGGTGCAGCCAAATGCACGCGGGCTGTTTTGATGCCACCGATTTGCACAATGCTGCGCGCCAGCTCTTGCTCCATCGCGTTGTTGTAGCGCACCTGCTCCATGAACTGGCTGGTGGTCATGGCAGGCATGTCTTTGAGGTTGTCCATGCCAGAGGCTTCTGTGCGTGGCAAACCTTTGGAAGCCAGCAACATGCGGGCTTCTTGGTAGCGAGAGGTGGGCACCGAAATTTGACCGGTGTTGGCATCCACTTCGGGCTTGTACTCGGCTGTCTTCAAAGCTTCGATGGCCAACTGCTTGTCGGCATCGTTGAGCATCAATACCAAAGGACGGTAAGGCGTGGGCTTCATCGAGGTGAAGAACACAGCCACCGACATCAGCAGCATGAAGATCACCACGAAAGGCAAAACCTTGCGCACGGTGGGTTGACGCAGCACGTCCATCACCGCAGCGCCTGGGCCTTCTTTGGCGTTGATCCACGCGGGCATGCGTGAGGCGTCGCCTGCAGAAGAACCGTTCGCATTGTTTGCGCCGGTGGTCTCTATGCCAGTGGCCACGGGCAGGCCCACAGCGTTCATGTTTAAGGTATCGGTTGCCATATCAGTCTCTCAATCCTGTATCAAACAGGCATGTTCATGATTTCTTCGTACGCTTTCATCACTTTGTTGCGTACTTGCAAGGTGGCTTCAAAAGCCAGCGACGATTTCTGCATGCTCAAGACCACTTCGGTGAGCGGTACTTCTTCGCCACGGTCATAAGCTTCTTGCATTGCATCTGCTTTGATGTCCGACTCGTTCACCTTGTCCAGCGCGTTCTTGACTGAATCAAAGAACGAAGGCTGGCCTACCTTGGTGGTCGACGGCTCGTTGACTGTGGATGTCGTGCCTGTGGATTGGGTTTGATACGCACGCAGCGTTTCAATCATCGATTGCACATTGGCTTGTGAGATACGGTCAATCATGCTGCGGCTCCTTCAGTCATACCACGGGTACGCATTTGCGCCAGCTTGTAACGCAAGGTGCGTGGGCTGATGCCCAACTTGGCAGCTGCTTCCATGCGGCTGTCGGTGCTTTGAATCGCGGCCATGATGACTTGCAGTTCGCTGGCTTTGACCGCGCTGTCCAAGTTGATCGGAGCGATTGGCGCTTCACGCATCTCAATGGGCGCTGGTGCGTAGTACGTTGGCGTTGCGGCGGCTGGCATCACAGGGGCAACAGGTGCTGCCATCACTGGCATGTCAACCACAGCTTGTGACAAAACAGCCGTCATGCTGGGCATGGCTTGTTCGTCCATCGCGGCATCGTCAAACATCAAATGCGCAGGGCTGATGGTGCGACCACCACTCAACACCACGGCGCGTTGCACCACGTTTTCAAGTTCGCGCACATTGCCAGGCCATGGGTAGCTTTGCAGCAATGCTTGTGCTTCCGGCGTGACCGTGAAAGGCAAACCATCTTTGACATGACGCGCCAAGGACTGCACCACCAAAGGCACGATGTCACCTGGACGGTCCTTCAAGGGCTGAATACGCAAGCGGAAGGTGCTGATACGGAAATACAAGTCTTCGCGGAATTCGCGTTGCTCAATGGCCAACTTCAAATCTTTGTTGGTCGCAGCGATCACACGCACATCGAGATCGATGGTGGCTTCGCCACCCAAACGGTTGAGTTTTTTCTCTTGCAAAACGCGCAACAACTTGGCTTGCAAGTTCATGGGCATCTCGCCAATTTCGTCCAAGAAGATGGTGCCGCCGTGGGCTTGTTCAAACAAACCTTTGTGCTCTTTCAAAGCGCCGGTGAAAGCGCCCTTCTCGTGGCCGAACAACATGTCTTCGATCAAGTGCTCGGGCATGGCCGCGCAGTTGAGTGCCACGAAGGGGGCTTTGGCGCGAGGAGAAGATTCGTGCAACACACGGGCCAACACTTCTTTGCCAGCGCCTGTGGGGCCGACCAACAAAGACGTCACATCGGTTTGTGCCACGCGCTGGGCCAAAGCCAACAAATGCTGGCTGATGGGGTCCACAAACACATAGCTCTTGGTTTTGAGTTCGGGGGCGTTCAAGCCTTTGACAGCACCTTGCCATGCGTGCGCAGACCACTCGTCGGCCGACAACACATGCAAAGCACCCAAGCGCATGGCGTCCACAGCCACTTCCATGCGGCGACGGTCCACGCGACACAACACAGGCACGGTGTGGCCGAGTTGAGCAATGAGGGTTTGAACTTCTTGGAGCAGCTCGGCGCTATCGCCCAAGCGAATGACCAGCACATGTGCGCGGCGCAAAGCCAGCGTGAGGTCGCCCAAGGTTGAAACAGTTTCCAGACTGATACCTGCGGCATCCAGCTGGGCGCGATCTGCGGCGTCGATTGGACTGAAAGGGTCCAACCACACGGCATGAATTACGTTGACAGAAGAAGCATTCACTTTGAGTACAGTCCGAAATAAAGGTAAGACTGTTATGCAAAGGCCGTGCCAGGTCGTTTTGTAACCTATGTAATTAAATTTATGTGCGTAATGGGCCTGCCAGTGGCAGTTTCTCGACGTTGCGACGAGTTACCGACAGGCGCTTTTGATGCTTTTTGGGCTTGTGCTTGAACGGGTTTAGGCGAAAAACCGCCACAAAACCGCCCGTCCGTGCGCAGCACCTCCAACGAAGGAACTACTTTCGAACGAAAGCCCATGAGCTTGCAGCCATAAGGCATGCGCACATCCCACGTGATCGCCATGTAGCGACACTCCCAGCAATTGGGGCCTTTTGGCAAAGGTGTGGATGCAGGCGCAGTGCCTGGGTCAGCTTTCATGCGTTCACTCAAGGGCGCTTATTAACCGCCCAGGAGCTTCATCACCGACTGCTGGCTGGTGTTGGCTTGCGCCAGCACTGCCGTAGCGGCTTGCTGCATGATTTGCGTTTTCGCCAGCTCGGTTGAGGCAGCGGCGTAGTCGGCATCTTCAATCTGGCTGCGCGAGGCAGACATGTTCATCGACACGTTGGTCAAGTTGTTGATGACGTGGTCCAGTCGGTTCATCACCGCACCCATGGTGGCACGTGTGGCGTTGACTTTTTCCATCACCACATCCAAACGTGCCAGCACACTGGTGGCTGACTCTTTAGAGCTGATGAAGCTACGTTGCTGGCCATCCACATTGGCAGCACCCAATGCCGCACCCGCTGCAGGGGCGTCCATGTCAACGTCCCATGTCAAATCACCGGTGATGGGGCCGCCTTTACCGAAGTCAGCCAAATCAATCGTGATGTACTGGTGCACATTGGAGCCAACTTGGAAATTCAGTCGACCAGTGCGAGGTGGCGACATTTTGGTCACCGCGTCATCGACCACACCACCAAAGGTGCCCGTTTGAAAGCCCAACTTCTCGAAATTAGATTCCGCACCGTAGCCATTCACGCCTGGCTCAACCTTAATGGGTTTGGCCGATTGCAAGGAAACCGTGGCGTACAAGGTATCAGCATCGGTACTTTGTGCAGAGGCGCTGGCAACCGCTTTGACACCTGCAACAGACTGACCCGCGCTATCGGCCAAGCCAAACTCGCTGGCCTTCAAACCATCGTCAAACCAAACCGACAGGTTACGGCCATCCAAGGTCTTGAGGGTCATACCGCCATTGATGTTTTCTGATGCCTCGACACCATGCGCGCCCAATTTGGCGTTGATGGCGATCTTCATCTCTTGCATGCGTTCGCTGGGTTTTTGCGAAGCGGTAAATTGAATCGGCACATCAATGCCGTTGATGTAAAGCGAGTGCCAGCCATCTTTGTTTGTATCGCTGTCAATGACAGCCAATGTGCCACTGGTCACCGCAGGGTTGGCAACCGCCGTCACACCCGTGGCAGCCGTTTGTGTGTTGATGGCATTCGCCATTGCAATGGCACTGCTCACCAAATCACTGGTGGTGCTGTTTTGATAGCTCTCAGGCTGCGTCAGTCGGTCATTCTTTGGCAAGGCGCCTGGAATGGCAACACCGTTGATGGTCAGATCACCCGTCTTCAATGCCACGGGCGTTTGACCGTCTTTCACCACGGCACGTGCATCGGTGTTGACGGCAGACACGTTGACTTTGTTGTCCGCAGGTGTCAGACCCGAATGGGTCAAATTGCCTGTCGGTGTTGTACCAATTTCAATGTGTTGTTCAACTTTGGCTTCTAGCGAATACGTACCGGCATGCACACCAGAGCGTAAGCCTGTGCGTTGTGCAAAGTCTGCAGCGTCTGGGCCATTGATGGGATCCAGCGAGAACTCTACTTCAATGTTGCGGCCATCTTTAGCCACTAACTTGACACCTTGGGCATCCACACCCGTATCGACCGCGGTGACGCCTGTTTTGTCGGAAATCAGATTGATTGCACGCACCACGTCTTCACGTGTTTTGCGTGGGTTGTTCAACGAAGTGGTCAGCATGGGCGACTCAACGCCGTTGATGATGACGCGACCTTTCACCACAGCCGTGCCTTGCATGGCTGTACCAATAGCCACGTTTTCGTTGACCACAGCATGCACACCCGTCAAATTAGTGACACGGTTAATGGCTGCAGCTTTGGCAATGGCGCTACCTGCGGCATTGTTGGGCGGAGAAAGTGGGTCATCCAAGTTGCAGGTTTTACCAATCGTCACACCGTTGATAGTGATATCGCCGTCGTTGAGCGCGGGGATACCGCCTGCCACATCGACTTCGATTTCTGTGGTGGGATCTTTGTACGTACGAAGATCAATCGGGTTAGGCGTACCCGAGTCGTTGTCTTTGATGACATAAGTCAAATTTTGAGTGATCAAATTTTGATTGCTGGGGTCAGACGACATGAAAGTCACCGTGCCCGAGGCAACGTCTACCTCACCCACCATGGTGTAGGTTTTTTCATCCATGGTTTGGAAAGTTGCCGTCACAGAGGGTGCGCCGGCATCCACCGTCATAGACAACTTACCGCTCTTCAAGAACGTGCCTTGATTGGCAAAGCTTTCTTTAACATCCAGGGCATGAACTTTGTCAGAAACCTTGGCAGACACGTCTTCTGCAACAACGGTCGGTGTTGCCACCAACGGTGCCCTGACATCGTTCACTACGGTTTCTGAACCTACAGGACCGATTTTCAGAGCGACTGCAGACTGAACAAAACCATCGGTACGACCACCTTTGAGCGATAAGATTTTGATACCTGTCGCAGTCCCTGTGGCAGGCTCTTGCACCGCTTTGTATTCGGCGTTGATATTTGTATCGGCATTGAACTTGGTGATGGTGTCACCAATGGCGTTTGCAAGTGTGACTGGTGTCGACGCTTGAGAGTCAATCGCAATTGAACTCACACTGACAGGTGTTGAGCTATTTAACAAAACATCCAGCTTCACCACATCGCCATCCACAGGGGCGGGTGACAAGGCTGCCAAGTCATAGACCTGCCCAGCTTGATTGTCTGTACTCAGCGTGAAGTTGGGCAAGGTTTTAGAAGCATCTGTCTTGGTCAACACCAAGTTACCCGAGGCGTCTGTGCTGGCGGTGTAGCCATTCGTCGCTTCGTTTGCATTAGAAGCGCCGTTGATTTTGTCTTTCAATGCTGAGAGCGTTGTGGCTGCGTCGGCCGCATGTGGCACGTTGTATGTGTGCACCCCGTCCGAGAAGCTCATGAACATGGTGTCATCAGCGGCAGTGATGGTCACATCGGCTGCAGAAAAACCTTTCACATAGTCAGCATTCATGCCGTTCTTCGGCGTGATAAGACGACTTGGAGAAATAAACACATCGGATGCCTGCCCCACAGACACCGTCTTATAAACCGGACGCTCACCCACGCGGTCACCAGCAGAGCCGTTCAAGATGGAGAAGCCGTTCCATTCTGTGTTGTCAGAAATTTGGACAATTTGTTTCTTCAGCTGTTGGAATTCCAAATCCAAGTAACTGCGTTGTTCGTTGGAGTTGGTATCGTTGGCAGCTTGCACAGACAACTCACGCATGCGCTGAAGCATGTCGGTGATTTCGTTGGTGGCACCTTCCGCCGTTTGGATCATGGAGATGGCATCCCCCGCATTGCGCACAGCTTGGTTCAAGCTGCGAATCTGTTGGGTCATACGCGTTGAAATCGCCATGCCTGCCGCATCATCTCGAGCCGAGTTGATGCGCTTGCCGGTGGACAACTGCTGCATAGCTACTGTTTGCGCACGCCCAGATGCGCCCAGAGCCATCTGCGAAAACAAAGCTTTAACGTTGGTATTTATAACTGCCATTTTTTTCTCCTGACCTATTGCGGCCAATCAAACTTGCCACTGACTAAGCACAACCTGTGCCAACCTTTATCGACACTGCTAAATAAGGGTTTTCTCTTGTTAAGAATCACTATTTCGTGCCGAGTGGCAATTTTTTGTCCCTGCAGAGGCAAGCTTTTGCCGCTTGCCGCTCTGCGGCCCGCTCTGCGGCAACAAACGTGTTTTAGTGACACTGCTCCGCAGTAGCAACCATCGATTCACTGAAATCATCGAGGGAAAGCTTCTCTGCCAACAGTTCCACTTGTTCTGGATACAGAGCCAAACCTTGGCGTGCAACATCCAGCGCACGTGCAGGATCCAAATTGCATCGCAAAGCACGAACCAACATCACATACGTGAATGGTGGTGTGGTGGCACCTTGAATTTCAACCAACTCATCAATCAACTCAACCGCCAATTGCCAGTCTTGGTTCATCATGGCCAGCAAGCTGGTGATGGCCAAGATGTCTTCGCTGTGGGGGTGCAAGCTCATGCCGGCATCGCCCAAGGCGTTGGCTAATTCCAATTGCTCAGTGGCAACCAGCGATTGAATGGTTTCGCGAATCTCAGCTGGTGTGAAACGCTGAATGGTTGAAACATTCAACAAACCACCCACGGCCGATTGGTTCATCAATTCTTGAATGAGAGACATAGAAAGCTCCTACTAGGGGATGTGTCAGAAAAATCCGTCACCACCATCTGGCAATGACTCCTGTGAGGTATCGAGCAAGATCAATGCCAATATCTTTTTGACAGCGGCACAAAACATGCTTCAGCTGGAGATCTGTTTAAAAACCGACACCCATGAAAAAAACTGTTGTGCCATCACAAGCTGCCCATTTGCCTGCCATGCGATTGGATGAACTCATCCAACAAACGTATGCACTTCAAGAGGCAGGTCGCTTTCAAGACGCATTGGCTCTTTATGAAACATGGCTCAGCACAGCAGATGCGCCTAATAAATATGTGGCCTTGTTTAACTGTGGCTCGTTGCTGCAAAGCTTGGGACATCTGACGAATGCCGAAGCGATGTATCGCGAATGTTTGGTCGCACACCCGCAACTGGCACAGGCCGCCATCAACCTTGGCTTGGTTTTAGAAAAACAAGGCAGAACAGACGAGGCACAACAGCAATGGGCGCAAGTGGTGTCGCAAGGTTTGTTAGCCAATGGCACAGACAAAGACATGCAGGTCATGGCGCTCAACCACATGGGACGCTTGTATGAGAATCAAAAGAAATACGACCTGTCAGAGCAAGCCCTGATTCAAAGCCTAGGCATCAACCCCAAGCAAACAGGAGTGCTGCAGCACTGGATACACATACGGCAGAAGGCTTGCAAGTGGCCGATTTATCAATCACTACCCAATATTTCAGCCAATGAGATGTTGATGAGTACATCGCCCTTGGCGATGTTGTCTCTCAACGATGACCCTGCACTTCAATTGCTCTGCGCACATGCGTTTGTGGGCCGCACATACAGCTTCAAAGAAGAACGTTTGTGTGCAGGCATCTATCACCATCCAAAAATTCGCATCGGCTATGTGTCAGGCGATTTATGCACCCACGCAGTTGGACTTTTGCTAGCAGACTTCTTGGAAGCGCATGATCGCGAGAAATTTGAAATTCATGCCTATGACTTCAGCCCCGATGACAGCACCGCCTACCAAGCGCGCTTGCGAGCCACGTTTGATCACCGTCACCTCATTCACCAACTGAACGACCAAGCCGTTGCGCAGAAAATTTACGCAGATGAAATCGATGTTTTGATTGATCTGCACGGCCTCAGCTCAGGCGCACGCCCAGGCATCTTTGCCCTGCACCCTGCCCCCTTGCAAGGTACCTACCTTGGGTTCATTGGCACCACAGCCATGCCTTGGTTTGATTTCGTCATCACCGATCGATACGCCCTACCTGAAGAGCTAGCTACCTACTTTGTTGAAAAACCGCTGTACTTAGACGGAAGTTTCATTCCCCTCAACCGTGATGACAATCTATTGCGTGTCGCCTCACGAGAAGAGTTTGGCTTTGCTGATGATGCGTTCATCATGGCAGCGTTTGGGAATGTTTACAAAATCAACGAAGAGTTGCTCACCTCGTGGAGCAACATACTCAAGCGCATCAACCATGCTGTACTCTGGTTAATTGATGACAACGAAGTCACGACCCGAGAGCTCAAAAAACAACTCAAACTTCTTGGCGTCGATGAGCATCAATTCGTCTTTACCCCCAGAAGCACGCACAGCGAATACCAATCACGTATCAAACTCGCAGACATCTTCCTTGACAGTTTTCCATACAACTGTGGCTCAACGACGCGCGATGTTCTGAACTGTGGCACGCCCATCGTCACGCGCAGCGGACGCACGATGGTATCGCGCATGACCGGAAGCCTTTTAAAAGCATTGGATCTGCGTGAATTGATCACACACACCGCGCAGGCCTACGAAGACTTGGTGGTCTCGCTAGGGCAATCCACTGAGAAACATCGCCAACTCAAGCAACTGTTGGCCAACAAATTAGGCAAAGGTCATCAACGTGTCAAACCATTGACGGCCTCGTTGGAAAAACAACTCATCGCTCGTTTAAAAGCGAAATCTCAATAACCCCTCAACAGCACACGGCAAGGATCATCCCATGACTGAAAATCCCAAAAAAGACCAAGTCTTCAACTTCTTTAATCCCGTTTTTTGGGGCGCCAAAGATCCAGATTTATTTGTGGACTTGATGCAAATTGCCGCCAAGCAAACGTCTGCCTATCACTTTGCAGACAACATGTTTGTCTTTCAACGCAACAACTCCATGTTTCATGACGAACCCTTCGTCAAAAGCTGGAACGACAACGCTTTGTCTGCCAGTGACAAAGGCATTGTTTGGCGCCGCTACATCTTGGCCATGGCTGCTTACCATTGCCAGCACTTAGAAGGCGATTTTGTGGAATGCGGTGCCTACCAAGGCGTGGGTGCAAAAACCGTGATTGACTATTTGGGTGGCCCAGCGTTTGCAAAAACTTTTTGGCTGTATGACGTGTTCGAGCACAGCCAAGAGATGGTCAATCATTCGATGCCAGAGCATGGTGCGCAGCTTTTTGACCAAGTCAAAGCACGGTTCAAAGACTACCCACGTGTCAACGTCATCAAAGGCTTTTTACCCGACGTATTGAAAGAAGGATGCCCAGAGAAAATTGCGTATCTGCACATTGACTTAAACCAAGCACCCGCTGAGATTGCAACGCTCGACGCCTTGTTTGAACGTGTGGTGCCCGGCGGCATGATCATCCTTGATGACTATGAAATGCTTTTCTACCGAGATCAAAAATTTGCCGAAGACACTTGGTTTGGTCAACGTGGTTACAAAGTCTTCCCTTTGCCTACCTCGCAAGGGTTTGTCATCAAACGATGAATCAGTCTGCCTGGAGCTGATGCAGCTTGCCCAGCACCTTTCTGAGCTGCTGAGCCTCAGGCTGCGACACCAACAGGGGAAACAGCTGTTTGATGCGGGGCAGTGGTTGATCCCACCACGCCAGCTGCTCCAACAAACCAATCACTTCGTCGTCGAACCGGCGCTTGAGTGGCTTGGCTGGATTACCGCCCACAATTTCGTAAGGCCGTACATCTTTAATCACGTGCGAATTGGCAGAAATCACCGCGCCATTGCCAATGGTCACCCCTGACATGATGGTCGCCCCCTTACCAATCCAAACATCGTTGCCAATCACCACATCGCCATTCGTACTGGGGTGCCCCTCTACGGCAGGCACGCCTAGTTCTTCAGCAAATACATGGCCAAACGGATAGGTGCTGATCCAATCTACGCGGTGGTTACCGCCTAGATAGATGGTCACGGATGAGGCAAGCGAGCAAAAAGAGCCAATCTTCAACGCCGCCCCCTCCCCCCATTGATGGATGGTGAGCTTTTCAAGGCCGTAGGTGTAACGCCCAACCGTGATCGGGCTGTTACCTAGCAATACTTGCTCTGTCGATGTCTCATTCATGCGTTCAGTAAGTCGGCAACGACTTACCTGCTGCCGTCAGCGCCGCCTTTTGCGGTGCCGTCACTGCATCGACTTGTACCTGTGTGAACTGCTTCAGCTGCGCCGAAGAGAAGCTCACAATTTGCGAAGTCGAGAACTTAGCAACTTGCTCTTTGGTCAACGACGTCACTTGATCGGTCGTCAGCTTAGGAATTTGCAAAGTGGTCAAACCCGTAATAGCACTTGGACTCAAGGAACCAATTTGATCGGGTGCCAACTTGCTAATCACCGTCAAACCAATCGACCCCACTTGTGCCGCAGACAGGGCTGCCACTTGCTGCTGACCCAATTGGGTGATCTGGGTAGAAGTCAATGCGCCTACTTGTGCTTGAGTCAATGACTTGGTTTGATCCACCGTCACTTCTGCCATTTGGGACGTCGTCAACTTAGCGAGTTGAGTGGTACTCATCGCACCCATCACCGTGGGTTTGATGGCCTTAATTTGCTCTGCACCCATCACAGACAACGTATCCGTTTTCAGCGCCACAATTTGAGCAGAGGTCAATGCACCCACACCATCAGCGCTGAGATGGCCTATCTTGTCGGTGGTGAAAGCCCCAATTTGACTGTTGGTCAATGCGCGAGTCTGTGCTGTACTCAAAGCAGCAATCGCCTCCGAGGACAATTCAGCAAAGTCTTGAGAGTCAATCGCTGCGACTTGACGAGTCGAGAATGCCGCGATCTGCTCACCCGTCAAACTACCTGCTTGGCTAGTTGTGAAGGCAGAGACTTGAGAAGTCGTCAGCGCTTTGATTTGCGCAGCTGACAAGGAGCCAACCTGTGCATTGGTCAGTTTGCTGATTTGATCCGATGTCAAAACAGACACCGCCCCCGTGCTCATGGATTGAATCTGACTTGTGCTCATCTTCTCAAGCACACCCGTGGTAATCGCGGTCACTTGCGATGCGGTCATGGCACCCATTTGCTCAGTTGTAATGCCACCCACTTGCGTACTGGTCAAGCCAGCCACTTGTGCGCTTGTCAATGCCTTGATTTGCTCATTGGACATGGCAGTGAACTTATCAGCACCCAGCTTTGCCATCTGCAGGCTATTCAAGCTGGCAATTTGTGCGGTACCCAGTTGATTCACCTGACCACTGGTCATTGCGCCGACTTGGGTATTGGTCATCGCACTGATCTGTGCGGTACTCAACACAGCAAAATTGGAAGAACTAATAGCAGCCACATCTGCGGTCTCAAGCGCACGAATTTGTGCAGTGCTCAATGCAGCGATTTGGGTTGAACTCAGGTTAGACACTTGAGAAGTAGTCAATGCCCCCAGCTGTTTGCTAGTCAACGCTTGCAATTGCTCGGTCTTGAATGCCGACAGTTGAGCTGTGGACATGTTGCTGACCTGCGCTGTGGTGAGTGCAGCAACCGCCGATGTGCTCAAAGACTGAACTTGTTCTGTTGTGAACTTGGCCAAATCACGCGTTTCAATGGCAGCCACTTGCGTTGAACTCAACGCAGCCACCTGTGCACTGCCCAGCTTGTCAATTTGGTTGGTACCCAAGGCCACCACCTGAGCGGTGGTCAAGGCTTTGACTTGAGAGGCACTCAGCGCAGCAATCGCATCCGTTTTCAATGCCGCCACATCAGCCGTTTCCATGCTGGCAAGTTGCGTGCCACTCAACGCGGCCACTTGATCAGAGGTCAACTTACTGGCTTGCTCTGTGGTGAAGGCGGCCAGCTGCTTGCCCGTCATGGCTTTAATCTGGCTGTCGCTCAGGGCCATCACTTGGTTTGTGGTCAAGTTGCTCACTTGGCTGGTTGTCAAAGCCGCCATGCTTGAGTTGTTCAAGCTGGCCAACTTATCGGTTGTCAGCGCAGCAATTTTGGCGGTGGTCAATGACGTCACCTGTGCCGTGCTCAAAGCACTCATTTGCTCGGTGGTGAATTGACCCAACTTCGCACTGGTCAATGCACCGAGTTGCTCCGTCGTCAAATTGCGAACCTGTGACGTGGTGAGCGCAGACAGCTGTGCGTTCGTCAAGTTAGACACTTGCGATGTGCTCATGCCAGCAATCGACGTTGGGCTAAGCGCTTTGATTTGATCCGTGCTCATCGAGCTCAAGTCGACTGTCTCTATGGCCTTGACTTGCGCGACGCTCAAAGCTGCAACTTGGGCCGTACCCAATTTGGCAATTTGATCCGACTTCAACGCGACCACTTGAGCCGTGGTCATGGCCTTGACTTGCTCAGTCGTGATTGCACCCAACTGAGCAGACGTCATGCCTTGCAAATCATCTGTCTCAATTGCCGAGAACTGAACACCCGACAGGTTGGACACTTGCGATGTGGTCAAGTTCGACACTTGCGCACTCGTCATTGCAGCCACTTGGGCCTTAGACATAGCACGCACTTGCCCTGCTGTCATGCTGGCCACTTGTGTGGTGGTCATATTCGCCACCTGTGAAGTGCTCAATGCAGCCACATTGGCTGAGGCAAGTGCTGCCACCTGTGCTGTGCCCATGGCAGCCAAATCATCCGTCTCCATGGCCTTGACTTGCGACACGCTCAAGGCTGCCACTTGTGAAGTCGTCATGTTGCTGATTTGACCCGTTGTCATGGCTGCCACTTGCGCTGTGGTCAGCGTCTTGACTTGAGCACCCGTCAGTGCAGCGACTTGCGCGGTCTTCATATTGGTCACTTGATTGGTGCTCAACGCTGCCACATTGGCAGCAGACAAGGCCGCAATTTGGTCGGTGGTCATCTCCGCCAAATCTTCTGTTTCAAGGGCTTTGACTTGCGCCATGCTCAGCCCAGCCACTTGCGCAGTGGTCAAGGACTTGATTTGCCCCGAGGACATGCCTGCCACCTGTGCAGTGGTCAACGCCTGCATTTGGCTGTTGCTCAATGCAGCCACTTGATCCGTTGTCATGTTGTTGATTTGCGTGGTCGACATGGCCGCAATATTGGCACTAGAGATGGCGCGCATTTGCGTGGTGCTCATGGCGGCCAAATCCTGTGTTTCAACCGCTTTCATTTGCGCTGTGCTCAAGGCGGCGAGCTGCGATGTGGTCAGGGCTTTGGCTTGATCTGTGGTCAAGCTTTCAATTTGGCTGGTCTTCAAGGCCTTGAATTGCGTGGCGCTAAACGACGCCACTTGCTCTGTCGTCAACTTCGCAAAATCTTGCGTTTCCATCGCTGCAACCTGCGCCGTACCTAAGGCCGACAGTTGAGCTGTCGTGAGCTTGTCAATCTGGCTGGTCGTCAACGACACCATTTGTGCCGTGGTCAGGGATTTAACTTGTGCAGTCGTCAGTGCTGCCACTTGGTTAGATGCCAAAGCTGCCACTTGGTCAGTGGTCATATTCGCCACTGCCGCTGTGCTGAACGCAGCCACTTCGGCATCCGTCATCAAAGCCAAGTCGTCTGATTCGATTGCTTTGACTTGTGCTGCCGTCATCGCACCCACTTGTGTAGCACTCAGTTTGTCGATTTGTGCAGAGGTCAAGGACGCCACTTGCGCTGTCGTCAAAGACTTGACTTGCGCTGTCGTCAACGCGGCCACTTGGTTAGACGCCAAAGCGGCCACTTGGTCGGTGGTCATATTCGCCACTGCCGCTGTGCTGAACGCAGCCACTTGATTGTCCGTCATCAAAGCCAAGTCGTCTGATTCGATTGCTTTGACTTGGGTCGCACTCATAGCACCCACTTGGGTGGCAGTCAGTTTGTCGATTTGGTCCGAAGTCAACGCCACCACAGCATCTGTGGTCAAGGCTTTGACTTGCGCTGTCGTCAGGGCTGAGATTTGATTTGATGCCAAGGCTGCCA
>Ga0228703_1000135_pt1 | contig 61385 bp, 59 predicted proteins | sample McNCre217_Aug_MG_3_FD_178020 | JGI IMG/M metagenome (GOLD analysis project Ga0228703, IMG submission 178020) | Freshwater microbial communities from McNutts Creek, Athens, Georgia, United States - 29-17_Aug_MG | ecosystem: Environmental > Aquatic > Freshwater > Creek | place: USA: Georgia...
TGACCTTGGCCTACACAGCAAGCAACAAGGTGTACGACGCAACGACCGCTGCCACTGTTTCGGGTAGTTCCAGCGACGTGATCGGCAGCGATGTGGTGACGTTCAGCCAGAGCGCTGCGTTTGCGGACAAGAATGTGGGCACGGGCAAGACGGTGAACGTGACGGGCATCAGCTTGGCAGGTACCGATGCAGGCAACTACAGCCTGCAAAACACCACAGCCAGCACCACGGCAGACATCAGTCGCGCTAGCTTGAGCGTGACGGGTGCAAGTGCCAGCAACAGGGTGTACGACGCCACCACGGCCGCAACGGTCAGCGGTGGCACCGTGGCTGCATTGGGCAGCGACAGCGTGACCTTGTCGGGGGCCAACGCCACGTTTGCCAACAAGAACGTGGGTGCCGGAAAAGCAGTGACGACGGCGTACACCCTGTCGGGCACGGATGCGGCCAACTACACGCTGGTGCAAGCCAGTGGCTTGACGGCTGACATCACTGCCAAAGCCTTGACCTTGGCCTACACAGCAAGCAACAAGGTGTACGACGCAACGACCGCTGCCACTGTTTCGGGTAGTTCCAGCGACGTGATCGGCAGCGATGTGGTGACGTTCAGCCAGAGCGCTGCGTTTGCGGATAAGAACGTGGGCACGGGCAAGACGGTCAACGTGACCAGCATCAGCCTGGGCGGTGCAGATGCAGGTAACTACAGCCTTCAAAGTAGCACCGCTATCAGCACGGCCAACATCACCCCCAGGTTGTTGACGATTTCAGGATTGACCGTCAACAGCAAGCCTTATGACGGCAGCACTGCCGCAACGCTGTCGGGAACGCCTGGTATGTTGGGAGTCGTTCCGGGTGATGTGTTGAACTTGGGCGGCGCTTTGCAGGGTACATTTGCCAACGCCAGTGTGGGGACTGGGCAGCAGGTCTTGCTCACGGGCTTGCTTTTGACCGGTGCAGATGCACAGAACTATGTGCTGTCGACATTGGTCGGGGATATTGTGGCGGCACAAGCACCCAGCATCCCGCCAACTGGGGCGACCCCTGCAGGGTTGCTTGCAGCGGCAGCCGCCACTTCCGGCGGCGTGCAAACAGGAGGGCTGGGGCCATTGATGGGCAGTGGTTTGACCACTGTCGGTGGCGTGGGTTCAGCTGCAGGCTTTGCTGCAGCCGGTTCAGGTCTTTTGTCGGGGCAGGCAAGCAATGGTCTGTTGTCTGGTGGGGCAAGTGGTGGCCTCTTTGCCAACGCAGGGACGGTGAACCTTGGCTCTGCAAGCGTGATGCCCGTGGCCACTCAGCAAACTCCCAACAACATCAATTTGGCGGTGCCGGGCCAGTCTTCAAGCAGCGTGCAGGCTTCTGCCGCAGTGGCTGCGATGGGGACGAGCCTGGCTGCAGGAGCCTCTGGTTCATTGACAGTTGCTTCAGCCGGAGTACCAGCGAGTACATTGGTGCCTGTGACTGCAGCGGTGCTTGTGATTAACGCCGTTCCTGGTGTCTTGGTCAAGTCCTTGGCCATGCCTTCGTCGTCTGGGTTTGTCGAGGTCAGGAGCTTTGATGCCATTGCTGTGCCTGTGACAGGAACGGCACCTGTTGCTTACGCACTGCCTCAAGATACTTTTGTGCATGTTGTGAGTGACACCAAGCTTTCTTACAGTGCACGTCAAGCCGATGGCACGCCACTTCCTGAGTGGGTGCGCTTGAACACGGCAACGGGAGAAATTTCACTGAATCCGCCCGCAGGCTTGGCACTTGATCAATTGAGTCTGACGGTGACTGCTGTAGACCCCGCAGGTAACGCAGCCAATACCAATTTGCAATTCAAACTTAAAAACTGATTTATGACCACTTCGAGCACAGAAAATTCAAAAAATGACGCCACAGCGAGCGCTGCGCAATCTGTTCGCGGGCGTAGCCTTTTTGTGGTGGAAACCACAGCCGCAGGCATAGCCGTGCAAACAGCCTTGCTCACGGAGGACAACCGTCTGATGAGTGCGCCTGCTGTGTTCCCGGATGTGGGCTATGCCCTGAGCCAAATCGAAGAGTTGCGCGCCATGGTGTTGCAACACTTTACGCGCGCAGCACAGGTGGGGGCGCAGGTGTTGGCTGCGCAGGCTCAAACCCAAGGGCAGGCGCCCACAAACTCAGAACTGCCTGCGGCCAAAGATGCCAACGCAGACGCCATCGAGAAACAGGATTGAACGATGAATTTGATTCGTAAAAACAGTGTCATCGGAGCGATGACATTTCTGTTGACCTCAGTGGTTTGCGCGCAGTCGTCAGATGCCATGTCGGGCCTCAAGGTCAACGGTCAATCGATCGATCCTCTTGCTTTTGAGACCATGCTGGAGGCGGCCAAAAAGTCAGGTGCAAGCGATGGTGCTCAGCTTCGTGGGGTGATTCGCGATGAGTTGGTGGCGCGCCAACTTTTCTTGCAAGAAGCGGCTTCCCGTGGTCTTGAGAAGGCTCCAGAAAATCAGCGCGTGTTGCAGCAGGTGCGTGATAACGCGCTCATCGAATTGTTGATGGCCGATGAAATTAAACGCCGGCCGGTGGATGACGCAGCGATTCGGACGGAGTATGACCGTCAGGTGGCTGAGCTTCGTGGTGTTGAAGAAGCGCACTTGCAGGCCATGGTGCTCAAGACCGAGGCAGAGGCCAAGGAGGTCGTGGCCAAGCTGAAAAAAGGCGAGGCGTTTGACAAACTGGCGCGTGAAAAATCCATCGATCCCAGCAAGGAGCAGGGTGGGTTGGTCGGCTGGGTGTTGCCGACCAACGTGGTACCCCAGTTGTCTGCGGTGATGGCGAATTTGCCGAAAGGTGGTTTTTCCTTGTCGCCGGTGCAAACGAATGCGGGCTGGCATGTGATCCGTGTGGACGACCGCAGACCGTTCAAAGTGCCCAGTCTGGATGAGTCTCGCGGTCGTATTGCGGCAGGTTTGCTGCAGCGCCAACGCATGCAACTGCTCCAGCGCTTGGCGGCATCAGCCAAGATCGAGTGATCAGCCCGCCAGCGCAGCCTTGACGGCCGCCGACACCTGGCCCATGTCGGCCTTGCCGGCCAATTGGGTTTTCACTGCACCCATGACTTTGCCCATGTCGCCGGGACCTTTGGCGCCCAGCTCGGCGACGATGGCTTGCACGGCCGTGGTCACTTCTTCTGCCGACATGCGTGCGGGCAGGTAGTCCAGCAAAACGGTCATCTCGGCTTTTTCCTTGTCGGCCAGATCCTGGCGGGCGGCTTGTTCAAAAGCCGCAATCGAATCCTTGCGCTGTTTGATCAGTTTGTCGACGATCGCCACGACGGCCACATCGTCCAGCACCACACGCTCGTCCACCTCTTTTTGCTTCATCGCCGACAGCAGCAAGCGGATGGTGCCCAGACGCTCGCTGTCCTTGGCGCGCATGGCGGTTTTCATGTCTTCGGTGATCTGGTCTTTCAGGCTCATGGGAGGCTCCTGGGGTGTTCAAAGAGGGGAGGCATAAACAACAAAGCCCGCCTGAGCGTCCTCCAGCGGGCTTGTTTGCAGACCCTTGCGGGTCATACAAAAAGAAGTGCTCAGTACAGCTTCTTGGGCAGCTGCATGCTGCGCACGCGCTTGTAGTGGCGCTTGACGGCAGCCGACTTCTTGCGCTTGCGCTCTGTCGTTGGCTTCTCGTAGAACTCGCGGGCACGCAGGTCGGTCAGCAGGCCGAGTTTTTCGATGGTGCGCTTGAAGCGACGCAGGGCGACGTCAAACGGCTCGTTTTCTTTCACGCGGATGGTGGTCATTGAATCAATTTTCCAAAATTGTGCCGGTCGCAAATTCGAGGAAGATCGGGCCTTCGAACTCCGACACCGGCGGGTTCCCCGTCACGAACTAGTATTTGGCAGACGGGGGATTGCCAGCAAAGATTGCGATTATAGCCCGTACTCAAGGCGTTTTGAACTCCGATTCTGAAGGTGCTCTGGCGCACCCTGGATGCCTAAAATCCAGGCATTACCGCCTAACCGAACCCGTTGACATGAATTTTTTCAGGCGCTTTTTGATTTATTGGGCCTGTTGCTGCGCGGTCCTCACACAGGCACATGGCGCATCTGTAGCGGCGACCCCCGGCGTGGTGGTGGTCCTGGCGGGTGGGGGGGCCAAAGGTTTTGCACACCTGGCGGTGTTGCGGCGTCTGGAGCGTGACAAAGTGCCGATTGCCCGCATTGTGGGCACCAGCATGGGGGCTGTGGTGGGGGGGCTGTACGCCAGTGGCCTGTCGATCGAGGAGATCGAGCGTGTGGTGGGCAGCCTGGACCCGGCCAAGGTGGCACTGGACCAGATCGATCGCCTGGAGTTGCCCCAGCGCGCTCGGGCCTACCAGCGGCAGTACCCGATCGAGCTGGAGTTTGGCGTGCACAACGGTGCGCTCAGTTTTGCCCGGGGCGTGAGCGACGGGCAGCGCTTTCTGGCGCTGTTGCAGCAACTGACGGCCCATGTACCGGCAGGGGTGTCGTTCAACGATTTGAAAATCCCGTTCAGGGCCGTGGCCACCCGTTACCGTGATGGCGAGCTGCAGGTGTTCGATCGCGGCACTTTGCATCTGGCCATCCGCGCCAGCATGGCCGCGCCTGCGGTGTTTGCACCCGTGGAGATCGACGGTGAAACCTATGTGGATGGTGGGTTGGTGGCCAATTTGCCCATCGAGGTGGCGCTGCGCGAAGGGGCCGATGTGGTGGTGGCCTCTTATCTGGCGCAGGACCCTGCAGGCCCTCAGGCCGACGATCCCGCCAATGCCCTGGCCGTGGCCAACCGGATGCTGGACATCCTGATCCGCCAGAACGAAAAGCGCAATCTGGCCTTGCTGCGCCCGCAGGACATTTTGGTGCAGCCGGGGCTCAAGGATGTGGGCTTTGCCGACTTCCATCGGGCCACTGAAATTGTCGAACGCGGCGAGAAAGCGGTGATGGCACAAGAGGCCCGCTGGCAGGCTTTAGCGAGCCAGGTGAATGCGCAGCCTATGCCGTCACCCCGGCTGGCGTTTGACCAACGTGAAAAACGGATCGTTGCTGTGCGTGTGAGCGGTGCGCAGCATGTGCCTGACCGCTTCATCGAGCACAGCATGGCCCCGCTGGTGGGCCAGGACTTCCGGACGGACGAGACGGCCAGACGCATCGACGAGCTCTACACCAGCGGCTATTTCGAGACTGTGCATTACGCGTTGGAACAGTTGAAGGACGAGCAGTACCAACTGGTCGTGCATGTGCGAGAAAAGCCCTATGCACCGCATTTCATGAAAACCAGTCTGGGGTTCTCCTCGGAGCTGGGCGGCGTCAACCAGTTCTCGGTCGGGGTGGGCTACCGCCGCCCCTGGCTCACGGCAACAGGGCTGGAGCTGGGGCTGGACGCCCGGGTGGGCACGCAGTCCGAACTGGCGAGCCGCTTGTACCAGCCTCTGGGGCCACATTGGGGTATCGACGCGGCGCTGGGTTATGAACGCAATGTGCTGCCTTTGTACGCCCCGGCTGACTTGGTGAAGGTTTCACAGGACCAGAAGCTGGGTTACATGCGTCTGGCGCGCAGCCATCTGGGTGCCAATTTGGTGTACCGGCTGGAGCGGCAGGCCACGGTCAAGCTGGGCATTGTGCAAAGCGATAGCAGTTACGCCATGGACACACCTTCGCGGGTCATCTTGACGCAGTCCGGTGGACAGGACCTGCCTTTGACCCTGAGCGATCGGCACATCAGCGCCACGGGTTGGCGCTTGCAGTTCGAGGCCGATCAGCTGGACTCGGCGAATTTCCCATCGCGGGGCTATTTTGTGAGCGGTGCGCTGGAGCAGGGCCTCACGGGCTCCAGTTACCGCAGCGCTCGGCTGAGTGCCCGCTGGGCGATGCCAATCCAGGCCCACACCCTGAATCTGGGGGTGAACCTGGGGCGCGAAGACTTGGCCACCGTCTGTGTGCAATGCGTGACGCCGACCAGCCTGTATCTGGGCGGTTTTCAGCTCATGGGGGCTTACCGCATGGGTCAACTCTCGGGTGACCGGCTGGCCCACGTCTACGGCACTTACATGTACCGCTTGTTCGACGGTGGCCTGCTCAAGCAAAAGACCCACGTGGGCATGGTGCTGGAAGCCGGGGATGCCTGGTTTGACGGACAGCCGCACAGCACCAAATACAGCGGCAGCCTGTTCATTGCGCTCGACAGCAAGATTGGTGACATCTACCTGGGTGCGGCGCGGGGCTCGGCCGGGGCCAGCAACCTGTTCCTGCAGCTGGGGCGGCGTTTCAGTTTCTAGTGCCGCTGGCCAGGGCCTGCGCACAGGCGTGCGCACTGGCCCAGGCCCACTGGAAGTTGTAGCCGCCCAGCCAGCCGGTCACATCGACCACTTCGCCGATGAAGTACAGGCCCCGCTGTTTGGACTCCATCGTCTGTGAGGACAAATCGCGTGTGTCCACGCCGCCCAGGGTGACCTCGGCTTTTTTGTAGCCTTCGCTGCCTGTGGGCGTGAGCGACCAATTGGACAGCGCTTCGGCCAGTTGGGTGAGCGCCTTGTCCGGCACGTCCGGGCAAGGGCGCTGCAGGGCCGGGTTCTGACCCACCCAGGCTTCGGCCAGACGGCTGGGTACCAGTTGAGCGAGCTCGTTGCCCAGCAATTTGCGAGAACGCAGCTTGGCGTCGTGCAGGCGCTCGGGCAGGTTCACCTCGGGGGCCAGGTTCAGGCGAATGGGCATGCCGTCCTGCCAGTAGCTTGAAATCTGCAGCACCGCCGGGCCCGACAAGCCGCGGTGGGTGAACAGCAGGTCTTCGTCAAAGTGCATGCGGTTTTTCTTCTCGCCGGTCGAGATGCCCACTGGCAGCGCCAGACCGGCCAACTGCGCGTAAGGCGCCCAGGCTTCGCCATCAAAAGTCAGCGGCACCAGGCCTGCACGGCGCTCCACCAGGCGCAGGCCAAACTGGGCGGCAATGTCGTAGCCCCAGCCGCTGGCGCCGATTTTGGGGATGGACAAGCCGCCCGTGGCCACCACAAGAGCCTTTGTTCCCAGGGTGCCTTGCGGCGTGTCCAGCTCGTAGCCACCACCGTCCAGTGCGCGCACGGTCTGCACGCCACAGCCCGTTTGCAGGGTCACGCCGCCCGCATCGCATTCGGCCAGCAGCATGCGGATCAGGTCCTCGGCCGAGTGATCGCAAAACAACTGGCCCTTGTGCTTTTCGTGAAAGGCAATGCCGTGCTTTTGCACGAGTGCGATGAAGTCCTGCGGCGCGAAGCGCGACAGGGCCGAGCGACAGAAGTGCGGGTTCTGGCTGATGAAATGTTTTTGAGGTGCCGAAGGGTCGAGGTTGCGGTTGGTGAAATTGCAGCGCCCACCGCCCGAGATGCGGATCTTTTCAGCCACCACGCTGCTGTGGTCGAGCACCAGCACCTTCAGGCCGAGTTGGCCCGCCACACCGGCACAAAACAGCCCGGCAGCCCCGGCACCCACGATCACTGCATCCCATTGAGTCATGCCGGGGAGTGTAAGCGGCCGTTGTGGGAGCTTGCCCTGCAAGCGATGGCCAGCAGACCGCTGCCGCGTATCTCCAGCGGGCCAATGCCTACAAAGTCAGGCCGTCCGACGCGCAGCGTCCTGCTGCTGCGCCCAGGCGCGCGCGCCTTGCACCACATCGCCCACCACGATGATGCTTGGGCTTTGCAGGCCCTCAACAGCCATGGTGGCTTCAAGCTGGCCCAGCGTGGTCAGCGCTTCGCGCTGCTGCGGCAGGCTGGCGTGCTGCACGATGGCCACCGCGGTGCTGGCGCTCAGGCCTCGCAGCAGGCCGCTCTGGATGCTGTGCAGGCTGCTCACGCCCATGTAGATCACCAGCGTCAGCTTGGCCTGCTGCGCGGTCTGCGCGAGCAGGGCCCAGTCGGGGCCCGCATCGCCGGGCTTGGCATGGCCCGTGACAAACACCACACCATGCGCATGGTCGCGGTGCGTCAGCGGCGCGCCCAGGCTGGACAGGCTGGCCAGGCCCGAAGTGATGCCGTTGACGACATCCACCTCAATGCCCTCGGCACGCAGGTGTTCCACCTCTTCACCGCCGCGGCCAAAGATGAACGGGTCGCCGCCCTTGAGCCGCACCACGTTTTCACCGTCCTGCACGGCCTGCACCATGAGTTTGTGGATGAAGGCCTGCGGCGTACTCTTGCAGCCACCGCGCTTGCCCACCTGCACGATGCGTGCGTCGGGACCAGCGTGTTCGAGCACGGCCGGATTCACCAGGTCGTCCACAAACAGCACGGAGGCACTGGCAATCGCTTTGGCGGCTTTGATCGTCAACAGTTCCGGGTCGCCTGGACCGGCGCCCACCAGGGTGCAACGGCCGCCGGTGGCAGAAATCAGGGCAGGGCGTTTCATGGCTTGGCCTCACTGAGGATGTGCTGCACTTGCAGGGCAATGGGTTCGGGCACCGCACGTTCACCACGCAGCACCTGCTGGATGTAGGTGGCTGTCGCCGCGGCGTCGATGGCGGGCATGTCGGGCAGCTGTGCCAGCGAGCCTTCGCGCTGCTCCTGCACGCGGCGCGTGACGCCGGCCTTGAACACGTCCATGGCGGGTGTGCGGCGGGCGTCGGCCACGGGCTCGCCTTCGGTGCCGCGCAGCAGCAGGGCGTGCTGACCGGTCAGCGCAAACGTGGCCGACATGGACTGCAGGTATTCGGGGTGTGTGTAGCTGCCCACCACCAGCGCAGGACCATCGCAGGGGTTCATGAGTTTGACCAGGCTGTGCGCGGAGTTGCGCAGACCTACCACACGACGCACCGACAGCAGGCGGTCCAGACCGGCATGCAGGGTGGCGGTGCGCACAAATACCACCTGACCCACACGGGCGGTGACGGTGCCAGTGGCAGGGGGGATGCCGATTGCAGCGAACACCGCTTCGGTCGGCACACGCTTGTCTTCGGTCACGCTGCCATGCACCACCACGGCAACGCCTTCGCGAACCAGCAGCAGGGCCAGCAGGGGCGTGAGCACCGGCAGCTTGCGCGCGCCGTTGTAGCTGGGCAGCACCACGGTGGGGGCGCCGCCCGTGGCCACCTTGTTCAAGCGGGTGTGGGTGGCATCCAGAAAACCGGCCATCTCTTCAGGCGTTTCGCCTTTGATGCGCATGGCCAGGCAAAAAGCACCGAGCTCCAGGTCGCTCACCTGCCCATCGAGCACTTGGCCCATCAGATCGGCCGCCTGTGCACGGTCGAGCCCCCGCGCGCCGTCCTTGCCGCGGCCGATGTCCTTGATGTAGTGGCTGATCCCCATGCGGGGAATTGTGCGCGAAGTCAGATCACTTCTGGTTATATGGGTATGCCGATTTCAGGCCGGGTCCATCCCGTGCTGGCGTTTGAGCGCGTCGCACGCGCCGGACTGCCAGAACGCCAGCAGGGCGCGCATGGCCTGCGGCTGCTGGCAGGTGGCGGCCACGCTGCCCGAGAACGTGGTGATGATCTCCACCGCCTTGGGCAGGCCGCCCACGATGGTGATGCCTTGCACGCCCAGCATTTCGCTCAGTTGCTGAAAGCCCAGTGCCACTTCGCCCTTGGCCACCAGTGAGCCGACCGGCACGCCGGGCTTGGCCTGCACGATGCGCGGCGCGATCTCTCTCGCGATGCCCCAGGTTTCGAACTGTTGGGCCAGTTGCACGCCGCTCGGGCCAGTGGAGTAGCCCAGCGTGGGTGCAGCCAGGATGGCGGCTTTGAGCGCTGCTTCGGTCGAGATGTCGGGCGCCGGTGCACCGGCAGGCACGGCGACAGCCACGCCCGAGAGCACCAGGTCGGTACGGCTGCCCGTCAGCACATGGCCGCCCGCGATCAGTTTGTCGATGGCGTTGCTGGCCAGCACCACGCCATCAAAGGCTTCGCCCGCTTCGACACGTTTGGCCGCATCCACGCCGCCCACCGATTCGACCTCAATCTGGACATCGGGGGCCTGAGTCGTGTAGAGCGCCACGAGGTCGGCCAGCAGCGCTTTGGTGGCCATGGAGGAAATCAGTCGCAGTGAGGTCATGGTGCGGTGGTCTTGTAGGAGCTTGCCTTGCAAGCGATCGTTGGCAGATCCATCGGCCCATCGCCAGCAGGGCTGGCTCCCACAAAATGGGCAAATTGACGGGGCATGGTTTTGCCAAGGATTATGGCCAAGCCCTCAGCCCCGGACCATGCCCCGCTTAAACTAGCTGTTATGCGAATTCTGGGCATTGAATCTTCTTGTGACGAAACGGGCGTGGCCCTGGTGGAGACCACCGGGAGCGCTTTGCCGCGTCTGTTGGCGCATGCGCTGTACAGCCAGATCGAGATGCACCAGGCCTATGGCGGTGTTGTGCCCGAGCTGGCCAGCCGCGACCACATCCGCCGCGTGCTGCCGCTGACCCGCGAGGTCATGGCCCAGGCGGGCGCTGCTTTGCAGGACATTGACGTGGTGGCCTACACCCGTGGGCCGGGCTTGGCCGGGGCTTTGCTGGTGGGCTCGGGGGTGGCCTGTGCCTTGGCCGCGTCCTTGGGCAAACCCGTGCTGGGTGTACACCACCTTGAAGGTCACCTGCTTTCACCATTTTTGAGCGAAGACCCGCCTGAATTCCCGTTCATCGCCTTGCTGGTGTCGGGTGGTCATACCCAGCTGATGCGGGTGGAAGGCGTGGGCCGTTACGAGCTGCTGGGTGAAACGATTGACGACGCAGCCGGTGAGGCTTTTGACAAATCGGCCAAACTCATGGGCCTGCCTTACCCCGGTGGCCCGGGCCTGTCGCGGCTGGCCGAGCAGGGCAACCCGGCCGCCTACAAGCTGCCACGCCCACTGCTGCACAGCGGCGATCTGGACTTTTCATTCGCCGGTCTGAAGACGGCGGTGCTGACCCAGTGCAAAAAGATCGGTGAGGCCGCCCACGCCGAAGGCGCGCCCGAGCGTGCCGATCTGGCCGCGTCCACGCAGGCGGCCATCGTCGAGGTGCTGACTCGAAAAGCCATGACGGCCCTGAAGGACACGGGCCTGAAGCGCCTGGTGGTGGCCGGTGGCGTGGGGGCCAACCGCGAACTGCGCCGCCAGCTCAACGCCCTGTGCGACAAGGCCAAGGTGCGGGTGCATTACCCCGAGCTGCACCTGTGCACCGACAACGGCGCCATGATCGCCATGGCCGCAGCCATGCGTCTGCAGTCCGGCATGCAGGCGGCCGAGCCGCGTTACAGCTTTGATGTGAAGCCGCGCTGGCCACTGGACGAGCTGGCCTGACACGGGTGGGATCGGTGCCTTGTGGGAGCGGCGTCCTCGCCGCGAAAGCAAACCACCACACTGGCAAAAGCCCATTCGCGACGAGGGCGTCACTCCCACAATGGCTGTGGCCACGCAGGTTCATCGCCTGAGCAGCAGCCGCAAGTCCCGTCCCACACTGTCAACCGCGTGAAAGCGCAGTTTCAGCGCGTCGCCCAAATCGGACAATCCAGGCAGATTGGCCATGCCCTGGCCCGGCCCCAGCCACTGCGGGGCCATGTAGAGCAGCCATTCGTCGACCAACCCTTCGCGCATGAAGCTGCCGTTGAGCTTGAACCCCGCCTCCACATGCAGCTCGTTGATCTCACGCCGGGCCAGGTCGCGCAGCAGGGCGGCCAGATCGACTTTTCCGCCGGGGCCGGCGCAGTCGATCACCTGCACACCGCGGGCCGCGAGCGCAGCGCGTTTGTCTTGCCGCTCAGTCGTTGCGGTGTAGACCCAAATCTGGCGTGCTTGCTCGCCGCTGCCCAGGGTGTCGAGCAGTTTGGCCGTCAGGGGCAGATCGAGGCGGCTGTCCACCACCACCAAATGGGGCTGGCGCGGGACATCAAAGCCGCGCACATTGAGTTGCGGATCGTCTTCGAGCACGGTGCCGATGCCTGTGAGGATGGCGCAGGCGCGGGCGCGCCAGGCGTGGCCGTCCGTGCGCGCTTCGGGGCCGGTGATCCATTGGCTCTGGCCGTTGGACAGTGCGGTTTGCCCGTCGATGGATGCGGCGATCTTCATCCGCACCCAGGGCTGGCCACGCTCCATGCGGCTGAAAAATCCGATGTTCAACGCGCGGGCTTCGAGGGCCAGCGGGTCGTCTTCGGCCAAGGTCTGTACCTGCACGCCTGCAGCCTGCAGGCGGGCCATGCCTTGCCCCGCCACCCTGGGGTTGGGGTCGGTCATGGCCGCAACCACTTTGCCAATGCCGGCCGCTGCCAGCGCATCGCAACACGGCCCGGTGCGGCCCTGGTGGGCGCAAGGCTCCAGCGTGACCCAGGCGGTGGCGCCATGCACACCATGACCGCGCTCAGCGGCATCGCGCAGCGCCATGACCTCGGCATGCGGACCGCCCGCACGCTGGGTGTGACCTTCGCCCAGCACAGTGCCGTCGGGTGTGGTGATGACGCAGCCCACGCGGGGGTTGGGCGAGGTCAGCCACAAGGCCTGGCGGGCCAGGTCAAGGGCGCGTTGCATGAAAGAAGAGGGCGTAGAAGGCACGGGGCAGGCTATAGGATGTTTGCCGAGGAGGATACGACAACTCTGAGCCTGAGGATGGTGGCCATTCACCGGCCCACCCAGGCAGGCACCTGCGAGGCGCTGCTGTGCCACACCAGGCTGGAGGCTGTGCCTGCGGTGGCTTGGCCCAGAGGGGTGGCCGAGGCCCACTGCACGGTGATCTGAATGTCTTGCAGTCCGGCGCTGCGGGGTGTGATGCTGATTTTGCGGGTGTAGTGGATGCCTTGTACCTGCACGCTGTCCTGGCCAGCGCATAGGCGGCCAGATTGCGCGCAATCCATGGCCTCTTGGGCCAGCATCTGCGCCACATGGCGTTGCCGGGTTTCAGCCGCCGTCTGCATGGCTTGCAGGGTCAGCCGTGTGGCGCCCAGCAGGCCGATGCCCAGCACCGCCGAGGCGATCAGCGCTTCGATCAAGGCCATGCCACGCTGCGTGGTGTTCATGGCGCGCCCTCGCTCCAGCTGCCGTTGATGCGCTGCACAGGTGTGGCGTCGATGCCGTCTGGCCAGTTCAGGATGTAAGCGTCGCGCCCATAGGTGCGCGCCCACAGCGTGCCCGAGCGCCATTCGGGCAGTCCGGACTCGACCACCAGCTGGCCTTCGATCCAGCCGCCTTGCCAGCCGCGCATTTTTTCGTCGTCGCAAGCGCTGTCGAAGACCACACTGCCATGGATGTGCACCCCCGCAGCCATGCGCGGGCAACGCTGCGCGCAAGACTGGCTTGAGAACACCAGCAGAGCCGGTGCCTCGGGCGATCCCACGCTTTGGCCCCAGTCGGCAGGGCTGTCGATCCAGTAGACGGTGCGTGCGGGTTGGCTGTTGGCGTTCAGTCCATGGCGCTCTTGAGCGTTTGACCAGTCCTGCAGCTGCTGCGCCGTGATGTCGCCGAACACACTGCGCCAGGCCGCCCGGTTGCAGGGGCTGCGGGGTGTGGCGCTGCTGGGGCCACTTTTGCTGCCACCGCCAGGCAGGCTGGTGCTGCTCAAAGCCATGCAGGCGGTTTTCTCGGCGCTGGAGATGCTGCCGTTGCGGTTGGTGTCCACCACAAAATGGGTCTGCACCGCCGGGGCACTGGCCGTGCCACTGCATGCGACGCCGCTGCGGCTCAGGGGGCACACGCGCAAGCTGGCGGCAGTGGCTTCGGTCACACAACCGTTGAGCACCAGCGCGGCCTGCGGCGCATCGCCGGGGGCTGGGGCGAGCACGGGCAGGAACAGGCTTTCGCGCACCAGCCCTCGGCTGTTTTGTCCGGCCAGGGTGGCTTCTGCCCGCAGCGTGAGCACATGGGGGGACATGCGCAGATCGCGCACAGCGGTCACGTGGGCTTGCATCTGGGGCAAGGCCGAATGCGGTGGCACGTTCAGCGTGCTGCATTGCCATTGCGCCCCTTGAATGTCTGCAGGGCAAGCTGTGGTGTCGCTCAGCGCCGCATTCAGGGCACTGCCGCTTTGGGCCAGGTCAGCCTGCGTCCAGGCCAGTGCGGCCTCGGCCGCCATGCGCGATTGGGCCGCACGTGCATGGTTGTGCCCGGCCAGCTGGTCCATCAGCACGCTGCGGCTGCTGTAAAAGCTGGCCAGCGCTGCCAGCACCACCAAACCAATCGCCACCAGCAAAGTGATGGCCCCGTTTTGCAGGGGATTGTGCCGCACGGATTTCATGGGCAATACAGCGCCTGGGCGCTGGCGGGCAGGTCGTTGCGCAGGTGCACGGTCTGCGACAGGCTGATCGGGTGACTCGCATCGCCCGGCGATTGGCCTGTGAGGCTGATGCGCACTGTGCGGTGCAGCCAGCCTTGGCGCGGCTCGCAGGCGAGTTGCCAGCCCAGCGCCGTCACCTCCAGGCTGGTGCTGTCGGTCAGTGCCACCCAGTTGCCCGAGCCGCTGCAGCTGCGGCGCGCCATCAACACCTTGTCCGACAGCCGGAAGCCCATGCATTCGTTGTCGTCCTGGGCGCCGTTGTGGTTGCGGTCGCGGCTGAAATCGATCCAGTCGCCCTCGATGCTGAAGTCTTCAAAGCCGTCGCAAAAAGTGTCGTCGCAAGTGCTGGGTGAGCGGGTCTGCCAAGCCTGGGCGGAGTACTGCGCTTGCCGCAGTTCGCGGCCCATCCAGTCCATGGCCGAGCGCAGATCGTGTTGCAGGTGGCTGCCCTGCAGGTTCAGTCGGTGGCCATGCAGGTGTTGGGCCAGCATCTGCGCGCCTGCTGCCAGCACCACCAGGCCCACGCTCAGGCCGACCAACAGGCCCACGAGTGTTTCACCGCACTCCTGAGGATGGGGGTGTGGCTTCATCGCCGCCAGCATGGTTGGGAGTCGCTGTCCGACGAGTCGCCTGCACTCAGGGTGACGCTGGCGCTGCCCTGCCAGCTCAGCCGCAATGGCGAGCAGTCCTGGTCCTTGGCTTGTGCGGCCAGGGCTTCGGCTTCCAGGGTGTAGCCATCGGCATCGGCCCGCGCAATGCGGATTCGGTAATGGCCGCCCGGCGACAGTTCACTGACCCAACCCAGGGCCGAGAGCGAATCGGCGTAAGTGTCGTGCTGGCTGCGCCAACGGGCCTGGTCCATCTGCAGTTGCTGCAGCGCCACCTGGCCGTCGCTGCGCCGGGCCTGCCGTTGTTGTCGCTGGTAGGCGGGCAGGGCCAGTGCCGCCAGGGTGCCCATGAGCGCCAGGCTGATGAGCAGTTCGGTGAGTGTCCAGCCCCGTGCCTGCGCGTGCCGTGGGCCGCGCAGCTGTTGTTCAGGCGTTTGCATGCCTGCCTCCTCCCTGTTGTTTGGGGCCATTGTGGCCAGATGGGCGGCACTTGTACAGGCCTTGGCAGCGGTGCAGACCTGGATTAGGCTGTCGCGCTCAGGGAGACAAAAAATGCACAAGATGCCGCGCAAAGCGCTCGGGGTGGCGGGCTTCACCTTGTTGGAGGCATTGGTGGTCATGGCCTTGCTGGGGCTGATGGTGTCGCTGGCCGCGCCTGCCCTGTCGGGCTTGCGCCAGCGCCACCAGCTGCAGGCCGAGGCTGAAGGTTTTTTCAACAGCTTGGTACTGGCCCGCAGCGAAGCCTTGCGGCGGCAAGGGCGGGTGAGCCTGTGCGCCCGGGCCAGTGACGGGGAATGCGACCTCCAGGGCCGCTGGCAGCAAGGCTGGCTGGTGTTTGTGGATGCCAATGGCAATGCCCGACGCGATGCGCAGGAGCCTGTGCTGGAAGTGCATCCCGCATTACCCGAGCCCATGCGTTTGAGCGTGAGCAGTACATCGCCAAGCTATTTTTCTTATGGTCCCGAGGGGCGCAGCTTGAGCACCACTGGGGCGTTCATGGCCGGCACATGGCAGTTTTGCCGCCTATCGGCTGCAGAGGGCTGGCAGGTGGTCAGCAATGCTTTGGGCAAGCCGCGCTTGCAAAAATACAGCCCGCAGGGCTGTGAGTGAGGTTCAGCGAACCTCGTCCACCAGGGTCTTGAAGTCGTCGATGTCTTCAAAGCTGCGGTAGACGCTGGCAAAGCGTACATAAGCCACTTTGTCGAGCTTTTTCAGTTCGCGCATGACCAGCTCGCCAATCCGGTTGGAGGCCACTTCGCGGCTGGGCAGGGCCAGCAGTTTTTCTTCGATGCGCTCGATCGCGCCGTCCACTTGTTCGGTGCTCACCGGGCGTTTGCGCAGGGCCAGGTTCAGGCTGGCGCGCAATTTTTCGCGCTGGTATTCGATGCGGCGACCGTCTTTTTTGACGATGGCCGGAAAGCTGACTTCGGGTTTTTCGTAGGTGGTGAATCGCTTTTCACAGGCACCGCACTGGCGGCGCCTGCGGATGAAGCCCCCATCTTCGGCCAGCCGCGTCTCCACAACTTGGGTTTCGAGGTGACCGCAGAAGGGGCATTTCATGGTGTGGCTCCCGAGCGCAGCGCCGGGCCGCCCCAAGTAAGCGAGCGCCCCCCTGGGGGGCAGCGACCCGCGTAGCGGTGGAGCGTGGGGGCTGACATGTTTATTTGTAGACGGGGAAGCGAGCGGTCAGGGCGTTGACCTTGGCGCGCACAGCAGCCAGATTGGCTTCGTCCTTGGGGTTGTCCAGCACGTCGGCGATCAGGTTGGCGGTGATGCGGGCTTCCTCGTCCTTGAAACCACGGGTGGTCATGGCGGGGGTACCGACGCGGATGCCGCTGGTCACGAAGGGCTTTTCAGGGTCGTTCGGGATGGCGTTCTTGTTGATCGTCATGTGGGCTGCGCCCAGTGCGGCTTCGGCTTCTTTGCCGGTGATCCCCTTGGCGCGCAGGTCCACCAGCATGACATGGCTCTGGGTGCCACCGCTCACGATGCGCAGGCCGCGCTGGGTCAGCACCTCGGCCACGATCTGGGCGTTCTTGACGACTTGCTGTTGGTAAGCCTTGAACTCAGGGGCCAACGCCTCTTTGAAGGCCACGGCCTTGGCCGCGATGACGTGCATCAGCGGGCCGCCTTGCAGGCCGGGGAAGATGGCGCTGTTGATGGCTTTTTCGTGCTCGGCCTTCATCAAAATGATGCCGCCACGGGGGCCACGCAGGCTCTTGTGGGTGGTGGAGGTCACCACGTCGGCGTGTGGCACAGGGTTGGGGTAAACGCCCGCGGCGATCAGGCCGGCGTAGTGGGCCATGTCCACCATGAAGATCGCGCCGATTTCCTTGGCGATTTTGGCGAAGCGGGCAAAGTCGATGTGCAGCGAGTAAGCCGAGGCACCGGCCACGATCAGCTTGGGCTTGTGCTCACGGGCCTTGGCTTCCATCGCGTCGTAGTCGATGGCTTCGTTCTTGTCCAAGCCATAAGAGACCACGTTGAACCACTTGCCCGACATGTTCAGCGGCATGCCGTGGGTCAGGTGACCGCCTTCGGCCAGGCTCATGCCCATGATGGTGTCGCCGGGCTTCAAAAAGGCCAGGAACACGGCTTCGTTGGCCGAGGCGCCGCAGTGCGGCTGCACATTGGCAGCTTCGGCGCCAAAGATCTGCTTGATGCGGTCAATCGCCAGCTGCTCGGCCACGTCGACGAATTCGCAGCCACCGTAGTAGCGCTTGCCGGGGTAGCCTTCAGCGTATTTGTTTGTGAGCTGGCTGCCTTGCGCAGCCATCACGGCGGGCGAAGCGTAGTTTTCACTCGCGATCAGCTCGATGTGGTGTTCCTGACGCGCGTTTTCGGCCTGGATGGCGGCAAAAATTTCGGGGTCGGCTTGTTCAATCAGAATGTTGCGGTCGTACATGGCAGTCCTTCAAAAAAGATGGAACCTTGGCTCAAACAGAGGTGTTGTTGACAAGGGCTGCCCAGGCGAACGGCTGAAACCCGTTGCGGACCCAAAGTCCGGTCAAGGTGATGCGCTTCCCAGTGGTTGTTGGCGGGTGTCCGCCGGGCTCCACGTCAGAGGCCGGGTTCAGGCTTTGAACCGATCTCCTATCGCCAGTTGCGCTACCCCGCAAGTGTAGCCGACTTGCCTGTACAAACCGCTTTTTCAGAGCCGTTTGACAGGCATCGATGCAGGCGAAGATGCTGAGGTGGCCTGGGTTTCAACCAGGCGCTCCAGCAGCTTGTATTCACTCAGAATGCGTTCTGTGTAGGTGCTGTCGGTGCCCTGCGGTGAAGTCTGGGCGTAAGCCTGCAGACCGCCTTCGATCGAGCCGCCAGCCTCCTGAATGAAGGACTGCAACACACGGGAGCCCACCCGCAGGTTGGTGAGTGGGTCGAATACCGACAAAGGACCGCCGAAGCGGCTCAGGGTGTCCTGTTGCGAACGGCTGTCGATCTGCATCAGCCCCCGGTTGCTGTCGCTGCGCTGGGCAAAGGGGTTGAAGCTGGATTCCACAGCAATGACTGCCAGGATCAAGGTGGGCGGGACCTGGCTGGGTTCGCTCACAGCCCAGGCTTCGGTGACCAGTGCCCCCACAGGTTCAGGAGAAATTCTGTATTTGCGGCTGAGCCACTGGGTCACCCGCAATTGCTCGGGCGTCAACGCCCGAGTGGCCACCGCGGTGGAGCGGTCTGCACCCGAGTCCCCGGCGGTGATTGGGGTATCGCTCTTGTGTGAACGGATCCATCCCAACAGGTACTCATTGGCTGCGGTTTGCAAGTCGGGACGGGCTGCAAACAGGATCACCAACGCCATCACGGCCATGCCCAGGGCGGCCATGCTGTGGCGTGTGATCTCCACAAAGCCTGCGCGAATGTCTGACGCAATGCATTGTGTGATCTGCCTCCAGGAGGCTTGCTGTGTGAGGGTGTTCGCCATGTGTCCTGTGATGGCCCGAGTGCCTGGACCGGTTTGGGTCTGCTGGCTGTACGGTGCTTGTCCAGCTGCGGGCGTGTGTGGCCTGGTGCAAAAAGTGCCTTGCATGAAGGGCTGATGCGATTTTAAAAATCGATCAAATAACCTGTCAATTATAAGAAAACCAGAAAACATTCTCATTCTGGATAAAGTGCGATTGAACTGGCCGCAGATGCTTACTGGATCACACGCAGTGAAAACAGGCCAAATCCCGGCGAAAATACGCCCTCTTCATTGGCACTGCGGTGCCGATCCCGATGCCCTGACGGCTTTTTCTCTTTCTGGCGTTTGACCGTGACCTCTTCTTCGAAACCTGCTGACCTCCAAGCCCTTGACCAATTGACAGGCGGCGTCTTCACTGCGGCCACCTCGGGCGAGCGCAGTGCCCGCCTGCGCGACTGGATGCACACAGAGCCATCTGTGGAGCAGATGAACGAGGTTTACCACGAGCTGTCGGGCCGTGACAAAGGTGCGGCTAAAGCCCTGCGTGAGAAGCTCGATGAGCTCAAACGCAGCCGTGGGCAAGAGGCCTTGGCGGCCGATTGGGCTGAAAGGGCTGAACAACTGTTGCAGGCCCCACGCCTGAACATTGCCGACGCTCTGGCCTGGCAGCGCGACGCCGCCAAAGCCGGTGCGCCGCTCTCACGCGAGCCCCTGGCCAGCCTCAAGACTCGCCTCGCTGATGTGGTCAAGCGCGTGGAGGATTTGCAGCACCAGGTGATGGTGCAGCGCGAAGCCGCCGTGCTGCTGGCCCAGCGCATCGAGGTGCAATCCACCAAACCGCTGGCCGAGGCGCAGGCCGCGCAAGCCGCGCTGCAAGCCGATGTGGACCATTGGCTTGGTCAGGCCGAGGCGCTCGCGCAAGACGCAGTCTGGCCCAGTGTGGACTTGAAATTCCCGTCGCAAGTGGAGGCTGCGCGCAGTCAGCTGCAGGCGGTTTGGGAGGGGTTCTCTGCGGCCTTGCAACAGGCCCTGTTGGCTTTGGTCGATCCTGAAGGGGTGTTGCCTTCGGTGCCCGTGTGGTCGGATGAAATTCGCCGTGCCCGTGGCGAGCTGGTGACCACAGAGCCTGCTCCGGTGGCAGACAAACCTGCCAAAGTGGCCAAGCCCAAACTTGATGCGGCCCAACGGCAAGCCCTGCGCGAAGAAGCCACCCAGGCGGTGGTTCAGGTGCTGGAAGCCGTTGAAAAAGGCGTGGCCGATGGTCAGCCCGTTCCAGATGCTGCAGCCAACTTGCAGCAGGTGCTCCAGGCCCACGGCAAGCACCTGGACACCGCTATGGATGAGCGTGTTCACACCGCTTTGCTGGCGGCAGGTGATGCCCAGGGCTGGCAGCGCTGGGTGATGGACCAGCAGCGCCAGGCACTGGTGACGCAGGCCGAGGCCTTGCTGGGTGCCGACAAGGCGCCCGCCATGGGAGGACGCAAGATGCAGGAGCGCCTGCGCCAGTTGCGCGAGGCCTGGAAGCAGGCCGACCAGGGCGGTTTGCCCAACCATGGTCTGTGGAAGCGCTTTGACACCGCGTGCAATGAGGCCTACAAAGCTGTGCAGACCTGGCTGGAGCAGGCCAAGCAGGAGTCTGCCGCCCACAAGACGCAGCGCGTGGCACTGCTCGATGAGGTCAAGGCCTGGACCGAAGCCCATGCCGACAACAGCGACTGGCGCTTGCAGGTGCGCGCCTTGCACCAGTTTGCTGACCGCTGGCGCAATGCGGGCCACCTGAACGAGAAAACCTTTGCCGAAATGCAGGCGCAGTGGAAAACGCTGATCCATGCAGCCTCGGCGCGTCTAGACGCGGCCCAAAAAGCCAGCATCGAGCGCCGCCAGGCGCTGATTGCCGAAGCCAAGGCCCTGGGGGAAGCGCCCAGCCTGCGCGTGGATGCGGTCAAGGCGCTGCAGCAGCGCTGGCAGACCGAGGCCCAGGCGGTGCCGCTGGACCGCAAGACCGAACAAAAACTGTGGGAAGTGTTCCGCAAGCCGATCGACGAAGCATTCCAGCGCAAGGGCTCGGAACGCAGCCATGCCCATGCGCCTCTGACGGCCCGTGACCGTGCCGTCATCGACGCCTCCAAAGCCCTGGATGCCGCCAATGCCAAAGGCGATGCCACGGCCATTCGCGCGGCCATGCTGGCGCTGGAAGCTGCGCTTAGAAACCAGGCCGCCGAGGCGGTTCAGCCAGCGGCTGTGACTGCTGCGCCTGCTGTGGTGGATGCTGTGCAAACCGATGTGCCTGAGGCTGCTGCTGCCGCCGAATCGGCAGCAGAACCTGTCAGCGCCGAGGTCTCGGAAACGGTCACCCCTGTGGCCGCCCCCAAGCCTGCCAAGCCGCTGGTGGCCGTGCGCGGGGACGACCGTCCAGGTCAGAAAAGGGCAGAACCTGCGCCCGCAGGCAAACCGGGTCGCCGCGATGGCCGTCCGGGCGAGCGTGGCTCAGACCGAGGTGGAGACCGTTTTGGCCGCCCTGAGCGTGGTGAGCGACGTGACTTTGGCGGTGATCGCCGCGAAGACCGTGGCCCGCGTCTGGGCGATGAGGCCTTCCGTGCTCAGCGTGAAGCCCGTGAACGCGCCGAGATGGCGCTGCGCAAGCTCGCCGCTCAGGCCCATGGTGAGACCTTGACGCGCGTTTTGACCGCATGGCAAGAGCGTCAGGCCGATGCCCTGCCCAGCGTGCAAGAGCTGGGCAAGTCGGTCAATGCCGCGGCACGTCAGGCTTGGTCACAGGCCCTGGGCCAGCAGCCTGCAGGAGCGGCTGTTGCTGCTTCTTTGCTGCGCCTGGAGATGGCGGCTGAAGTGCCCACGCCTGCCGAGCATTTGGCTGAGCGCCGTGCATTGCAGCTGCAGTTGTTGACCCGCCGCAATGAGGCGGGCCCTCAGGAAACCTGGGCCCGTGATGTGACGGCTGTGCTCAGCGGTCCGCACGATGCGGCCAGCGCCCGCCGCCTGCAAAACGTGCTCAAGCAGTTGTTGCGCGGCTGAATCTGGCTGTGGCCATCACGCTGTGGATGGCTTGATGCGCACGCTCTGACCATCGGCCTGCAGACGCAGGATTTCGGCGCGCGGCGGCACATGACCGAGTGACCAGTCCGACAGCACCTGCCGCAGGGCAGGGCCTGCGACATGGTCAGCAGGCTGGTGCGTGTGACCATGCACCATGTGCTGACTGTGGGCGGCGAGCAGCCAGGCACGGGTCATGGCCTCATCGGCATCGGCAAAGTAGGCGACGCTCTGGTTGTGGGCCTTGCTCTGCTCTCGCATGGATTGCGCCAGCGCCTGGCGCTCAGACAAGGGCCGGGCCAGAAACGCGGCTTGCCAGGCCGGGTCGCGAGCCTGCAAGCGAAAGCGCTGGTAGGCCTCGTCTTCGAGGCACAGGGCATCGCCATGGGTGAGCACGGTGCGGCGCTCGCCCCAGACCAGCACGGTGGGGTCGCTCAAGGCTTGCACACCGCAGTGGTTCAGAAAGTCCGGGCCCACCAGAAAGTCCCGGTTGCCCGGCATGAAAAACACGTGCCGCTGTTGCGATGCCTGCGTCAGCACTTGCGCGCATTGCTGAAGAAACGGATCTTCAGCGACGGCATCGTCACCGACCCAGACCTCGAACAGGTCGCCCAGGATCAGCACGGCATCGGCCCGGGTGTGGGCCATATGGTTTTGCCAGGCCTCAAAGGTGGCCAGATCCGAGGCCTGCAGGTGCAGGTCGGAGATCAGGTCCACCGTATGCCAGTGGGCCGAGGCCTGCAGTGTGCCGAATGCCTGGGAGGCCGCCATCGGAACGCTGAAAAGATCAGAGTGCGACGGCTTTTTCGATGATCACGTCTTCCTTGGGCACGTCATCGTGGAAGCCCTTGCGGCCAGTCTTGACGCCTTTGATCTGGTCGACCACTTCGGTGCCCTTGACCACTTTGCCGAACACGGCGTAACCCCAACCTTGCAGCGAAGGCGCAGTGTGATTCAGGAAGCCGTTGTCGGCCACATTGATGAAGAACTGGGCGGTCGCGGAGTGAGGGGCCTGTGTCCGGGCCATGGCCACGGTGTAGTTGTTGTTCTTCAGACCGTTGTTGGCTTCGTTTTCGATCTCGGCATCGGTGGGCTTTTGGGCCATGCCGGGCTCGAAGCCGCCGCCCTGAATCATGAAGCCGGGAATTACGCGGTGGAAGATGGTGTTGTTGTAGTGGCCCTTGTTCACATAGGCCAGGAAGTTGGCGGTGGATTTGGGGGCTTTTTCAGCGTCCAGCTCCAGGGTGATGACGCCCAGACCGGCAATGTGGAGTTCGACTTGTGGGTTGCTCATGATGTTCAAGGAATCAAGGTGATGGATTGAATGACGACCGGAGTTTGCGGGACATCGGTCGGGAAGGGGCCGCCTGCGCCTGTGGGCGTGTTGCGGATTTTCTGGACCACATCCATGCCGGACGTGACTTTGCCAAAAACGGTGTAACCCCACAGCTGGGGGTGATTGAGCAGCTGGCTGCGGGGGATGTTCTCAACGACCTGACCGCGGTATTCAAATCGGGGCACCGGATCCCCTTCAGGGATAAGCACCGGATCGAGGAAGGCATTGTCCACCACGTTGATGAAAAACTGTGAGGTGGCCGAGTGCGGGTCGCCCGTGCGCGCCATGGCCACGGTGCCGATCTGGTTTTTCAGGCCTGCTGCTGTGGCCGCACGACCTTCGTGCTGGATTGAGGCACGGGTGGGCTTTTGCTTGTAGCGGGTGTCAAAGCCGCCGCCTTGCACCATGAAGTTGGCAATCACGCGGTGGAAGATGGTGCCGTCATAGTGTTTGTCTTTGACGTACTGCAGGAAGTTGGCCACTGTTTTGGGGGCCTTGTCGGCCTGCAATTCGATCTCGATGTCACCCAGATTGGTGGCCACCTTCACACGCGGGTTGCCAGCTTGCGCCCACAAGGTCAGGGGCAGGGCCAGGCACAGCGTCACAGACCAGCGCAGGAAAGAGCGTTTCATTGGGTGTTGCATGGTTCAGTGGGAAAGCAGCTGCCCGATGGCCTGGGCCTTGGTCTGGGCGCGCGGTGAGGTGGGTGCGGCCAGCACGGCCCGATCGTAGGCTTGCTTGGCCAGAGTCGCATGCAGATCGCCCAGGTTTTCGAGGGCGGTGGCGTAGTCGGGGCGAGCTTGAATGGCACGGTTGAGTGCGCCCAATGCATCGTCGTAGCGCCCTTGCAGGGCGTAGTGCACGGCCAGGTTGTTGTGGGGCTCGGCCAGCTCCGGGTAAGCCTGGGTCAGTTCCTGCAAGGTGGCCATGGCGTCGTCGTTTTGCCCCAGCCCTTCCTGAATGCGGCTGAGCAGCAGGCGCATCTGCGGATCCTGCGGGCGTGACTTCAGGTGCTGGGTGGCCAGTACCTGCGCCTGCGGCCATTCCTGGCGGTTGATCAGGCGCTGGACGTCGGCATAGGCATCGGCCCGCGCAGCACCGATGCATAGCCAGATCAGGCTGACCATCAAGACGGGACGAAGGAGGCGGACAAGGTGCATGGCCATGGGGGCGGGGAAGGGGTTCACAGCCCGGTCTGATCTCGAAACTTTTGACGGGCTATACTGGTGTCCATTGTAGCGGAGGCCTACCCGTCTGAAGGCTTCCCGCCCTTGTCCGCATGGCCCGATCAGGGCCCGATTCCTTTTTCAGTTGTACCCCCTCCATCCGGCTTGCCAGGTCATGGCGTTCGGGCGTGGGCATTTGGATTTTTTGACCTGACATGAGCTTGCGCATTTTCAATACGCTCACTCGCAAAGTGGATGATTTCTCGCCCCTGGAGCCAGGGCATGTGCGCATGTATGTCTGCGGCATGACGGTGTACGACTTTTGCCATCTTGGCCATGCCCGCTCCATGATCGCCTTTGACGTGGTGCAGCGCTGGCTCAAGGCCAGTGGCCTGAAGGTCACTTATGTGCGCAATGTGACCGACATCGACGACAAGATCATCAAGCGCGCCCTGGAAAACGGCGAAACCATCCGCGGCCTGACCGACCGCATGATCGATGCGCTGCATGAAGATGCCGATGCCCTGGGCATTGAGCGGCCTCAGCACGAACCTCGCGCCACCGACTATGTGCCGCAGATGCTGGGCATGATCGGCACGCTGGAACAAAAAGGCCTGGCTTACCGGGCGAGCAACGGCGACGTCAACTACGCCGTGCGCAAGTTTGACGGCTACGGCAAGCTGTCGGGCAAGTCCCTGGACGAGCTCAACGCGGGCGAACGTGTGGCTGTGGAAACCGGCAAGAACGATCCGCTGGATTTTGTCCTGTGGAAGTCGGCCAAACCCACGGAGCCCGATGATTGCAAATGGGACAGCCCCTTTGGTGTGGGACGCCCCGGCTGGCACATCGAGTGCTCGGCCATGAGCTGCCAGCTGCTGGGCGAGACCTTCGACATCCACGGTGGTGGTGCCGATTTGCAGTTTCCGCACCACGAAAACGAGATCGCCCAGAGCGAAGGAGCCCATGGTCAGCCGTTTGCCCGCTACTGGATGCACAACGGCTTCATCAACGTGGACAACGAGAAAATGTCCAAGAGCCTGGGCAACTTTTTCACGATCCGTGATGTGCTCAAGGCTTTTGATGCCGAGACCGTCCGCTTTTTTGTGGTGCGCAGCCACTACCGCAGCCCGCTGAACTACAGCGACGTGCACCTGCAGGATGCCAAAGGGGCCCTCAAGCGCCTGTACACCGCGCTGCAGGCTGTGTCGCCTGCCGAGGTGACGATCGACTGGGCTGATCCGATGGCCGCGCGCTTCAAGGCCGCAATGGACGAAGACTTTGGCACGCCCGAAGCTGTGGCTGTGTTGTTTGAGCTGGCCAGCGAGGTCAACCGCAGCCAGTCGGCTGAGCGTTCAGGCCTGCTCAAGGCCTTGGGTGGCATTCTCGGTTTGCTGCAAAGCGATCCGACCAGCTATTTGCAGTCCGGTGCGGGTCTGGACGAGGCGGCCATCCAAGCGCAGATCCAGGCACGCGCCGACGCCAAGAAAGCCAAAAATTTTGCCGAAGCCGATCGCATCCGCAACGATTTGCTGGCGCAGGGCATCGTGCTCAAGGATTCGCCCACGGGCACCACTTGGGAGGCCGCGCCGTGAGCAAGGCTGCTATCGCTTCGGTCACGCCCGAATACTGGGCACAGGCCTGCGCGCATCTGGCGCACAAGGACCGGGTCATGAAAAAGCTGATTCCCCAGTTTGGCGATGCCATTCTGGAGTCGCGTGGCGACGCTTTTGTGACCCTGGCACGCTCCATTGTGGGCCAGCAGATCTCGGTCAAGGCGGCGCAAACCGTCTGGGACCGTTTTGCCGCGCTGTCGCGCAAACTGACCCCTGCGGGTGTGCTCAAGCTCAAGGTGGACGACATGCGCGCCGCAGGCCTGTCGGCCCGCAAGGTGGAGTACCTGGTTGATCTGGCGCTGCACTTTGACTCGGGGGCCTTGCACGTCAAAGCCTGGCACGACATGGACGACGAGGCCATCATTGCCGAGCTGGTGGCCATTCGGGGCATTGGCCGCTGGACGGCCGAGATGTTCCTGATATTTCACCTGATGCGCTCCAACGTGCTGCCGCTGGACGACATCGGGCTCATCAACGGCATCAGCCGCAACTATTTTTCGGGCGAACCGGTCAGCCGCAGCGATGTGCGCGAGGTCGCTCAGGCCTGGGCACCGTATTGCACCGTGGCGACTTGGTATATTTGGCGGTCGCTGGATCCGCTGCCTGTGGCGTATTGATGCCACTCAGGACTCTCGGGTCCGCATGAATTGAGGAGAAAAACTTGGCCAAACGAACGTTTCTCGATTTCGAGCAACCGGTTGCCGAATTGGAAGCCAAGATCGAAGAGCTGCGCTATGTGCAAAGCGAATCGGCGGTCGACATCACCGATGAAATCGACCAGCTGACCAAAAAGAGTCAGCAACTGACCAAAGACATCTACAGCGATCTGACCCCCTGGCAGATCACCAAGATCGCCCGTCACCCCGAGCGCCCTTACACGCTGGACTATGTGAACGCCTTGTTCACAGACTTTGTGGAGTTGCACGGTGACCGCCACTTTGCCGATGACCTGTCCATTGTGGGCGGTCTGGCCCGTTTTAACGGCCAGGCCTGCATGGTGCTGGGCCATCAAAAAGGCCGTGATACCAAAGAGCGCGCTCTGCGCAACTTCGGCATGAGCAAGCCCGAGGGTTACCGCAAGGCGCTGCGCCTGATGAAGACGGCTGAGAAGTTCAAGCTGCCCGTGTTCACTTTTGTGGACACACCTGGCGCTTATCCTGGTATCGACGCCGAAGAGCGCGGGCAGTCCGAAGCCATTGGGCGCAACATTTTCGAGATGGCGCAACTGGAAGTGCCCATCATCACCACCATCATCGGTGAAGGTGGCTCCGGTGGTGCGCTGGCCATTTCGGTGGCTGACCAGGTCTTGATGCTGCAGTACTCGGTCTACTCGGTCATCAGCCCTGAAGGCTGCGCCTCCATTCTGTGGAAAACCGGCGAGAAAGCCGAAATTGCGGCAGAAGCGCTGGGCATCACGGCCTTGCGTTTGAAGGCCCTCAATCTGGTCGACAAGATCGTGAGCGAGCCTGTGGGCGGCGCACACCGCGACCATGCCCAGATGATGTCCTTCCTCAAGCGGGCCTTGGCCGATGCCTACCGCCAAGTGGCCGACCTCAAGCCCAAGGAATTGGTCGATCGCCGTTATGAGCGCTTGCAAAGTTACGGTCGTTACAACGACTCCAAAGTGGGCAAGTAAGCCCTCTGCGCACATGGGCCAACGCTCATGACGCAGTCCATGGACCAGGCCCTGGCTGACTTCAGTCCGGGCCTTCCTTTTGTGGTGGCTTTGTCGGGCGGCGCGGACTCGACCGCCTTGCTGTGCGCCTGTGTGGCGCGCTGGCCGGGGCAGGTGAGGGCGGTGCATGTGCACCACGGCTTGCAGGCGGCGGCCGACGGTTTCGAGGCCCATTGCAAACACCTTTGCGCCCAACTGCAAGTGCCATTGGCCGTTCGCCATGTCAACGCCCATGCAGCACCGGGTCAGAGCCCGGAAGATGCAGCCCGCCGGGCGCGTTATGCCGCGCTGGCCGAGGCCGTCAAAACCACCTGGCCTGATGTGGCCCACATTGCATTGGCGCAACATGCCGATGACCAGGTGGAGACCTTGCTGATCGCACTCTCGCGTGGTGCAGGCTTGCCGGGCCTGGCCAGCATGCCTGCGCAGTGGCAGCGCGACGGCCTGCAATGGCATCGGCCGCTGCTTCGGGTGGCTGGGGCTGATGTGCGCCAATGGTTGCAGGACCGTGAGCAAGCCTGGGTGGAAGACCCCAGCAACAACGATACGCAATTCACCCGCAACCGCATCCGTGCCCAGATTTTGCCTGCATTGGCTCAGGCCTTGCCGGGCTTTCGGGACACTTTTGCCCGCAGTGCAGCGCATGCCGCGCAAGCCCAGCAGGTGCTCGACGAGTTGGCCGCGGATCTGCTCAAACAGACCGGCCTGCCGCCCGCCATTGTGGCTTTGCGTCAACTGTCTTCTGCCCGTCAGGCACTGGTGCTGCGCTACTGGCTCAAAAGCCAACACCAGACCAGCCCGAGCACTGTGCAATTGCAGGAGCTGCAGGCACAGCTGCAGGATTGCACCACGCGGGGCCACCGCCTGCACCTCAAAGTCGGGGGCGGTTTTGTTCGGCGTGCGGGCGATGCCCTGACCTGGCAGCCCACCTGAAACGGCCAGCTGCGCTGCCTGGCAAAGGTCAAGATCACGTCAGGCCGGTTGGTACAATGCGGGGTTTTGCCGGATGCACATGCCGCGCAAAGACCGCTTTTCCCTTCTTTAGACACTACACATGGCTTTGATCGTTCACAAATACGGCGGCACCTCGATGGGCTCGACCGAACGCATCCGCAATGTGGCCAAGCGCGTGGCCAAATGGGCGCGTGCGGGTCACCAGATCGTGGTGGTCCCCAGCGCCATGAGCGGTGAGACCAACCGACTGCTGGGCCTGGCCAAGGAGCTGGCACCTGCCAAGCCCGACACGGCCTACAACCGCGAACTGGACATGCTGGCCTCGACAGGTGAGCAGGCTTCTTCGGCGCTGCTGGCCATCGCTTTGCAGGCCGAGGGCATGCCTTCTGTCAGCTATGCCGGCTGGCAAGTGGCTATCAAAACGAACGATGCCTACACCAAGGCGCGGATCGAGTCGATCGACGATGCCCGCGTGCGCGGTGACCTGGCGGCAGGCAAGGTGGTCATCATCACCGGCTTCCAGGGCGTGGACGACGCGGGCAACATCACCACGCTGGGCCGTGGTGGTTCCGACACTTCGGCGGTGGCCGTGGCTGCGGCCATGAAGGCCGATGAATGCCTGATCTACACCGATGTGGACGGCGTCTACACGACCGACCCGCGTGTGGTGCCCGAAGCGCGTCGTTTGGCCAAGGTCAGCTTCGAAGAGATGCTGGAAATGGCCTCCATGGGCTCCAAAGTCCTGCAGATCCGCTCGGTGGAATTTGCTGGCAAATACAAAGTGCCCATGCGCGTGCTCTCCAGCTTCACGCCTTGGGACATCGACATCCATGAAGAAGCCGCATCCGGCACCCTGATCACTTTTGAGGAAGACGAACAAATGGAACAAGCCATCGTTTCCGGTATCGCATTCAACCGCGATGAAGCCAAAATCTCCATCCTGGGCGTGCCCGACAAACCAGGCATTGCTTACCAGATCCTGGGTGCTGTGGCCGACGCCAACATCGAAGTCGATGTGATCATTCAGAACCTGAGCAAGGACGGCAAGACCGACTTCAGCTTCACCGTGCACCGCAACGACTATGCGCGCACGAACGATCTGCTCAAGGACAAAGTGCTGCCTGCCCTGGGTGCGACTGAAGTGGTGGGTGACACCAAGATCTGCAAGGTCTCCATTGTGGGCATCGGTATGCGCAGCCATGTGGGCGTGGCCAGCAAGATGTTCCGCTCGCTGAGCGAAGAAGGCATCAACATCCAGATGATCTCGACCTCGGAAATCAAGACCTCGGTTGTGATCGACGAAAAATACATGGAGTTGGCTGTTCGTGCTCTGCACAAAGCCTTCGATCTCGACCAAGCCTGAGCTATAATCACGCCACCTGGAAACGTGACCGAGTGGCCGAAGGTGCTCCCCTGCTAAGGGAGTATGGGGTGTAGAGCCTCATCGAGGGTTCGAATCCCTCCGTTTCCGCCAGGTATCGAGCAAAAACGCGCCTTCGGGCGCGTTTTTCATTTCAGCTTGCTGTGCGGCAAGCCGCGCATCAGCTCACACTTTTTGATTCAATCGGCCACACCACCTGACGTGCCAGTTCGATAAAGCATGCGCGGTCGACATCGCTCAAAGGTTGAAGAATGTCTTTCTGCAAATCCTGCACGATGGGTTGCAAAGTTGAAAGTATGTTCTTGCCTTGGTCTGTCAATGACAGCTCGCGTGATCGGCGATCTCGTTCACGCACGACACGGGCAATCCAGCCTTTTTTCTCCAAACGATCGATGACGCCGCCAATGGTGGCTCGGTCGTAACCAATCATTTCTGCAATGCAGGCCTGATCGGTTCCTGGGTGCTCACAAATCGCTTCCAGTGCCGCATATTGAACAGGGGTCAAGTCAAACCCCGCTGCTTGCGTTCGTTGTGTAAAAACCTGTGTGGATTGCTGATGAAGGCGACGTATCAGATGCCCTGCCATGTCGAATACGGCCATGCATTTGCTCCCAGTGAGTCCTGAAATATTGAAAACAGCGATTGTTTTCTTGTGTATTTGTAATCATACATATCATCTTGACTTGAATTGATAAGTACAGTTATCATTTGGCCTGTGCCGATGATTCGGCGTCCTTCACCCATTGGAGACAAATGATGCAGTTCTACAAAAATGGCTTTCGTGGCGGCAACCCAGACATCAAACAAGCCGCACCGAACCGACGCAACCGTGGCATCAACGAGCCGTTGCCCGAAAAAGTGGATGTGCTGATCGCAGGCACCGGGCCTGCAGGTTTGTGCCTGGCTGCGCAGCTGGCGCAGTTCCCCGAGATCGAGACGATGATCATCGAGCGCATGCCCAGCAACATCATCAAGGGCAAAGCAGACGGTATCAACACGCGTACCATGGAAATGTTCCAGGCCTTCGGTTTTGCCGACAAGGTCAAGCGCGAAACCTACTGGGTCAATCAGACCGCTTTCTGGATGCCCGACCCCAAGAATCCGGAACACATCCACCGCGTGGGCCGTGTGCAGGACGTGGCCGACGACAGCTCGGAAATGCCACACATTCTGATCAACCAGGCGCGCCTGCACGAGCTGTTCCTGGAAGTCATGAAGAATTCACCCTCGCGGTTGGAGCCAGATTACAGCTGGGAAATCGTGGGCCTGACCATCGATCCCACAACCGACGACTATCCCGTGACCGTGACGCTGAAGGATTCGAGCGGCGTGAACTGGGGCGCCACCCGCACCGTGCGCGCCAACTATGTCGTAGGTTGCGACGGTGCACATTCGGCCGTGCGCAAGGCCATTGGCGGTCAGTTGCACGGCGATGCGGCCCACCAGGCCTGGGGCGTGATGGACATCCTGGCCAACACCGATTTCCCCGATGTTCGCCAGAAGTGCCTGATCTCGTCGGCCAAAGAAGGCAACGTGCTGATCCTGCCGCGTGAGGGGGGCTATGTGTTTCGCATGTACGTCGAACTCGACAAACTGCGCCCTGATGAAAAAGCGGCCCAGCGCAAGTTCACGCAAGACGACATGATTGCCGCCGCCAACCGCATCATCAAGCCCTACACGATCGACGTGAAAGAGGTGGTCTGGTGGTCCATCTACGACATCGGCCACAGCCTCACCGACAAGTTTGACGACGTGCCCGAGGGAGAAGACCGCAACCCGCGCGTCTTCACCGCAGGTGACGCCTGTCACACCCATTCGCCCAAGGCCGGGCAGGGCATGAACGTGTCCATGCAGGACACCTTCAATCTGGGCTGGAAGCTGGTGCACGTGCTGCAGGGCCGGGCCAACGCCAGCCTGCTGCGCAGCTACACCAAGGAGCGTCTGACCGAGGCCAAGCGCCTGGTGGAGACCGATCACCAATGGTCGCGGATCATGTCAGCCCCGACCACGCAGGCCGAACGCGATGGCACCGAAGAGCCACGCATCATTCGCCAGTTCAAGGAAAACCTGGAGTTCACCGGCGGCACCGCTGTCAAATATGACAGCTCCTACCTCTTCGCAGCCAGCCCGCACCAGGCCTTGGCCAAGGGCGAAGAAATTGGCCGCCGCTTCCACTCGGCCCCTGTGGTGCGGGTGTCCGACGCCAAGCAGATGCAGCTGGGCCATGCGGCCGAGGCCGACGCCCGCTGGCGCATCTATGCCTTTGCAGGCAAGGCCGACAGCTCGGCTCCAGGTTCGGCCATCCACAAGCTCGCCGACTGGCTGGAAACCAACGCCAGCTCACCCGTGGTCAAGCACACCCGCAAAGGCGAAGACATTGACGCGGTGATCGACGTGCGCGCTGTGTTCCAGCAAACCTTCGAGCAGCTGGCCTATGAGCACATGCCATCTCTGCTCAAGCCCAAGACCGGCAAGCTGGGTCTGCAGGACCATGAAAAAGTTTTCTGTGTTGATCACAAAGGCGTGGGTGACATTTACGACATGCGCGGCATCGACCGTGACAAGGGTTGCATGATCGTGGTTCGCCCCGACCAGTATGTGGCCCATGTGCTGCCGTTGGATGGCTTGGCCGAATTGACAGCCTTTTTTGCTGGCGTCCTGAATTGATGGAGGATGGCCGGGGCATTCAAATGATCGACAGCGCAGTCATCGTTTGTGCTGCCTTGGCCTGCAGCGCTGTTCGCGTGTCACTCGTCATGCGCGCAAATTGTTGGTAGACCATGCCCAATCTGGGGTTGCCTTCAAAGTGCGCACGGTGGCGCTCAAAAAAATCCCAGTACAAGGCATTGAAGGGGCAGGCCCTGTCGCCCGTGCGTTGCTTGGGGTCGTAGGCGCAGCCCTTGCAGTGGTCGCCCATGCGCTGCAGGTAGGCGGCGCTGCTCACATAGGGCTTCGTGGCCAGTTGCCCGCCATCGGCCCACTGGCTCATGCCAAGGGTGTTGGGCGCTTCCACCCATTCAAAGGCGTCGATGTAGATGCCCAGGTACCAGCGGTGCAGCTCGGCTGGATCAAGACCCGCGAGCAGCGCGAAGTTGCCGATGACCATCAGGCGCTGGATGTGGTGGGCGTAGGCGTGCTCGAGTGACTGGCCGATGGCGCTGGCCAGGCAGGCCATCTGCGTCTTGCCAGTCCAGAACCATTCGGGCAGGGGGCGGGTGTGGCCCAGATGGTTGGTCTGGGTGTAGCCAGGCATGCGGGCCCAGTACATGCCGCGCACGTATTCGCGCCAGCCCAGGATCTGCCGGATGAAACCTTCGGCCGCGTGCAGCGGGGCGTGGCCGTCGCGCCACGCTTGTTCGGTGCGCTGCACCACCTCGCGCGGGTGCAGCATCTTGGTGTTGAGCGCAAACGACAGCAGCGAGTGGAACAGGCGCCAGCTGCGCTCTGAGATCGCGTCCTGAAAGTCGCCAAAGTGGGGCAGGGCATGGGTGATGAAGTGCTCGAGCTGCTGCAGGGCTTCGGCGCGGTTGAGCGGCCAGCGAAAGGCATGGGCTTGTGGTTCGCCCATGGTTTGCACCCCCGCCGCTTCAATGGTTTGCCACAGGGCGCTGTGGTCGTGGCAGGGGCGGGCGTCGACGGGGGCTGCTGGCGTGCCTGGCCAGGGCTTGCGGTTGTCGGCGTCAAAATTCCACTGCCCCCCTTCGGGCTGACCCTCGGGTGTTATGAGCACGCCGTGCTTTTTGCGTTGCTGGCGGTAAAAGCTTTCCATCAGCCATTGCTTCTTGCCCGCGAATTGCCGGGCCGCATCGCCCCGGTCGGTGACAAAGTGCTCGCTGTCCACCATGCGCACCGGCACAGCGCATGACGCGCCCCAGACGCGCAAAGCCTCGTCCACGCGCCATTCGTCTGGCGCCTGGTATTGCATCGCTGAGGCTTTGTAATGATCGATCAGGGCTCGGAGGTTGGCCGTTAGGCTCTGGCGGTTGCTCGGGTCGTCGATGGCCACGTAGCGAACGCGGTGGCCCGCGCTCTTGAGTTGGGCCGCAAAGTCGCGCATGGCGGCAAAGATGCCCAGCACCTTTTGCGCGTGGTGCCGCACGTAATCGGTCTCGCTGCGCACCTCCATCAGCACGTACACCACATCGGTGCGCACTTCGCTCAACCAGCTGTGCAAGGGGTTCAGCTGATCGCCCAGAACCAGGCGCAGGGTGGGGCCAGGTGCGCTCATGGTTTTTTCTCTTTGGTGGATGCGTGGGTGGCGCAGCCCTGACGGCAGCGGTCAGAGCAGTACTTGACCTGATCCCAGTCGCGCGCCCATTTGCGCCGCCAGGTGAAAGGCAGGCCGCAGGTGACGCAAACTTTTTGCGGCAGGTCGGATTTTTTGCGCATCTTCATGGTCAGAAGTTTTGCCTCATTCCAGCCCCCTGTTGTGGTGGTTCAAAAATTCAGCCGGATACTGCTGTCCTGAACATCCAGACTTTCCAGGTGTTTGCCCACCGTTTCGGGCATTTTGTAGACCGGGGTGCCGTCCAGCAGCTGCATCAGGCTGGCGTTGAGTGTGTGGGCCACAGCAGTGGGCAGGGCTTTGTCATCCCCAGCGGTCAATTTCAGCAATTGCATTTTGGCGATCTGCACTTCGCCTGTGTTTTTGTTCCACAGTGGCTCAAAGTCGATGCAGAAGTCACCGCCTTTTTGCAGCAGTTTGCTGGACCATTGACCACACAGCTCGATTTTTTGCCGTGCCTTGCTCAGTTGCAGAACAGGGTTGTCGAGTTTGACACCGTACTTTTCCTTGGGGAACTTCTTGCTCACAGCCGAGTCGATCAGAAGTTTGGGGACGCCCAGTGACAAAGCGTGCACCTGAACACTGGTTAGAGCCGTGAGCAGCACAGACATGGTGATGCGTGTGGTCAGTTTATTCATCGAAAAGTTGAGCCAATGCCCACAATTTGAGTGACGTATACGGGCAAAGAAAAAGCCTCAGCACGTGAATGCTGAGGCTTTACTTTTGGCTCCCCGACCTGGGCTCGAACCAGGGACCTACGGATTAACAGTCCGGCGCTCTACCGACTGAGCTATCGGGGAATAGACATGAATTATAGCGTCATTTTTTGACCATTCTCGAATGGCGCGAGGATTTTTTGAAAAATCTCATCACGCCGTTCAAAAGCTGGTTCGCACCGTGATGCGGCCCGTGCGTGGCGCGCCGGGGTAGAGGTAGTAATGGTTGAATTGTTTGGGTGATTCGCGCCAGTAGTGTTGGTCGGTCAGGTTGTCCACGGCCAGTGTCCATTCGGTGCGCACGCCCTGAATGCGTGTGTCGTAATGCGCCGCCAGATCGAGTGTGGTCCATGCGGGCAGGTTGATGCTGCCGTCTTCGAGCACGCGGCGTGTGCCTTCATGGTTCAGGCGCAGGCTGGTGCGCAGGCCGGGCATGTTGGCCCAGCGGTACTGCAACAAACCGCGCACCGTCATTTGGGGCACGTTCAGCACGCGTTGACCGTTGACGCTGGTGTCGATGACGGCATTTTCACGTCGTGCGTCGATCCATGTGCTGCTCATGTCGGCCGTCCAGAGGCCTTTGCTCACGCCGCCTGACAACTCGATGCCGCGGTGGTGTGCCTCGCCGTCAATCTGGCGTGTGCAGCTGGCGCTGCCATCGCATGTGCCGGCATCTCCGACCTGCGGACGGTGGATGTCAAAGTAAGTGGCTTGCCAACGCAGGCTGGGGCTCAGGCCCTTGAGGCCGGCTTCGTACTGTTTGCTGCGCAGGGCCGGCAGGGTTTGTCCCGCGTTGCTATATATACCGAGGTTCGGGGCGACATTGGTTTCAATGCCTTCGCCATAGCTGCCATAGGCGGTGACAGCCGATGTGAGCTGGTGCGTGAGCGCCAGCCAAGGGGTGTTGAAGCTGCGCTGATCCCGAATGGCCTGACTGCCGTCGGTGTGTGCACTGTTGCGATTGATTTCCGTGTGGCGCAGGCCCAGCCACAGGGCTGTTTGAGCACTCAGGGCCATGCGGTCGCGCAAGGCCAGCTCGTTGCTGTATTCGCTGCGGTTGGTGTTGAGGTAGCTGAGCGTAGGGTCGGCAGTGCTGTCGGCTACGCCTGTGATGGAACCTGTGCCTGCCCAGTTATAAGCCTGCATGGCAGCCAACCGGTCAAGCTGGCGCTGGCGCATGAAGCTCAGACCGATGTCGTGACGCAGGTCCGCCCAAAGGGCCTGCCCAGTGACCTCGGTCTTCAGGGCATCAGTGATGCGGTGCTCGTTGTCGCTGCGGTAGTCGTACAGGTCAAATGTGCCGTTGCTGCAATAGCGATCCCACAGATTGTCTGCACTGCAGCCAAAGGCAAAGGTCAGTCGGTCGTCTGTGCGCATACGTTGGCCGCCATACTGCGTGGTCCAAAGCCAGCCGTCACCGAGGTTTTGTTTGAAACGGATGCTGCCAGTATTGGCCAGAAATACTCCGGGAACCGACCAGGGCTGGCGGGTCAGATTGAAGGTGCCATCCACCGGTGCAGGCAAGGTGTTGCCGAGCAGGCTGTAGCCATTGACCCCGATCTGCTGACGTTCGCTGCGCTCGAATTCCCATTCGAGCTTGCTGTCGGCACTGATGCGCCAGTCCATGGCCAGGGCCACAAGTTTGCGGTGGCCTTGCGTGTTGCGGATGTAGGGGTTGAGGTCTTCATACGCCGCATTGAAGCGGTAGCCAAAATCCTTGTTTTCGCCAAAGCGTGCGCCCAGGTCGAGGGCGATGCTGCTGCTTTTGCCGTTGCCGTAGCTGGCAGTGACCGCGCGGATGGTTTCGTCGTTGTCGGTCGGAGCACGCTTGACCACGTAGTTGGCCAGACCACCCGGGGCGCTGGTGCCCGCCTGGATGCCGCTGGTGCCTTTGAGCAGCTCAATGCGTTCCTTGTTGTCCATCGGGATCATGGTCTCGGCGGAAATGGGCAGCCCTTCACGTCGGTAGTTGTAGCGGTTGTCCAATGTGTAGCCGCGCACGCTCAGCATGTCCCAGTAGGCGGGCGAGTTGTAGCTGTCGGTGACGCTCGCGTCCAGGCGCAGTGCGTCCGAGATGCGGGTGGCGCCGATGTCACGCAGTGTCTGGGAGTCGATGCTGATGCCGCTGAAGGGCGCTTTGGCAAGGGGTGCATCGCCAAAACCGCTGACCTGTTGGGGCGCAGGGCTGGTGATGACGACTTCGTTGCTGGCTTGCGACCAGGCGGTTGTGCTGGCAATGCACAGGGCGGTGGCCGCAGCGATGCGGCTCAAGGGCATGGATGGCGAATGGTTTGCCATGACGTTTTCCTTCAACGTTATGGCAGGTCGGCTGGCTGGGAACACGGGTGTGCCGGGAGAGCGGTGGCACGGTTCCTTGGACAAGCTTCCCTGCGCGAGGATTACCTCAATCAGGTTCAAAGGGACTTTCTCAGTCGGCACTTTTGACAGTACCAACACCCCTAGCGAATGCCACAGCAATGCTGCAGCAGTGTGGATTTTAAATCAGGCCCAGACGCTTGTGCAGCGTGGTTGAAGTGGTCGTGTACTGCAGCAGGGTCTTGTGATTCGGCCACAGGTGCGCAGCTGCACCAAAGGCTGCGAGCGTGGCTTCGTGAAAGCCGCACAGGATCAGTTTTTTCTTGCCCGGGTAGGTGTTGATGTCGCCCACGGCAAAGATGCCCGGCGCGCTGGTGGCAAAGGTGTCGGTGCTGACCGCCAGCTGTTTGCGCTCGATCTGCAGGCCCCAATCGGCCACGGGGCCGAGCTTGGGCGACAGGCCCAGCGCCATGACCAGCTGGTCGCAGGGCAGAGGCACTTCAGAGCCTTCGGCGTTCAGATGGTTCAGCGCGGTCAGGCCTTGGCTGCCGATGGTCAGCGAAGTGGGCTGGCCCGCGACAAAGCGCACACGACCCGCAGCCTGCGCGGCCTTGAAGGCCTCGATGCGTTCGGCATCCGCGTTGAATTGTTCGCGGCGGTGCATCAGCGTGACACTTGCTGCGTGGACCACGGCATCCAGGCAGGTTTGCAGCGCGGTGTCACTGTCACCAGTGACCAGTACGTTTTGGCCCTTGAAGTCTGGCAAGGGAGAGGAGGCAAACCAGACCTGCTGGTTCATCAGCGGTGCGAGGCCTTCGACGGGCAGGCTGCGTGGCACAAAGGCTCCAACCCCGGCGGCAATGAAAACGGTTTTGGCGATCCAGGTGGTGCCGGTTTGGCTGGTCACAGCCCAGCGGCCATCGGTCGTGGCCTGCAGACTTTGAACCATCTGGCCCAGATGCATCGTGGGCTTGAAGGGTTCGATCTGCGCTTGCAACCGCTCGACCAACTCGCGCCCGGTGCAGACCGGGATGCCGGGAATATCGTAGATGGGTTTGTCAGCATAGAGCTCGGCGCACTGGCCACCGACATGGGGCAAGGCGTCGACCATGTGGCAGGCAATGCCTTGCAAGCCGAGCTGGAAGGCCTGGAACAGGCCCACAGGGCCAGCGCCGATCACCAAGGCGTCGGTTTCGATCGGCATGGCCATGAGAAGCGTCAGCGAATCAGTGCGGCCAGTTTGCCGGTCTTGTCTTTCCATTCTTCGGCGGTAGGCAGTGGTGCCTTGCGCTTGGTGATGCTTTTCCAGGTGGGTAAGAGGGCCAGCTCGGCATTGATTTTGGTCATGTGCTGCTGGTCAGCCGGGAGGTCTTCTTCGGCATAGATGGCGTTCACTGGGCACTCGGGGATGCACACGGCGCAGTCGATGCACTCATCGGGATCGATGGTCAGGAAGTTGGGGCCTTCGCGGAAGCAGTCCACAGGGCAAACGTCCACACAGTCGGTGTATTTGCACTGGATACAGGATTCGGAAACAACGTGGGTCATGGAGGACTCGGAAAGTGGAATGGGCACTGCCCATGCAGCGCCAAACCTGTGATTTTAAAGGAGATCAGTTCACCAACACGGCGCCTGAGGTCTTGTGGCTGGCGGTGTCCACCAGCACCAGTGCGCCCAGAATGCGCGATTGGGCAAAGGGCAGAGTGACCAGCGGCTCCTGCAGCGCCAGCGTGACGTGGCCAATGGCATTGGGGGGCAGTTCGGTGGCCTCTTCCTCGGCCAGGGTGTTCACGTTCAGGCGGTGCACCACACGCTGTACCTTGGCCTTGACCCAGCGGTGGCCATGCAGCGCCCAGTACACGCGGCCGGGCACCAGGGGTTCGTCGTCCATCCAGGCCACGGTGGTGTTGAGCGTGCGTTGGCTTTCGGGTGCGCCTTCGGCGGCCAGAATCCAGTCGCCGCGCGATACGTCCACTTCGCGGTCGAGCACGATGCCAGCGCTGTGGCCTGCGGCTTTGCCTTGAGGCTGGCGGGTGGCGCTGAGCACTTGCGAGACCACGGCGGTCTGGCCGCTGGGAAAGACCTGAACGGTCTGACCTGGCTCGACGCTGCCTGTGGCCACGCGGCCCCAGAACACGCGGCGGCCCTGCGTGGTCACGCCGGAGTCGTGGAATTTCTCAACCCATTGCACCGGGAAGCTGAAGGCCACATCGGCCTCGGCCGGGGTAACCGGCAGGTCTTCCAGAATTTCCAGCAGGTTGGGGCCTTGGTAGCCGCACCAGTCGGCATGGCTGTCCACCACGTTCCAGCCTTTGAGGGCGGACACAGGCACCACAGCGGTGACGCGGATACCGGCCTCCCGGGTGAACTTGTCCAGTGCTGCCGAGATGTTTTGGTAGGCCAGCGCAGCGTCATCCACGGCGTCGAGCTTGTTGATGGCGAACACGATGGACGGCACGCGCAACATGTTCACCAGCAGCGAGTGGCGGCGGGTTTGCGGCAGCAGTTCCAGGTTGGCGTTTTGCCAGTCGAGCTTGATGGCGTCGACCAGCACCACGGCGGCGTCGGCGCTGGATGCGGCGGTGACCATGTTGCGGGTGTACTGCTCGTGGCCGGGCGCGTCACCGATGATGAACTTGCGGCTTTCGGTGCTGAAGTAGCGGTAGGCCACGTCGATGGTGATGCCTTGCTCGCGCTCGGCAGACAGACCGTCGGTCAGCAATGCCAGATCGGTCTCGCCCGAGCGCTGCACACCGGCCAGATGGTCTTGCAGCACGGCCTTGGTGTCGACCAGCAGGCGGCCGATCAGCGTGCTCTTGCCGTCGTCGACCGAGCCGCAGGTGATGAATTTGAGGGCGGAGAAGTGGTGTTCGTTGTGCATGGTTTGTTCTCCCAGATCAGAAATAGCCATCTTTTTTGCGCTTCTCCATGGAAGCCTCGGATGTCTTGTCGTCCATCCGGGTGGCGCCGCGTTCGCTGACCTCGGCCGCCAGGGTCTCGATCACGATCTGCTCGGGCGTGGCCGCATCGCTCTGCACCGGGCAGGTGCAAGTGATGTCGCCCACGGTACGGAAACGCACATCACGCACCACCACCTGTTCGCCGTCCTTGGGCGGGGTCAGTTCAGTCACTGGCACCAAGAGGCCCCGACGGTCCACCACCTCGCGCTTGTGGGTGTAGTAGATCGAGGGCAGGGCGATGTTTTCGCGGGCAATGTACTGCCACACATCCAGCTCGGTCCAGTTGCTGATCGGGAAGACGCGGAAGTGCTCGCCTGGGTGGATCCTGGTGTTGAACAGCGTCCACAACTCGGGGCGCTGAGCCTTGGGCTGCCACTGGCCAAAGCTGTCGCGATGCGAAAAGATGCGCTCCTTGGCGCGGGCCTTTTCTTCGTCACGGCGGGCCCCGCCAATCAGCGCGTCAAATCTGAACTCTTCAATGGCTTCGAGCAGTGTGACCGACTGGTGCACGTTGCGGCTCTCGCCCGGGTGGGCCAGACGCACCGTGCCGCGCTTCATCGAGTCTTCCACATTGCGCACGATCAGCTCGGCGCCCAGCTCTTTGGCGCGCGCGTCGCGGAAGTCGGTCACTTCCTTGAAGTTGTGACCCGTGTCGATCATCAAGAGCGGATAAGGCAGGCGACCTGCGCCAAAAGCCTTCTCGGCGCACTTGAGCATGACCAGCGAGTCCTTGCCACCCGAAAAAAGCAGGGTGGGGCGCTCGAAGGCGGCGGCGACTTCACGCAAGATGAAGATGGTTTCTTCTTCCAATGCGTCCAGATGGCTGTTGCTGAGGGTGTGCAACTCGGTTTGTGTCATGGTGTTCATATGCGGTCTCAGGTTCTGTGTGGGAGCGACGCCCTCGTCGCTCCTACAAATGGGCGGTTCTCAGTGTTTATTTCTTGACGTGCAGTCCGCATTCCTTGGCTGCCTCATCCTCCCACCACCAGCGCCCGGCGCGGAACTCCTCGCCCAGACTGATGGCCCGTGTGCAGGGCGCGCAGCCGATGCTTGGGAAAAACTGGTCGTGCAGCGGGTTGTAGTCCACCTTGTTCGTGGCAATGTAGTGCCACACATCGCCCCAGGTCCATTGGGCCAGCGGGTTGAACTTGTGCAGGCCTTTGGCTTGGACTTCGCTTTCATCGTGCAAAGGCACTTCGGCGCGGGCGGCAGACTGCTCCTGACGCAAGCCGGTGATCCAGGCTTTTTTGCCAGCCAGGGCGCGGCCCAGCGGCTCCATTTTGCGGATGTTGCAACAGGCCTTGCGCAGCTGCATGCTCTTGTACATCGCATCCTGGCCCTCGTTGCGGATGAACCAGACCACCGACTCCTGCTCGGGGCGGTAGACATTCACCGGCGCACGGGAATGCGCCTGGGTGCGTTCGAGCAGCGCCAGAGTTTCGGTGTGCAGTGCACCGGTTTCCAGCACGAAGACCGGAATGTCCAGGCGCAGGCGGTGGATGATGTGGGTGATGACCACGTCCTCCGCGCCCAGGCTGGAAGCCTGCGTGATGGGCTGAAAGTTGCTTGCAGCCCGTTGCAGCAGGGCCTCGGTCTCGGCCAGTTTTGCGGCGAAGTCGGGGCTGGCCTTGGCGTGCAGCTCGGTGGCTTTGGCTGGGACGTTACGGGAAGAAATCAAGGAGGAAGTCATTTTTGTAGGAGCCGCGCCCTCGCGGCGATGAAGCAGTGGTGAATGACCCGAAGTTATCGCGACGGGGGCGTCGCTCCCACAGCAAAGTGCGGTTGGGTCTCCACAGCCGAGCCTTGGTAGAAGCCAGCGTAGCGATCCAGCTGGCGTTGTGCAGCGCTGGCATCAACGCCTTCGGCCAGCACGGCCACGTCAAAGCCGGTGCGCTGCATCTGCACCAGCTGGTCAATCAGCACGTCGCCGGTGGCACGCAGTTCGCCCGCAAAGCGCAGGCGGCGGCGCAGCAAAAAGGCTTGGCTGTAGGCTCGGCCATCGGTGAAGGCCGGGAACTGCAGATCGATGCGGGTGACGCCATTCAGGTCGAGCGTGCGAGGGTCCACGTCGTTGGCCAGGTCCAGTGTGCCGGCCTTGCTGGCGGCCTGGTGTTCTTGTGCGGTGATGATTTTCATGGTCGTTCTTTTTTGTGTAGGAGCGGCGCCCTCGCCGCGATCAGCCATTCATTGGAGCGAATGGCCATTCATCGCCGCGAGGGCGCGGCTCCTACAGGGGGCTTCAGGCGGTGGTTTCCTCAGCCGGATGGCGTGCGGCGTTCGCGGCGGCTTTGAACGGGTCGTGTCCGACGCGACGCAGGGTTTCGATGAAAGCTTCCTGTTTGCCGTTGTTGCTCGCCACACGCAATTGTTTGTAGGTGTCCAAAATGGCTTCGATCACGTCGGGCACCTCGAACGATGAGAACGAGGGGCCGACCACCTTGCCAGGTGCAGCCGCACCGGACAGCACCTTGCCGTCCGAGCCGCCCAGCGTGACCTGGTACCACTCCTTGCCGTCCTTGTCCACGCCCAGGATGCCGATGTGGCCTGAGTGGTGGTGACCGCAGGAGTTGATGCAACCGCTGATGTGGAAGTCGATGTGGCCCAGGTCTTCCAGCTCATCCAGATCCTGGTAGCGCTCGGTGATGGCGCTGGCCGTCGGGATCGAGCGGGCATTGGCCAGCGCGCAGTAATCGCCACCGGGGCAGGCAATCATGTCGGTCAGCAGACCGATGTTGGGCTGGGCCACGCCCAGCGCCTTGGTTTCGAGCCAGAGCGCGTGCAGCTGGTCGAGACGTACCCAAGGCAGGAGCAGGTTCTGGGTGTGCGAGACGCGGGCCTCGCCAGCGGAATATTTCTCGACCAGAGCGGCAGCGGCATCGAGCTGCTCGGCGGTGGCGTCACCCGGGGCGTAGCCCGGGCGCTTGAAGGACAAGGACACAGCGCGCAGCTGCGGGTTGCGGTGTGGCTTGACGTTGCGGGCCAGCCAGCGCGCAAAGGCAGGGGTTTTTGCGGCTTCGATGCTCAGTTCCGCTTCGGCCTGGGCCAGCCAAACATTGAAATTTGGGTCGGTGATTTCGGGCAGGTTCAGGGCGGGCGCAACAAAGCCTGCTTTCACGCGGTCGAGTTCGGCTTGCGGCAGGGTGTGCGGTGCGCCGTCGCGCTCCAGGATTTCGCGGAACTCGGTTTCGACTTCGTCGAAGTAGCGCTGGCCTTCAGCCTTGACCAGGATCTTGATGCGGGCCTTGTACTTGTTGTCGCGGCGGCCCCAGCGGTTGTAGACGCGCACCACGGCTTCGAGGTAGTTCATGATGTCCTGCCAAGGCAGGAATTCGCGGATCACCACACCGTTGACTGGGGTGCGACCCATGCCGCCGCCCACCAGCACCTTGAAGCCGATGTCACCTTCGGGGTTCTTGATCACTTGCAGGCCCACGTCGTGCCAGCCGATTGCGGCGCGGTCTTCCACGGCGCCGGTGATGGCGATCTTGAACTTGCGCGGCAGGTGGGCGAACTCGGGGTGCAGCGTGCTCCACTGGCGGATCAGCTCGGCATACGGCCGCGGATCAACCACTTCGTCCACGGCCACTCCGGCCAGCTCGTCGGTGGTGGTGTTGCGGATGCAGTTGCCGCTGGTCTGGATGCCATGCATGTTCACGGTGGCCAGCAAGTCCATCACATCAGCCGACTTGGACAAGGGAATCCAGTTGAACTGCACGTTCTGGCGGGTGGTGAAGTGGCCGTAGTTGGTGGTCAGCTTGGGGGCCAGGCCGGGCAGCTTGTCTTGCGTGGCCTGGGCTTCGGCCAGCAAGGCAGCGTCGGGCGTGTCGTACTCGCGGGCGATGCGGGCCAGCACCTTGAGCTGGGCAGCGTTGATCTCGCCGTAGGGCACAGCCACGCGCAGCATGGGCGCGTAGCGCTGCACATACCAGCCGTTTTGCAGGCGCAGTGGGCGGAACTGTTCGTCGCTCAGTTGGCCGGCTTGCCAGCGGTCCAGCTGGTCGCGGTGTTCTGCAGCGCGGGCGCGTACAAAGGCTTTGTCGAATTCGGTGTACTGGTACATAAAAGTCAGCGATGGAAAATCAAATCAGGATCAGCTTGGTACCGGCCCATGCGAGCAGCACGGACAGCAGCGAGCGAATCACACGGTCAGGCGTGTGGTGTGTCAGGCGAGAACCCAGCCAGATGCCAGGCAGTGAACCGGCCAGCAACTTGGTCAGCAAGGGCCAGTCGACCGAGCCGAGCGACGCGTGGCCCAGGCCTGCCACAAGGGTCAGGGGCACGGCATAGGCAATATCGGCTGCCACGATGCGGGGCAAGGGCAGCAGAGGATACAGGATCAGCAGCACGCTCACGCCAATGGCGCCAGCGCCCACCGAGGTGAGGGTGACCAGGGTGCCAATCAGGGCGCCAAAAAGCAGGGGCAGGCTCCAGTGGCGGGGCGAGGTGGCGCGCGCTTCGTCGGCACCCGAGAGGTGGCGCGGCAGTTGCTTGCCGCGCACAGCTTTGTAGAACATGGCCACGGCTGTCAACAGAAGGGCGATGCCCAAGGTGCTGGTCATGACCGACTGCACATGTGCGTTGGCAGGTCCGATCCAGCGCAGCACGCCGATGGTGATGAGCGAGGCCGGGATGCTGCCCGCACTGAGCAGACCCACTACGCGCCAGGGCACGATGCGCTGGCGGGCAAACGAGAGGGTGCCGCCCATTTTGGTGAAGGCGGCAAACAGCAGATCGGTGCCGATCGCCATGTAAGGCTTCACACCGAAGAAAAAAATGAGCAGGGGCGTCATCAGCGAGCCGCCGCCCACGCCCGTCAGTCCGACGATGGTGCCGACAAAGAAACCCGCAAAGACATAACCCAGATCAATCATGGGGGCGACTGTAGCCGCTCTTTATGCCAAAACAAACGATTTATTCGTTGTAGATATATTCCAGATGCGTATAAGAGTCATCGAAATGCCAGGTTTTATCCATTCATCCGGCTACCGGCTGGGTGCGCTCAGCCATGAGCCTGACCGAGGGTTGTGTGTTCATGGTCATCTGGAACAGGCCGGCGGCCAGGCCAATGGCCACAGCGCCTTGCCAGGCCAGGTCGTAATTGCCCAGGCGGCTGTAGATCAGCCCCCCGCCCCAGGCGCCGATGAATGAGCCCACCTGGTGGCTGAAAAATGCCACGCCCGACAAGGTGGCCATGTAGCGCAGCCCGAACAGATGGATCACCAGCCCAGAGACCAGCGGCACCACACCCAGCCACAGTGTGCCCATGGCGGCGGCAAACACCAGAGTGCTGGTCGGGCTGGGCGGCAGCATGAAATAGGCCGCAATGAAGAGCGAGCGCAGCACGTAAATGCCCCCCAGCAGCAGCCGTTTGGAGTACAGCCCACCCAGCCAGCCGAACAGGTAAGAGCCCAGCACATTGAACAGGCCCACCAGCGCCAGTGCCGTGCTGCCCACACTGGGGTCCATGCCACAGATGTACAGGTAGGTGGGCAAATGCGTGGTGATGAAGACCAGCTGCAGGCCGCACACAAAAAAGGCGATGGCCAGCACCAGGTAACCCCGGTGGCCCAGCGCCTCGCGAACTGCCTCGCCCACCGTTTGCGAGGTGCCCACAGGCGCAAGCACTTCGATCCGGTCGGCCTGACCGGCCATGAGCGCGGCGGGCACCATGACCGCTGCCAGCCCCAGAAAACCGGTCACTGCGGTCTGCCATCCGGCGGTGCTGATCAGGTGCTGGGCCATGGGAGACGCCAGCGTCAGGCCCAGCGAGCCCAATGCAGACACCGAGCCCATGGCCATGCTGCGCTTGAGCGGCGAAACCGCCTTGGCGGTGACGCTCATGGCGATGTTGGATGCGGTGCACGACAGGGCCAAGCCCACGCACAAGCCCATGCCCAGCGTCACGCTCCAGGCCGATGTGGCAGTCATTGCCAGGGCCAGGCCCAGCGCATAGACCAGCACACCGGCCAAAGCCACTGGCCGTGCGCCATGCCGATCGGCCAGGATGCCTACAAAAGGTTGCGTGATGCCCCAGACAATGTTCTGGATGGCGATGGCCAGCGAAAAATCAGCGGCCGTGATGCCGATGTCCCGGATCATGTGTGGCTGCAGCAAACCAAAACTCTGGCGCATGCCCATGGCCAGGCTCAGCATCAAGGCCGCGCCCCCCATGATCAGGGCCACTTGAAATCGGGACAGGTCGGTCTGTTTCATGCTCCGCATTATTGGTCAGAGTGCGTTGGGCGACCGCCTGTCGGTGACACCTTGGCCTGCAGACCTTGAAGCTGTCGCATTGGTGATAGAGTCACCGCTTTTGGAGAGAACCATGGCTTTGTCAGTCACTTTGCGCCAGCTCAGTTGTGTGGCCTTCATGGCCCTGGCTTGCAGCTTGCAGGCCGCCGCACAGACCCCGATCCGCATCGGTGAGATCAACAGCTACTCGGCCATTCCCCAGTTCACACAGCCCTACAAGCAAGGCTGGCAACTGGCGGTTGAAGAAATCAACGCTCAGGGCGGCCTGCTGGGTCGCAAGGTTGAGGTCATTGCCCGCGACGACGCAGGCAAGCCTGAAGAAGCCCTGCGCCACGCCATCGAGCTGACGTCCAAGGAAAAGGTCGACGTGCTGGCCGGGGGCTTTTTGTCCAACGTGGGCCTGGCCCTGGCCGATCATGCCGCCAAGAACAAGCGCCTGTTCGTGGCCAGTGAGCCGCTGACCGACGCCATCGTCTGGGACAAGGGCAACCGCTACACCTTCCGTCTGCGCCCCAGCACCTACATGCAAGCGGCCATGCTGGTGGAAGAAGCGGCCAAGCTGCCCGCCAAACGCTGGGCCACGATCGCGCCCAACTACGAATATGGCCAAAGCGCTGTGGCCAGCTTTAAGGAGCTGCTCAAAGCCAAGCGCCCCGATGTGGAGTTTGTGAGCGAGCAGTGGCCTGCTCAGGGCAAGATCGACGCGGGCAGCACGCTGACGGCCACCATGGCCAGCAAGCCCGATGCCATTTTCAACGTGACCTTCGGGGCCGACCTGGCCCGACTGGTGCGCGAGGGCAACCAGCGCAACGTGTTTCCCAAGACGCCTGTGGTGTCGCTGCTGTCGGGTGAGCCCGAGTACCTGGAAGTGCTGAAAGACGAAACACCCAAAGGCTGGATCGTGACCGGCTACCCCTGGGACCAGCTCGACAACAAGGAGCACGCCAGCTTTGCTGCCAACTACTACAAGAAGTTCAACGAGAACCCCAAGGTCGGCTCGGTGGTGGGCTATGCCACCCTGCAGGCCATCTTTGCGGCCATCCAGAAGGCCAAATCGACTGACAACGAAAAATTGGTGGTCGCCATGCGCGGCCTCAAGTTCAGCACGCCTTTTGGTCCGGCCGAGTTCCGTACCATTGACCAGCAGTCCACCATGGGCGCGTATGTCGGCAAGCTGGACCAGCGCGGCGGCAAAGGCACCATGGTGCAGTGGCGCTATGCCGATGGCAAAAGCTACCAACCGACCGATGCATATGTGAAGGCACGCCGCCCGGCTGATGCGATGAAGTGATCCTGTGCCACCTGCAAGAAGGCCGCTTTTCAGCGGCCTTTTTTGTATTCAGTGGGTCTTGTAGCGCTCTGCCGCCAAGTGCTTGGCCAAAGTCGGGGGCAGCGGTAGCGGTTCGTTTTCCAGCCAGGCCGCGGTCAGCTCGCCGCACAGCACCGCCAGGCTGATGCCCCGTGCGCCCATGCCAGTGCTGAGCCACAGGCCTGGCAGCCGTTCATGGTCGACGGGGCCGACAGCAGGCAGGCGGTTGGGCAGGGTGCAGCGCAAGCCGGCCCAGCCGTGCACCTGTTCAGGGCCGAACTGGTATTGCATGGCCGCGCCCAAACCGGGCAGCAAAGTGGCCAGTCGCAACTGGTTGGCGGCGTGGTCTTCTTCGCGCACGGGCGCTTGTTCGCAGTTGCGCTCAAAGGTCGAGCCAATGAACCAGCCCAATGGACCTTCCGGGGTAGGCACATGGCTGATGAAGCTGCCGTGGCCGTTGACCGGAAAGGGGGGGAGCAGTTGGCGCTGGGCGTCATTCAACTTGGCCATGTGGCCATAGCTGATCTGTCCGCGCAAGGGGTTCAGTGGCACCGCAAAGCCGGGCAGAGGGCGCAGCAAAGCCAGACTGTCAAAGGCGCTGGCCACCACCAGCAAAGGTGCTTGGCCCAAGGGCTGTCCTTGTGCATCGGTCACGACCCAAAGCTCACCGCGTCGCTCAATGGTGTGCGCCTTGTGCTCCCAAAGCACCCGCACACCTGGCGTTTGCAGTTGCGCCGCGACCAGTTGCCGTGGCCGGATCCAGCCTGCCTGGCTGTGCCAGAGCGCCGGTGTGTCGGGGGGCAGACCGGCGGCTGCGATTTGTTCTGCGCTGGCTTGCGTGCTGGATTGACGGATGCTGTCCAAAGCGTCAGCAGGGCCGGTGTCACCTGCGGGCAGTCTGCGTTTGCCTGCCAGGTTGTGTTCCAGAACGCCTGTCAGCGCCCAGTCGGTGCCGCTTTGCAGCAGCGCCTGGGCACGTTGCAGCGTGGCCCTGACGCCCGCACGTGTGATGCGGGAGAGCACGTTGTCGTCAGGCGAGACATGCGGGGCGGCCAGACCCGCAGGCAAACCCGAGGCGCCTGCGCCGACCCCTTTGGCCTGGTCGAGCACAGTGACGGCCCAGCCCCGCGAGGCCAGGCTGTGTGCAACGGCCGAGCCCGACAGGCCGGCACCAATGACCAGTGCCTGGCGCAAGCGGGTGTCAGCGTGCTGAGGACACGGGTTCAAATTCAGGGGGCCGATGGGGGGACAAAGCCTTGCGCGGCATCAGCACCTTCGCCAAAGAAATGCTTTTCCATCTGACGCGCCAGGTACTGGCGAGCGCGCAGATCGGCCAGGTTCAGGCGGTTTTCATTGACCAGCATGGTCTGGTGCTTGAGCCAGTCGGCCCACGCCTGCTTGCTCACGTTTTCCCAGATGCGTTTGCCCAGCTCGCCGGGGTAGGGCGCAAAGTCCAGACCTTCTGCTTCGGTGCCGAGTTTGATGCATTGAACGGTGCGTGCCATGGTGTTGCCTGTCTTGATCTATCTTAAGAAGCACTGGTTATACGGATATAAAATTTCAGTATTTCCAGTTTTAAGCGGTTCGCGGGAAAATACGTCCCTGTTCAGTGACAGGGTCGCCTTCTTCGCGGTCTTTCAGAACGCAACTGTAGCAAGCTTTCAGCTCCCCTTTGCGGCCGCGGGACTCTGGTTCCGGCCCCCAACCAAAAGATTTCATGAGTGCTTTTCTTGAAGAACGCGTCTTGAGCGTTCACCACTGGACTGACCGTCTGTTCAGCTTCACCACCACACGTGACCAGGCGCTGCGTTTTTCCAATGGCCACTTCACCATGATTGGCCTGCGCCAGGAAAATGGCAAACCGCTGCTGCGCGCCTATTCGATCGCCAGCGCCAACTACGAAGAGCACCTCGAATTTTTGAGCATCAAGGTGCCCGATGGCCCGCTGACCTCCAAGCTGCAACACATCCAGGTGGGCGACACCATCGTCGTTGGTCGCAAACCCACGGGTACCTTATTGTGCGACTACCTGCTGCCCGGCAAACACCTGTACCTGCTGTCCACCGGCACGGGCCTGGCCCCGTTCATGAGCATCATCCGTGACCCTGAGACCTATGAGCGTTTCGAGAAAGTCATCCTGGTGCACGGTGTGCGACAGGTCAACGAGCTGGCTTACCACGACTACATCAGCCAGGAGTTGCCCGCCAACGAGTTCCTGGGCGAGATGGTGAGCCAGCAGCTGTTGTACTACCCCACGGTGACCCGCGAGCCCTACAAAAACCAGGGCCGAGTGACCGACCTGATCGAGAACGGCAAATTGTTTGCCGACCTGGGCTTGCCCACCCTCAACCCCGAAACCGACCGCATCATGATTTGCGGCTCGCCTGAAATGCTGCGCGACCTCAAGCGCATCTGCGAAGAGCGTGGCCTCAAGGAAGGCAACACCAGCACCCCCGGTGCCTTCGTCATCGAGCGGGCTTTTGCCGACGCCTGATGCACTGAACTGTCCAACCGGCCTCGGCCGGTTTTTTCTTGACCATTTCCTCCACGCCCATGAACGCGTCCACATCCTCTGATGCCACCCAGCCAGCCCGCTGGCGTGTGCATGTGCTGTGCGCGCAGTGGTGCGGCACCTGCCGCGACTACCAGGCCTTTGCCGACGCCCAGGCGCAGCGCGGCCAGGAGGACTGGGTCTGGGTCGATGTCGAGACGCATGCCGACCGGCTTGGCGATCTGGACGTCGAGAACTTCCCGACTCTGCTGGTCACGCAGGGCGGGGAGCCCCGCTTTCTGGGCACCGTCACGCCCCAGCCCGAGGTGGCCCAACGCCTGATCCAGTCGCTGCGCGAGGGCAACCGCTACGCCTTGCCCGAGCTGGACGACTTGCCCCGGATCGTTCAGGCCCTGAAGGCGCTTTGATTCCGGACGATTTTTTGCATAGATGTTTTCGGTATTAACAAACTCAAAATCAGTAGTTTGAGTTTTAAGGGCAGACTCTCAGAATTCGCTCCATTGTCAAAACGACAAAGCTTTTACTGGAGAGATTCATGCACCGCACCCACCAACGCATTGCCCAGCTGATCGCTGCCACTGCCCTGGGCCTGAGCGCCCTGGCCGCACAAGCCCAGGTCAGCCTGCTTAACGTCTCGTACGACCCCACCCGCGAGCTGTACGTTGAATTCAACCAGGCCTTTGCCAAACACTGGAAAGCCAAGACCGGCCAGGATGTGACCGTCAAGCAGTCGCACGGCGGCTCGGGTAAACAGGCCCGTTCCATCATCGACGGGCTGGACGCCGACGTGGCCACGCTGGCGCTGGCCGGTGACACCGACGCCTTGCACGAGTTTGGCAAGCTGATCCCCGCCGACTGGCAAAAGCGCCTGCCCCACAACAGCTCGCCTTACACCTCGACCATCATCCTGGTGGTACGCGAGGGCAACCCCAAAGGCATCAAGGACTGGGACGACCTGATCAAGCCCGGTGTCAAAGTCATCACCCCCAACCCCAAGACCTCGGGCGGTGCCCGCTGGAACTACCTGGCCGCCTGGGAATTTGCCAAGCGCAAATTCGGCAGCGAAGCCAAAGCCAAGGAGTTTGTGAAAAAGCTCTATGAAAACGTGCCTGTGCTCGACACCGGGGCCCGAGGTTCGACCATCACCTTCGCCCAGCGTGTCCAGGGCGATGTGCTGATCGCCTGGGAAAATGAGGCCTACCTGCTCGAAAAAGAGTTCTCGGCCAAGTTCGATGTGGTCTACCCCTCGCTGTCCATCCTGGCCGAGCCTGCGGTGACCATCGTCGACAAAAACGTGGACAAGAAAGGCACCCGCGCCGTGGCGCAGGCCTATCTGGAATACCTCTACACCGATGAAGGCCAGGACATTGCGGGCAAGAACTTCTACCGCCCCATCTCGCCCAAGGCGCAAGCCAAATACGCCAAGCAGTTCCCCAAGCTCAATCTGGTGACGATCGACCAGGCCTTTGGCGGCTGGACCAAAGCGAGCAAGGAGCACTTTGCCGACGGCGCGAGCTTTGACCGGATCTACACCAAAAAATAAGCGCCAGGCCATAAGCCCCAAGCCATCTGACAGGGAGTCCCAGAATGTCTGTTTTGTTGATTGCCGGCAGCCCATCCGAGCGCTCGCGCACTGCAGCATTGCTCGAAGGCGCGGGCAGCCGCCTGGAGGCCCGTGGTGTGCTGGTGGATCGCCTGAAGGTCCGCAACCTTTCGCCCCAGGCCTTGTTGCTGGCCGATTTTGGGCACCCGTCCATCATCGAAGCACAAAAGCGCGTGGCCGAAGCCAGCGTACTGGTCATCGCCACGCCGGTCTACAAGGCGGCCTACAGCGGCATCCTGAAGGTGTTCCTCGATGTGCTGCCGCAGACCGCGCTCAAGAGCAAGACCGTTCTGCCCCTGGCCACGGGCGGCAGCCCGCACCACATGCTGGCGCTGGACTACGCACTGCGGCCCGTGCTGCAGTCGCTGGGCGCCAAGCACATCCTGCCGGGCATATACGCCACCGACGGCCAGGTCGCGTTGCTGCCCGAAGGGGGTTACCAGATCGAGGCCGAAGTGGGGCAGCGCCTCGATGAAGCCGTAGACACTCTGATCCACGAAAACCTGTCGGGCAACCTGTCCAATGCGGGCCGCTTCAACCCGGTCCACTTCTCGCAGGTGCGATGTAGCGTTTGATGTCCTGAGCCCGGGCCACTGAGGCCCCTTTCCAACCCATTTCAAGAACCCGCCAGCGCGGGCAGGGCGAAGCCTTGCCCTCTGCAACCCCAACAACAGACCGAAAGAACACACCATGACCTTTGCATCTGACATTTCTCGCCGCCAGTTTCTGGCCACCGCCACAGCGCTTTTGGGCACCTCAGCCGCCTGGGCGCAAAACAAAGCCCCTCGCGTGCTGCGCATCGGCAACCAAAAAGGTTGGTTGTCCATTCTCAAAGGCCGGGGCACGCTGGAAAAACGACTGGCACCGCTGGGCGTCACCGTCACATGGACCGAGTTCAACGCAGGCCCGGTGCAACTTGAAGCGCTCAACGTCGGCTCCATCGACTTTGGTGACGTGGGCGAAGCCCCGCCCATCTTCGCGCAGGCCGCCGGTGCGCCCTTGGTCTATGCCGGCGCCACGGTGCCGCGCCCCAAGCTCGAAGCCATCGTCGTGCCAAAAGGCTCGCCCATCAAGACGGTGGCCGACCTCAAGGGCAAGCGCGTGGCCTACAACAAAGGCTCCAACGTGCAGTACTTCCTGGTCAAGCTGCTGCAAAAGAACGGCTTGCAATACAGCGATGTGCAGTCCATCTTCCTGCCCCCTGCCGATGCCCGCGCCGCCTTTGAAAAAGGTGCCATCGATGCCTGGATCATCTGGGACCCGTTCCTGGCGGCCGCACAAAAAACACTCGACGCGCGTCTGCTGGCCGACGCCGCGGGCATCGTCAACAACCGCGCTTACTACTTCACCTCCCGGGACTTCGCTACCAAGAACCCCGATGTGCTCAAGATCGCGATCGAAGAAATCAACGCCATCGACACCTGGGCGGGCAAAAACAAGCAGGCCGCAGCCGCCGAGCTGTCGGCCGTGCTGGGGCTCGACAAAGCCATCACCGAACTGCAGCTGAGCCGCTCTGCCTTTGGCACCGCTGTGGTCAACCGCGACATCCTGGCCGAGCAGCAGTCGATTGCCGACACCTTCTTCGAGCTCAAGCTGATCCCTAAAAAACTCAACCTGCTGCATGCCGCGCCGGTGGACCTGAGCTGACTCATTGAAAGCACCCCATGGACATTTTCTGGTTCATCCCCCTGCACGGCGACGGCCGTTACCTCGGTTCACAGCAAGGCGCTCGCGCCGTGGACCACGCCTACATGAAACAAGTGGCCCAGGCCGCTGACGCGCTGGGCTTTGGCGGCGTGCTGTTGCCCACCGGGCGCTCGTGCGAAGACTCCTGGATCTCGGCCGCCAGCCTGATCCCGGTGACTGAGCGCTTGAAGTTTCTGGTGGCGCTGCGCCCGACCACCATCTCGCCCACGGTGGCCGCCCGCCAGGCCGCCACGCTCGACCGCCTCAGCGGTGGCCGTTTGCTGGTCAACGTGGTGGCCGGGGGCGATTCGGCCGACCTGGAGGCCGACGGCACCTTCCTCAGCCACGACGAGCGCTACGAACACGCCCGTGAATTCCTGCATGTCTGGACACGCTTGCTGCAAGGCGAAGAAGTCACCTACGAGGGCAAGCACATCCGGGTCAAAGGCGCCAAACAGTTGTTCCCTGCAGTGCAAAAGCCTTATCCGCCGCTGTACTTTGGTGGCTCATCAGATGCTGCGCACGATCTGGCCGCCGAGCAGGTGGAGCTGTACCTGACCTGGGGCGAGCCTCCGGCCGAGGTGGAAAAGAAATTCAACGATGTGCGCCGCCGCGCCGAAAAGCTGGGTCGTAAGGTCAAGTTCGGCGTGCGTCTGCATGTCATTGCACGCGAAACCAACGACGAGGCCTGGGCCGCTGCCGACCGCCTCATTGCCCACCTGGACGATGCGACCATTGCCAAAGCCCAGGCCAACATCGCCACCATGGACTCCGAAGGCCAAAAGCGCATGGCCGCGCTGCACGGCGGCAACCGCGCCAAGCTGGAGATCAGCCCCAACCTGTGGGCGGGCGTGGGCCTCGTGCGTGGCGGTGCGGGCACCGCGCTGGTGGGCGATGGCGAGACGATTGCCCGCCGCTTGAAGGAGTACCAAGACATTGGCGCCGAGACCTTTGTGCTCTCGGGCTACCCGCACCTGGAGGAGGCCTACCGCGTGGCTGAGCTGGTGTTCCCCCATGTGGGCATCCAGGCACCGGGCCAGATCAAGGTCGCGCCTGTGGGCGAGATCATGGGCAATGCGGTGGTGCCGCCCGTGGCCAAAGTGTCGCAAAGCTGAGGGGCGGACATGACGACGCTGAACACCACAGCCGACGAACTGGTCGACAAAGGGGATTTGTTCCTCGATGTCTTTCCGCCCGAGACCGACCGTGAGCGTGCCCTGGCGCTGAGCCATCTGGCCAACGCCGAGCAAAGCTGGGCGGTCAACATCGCATTGACCCCGATCGACTGGCGGCCCTTGCTGCATGTGCTGGGCATCGTGCTCCAACGCCTCTTGCCCTGGCTGGTGCCACTGACGCTGGTGGTGGTCTGGCAGCTGTCGTCCACGCTGGGCTGGCTGTCTACCCGCGTGTTGCCTGCACCCCTGAGCGTGCTGGACGCCGCCTGGGGGCTGGCCGCATCGGGCGAACTCTGGACCCATGTGCGCATCAGCGCGGGCAGGGCGCTGCTGGGGCTGGCCGTGGGCGGTGGCCTGGGCTTGGTACTGGGCTTGCTCACCGGCTCGGTGCGTTGGCTCGAAACCCTGCTCGACTCCACCATCCAGATGGTGCGCAACATCCCGGCGCTGGCGCTCATCCCGCTGGTCATCCTGTGGTTCGGCATCGAAGAAAGCGCCAAGCTGTTTTTGATCTCGGTGGCGGTGTTCTTCCCGATCTACATCAACACCTTCCACGGCATCCGCAATGTGGACCCGGGCCTGATCGAGATGGGCCGCACCTATGGCCTGTCGCGCTGGGGCCTGTACCGCCAGATCATCCTGCCCGGTGCCATGTCGTCCATTTTGGTCGGGCTGCGCTTCTCGCTGGGCCTGATGTGGGTGATCCTGATCGTGGCCGAAACGATTTCGGCGCAAGCGGGCATCGGCTACCTGACCATGAACGCCCGCGAGTTCTTGCAGACCGATGTGGTGCTGGTGGGCATCCTGCTCTACGCCGCATTGGGCAAGCTGGCCGACGTGTTTGCCAAGGGTCTTGAAAAGTACTGGCTGCGCTGGCACCCGGGCTACCAGTGAGCGAAAGCGCGAAATGACACAAGACAACACATCCACAGGGCAGGGCGGCGTGCGTGTGCAAGCCCGCGCCCTGGGCAAAAGCTACGGCAAACGCCAGGTTCTGCAAGGCACCGAACTGCTGATCGAGCCGGGCGAATTCGTCGCCATCGTGGGCCGCAGCGGCTGCGGCAAAAGCACCTTGCTGCGCCTGGTCGCCGGGCTGGAGCCTGCGACTCAAGGCGAGCTGCTGCTCGACGGCCAAGCCGTGAAGGGCCTGAACGACCACACCCGCATCATGTTCCAGGAGGCGCGTTTGCTGCCCTGGCGCCGCGTGCTAGACAACGTGGCTTTGGGTTTGCCCGAATCGGGCAAGACCGCCGCCGCCCAAGTGCTCGAACAAGTCGGCCTGGGCGACCGCCAAAAGGAATGGCCTGCACGCCTGTCGGGCGGACAGCGTCAGCGCGTGGCCCTGGCCCGCGCTCTGGTGCACAAGCCTCAGTTGCTGCTGCTTGACGAACCGTTGGGCGCGCTCGATGCGCTCACCCGCATCGAAATGCACGAACTGATCGAAAACCTCTGGAAGACCCACGGCTTCACGGCCCTCTTGGTGACCCACGACGTGCAGGAAGCCGTGGCCTTGGCCGACCGCGTGATCCTGATCGAAGACGGTGCGATCGCGCTGGACGAACGCATTGACTTGGCACGGCCCCGTTCACGCGGCGATGCCCACTTTGCCGCCATCGAAAAACGCATCCTCGACCGTGTGCTGCAGCGCGAAGACCCGGAGCCCAGCGTCGACACCTCGTGGATCAGCCCCCCTGCTGGTGGCCTGCGCTGGGCCATCTGAATTCACCCCCCATTTTTTCAAACGGACTTTTCAAGGAGAAAACCATGTCCATTCAAGCCATCAACGTTCGCAACCAATTCAAAGGCAAGGTCAAGGAAATCATCCGAGGCGATGTGGTCTCCGAAGTGGACGTTGAGACCCCCTGGGGCATCGTGACCTCGGTCATCACCACCCGCTCGGTCGACGAACTGCAACTCAAGCCAGGCTCCGAGGTCGTGGCCCTGGTCAAGTCGACCGAAGTGTCCATCGCCAAATTGTGATTGGCCATCGGCCTGTGACCCCGGCCTGGAGTGTCAGGCCCCCAGAGAAAGAACAACAATGACTCAACAAAAACAACCACGGCAACTGCACCTGGGGGCCTTCTTCTTTGGCGTCGGCCACCACCTGGCCGCCTGGCGTCACCCCGATGTGGACCCCACCGCATCGACCACCCTGCGCACCTTGCAAGACTGGGCACGCCAGGCCGAAGCCGCCAAATTCGACGCGGTCTTTTTTGCCGACAACGTGGGCATGAGCGACGGCCCGGCCGACGTCCTCACCCGCAATGCCTTGCCTTACCCCTTTGACCCTTTGCTCTTGCAAAGCGCCTTGGCGGGCGTGACCGAGCGCATCGGGCTGGTGGCCACTGTCTCCACCACCTACCTGCCGCCCTACCACCTGGCCCGCAAGTTCGCCACGCTTGACCACCTGAGCGCGGGCCGCAGCGGCTGGAACCTGGTCACCTCGGGCAGCGAGTTTGAAGCCAAGGCCTTTGGCCTGCCGCACCAGCTCGAACACGCCGAGCGTTACAAGATCGCCCACGAATACGTGAAGATCACCAAAGGCCTGTGGGACAGCTGGGAAGACGACGCCTTCATCCACGACAAAGTCAACAACCGGTTTTTTGACACCGACAAGCTCCACCGCGTGGCGCACCAGGGGCTCAAGTTCAATGTGCAGGGCTCGTTGCAGGCACCGCGCGCACCGCAGGGCTACCCGGTGCTGGTGCAGGCGGGCTCGTCAAACGACGGTCAGGACCTGGCCGCCGCCACCGCCGAAGTGGTGTTCACCGCCCAGCAAACGGTGGAAGACGCCCGTGCGTTCTACACCTCGCTCAAGTCGCGCCTGCCGGCCTATGGCCGCACGGACGATGACCTCAAAATCATGCTCGGCATCTCGCCCTTTGTGGCTCGCAGCCAGCAAGAGGCGCAAGAGAAGTTCGAGCAACTGCAAAGCCTGATCGACCCGGTGCTGGGCTTGGGCCTGCTGTCGGCCTTCCTGGGCCATGTGGATTTGTCGGGCTACAACATCAACGCCCCCTTCCCGCAAGACCTGCCCGTGACCGAGGGCTGGAAGAGCCGTCAGGAACTCTTTGCCAAACTGGCCGCCCGCGAGAACCTGTCGATCCGCCAGCTCTACGAACGCGTGGCCAGCGCCCGTGGCCACTGGACGCTGGTGGGCACGCCCGAGCACATCGCCGACCAGCTGGAGCATTGGTTCAAGACCGGTGCAGCCGACGGCTTCAATGTGCTGGCGCCCACCTTGCCGCATGGCCTCAAGGACTTTGCCGAGCTGGTCATCCCCGAACTGCAGCGGCGCGGCCTGTTCCGCACCGAATACTCAGGCCGCACCCTGCGTGAGCACCTGGGCCTGAGCCGTCCGGCGCATCCACAGGCCAAAGCAACACAAGCGGTGGTGGCATGAACTTTCAGCAACTCAAATCGGTGCGCGAAGCAGTCCGCTGCGGCTTCAACCTCACCGAGGTGGCCAACATGCTGTTCACCTCGCAGCCCGGCGTGAGCCGCCAGATCCGTGAGCTGGAAGACGAGCTGGGCATCGAGATTTTTGTGCGCAACGGCAAACGCCTCACGGGCCTCACGCCGCCAGGGCAGGCGCTGTTGCCGCTGGTCGAGCAGCTCTTGCTGGGTGCAGAAAACATCAGGCGCGTGGGGGAGGACTTCAGTGACGAGGCACACGGCAAGTTGTCGGTGGCCGCAACCCACTCGCAGGCGCGTTACGCCTTGCCGCATGTGGTGCGCGACTTCCGGCAGCTGTTCCCCCATGTGACCTTGCACCTGCATCAGGGGTCGCCCAAGCAGGTGGCTGAAATGCTGCTCTCGGGCGAGGCCGATATCGGTGTGGCCACCGAGGCGCTGGCGCAATACCCCCAGTTGGTGGCGCTGCCGTGTTACCGCTGGACGCACAGCATCGTGGTGCCACCTGGCCACCCGCTGCTGGACCATGCCGGGCCTGTGACCCTGGTGCAACTGGCTCAGCACCCCATCATCACCTACGAGCATGGCTACACCGGGCGCTCGCACATCGACGACGCCTTTGCCAAAGAAGGCCTCAGCCCCGACGTGGTGCTGACCGCCATGGACGCCGATGTGATCAAGACCTATGTCGAGCTGGGCATGGGCGTGGGCATCGTCGCTTCCATTGCGGTGGACCCGGACCGTGACACACACCTGCGCCTGCTGGACGCGGGGCACCTGTTCGAGATCAACCAGACTCGCCTGGCCATCAGGCGCGGTGCCTGGCTGCGTGGCTTTGCATACAGTTTTATCGAAACCTTCGCGCCCACGCTCACGCGTGAGGCGGTGGAGCAGGCGCTGGCGGTCATCTGAACCAACTCTGTCGGGGCGGAACCTCGCCGCCGCGATGGCACCTTTACAAACTGCAGGTGTTCCATCGCGTCGGGGGCGTCGCTCCCACAAAACTCAAGCCACCTTCTGCACATGGGCATACCGGCTCTCGGGCCGGGCCAGGCCCAGGTTCTCGCGCAGGGTCTTGCCTTCGTAAGCGGTTCGGAACAGGCCGCGCCGCTGCAGTTCGGGGATCACCAGGTCCACAAAGTCGTTGAGCGACTCAGGCAGCACGGGCGGCATGACGTTGAAGCCGTCGGCAGCGCCTTGTTCAAACCACTGCTGGATCGTGTCGGCAATTTTGGCGGGCGTGCCGACCACCACCAGGTGCCCACGGGCGCCCGCCAAGTATTCGTAGAGCTGGCGGATGGTGTATTGCTCGCGGCGGGCCAGTTCGATCACCACATGCGCACGGCTGTTAATGCCCTTGGGGGGCTCGGGGTAGTAGGGCGGTGGGGCGTCCAGGTCCCATTTTTGCAGTTCGTCGAGCGGCCAGAAGGGCGCCAGCGTGGCCAGGCCCACGGCGGGGTGAATGAGTTTTTGCAGCGCGGCCCACTTGGCCTCGGCCTCTTCTTGTGTGCGCCCCACCACGGGCGAGATGCCAGGCAGGATCAGCAGTTGGTCGGGCGTGCGGCCGTGCTTGGCCAGGCGGCCTTTCACATCGGCATAAAAGGCCTGCGCTTCGGCCAGACTGGTCCAGGCGGTGAAGATCGCTTCGGCGGTGGCAGCGGCCAGCTCCTTGCCGTCCTCGCTGGAGCCCGCCTGCACGATGACCGGGTGACCCTGCGGCGGGCGCTCGATGTTGAGCGGTCCGGTCACCTTGAAATGCTTGCCCACATGGTTGAGCTTGTGCAGTTTTTTCGGGTCAAAGTAAATGCCGCTGTCCTTGTTGCGGCTGAAGGCATCGTCTTCAAAACTGTCCCACAGGCCTTTGACCACCTCCACGAACTCGTGCGCACGCTCGTAGCGTGTGGCCGGGTCGGGGTGTGCGTCCAGACCAAAGTTGCCATGCACCGAATCGGCGCTGGTGGTCACCACGTTCCAGGCGGCGCGGCCTTGGCTGATGTGGTCCAGCGACGCGAACTTGCGTGCCAGCAAAAACGGGTCTTCGTAAGTCGTGGACGCCGTGGCCACGAAGCCGATGTGCTTGGTCACAGCGGACAGCGCAGCCCACAGCGTGACCGGCTCGAAATGCGAGACCCGGCCCTGGCGGCTGAAGGACTCGTCGTCGCCCTGGTGCCAGATGCCGGGGCTGTCGGCCACAAACACCTGGTCAAACAGACCGCGCTCGGCCGTCTTGGCCACTTTGATGTAGTGCTCAATATTCACGCCCGAATCGGCCTGTGAGCCGGGGTGTCGCCACGCGGCAATGTGGTGGCCCGTGGGCATGATGAATGCGCCCAGGCGAAGTTGTCGTTTGAGGGTGTGGTTTTGGCTCATGTCGTGCCCCGTAAAAGTTCAAGAGACATACATTCTTGGGCGACCAAAGCACCCGCACAACGAAACAAGTGGCATGAATAAACGCTGTGCTGATTTGCACATATCGATGTGCCAAAACCTTCTTTGACCTGAGAGCGAATGGTTTTTAAGGTAGAGCGATCTCAAGTCAATTTTGAAAGGAACACGAGATGTCCAAACTCAACGATCTGCCACTGGTCTACAAAACATTTGCAGCCGAGCCTTACACCCCCACCATTGGCGCCACCATCCATGGGCTGGACTTGTCCAAGCCCCTGAGCGATGTGGCTAAGGCCGAACTGAAAGACGCGCTGGCCCGACACGAAGTCATCTTCTTTCGTGACCAGCAACTCACGCCCGCGCAACAGGTCGAGTTCACCCGCATCTTTGGTCATGTGAATGAAGTCAAGGCCTTCTTCCCCCGAGTGGAAAGCCAACCCGAAATCGAGATTGTGGAAAGCACAGCCCAGCGCCCCAGCGCCGCCAACAACTGGCACGCCGACATCACCTGGCGAGATAACCCTCCGGTGGGCACCAGCCTGTATGCGCAGGTCATTCCAGCCAGCGGCGGCGACACCATCTGGTCCAGCCTGACCACGGCGTTTGACAAGCTGCCCGCCGAGTTCAAAGCCTACCTGGAAACACTCACTGCTGTGCACACCTGGGAAATCAGCCGCTGGACCGAATACCTGCTGGGCAAAGACATCAGCGGCCAACAATTGGCCGAAGCCCGTGCCAAATACCCTCCGGTGGAACACCCCGTGGTGCGAGTGCACCCTGTGACTGGCAAAAAGATTTTGTATGTGAACCCCACGTTCACCAGCCACATCAAAGGACTGCCCCGCGCCCAGAGCGACGCGCTGCTCACGCAGCTGTATGCGCTCGTCACTGTGCCCGAATAC